>Ga0126325_10000041_pt1 | contig 48778 bp, 54 predicted proteins | sample InaspJWI14metaG_FD_94487 | JGI IMG/M metagenome (GOLD analysis project Ga0126325, IMG submission 94487) | Marine gutless worms symbiont microbial communities from Oahu, Hawaii - Inanidrilus sp. 1 OAHU.JWI-14 metaG | ecosystem: Host-associated > Annelida > Digestive system > Unclassified...
CCGGGTGGCACCGAATGCGGCTTAAAGGAGGATTGGAATGGACATGAAAATAATGAACGTGCGGGAAGGTAGTGGATCTGCATTGAAGTATTTCGATGTGCAGTTTGGCCCGGTGACCACTTGCGGCTGGAAGTACATGGACGGCCAGAAGGGAACATGGATTGCGCCGCCGCAGAGGCCGTATGAGAAGGATGGTGAAACAAAGTATGCTGACATAGTCCAGATCACCAAGGCCTTTTCCCGGTATTTATTGGCCCTGCTGGACGAGAAGTTTGTTGACCAAACTTTTCAGCAGGAGTCTTCCCCCCCGGTCCGATCCCGGCAGAGGCAGTCGAGTCCACAGGCTGAATACCGGGAGTATCGGGATCAGTATGAAAAAGATGAAGCGGCCGGTGGAGACAAGATTCCATTTTAAGGGAGGATCAGATGAGCAAGGGCAAAGGAGCCGGTAAGGGTCCGGCCATTGGCAAGGGTGGAACGGTGGGTTCGTTTGGTAGCCCGGATAACAACCTGACGATGGGTGGTCAGATGCCGGGCAAGTATGTGCGGGAGTTAAAGGAGGGTGTGACCAAGGAGGATCAGGGCCGCATATTCGACCTGAGAAAGCAGGGCCTGAGTCCAGAAGAGATATCCGAAAAGCTGGGGATCGTCTTGGAGGTGGTCGAGCGGTTCTATCATTTGGATCACCCGGAGAAGCGGGATCAGGAAGAAAGCCTGCGCCAGCACCATGCGCAAGCGGAGCGTGAAAAGAAGATGCGCCGGGAGCATGAGGAGTATTTGGCGGCACAGAGAAAAAAGATGATTTAATAGAAACCGGGGGGCCACGGGCTTTCCCATGCGGCAGGTTTGCCCCGACTGCTGGTCCTCCGGTCCGTGGCCCCTACCGGGCCAAAATTGGCCAAATTCGTGCAGGCCCTACTATTCTGGCGATTGAGATCGTCCAGCCTGCGGCATCTGAGGGAGTCGATTTTCGAGGAGATTGGAAACAAATGGAAATACCGGCCTGCTGCAAGGATTGTCTGATGATTAAGGTCCGGGAAGTAAACCCGGTCAGCGGCAAGATCGAATGGGGGCCTTGGTGTACTTTGAATGCGCCGGTCCAGTTATGCGTGGACGTTGTGGATGCTTGCAAGGTCAAGCCCAAGGGTGAAGACAATGGAAAGGGAAAATAGCGATGCAACCTGAACTGCTACACCAGCGCAGGGCCGGGTTCTACGTTCTGGATCATGTCATCCGGGACTTTGGGCTGAAGCCCATCACCTTAAAGTTTGTGGCCGATGATCCCGGCTGGGCGATCCTCATTGGCGAGGAGTTGCGGGTCTTTCCACGGGATGGGTATCTCAAGCGTATTGCGACCATCTTCGGGGTTGACCGGGTCAAGTACGTTGAACCCGCCTGCGAGGCCCTATTGGACATCGAAGTGAGCATCCCCTATCTGGGCGATCTGGTGCGGCATAACCATATGCGGCAGTTTTTGGCTCTGGTCGATGAGCGGCCCGAACTGGGCAGGCGGCAACGGCTTCGCATTAACCCGTTTAAGATTCCGGCAGGCGAACTGATTGCCATGCGGACCCTGCCCCAGCAGGACTATTTACCTGTGCGGCCTGCCGGTGGCAAGCCATCGGTGGTGGGGACTTTTGGGGGAAGGTAATGAATCTTTTGATCGAACCATTGGAAAGTCTGTCTCTGGATGATCTCCAGTTGACCTTGCGTGAGGCCTTGAATTCCCTGACCCGCAAGCGTAGACGGTTTGTGGAGCGGTATGCCATAGACAATCACATCGAAGCGGCCTTGGAGTTCGCCGGGTATGTGGCCAAGCGAAGCAATGCCACGGCCTACCGGCTGATGAAGGATGAGAAGGTCCAGCGGGCATTGGCCTTGCTTCGGGAAAAGTATGCCCGCAATTCTGAAGTGACGGCAGAGTATATCCGCACTGAATACAAAAGTCTTTATGAGGAGTCCCGCAAAGCCGGTGACCGGATGTCGGCAATCTCCGCTTTGGACAAACTGGCCAAGATGGGTGGGTTCTACGCACCCCAGCGGGTTGAGGCCAGAGTACTTCAGGCCAAGGTGGATATCAATTCTCTGGACTATGAGACCCTGTGCCGGGTCCATCATATAATAGAAGGAAAACGGATTAGTGGACAAATTGAAGATTCAAGGCTTCCTTGAGAAGCTGGGCAACCCGGTCTGGATGCCACAACCTGGTCCCCAGCTTGAAGCCTATCGAAGCCCGGCAGACATTCTGCTTTTCGGTGGGGCCGCAGGCGGCTCAAAGACCGACATGGAGATCGGTCTGTCCCTGACGGCCCATCAGCGGACCTTGTTCATGCGCCGGGAGTATCCGCAGTTGCAGGGAGTCATTGACCGGGTTGCAGAGTTGGTGGGTGGTCGGCAGTACTACAATGCGACTGACCGGGTCTGGCGGTTGCCAACCGGCCAGATAGTCGAGATGGGGTCCTGTGCCAACCCCGGCGATGAGCAAAGGTATCAGGGCAGGCCCCATGATCTGATCTGCTTCGATGAACTGGTCCACTTCGAAGAGTCCCAGTTCAGGTTTTTGATCGGCTGGTTGCGGACCACCGATCCGAATCAGCGGTGCCGGATCGTCTGCGCATCGAACCCCCCGACCTCTGCACAGGCCGGATGGGTCACCCAGTTTTTTGCGCCTTGGCTGGACCCGGCCTATCCGAACCCGGCCAAGCCCGGTGAACTGCGGTGGTTCACAACCATCGATGGCAAGGACGTTGAGTGTCCGGGGCCTGACAGGATCGAAGTGGACGGCCAGATGGTCACCCCGCTATCCCGGACATTCATCCCAGCCAAGGTGACGGACAATGTGTACCTGCGGGACACGAACTATGTGGCCACCTTGCAGGCTCTGCCGGAACCGTTGCGGTCCATGATGCTAAATGGCGATTGGCATGCAGGCCAGACAGATGATGCCTTGCAGGTGATTCCCAGCGACATGGTCAGGCTGGCCATGAACGAGTGGGAGCCATCTGGCAATGAGATCTCATCGGTGGGGGTCGATCCCAGCCGGGGTGGCACAGACCAGACAGTCATCGCCATTCGTAGGGGCTGGGTCTATGACGAGTTGCAGGAATTCGATTTCACCTCCGGTGGTCAGGTGGCCGCAAAGGTCTTGGAGATCTTGGACGGGGCCGCAGTGCCGGTCCACGTTGATGTCATCGGGATCGGGGCCAGCGTCTATGACCACTTGGAAGCCTACATTGGCCGGTATGCGATCCCGGTGAACGTGGCCAGAAAGTCGGACCAGTATGACTTCACCGGCCATCTGGGATTTTTCAACCAGCGCAGTGAACTGTGGTGGCAGTTTAGGGAATTGCTATCGGAACAGTCCACGGTGAAGGTATCCCTGCCGCAGGACCAGCAACTACTGGCAGAGTTGTGCAGTCCGCACTATGACCTGACCCCGTCTGGTATCCGGGTGGAAGCCAAGGATCAGATCAGGCGCAGGCTGGGCCGGTCCACTGACCGGGCTGATGCCGTACTACTGGCGGCAATGCGGACATCGGTGGTGATCGACATCAATGACTACAGGCGAAAAGGCAAAGGTAAATTCAGGAGTCGAAAATAAACAAAAGGAGGAAAGACTATGAGTCAAGCATTTGATCTGAAAACAGCCAATGGTGATAGAAGCATGGCCAAATGGATGGCCAAGGCCAACAAAATGCGGGAGGCATATGAGGCCCAAGACTTCGACTACATCGACAATGCCATCGAAAGACTGCGGGAACAGCAGGTGGCCGATGACATCCCGCCGCACGAAAGATCCCATGTTGCCGACCTGATCACTTTTGCCTACCAGCTATCTGAGGGCATGATAGATGGCGATCCCCATGCGATCCATCCGGGCATGGATGACGGCACCCTCCGGGTCGGTGGCCAATTCGACAACGTCTCAGCGGGTGAAGTCAAAACCCCGGAAGAGATGCGAAGTGAGGCCGCTGAACTTGAGAAGGCTGGGAATAAGGCAAAGGCGAAAAGCCTGCGCTGGCAGGCCGATGCTATTGAGAGGTCTGAGGCAGGAATGGCCAAGGATGATGAAGAGCGGCGCAAGTTTGTCAAGAAGATGGAGGATGATGCCGTTGTCAGTGAATACAAGTCGGCCCAGCGGCTGGGGCTTACCGAAAAACTGACGGAGGAGCAACTGGCTGAAGCGGAACGGACCATCCGGCAGAACACCCGCACCGCACTGAATGCCCACGGGGTAATGAAAGATGAATAAATACGATATGCAACTGTCGGATGTCCGGGACCCGGTTTTGGATCTGCCCGACCAGACCGATCAGCCAAAGGAGCGGAAGATCGTGATCCGCAGACGCAACCCGGATCTCTGGCATGAAGGCAGGCTGGAAGATAACCCGGACTTTCTGGCTGTCCGTAAGGGTCCACACATCGACAGTGACCGGCCACCGGATTGGTATTTCGATGCCGACCTTGATCGCAGGCCCAGAGTCCGGGGGGTGATGGGAAACCGGAGGAAACGATGACCACAGAAAAACCGCTGATCACAAAAGAGATGGTCAATGCCATCAAAGAAGAGTGGATTGATGTCGGTTTTGAGTCCGGTCTGGTGGAACGCCGGGAATACATGGAGCGGCCCGGCGTCTATTTCATCCCGGTCCCGGATGAGTTGATGGAGGTCAACGGCAGGCCTGCCTTGCTGTATGCCACGGTCAAGCCGAATCCGACAGGCATCGAGGTTTTCTTCGCCATGTCCACCAATGTGATGCTGTACGCAGATCCTGAGATCCGGCGGCTGGCCATGTTGCATGAGTTGATCCATGTCGATGTAGCTTTCCAGAGACTAACGGAAGGCACCGATCACGATGACTACCGGCACCACAACCGGATCTTTAAGGTGACTGCCAATCGGATGATGCAACATCCCAGCTTTAAGCGGGACAAAAAACGAATGCTGAGTCCGAAAAACCTGCGAGGATCATATGCCTACTGGCCGTACAAGAAACGGTACGGGGTTTGGCTGGCCAAGCGATTAGGGGCAGCGGGGCCAACCAAAAATGCACCCTGATTGCAAGACCCACTGTGAAACCTGATGGGACAATGGTTGGTTCCGAAGGCCAAGGGTTGACATCGTGGACAGATGTGCTATTTTCCCCATGATCACATTGGAACGGTTGACCTACGATACAGGTCGAGATAGAAACATAGGTGAGTCAGAGATGCTGGGATACCGCAAGGTCCCGGAACCGTTTCCACGGTGATCACATCTCTGGCTCTTTTGCATTTAGGAGATCAAAAATGGCTAAGACAACCAAGATTTGCAAAGGCTGTAATGTTAGGGAAAAGAAAAAAGGGTCCGGGGTCTACCATGCATTCTACAATCATGGTGGCCAGAGGGCGCACCGGAGGGTCGGTAGCTACGCTGAAGCGGTGACCTATGCTGAAGCGTTTAGGCAGGATTTTCTGGCAGACCCGGCTGGGTTCATTGCGAACCTGCAACGCAAGCCTGCCGCTCCGGTGGTCCCGAACTTCAAGGAAGCCGCAGAGGCATGGGTGGAGAACATCCTGAAGAAGCCTCGCAACAAGGGTGGGCTGGCAGAGTCATCCATTGAGCGGTATGAGCAGATGCTGGCAGACTATGTGTACCCGGTGATTGGTCCCAAGCGGTTAGACAAGATCACTCCGCAGGTCTATGTGGATCTGCTGGAAAAGTACCGGGACCAGATGAGCATCTCTGCCATAGGGGTCATCAACCGGGTTGTGTCCGGGGCCATCATGTATGCCGTAAGCAAGGGCAGGGTGACTATGGCCGATCCCACCTCCGGGATCACCAAGGCACTGGGGCTGGTCCGGGACAAAAAGAAGGAATCGGCCCGGACAGTAAAGGCTTTGAACCAGAAGCAGGTGGAACTGTATCTGGATACCTGTGCGGCCCATGAGCCGTACTACTACCCGCTGATGGCTTTCTACTACAACACCGGGACCCGGATGGGTGAGGCCGCAGGCCTGACATGGGACAATGTCGATTTCGATACTGGCATGGTGACATTCAACAAAGCCATCAGGAAGGGCCGGATGGGTATGATGAAAACCCGGAGACAGAGAACTGTGGAAGTGGCCCCGGAGATCATGACCATGCTCCGCACCTTGCAGGCCCGGCAAAAAGAGGTCGGTACGTTTCGTATTAAGGGACCTGTCTTTCTGAGCAAGAGCGGAAACCCGATGCCGCAGTCCACCATCGACAATGTGAACCGACGGATCATCAAGAAGTCCGGCCTGCCTTATATCAATCCCCATGTCTCCCGGCACACTTTCATCACCGAACAGCGCAGGCAGGGTGCCAGATTGGATGACCTTAGCGAGTATGTCGGCCACTTCGATACCAGAGAGACGCAGTTGACATACAGCCATCTGGAGGAGAAGGTCAGACCGACCAATGCCGTGTTCCTTGGCAGTGATCAGAACGGTAAATCCCAGCGGATGAAGAAAAACACCACAAAGGAATCTGGTGACAAAAAAGTGACTAAGCTGGAAAGGAGGGCATAATGATCGGCAATGAATCATGGGAGATTGAGGAAATCGAACAGCGCCTCGATGCGATTGAGAGAAAAGGTCTGGGGCGCATCAGCCTTACCAGCCTTTTTGTCAGATCGGGAGTCATCACGGCAGGCGTGGTATCCACACTGTTGGCGATACAGTTATTAATTACTCTATTGGTTGTTGTGATTGCATATTTCTCTGAACCCATTACTGAGTATTTATTGCGGTTTTTATCGCAGTTTATATCAGGATAGGGGTGACATAATGGGAACTGTAAAGAGGGGGGCATAATGAGACGGACCTTGATGATAACACTGGCAATTGTGGCAACAACAACTCTAATCCTTAGTGCTGGCCATAGTGGGAGTCATGCCGAAATGAAGACAACATGGAAGGACCCCTACGAACTGCTCTCTCATCCGAGGAACAAGGCCATGACGGACAGCGAGATGTTTGATGCTTGGCATATGCAAATAGTAGACGGGATAACCCACGGATTATTAATGGCCAACAGCAAGGTCTATCAGAAGCTGTTTGCGAAAGAGCCGCACCCGATCATGGGTCCCAAGGCATACCGTGAATATCTGGAAATCATGTGGTTGGAAAAAGAGTTGAAGATACGGCAGTAGGAGAGGGGTCTGAGGTGAAAAAAATTATGCGAAACTGGTTCAAGACAGAATGGGTCTGGAGGTTATTCGTGGTGCTTCAGATCAGTGGGGTCATTGTTCTGGTTGTACTTGATCTATCAGCAGGCTACTGGGATCTGTTGCCCTCAAAAGGCTATGGGGGGATGAGTTGGGATCTTTTTGAGAGCCACTACTGGAAGTTGAATTTGCGAGGTGAAGATTCCTACAATTGGCTTGCTATCATTTTTGTTTTTGGTCCATTTGTTATGTCGAAATCCATTGATTGGATCTTAGCTGGGAGGGATGAGAAGGACTGAAAAAAATGCACCCGGCATAATCTGAGGTGCATTTTTTCTGCTCTCTGGAGCGAAAATGGGGGGCCATATTTTCCCTGTTATTCCAGAAGGTTAAATTTGTACCCTTTTGCGTGAATTCTTTCCAGCCCTTGCAGGCCGATGATCTACAGCAAAAATGCACCTTTGCTGCACCTCGCCCAGATGGAACAAAAAAATACCCTGCAACTCTTTAGAATTGCAGGGTATTTAGATTTCTGGTGCCGAAGGCCGGACTTGAACCGGCACGGGCGTGGCCCACTACCCCCTCAAGATAGCGTGTCTACCAAGTTCCACCACTTCGGCACTTTTAAGCTAATTAAGCTGCGGCTTTAATCCTATTCGGATTTGGCCGGGGCACTCTCGGTCTGTCCCGCGGGCTGGGTGATCGGGGCCTTGACATCTTCCATGACCGATACTTTGCCGGTCCGGTGGGTGGACATGTAGGCCAGCCCCAGCGAGGTCAACATGAAGATCACCGCGGCAACTGTGGTCGCTTTGCCTAAAAATGTTGAAGCGCCTGTACTTCCGAAAAGGGTGTTGCTGGAACCACCCCCGAAAGCGGCGCCCATGTCCGCGCCTTTTCCGGACTGGAAAAGCACGATCATGATCAGGGCGATGCAGACGAGAACGTGTATGATGACTAATATTGTCGACATAATCTATTTCTAAAATTTAACGATTTGGCTGAATGTGTCAGCGTCCAGGCTGGCGCCGCCGACCAGAGCTCCATCGACATCCGGCTGGGCCATCAGCGCTGAAACGTTATCCGGTTTTACGCTGCCCCCATACAATATCCGCAAGCTGTCAGCTAGGGCAGCGGAGTAATTATTTCCAATCCATTCGCGTAGATACCGGTGTACGTCTTGTGCCTGTTCCTTGGTGGCCGTCTTGCCGGTGCCGATGGCCCAGATGGGTTCATAAGCGATGACAAGGGTGGCCGCATCTTCCAAAGACAAGCCTTCTAACCCGATTTTCACCTGTTTGTCAAGCACAGAAAACGTTTTATTATCATCACGTTCCTGTTCCGATTCGCCGACGCACATCACGGGAATCAGTCCGGCGGTCACGGCGGCTTTGACCTTTTTGTTGACCGATTCATCGGTCTCGCCGAAATACTGACGCCTTTCCGAGTGCCCGATGATGACGTGGGTGCAACCCGCGGAGCGGAGCATGCTGGTGGAAATTTCACCGGTATAGGCCCCTTCGGCTTCCCAATAAAGATTCTGCGCGCCCAGCGTCACATTGGTGCCCTGCACCGCGGCAAACACAGGTGCCAGGGCCGTAAACGGCGGGGCGATCATGACCTCGGCCTGGTCCACATCTTTGACCAGACCTACCAATTTTTCAGCAGTTTCAAAGGCTTCGCTCACAGTCTTGTACATTTTCCAGTTGCCGGCAATCAGCGGCTTACGGTCAGCCATTCTTTCCTCCATATTCAGTATGCAAGCATTAACTCTACAATCGAATTTTTAATAACCGGAAGCTGATCTCAATAAGTGAATTTTTGTTCAAGGCCAAGGCGATCGCGGGCGTTAAGCCGGAGTAATACATATAGTATTCCGAGGACTAAACGGTCACGATAAACGCCGGAATTGGGCAAAAAGGCCTTTTTGAGATTAGCTTCAGAGCTGTTCGCCGATCATACCTGCCAAATCCACCATCCGGGTCGAGTAACCGACTTCATTGTCATACCAGGACAGCACTTTGACCATATTTTCGATAACATAAGTGGTGGGGGCGTCCACGGTTGATGAAAGCACGCACCCATTATAGTCAATCGAAACCAGCGGGACTTCGCTGTAACCGAGAATCCCCTTGAGTTCGCCTTCCGAAGCCTCCTTCAACGCGGCGTTTACCTCGGAAACCTCGACACCGGATTTTTCCACGGTGGCCACCAGATCCACAATGGAGACATTCGGCGTGGGAACCCGGATGGCCAGGCCGTTGAGTTTGCCGCTCAGCTCCGGCAGAACCAGGGCTACCGCTTTGGCGGCACCAGTGGTGGTCGGAATCATGGAATAGGCGGCTGCCCGGGCCCGTCTGAGATCCTTGTGGGGAAAGTCCAGCAGGCGCTGATCCCCGGTATAGGAATGGACGGTGGTCATGAGGCCGCACTTGATGCCGAAGTTTTCCATGAGCACCTTGGCGACCGGCGCCAGGCAATTGGTCGTACAGGATGCGTTGGAGATAATGTGGTGCTGCCGAGGGTCGTACATGCTGGAATTCACCCCCATGACAATGGTGATGTCCGGGTTGGAGGCCGGGGCCGAGATGATGACCTTGCGGGCACCGGCAGCCAGGTGCTTGGCCGCGTTCTCCTTGTCGCGGAACAGGCCGGTACATTCTGCCACGATATCCACGTTGTGTTGCTTCCACTCCAGTTCGGCCGGGTCGCGGACCGCACTGATGGCAATGCTTTTTCCATCCACGGTGATGGAGTCCGCCGTGGAGCTTATATCGTTTTTCAGCGTGCCATGCACGGAGTCATAGGCCAGGAGATGGGCCAGGGTGGCCGAGTCGGTGAGGTCATTGATGGCGACGACTTCCAGATCCTCGCGGTCGAGAGCGGCCCTGAAAACCATGCGGCCGATTCTTCCGAATCCATTGATACCCAGTTTTATGGTCATGGTAGCTCCTTTCACTATCAAAGCGACTTAATAGCCCCTTTCAAGCTTATTCATCAATTGTTCCGGTTTAGTTTTATAAGATTAAGGCCGAATCAGATAAGATCAAGCTCTGTTCAGCGGATCTGCAGGGTTAACCTTTTTTGCGGCTCCCGCCTTTGAGGACGCCGCTGGCCAGGGTAATGCTCTGGCGGCCGAATTTTTCAAGGCTCGCGGCCAGGTCGGTCAACTGAGTGTCCGTTCTAGACTCAACGGCCTTGATAAGAATGGGGAGATTGACCCCCGCAAGCACCTCGACATGACCCTCTTCAAGGAAAGAATAGGCTAAATTGGATGGGGTTCCACCGAACATATCCGTTAGCAGCAGAATGCCGTCTTTCTGGTCCACGGATTTGATGCCGTCCTCGATGCTTTTATGGAGCTTGTCCGGATTGGTTTCCAGATCTACCGACACGGCCACAACTCCCTCCGGGGAGGATCCGAAAATAAACCGGGTCGTGGCGATCAACGTTTCTCCCAGGTCTCCATGTGTGACGACAACAATTCCGATCATTTGACTACCTTGCGTGAACCATTGTTTAGATGCGGTGTAATGTTTTGGGAATGGTGAATGCTCTATCGACCGATATCCCGGTGCTTGATATCAATCGGATGGCCGTATTTTTTCATATGGTCATACACGGCCCGGGCAATGGCCACCGAACGATGCCGTCCGCCTGTACAGCCGAAGGCGATGGTCAGGTAAGCCTTGCCTTCTTTTTCATATAACGGGACCAAATAGTCAAGCAGGTTCAAATATTTGTCCATAAACCCGGATGTCAATGGATCTTTGAATATATATTCCCTGACCGCCGGATCTTCACCGCTGAAGGCTTTCAGTTCCGGTTCAAAATAGGGGTTGGGCAGGAAACGGACATCCATTATCAGATCTGCGTCGCGCGGAGGACCATGTTTGAAACCGAAGGAAAGAATGTTGATTCGCAGGGGGATCTTTTTTTTATCTTCAGCTGCTATTGCGAGGATAACACTGCGCAGCTTGTGTACGTTGTAAGTGCTGGTATCAATGACATGGGCGGCTTCATTGCGCAGACCGGCCAACATATCTTTTTCGGTTCGGATGGAATCCTGCAGCCGCGCACCCGTAGCGAGGGGATGGTGACGCCTGGTTTCATTATAGCGTCGTAAGAGCGCTTCCTCGGAGGCTTCCAGAAACAGAATATCAAAACGATAACCTTTCTGACGCAAAGAATCGAGGATCCCGCGATAGGTGTCCACGAAACCCTTCTCGCGCAGGTCCATGACAAAGGCCAGGCCCTTGATCCCGGTCGGCTTAGCGTTCGGCAGGTCCAAAAACTTGGGTAAAAGGGCCACCGGCATGTTGTCCACGCAGTGGTATCCTGAGTCCTCGAATGCACTTACCGCCGTGCTTTTCCCGGAGCCGGAATAGCCGGTAATGATGAATATTTTAAGGGTTTTCATTTTGTTAGGTTGATTAGACTGAAGGCTGAAGACTGAAGGTGTAGACAGCCCACAGCACCAACAAACGTGAGACTAAGCCCAAATTAGGGCGTCAAATTCTTCACAGCGCCAGGTCAGGCCACCCAAGTTAACTATGATTTTGCTTCAGCCTTCGGTTTTCGGCCTAAAGGCCTGCCCTAGAATTCTTCGTCTTCTTCACTGATGATGGCAATGATTTCCTCGGCGCTGCCGGCGGCCATTAGTTTTGCTTTGAACGGGTCGTTCTTCAGAATTCTCGAGATGCGCGCCAACAGCTTCAAATGCAGGCCGGTCGACTGTTCCGGTGTGACGAGCAGGAAAAAGATATGCGTGGGGCGGCCGTCCATGGATTCGAAATCGACCCCGCGGCGGCTGAGACCGAACCCGAGAACCAGGGAATCCAGGTTTTTCAGTTTTCCGTGGGGGATCCCGATACCGCCGCCAATGCCGGTGCTGCCCAGGCTTTCCCGCTCCATCAGGATATTTATCAGATTCTCTTTCTCGATATTGAACAGACTTGAGACCGGGTCGGAGAGCTCTTCCAGGACGCTTTTTTTATCAGCTGATTTCAGGTCGGATATAATTGCTTCTTTTTTCAACACATCAAGAATTTTCATAGATTTTCACCAAAACAGACCTTTCTCAATTTCCGGATTGAATTCAGCATCAAGGCTAAAACTGTTTGCGTTTGTTTGACGGGAGGACTCCCATTATTTCACGGTACTTGGCCACGGTCCTGCGGGCGATGTTGATGTTCTGTTCTTTTAGGAGTTTAGAAATTTTTTCGTCGCTGTAGGGCTTTTTGGTATTTTCGCCTTCAATGATTTTACGAATTTTTTCCTGAACGCTGGCCGAGGCAATGGCTTCGCCGTTTACTCTCTGGATGGAACTGTTGAAAAAGTACTTCAACTCGAAAATTCCCAGCGGCGTATGGACGTACTTGTTGGTGGTAACGCGACTGATCGTGGATTCGTGCATCCCGATGTCTTCGGCCACATCCCTTAACACCATGGGCTTGAGGTGGGTAATGCCATTTTCGAAAAAATCCCGCTGAAAGTTCAATATACTTTCCATGACCCGGTAGATGGTTTTCTGTCGCTGGTGGATGCTCCTGATCAACCAGGCGGCACTGCGCATTTTGTCCTGCATATAATCCTTGGCCTTGCCAGTCATCTTGGCCCCCGAACGCAGGGCGTTGCGATAGAAGGAGTTTACGCGCAGTTTGGGCATGCCGTCATCATTGATCATGATGATGAACTCGTTGCCCAGTTTGTAGACGTAAATATCGGGGGTAATATAGTGCGGTTGATCATCGCTATACTGACGGCCGGGCCTTGGTTCAAGTCCCTTGATCACATTTACGGCGGCAATCACGTCGTTTAGTTTGACTTTCAGGACGCGGCAGATGGCCTTGTAATTCTTGTTTTCAAGGTGGTTGAGGTGATCCGTGATGATGGCGGTCAAAAGGGGTGTGTCTATGTCAAGGTGCCGAGCTTGCAGTAACAGACACTCCCCCAGGTCCCGGGCACAGATGCCGATAGGATCGAAGGACTGCATCAGCGCCAGGATTTCGTCCACCTTTTCAGGCGGGGCAGCGCACAGTCGATAGAGATTTTCCATCTGGATGTCCAGGTAGCCGTCCTTGGTCAGGTTACCGGTGATGATGCTGCCGATCCGCTGTTCATCAGCGTCCGGACGGCTCATCAGCAGCTGCCAGAGAATATGATCCTGAAGATTTCCTTTTTTTGACAGAAACGGCTCGAAATTGGTCGCTTCCTTGCGCTCGGTTTCGTATATGACCTTGCCCGGAGAACTGTATTCATCAAGATAGTTGCTCCAGTCTATTTCTTCGTCGATCTTCCCATCTATGGTGACTTCTGCAACCTCACCGGTATCATCACTTTTTGCGCTTTCTTCTGCAGGCTGGGGGGCATCGGCGGATTCGGTAACCTCTTCGAGGGCGGGGTTCTCCTCGAGTTCCTGGGTAATCGTGTCCATCAACTCCAGACGGGACAACTGCAGCAGCTTGATGGCCATCTGCAGCTGCGGCGTCATGATCAGCTGTTGGGAAAGTTTGAGCTGTTGTCTTAATTCAAGAGCCATGTGTTGGACCTTACCAATCTATGTCTGCCTGCCGGTTTAAACGTTGCGTCTCCAGTCACGCGATCAATTTGTTTTGGGTTCTTCGTTCAAAGGTCCGGCGTTCAGGGTTGAAAACCTTTGAACCTCCGAACCTCGTTCTTATAGCGTAAACTCATTCCCCAGGTAAATACGGCGGGCCGTTTCACTGGAGGCTATCTTTTCCGGAGAGCCGGATTCGATCACGGTACCCTCGCTCAAAATGTAGGCCCGGTCACAGGCACCCAGCGTTTCGCGGACGTTATGATCGGATATCAAGATACCGATGCCCCGCTCCTTTAAATGCCCGATGATACTCTTGATATCAATGACGGCCAACGGATCGACACCTGCAAAAGGCTCATCGAGCAGCATAAACGCCGGGTCGGTTGCCAGCGCACGACTTATTTCCAGCCGCCGCCTCTCGCCGCCGGAAAGCACCCCCGCCCGGCGGTCGGCCAATTTTTCAATACCCAGCTCCTGCAAGAGGCCGGTGGCTTTGGCATTCCGCTCATCCCGGGTGAGCGGCAGGGTCTCCAGGATCAACATCACATTCTGCCAGACGGTCAATTTCCTGAAGATCGACGTCTCCTGGGGCAGGTAGCCAACCCCTTTTCGAGCCCTCTTATACATGGGATACCCCGAGATGTCTTCATCGTCAAGATAGACTTGGCCGCCGTCCGGTTTGACCATGCCGATGGTCATATAGAAGGTTGTGGTCTTGCCGGCCCCATTTGGTCCCAGAAGCCCAACGACGTCACCGCTTTCGATCTCGAGGCTAACGGATTTAACGACGCTTTTACCGCCATATATCTTCTCCAGGTTTTGTAGTGCCAGTGTGGCCATATTTAATTTTCCGGCTTATTACTTGAATCCTTGCCCGGGACTGGCGTGGCCAGACCTTCGGGACCCGTAAAGATCACTGCGTTTACCCGGGAGGCATTGCCACTTTCCACCGTCATGCGATCGTTTTTACGGTCCACCGTAATTTTCTCACCAGTGATGGTATTGTCGCCGCTGGTAACCCGGGTCCCTTTGCCGGTGAGGGTGAAGATACCGCTTTTAGAATGATAAACCGCCTGGTCGGTTGTGGCGATCTTGTCATCAAAATGAATCACCACATTCCCGCTGGAGATGATTGACCGGATGGCTGTTTCGGATGCCGCCCCCGCACCAGGCCGCCCATCCTGGGCATAATGGATTTCCAAACGGTCCGAGGTAATGACCGTCGATCCCTGGGTGGCCTTGACATTTCCGCTGAATTCCGCGCGGCCAGTTTGGGTATTGGCCACCAGGCGGTCGGCCGTAATTCGGATCTTCTGCTCCTGGTCGGCGGCCCGGGCGGGCATTGTGGCCCCGACTAGCCCAACGACTAGCACGAACAGCAGCCCGGAAACCATTCCCCGGAACAGATTTTCAGGAAATTTGCTCACTGAATACTCCTTGGACGTTGCCGCTGAACGTTGCCCGGCTGGTTCCCAGGTCATAGGTCATGGCATCGGCCACCAGTTCACCCCGGTTGCTGATGATCTTTACCGGGGTAGGCGCATTCAAAAAACGCCGGTTGTGATCATATTCGGCCGAATCCGCTTCGAAGCGGTATCCGTCGGTGCGTGCCACCACGTTGCCGGACATGGTGATGTTGTTGGTCTTTTTATTCAACACACCGGTTTGGGCCGTCAGGTAGATCTTGCGTCCATTCGCCCGGTAGAATACCACTGCCGGTGTCTTCAGGACCAACTTTTTCTGTTCCGACAGACTGGCGGACTCAGCTTCCAGGTGCCATTGGGTTTTGCCGTCCCGGGTGGCGGTGTGCTCGAATGCCTGCATCGATACCTGTGTGTTCTCCGGGAGCAGGTCCGCTATCTTTTCAGGGTTGTCGAAAGATTTGCGATAGGTGATGAACGTCACCACCACACCGGCAAATCCCAACAGCATGACCCCCAGCAATATCCGTTTTATAACGTTGGAAGCGATCATCAGGAGAACTGTTCCAAAATAGGTTCCCAGCATTCCCGGGCTTTCAACAGCGCTTCACAGATTTCGCGTACGGCACCGCAGCCGCCTTTGGCGTTTGTGACCATGTCCGCCGCAGCAATCACCTCGGGTACGGCATCTGCTACGGCAATACCCAGACCGACCTTCTGCATCAAGGGGATATCCGGCAGGTCGTCGCCCACGAATGCCATGTGCGGTGCCGCAATACCGGTCCGGTTGCTGATTTCAGCCAGTTTGGCGGCCTTATCTCGTACCTGATCAAACACCAGGTCGATACCCAGATTGCGGCAGCGGTTCAATAGAGCTCCGGAGCCCCGGCCGGTGACAATACCGACCTGTAGTCCGCAATCCATGACCAGACGCAGACCGAGGCCGTCTTTCACACTGAACGCCTTGATCTCTTCACCGCTGTCGGTGTAGACGACCTGGCCGGTTGTGAGCACACCGTCAACATCCAGGAGGAGTAACTGGATAGAAGCCAGGGCTTTGGTCATTTGGTTCATTTTAGTAGTCTTCAGTTAAGGTTCGAAAGTTTTAAGATCACCTCTAATAATTTCCTAATTATTAGAGGTACCCTTAAGTGTTAGGTGTTAAGTTTTAAGTGTTAAGTAAAAACATAACACTGGGTGATATCCCCTGATATCACCGATCCGCCAACGCCCGCCGTATACTGATAAGCTCGGACACAAATTCATAAAGACCGTCGAGCGGCAGCGAATTGGGTCCGTCGCACCGCGCCTGGTCCGGATTCGGATGCACTTCCATGAAAAGCGCGTCTGCGCCCGCCGCCACTGCAGCCCGTGACAGAACCGGCGCAAACTCGCGCTGCCCCCCCGAACTCGTTCCAGCGCCGCCCGGGAGCTGGATACTGTGCGTTGCATCGAAAACCACCGGGCAGCCCAGGTCCTGCATGATTTTCAGTGAACGAAAATCAACTACCAGGTTGTTGTAACCAAACATGGCCCCCCGCTCGGTCAATAATACCTGCCGGTTGCCGGCTTCAGCCAATTTTTCCACGACATTGGCCATATCCCAGGGTGCCAGAAACTGTCCTTTTTTGACGTTGACCGGTTTGCCGGTTTGGGCTGCGGCGGTCAGTAAATCGGTCTGGCGGCACAAAAAAGCCGGGATCTGCAGAATGTCGAGCACTTCGGCAGCCGGCCGGGCCTGGTTTGCCGTATGGATATCGGAAATAACCGGCAGTTCAAATTCCCGTTTGATGCCGGCCAGAATATCGAGGCCGTCGGTAAGGCCCGGGCCGCGGAAAGAACGGATAGAGGTCCGATTGGCTTTGTCGTATGACGCTTTGAAGATAACCGGTATGTTAAGATCAACCGATAGCTTTTTTAGAAAATCAGCTGTTTCGGTAACGATTTCAATGGATTCTATTACGCATGGTCCGGCGATCAGGGCCAGGGGGGCGCCGCTGCCGATCCTGATATTATCCGTGATAGGTATGGTGTTACCCATGTGTCTTCCTGTTGAAAGGGTTGTTGATGATCTAACTTTCTGATATTGCAGCTATTGGACCCTGTCGCGGCCTCCCACCGAATGTATTTGGCCGGGCTGGGCCAAACCCGCCTGCACATCTTGTGCCGAAAACATGTAGCCCGCACCCTGCCAAAAGTCAAGCAGCGAAAAAAGGCAATATTGGTTGTCTTCCCCATGGACGGCGTCCCCGGCACATCCGCAACGAGGGAAGCCCTGGCGCGCTTCTGGATTCAAAGCGTAGGCCTGGAAATCCAGACTACCCGCACGGCGGGTGGTTGTTGACTCCCAAGGGCGAAGCTGTTATTGTGGCCGTTTAATATCGACTAACAGAGTGGGAGTATAACCTGTTGAAAGGTAAGAAGAATATTAAATTGTGGCTCGGCCTGGCCGCAGCAGCCGTCATAGCGATTCCGTTAATCGTATTGCTGGGCCAGAGATTGGAAGGATCCAAACCAAAAGTACAGCTTGATCCATCATCACTGGCAATCGGGGTGATCCATGAACTTTCCGGAACGGTCAGCGATGACAACAGCGGTATCCGCAAGATTTGGATCGGGCTGTACAAAGATGGAAAAGAGTCGGTAATATTTGAAAAAATATTTGGAGGCTCCGTTTTCTGGGGACGCAGTGAAGCAAACCGGGCAGACTTCAAAGTGAGCATAGCCCCCGAAAAACTTGGCCTTACCGACGGTGAAGCCTTGCTGCGCATCGTGGTGCGGGATTATTCCTGGCGGGGCTGGATGAACGGGAATCGGACCTACATCGAAAAGCCGGTAACCATCGACACCCGCCCCCCGCAAATCGAGATTCTCACCGGGGCGCACAACATCAGCCAGGGCGGGAGCGCCCTGGTTATTTATCGATTGTCTGAAAATTGCCCCCACAACGGAATTAAGGTGGGCGCTAATTTTTTCCCGGGGCATGCCGCCGAAGGATATCCTGCCAACGTGCGGCTGGCGTTTTTCGCCCTGGGGCATGATCAACGTGCCAGTAGCAGCCTTTTCGTTCAGGCTTCCGATTCGGCCGGCAATCTGTCCAAGCGCGGTTTCCGGCACTACATCAAAAAGAAACGCTTCCGGCATGATGTCATCAACATCTCGGACGGCTTTTTGAAATCCAAAACGCCGGAATTTTCTATGATGGTGCCCGACGGCGAGGGCCTGGTGCCCGTGGAAACGTTCTTGAAAGTAAACGGCGAGGTGCGGCGCCGGAATTTCGAAGAAATTGTACGTGTTACCGGAACAACCGCCAATAAAAAACTGTGGGACGGAAGGTTTTTGCGGCTACCCAAATCAGCCCCCCGGGCCGGGTATGCCGAACGCCGGACCTACCGCTACAAAGGCAAGGATATCGACAAGCAGGTGCACCTGGGCATAGACCTGGCATCCATACGCCAGTCACCGGTGCCGGCGGCCAACAGCGGCAAAGTCGTATTCTCCAGGCCGTTGGGGATCTACGGCAATACCGTCATTATCGATCATGGATTGGGGCTTTTCAGTCTCTATGCGCACCTGAGCAGCCTCGCGAGTGATGAGGGGCAGGAGGTAACCCAGGGAGATATTATCGGCCGGACCGGCAGCAGCGGCATGGCCGGTGGCGACCATCTCCATTTCAGTATGCTGGTCCACAATACTTTTGTAAACCCGATTGAGTGGTGGGACGAAAAATGGATCGTAAACAATATCTCCGGGAAACTGGAATTGGAGTATTGATATGAAAAAGAAGTACAAGATTACCAAAACGTACCAGGACATCAATGACCGGATCAGGTCCGGCGAAGTGGTAGTGGTCACGGCCGAAGAGATGATCGATATCGTCAAGGAAAACGGGGTGGAAGAGGCGGCCCGGGAAGTGGACGTGGTCACCACCGGAACGTTTGCCCCCATGTGTTCATCCGGCGCTTTTATCAACTTCGGCCACTCTTCGCCGGGCATCAAGGCTTCGAACGTGCGCATCAACAATGTGCCGGCTTACGCCGGCGTGGCTGCCGTGGACTGCTACATCGGCGTTACCGAACCCTGCCTGGATGACCCCTTGAACAAGGTGTACCCGGGGGAATTCCTATACGGCGGCGGCCATGTCATCGAGGATCTGGTGGCCGGCAAAGCCTGCTATCTGGAAGCGGATGCCTACGGAACCCATTGCTACCCAAACCGGAAGGTGGAAAAAGAGATCAGCCTGAAAACGCTGCCGGCAGCGACCCTGTGCAACCCGCGCAACGGCTACCAGAATTACAATTGTGCGGTCAACCCGACCTCCAAAACAGCCTACACCTACATGGGTGCTTTGAAGCCGCGGGCCGGCAACGCCAACTACTGTTCGGCGGGACAGCTTAGCCCCCTTTTCAACGATCCTTATTACAAGACCATTGGATTGGGGACGCGCATTTTTCTGGGGGGTGCCCAGGGATATGTGACCTGGGCCGGCACCCAACACAATCCGAAAGTGAGAAGAAACAGGCGCGGGGTGCCTACCGCCCCAGCCGGTACACTGTGGGTAATGGGCGATTTGAAAAAGATGAGCCCCAAATGGCTGGTCGGTGCCAGTCTACAGGGATATGGCTGCTCGCTCTCCGTTGGGTTGGGGATACCCATACCCATATTGAATGAAGAGATGGCCAAGTACACGGCCATCTCGGACGACCAGATTATTACCCAGATTATCGATTATGGTAAGGATTATCCCAATGGCCAAAGCAAGAGCCTGGGTAAGGTCACCTACGCGCAGTTAAAGAGCGGTTCGATAGAATTCAATGGGCATACGGTACCGACCGTACCCCTTTCCAGCATGGTCAAGGCGCGCGAGATTGCGGATATTCTTAAAAAGAAGATATCCAAAGGCTCTTTTCTGTTGGGAGAGCCGCAGTTTACGCTGCCGGTACGGTAACGTGTTCATTCACAGGTGGCATTTTTCGGCTCTGAGCGGCGTTTTCGCTCTTGTGAGATCCTCAACATAGCGCCTGCTCTGCCGGCGGTCTCATAAGTGCTCAAGCATTGCTCAGAACCAAAACCTACCCCCTGTGAGCGAACACACGTATAACCTAACCAGGGAAGGCCGGTGCACAAATTAACCTGTGGAGGACAGGGGTGAAGGAAAGCATCAGGGCGTTCATTGCCATGCCCTTGCCGGGGGGTGTGAAAGCGCAAGCCCGCGAGATACAGGCGCAATTTCGCAACACGCGTCTGCGCCTGCGTTGGGTTAAACCGCACGGCATGCACCTGACCCTGAAATTTTTGGGAGACATCGACCGAGCCCGGGTGCCGGCGATTGAAACAGCCCTGCAGGCCGCCGCCGGAACCATTCCAACCCTGAACCTGGCGGCCAAAGGCATCGGTGTCTTCCCAACCGTAAAAAAGGCGCGGGTGCTCTGGATGGGGGTAGCCGGAGACACGCCGGCGTTGCACACTTTCTACGGACGCCTTGAAACCCAGCTGGAAACGCTGGGATTCAAACCCGAAAAAAGGCGTTTCAACGCGCACCTGACCCTGGCCCGGGCCAAGGGCCGCCTCGATCCTGCCCGGCTCGTGGGCGCCATGGAAACCATCGGACGTTTCGAGCCGATACGTTTTGAAGCCCGGGAGGTTGTTCTTTATCGCAGTGAGCTAAAACCGGACGGGGCTGTTTACACGAAGTTGGCCGCAGTGTCATTTTCAAACCCCTAAGACCGGATAATGTGTTAAAGGTAATCAGAAAGTAGGTCATCGTATACTGGTGTCCATCCAGAAATGGTAGTTTTTGGTTTAGAGCAAGGCTTGAGCGATCTTGAAACCGCAGGCATAGCGGGCTATTCCGAGGATTTCAAAGTAGCGAAAACGCCGCTCTGGGCCAAAAGATGCCGTTTATGGATGGGCACTAACTGACATATCGATTATTCAGGAGGCTACCAAATGGCGACGACACCCAGCAGGGAAAAAGCGGTTGAGACCGCGATTACGCAGATAGAGCGGCAATTCGGAAAGGGCTCCATCATGAAGCTCGGCAGCCAATCCATCGTGGATGTGCCCGTGATTCCGTCCGGCTCCCTGGCCCTGGACCGGGCCCTGGGCATTGGCGGCCTTCCCAAAGGGCGGGTTATCGAGGTGTATGGACCGGAATCCTCCGGAAAGACCACGCTTGCGCTCCACGCCGTGGCCAGCGCGCAAAAACAGGGCGGCATCGCGGCCTTCATCGATGCGGAACACGCCCTGGATACGGTCTATGCCCGCAAACTGGGTGTCGACTGTGACGAACTTCTGGTTTCGCAGCCTGATACGGGCGAGCAGGCCCTGGAAATTGCCGACATGCTGGTGCGCAGCGGGGCGATTGACATCGTGGTCATCGATTCGGTCGCCGCCCTGGTTCCGCGGGCGGAGATCGAGGGCGATATGGGCGATTCGCACATGGGGCTGCAGGCCCGGCTCATGTCCCAGGCGCTGCGGAAATTGACCGGTACGATCAATAAAACCATGACTTCCGTGATTTTTATCAACCAGATTCGGATGAAAATCGGTGTGGTCTTCGGTAACCCCGAAACCACCACCGGTGGCAATGCGTTGAAATTTTATTCATCCGTACGCTTGGATATCCGGCGGATCGGGGCGATCAAGGAGGGGCAGGAGGTTGTGGGCAACCGCACCCGGGTCCGGGTGGTGAAAAACAAACTGGCCCCGCCTTTCCAGGAAGCGGAGTTCGACATCATGTACGGTGAGGGCATCTCCCGCACCGGGGACCTGCTGGATCTGGGGGTCGAGGCCGGTATCGTCGACAAGAGCGGCTCCTGGTATTCCTATGACGGCGAGCGTATCGGCCAGGGACGCAACAATGTAAAGAAATTTTTCGAAGAGAACGAAGATATTTATCAGGAGGCCTTGAGGAAGGTCAGGGTAAGCCTGGGACTTGAAAAGGAAGCGGCCGCTGAAGAGACGGACGCCTAGCCAACCACCTTCAAAAAGAGGTGTACGGCTTGTAACAGGTGCCTTTTTGAAAAGACGGGTTTTCATATCCAGACGGGCACGTACGAGAATGGGGTGAATGATGACAGGCAACGAAGTAAGACAAATATTCCTGGACTATTTTGAAAAACATAAGCACCAGATTGTCCGGAGTTCTTCCCTGGTGCCGGCCGACGATCCCACTTTGCTGTTTACCAATGCCGGCATGGTACAGTTCAAGCGCTGCTTTCTGGGCGAGGAGAAACGCGACTATGTCCTGGCGGCTACCTCCCAGAAATGCGTCCGGGCGGGTGGTAAGCACAACGACCTGGAAAATGTCGGCTACACGGCCCGGCACCACACATTCTTCGAGATGCTGGGTAACTTCAGTTTCGGCCAGTATTTCAAGGATGGCGCCATCGAGTTTGCCTGGGACCTGTTGACGAACGGCTACGGCTTGCCGGAAGACAAGCTGTGGGTTTCTATTTACCTGGACGACGACGAAGCCTACGACATCTGGCACAACAAAATCGGCGTTCCCGCCGACCGGATCGTCCGCCTGGGGGAGGAAGAGAATTTCTGGGCCATGGGCGACACCGGCCCCTGCGGGCCGTGCAGTGAAATTCACATCGATCGCGGCGGTGAGTGCGACCTGAACAACCCCAACTGCGGCGTGGACTGCGACTGCGACCGCTTTTTGGAGATCTGGAACTTGGTCTTCATGCAATTCAACCGGGATGAATCCGGCACGATGACACCGCTGCCCAAACCCAGCATCGATACCGGCATGGGGCTGGAGCGGATGGCCTCGATCGTCCAGGATGTAGACACCAACTACGATACGGACCTGATGACGCCGATCATGCAAAAGGCTGCCGAGCTTTCCGGGAAGACCATGGGGGCCGGGGCCGCCGATGACGTGGCCATGAAGGTCATTGCCGACCACAGCCGCGCCGCCGCGTTTCTGATCGGCGACGGCGTACTGCCGTCCAACGAGGGACGCGGGTATGTTTTGCGCCGGATCATGCGCCGGGCCATCCGTTACGGCCGCAACATCGGCCTGATGAAGCCCTTTTTGCATGAAACCGCGGCGGTGGTATTCGAGATCATGAAGCCGGCTTATCCGGATCTGCTGGAATCGGCGGCCTATATCACCAATGTCATCAAGAACGAAGAAGTCCGCTTTTCGGAAACCCTGGACAATGGACTGAAGGTCCTCAATGAGAGCCTGGAAGCGATGAAGGCCCGTGGTGAAAACCGGGTCCCGGGCGACGTGATCTTCAAGTTGTACGATACCTATGGTTTTCCCGTGGACATCGTGCGCGACGTGGTCAGGGATGAGAACATCAGCCTGGATATGGACGGATTCGAAGAACACATGGCTGCTCAGCGGGCCAAATCGCGGGCCAAGGTCAGTTTTGACGGCATCAGCGACGCCTACAAGAACCTGACGGCCACAGGCGTTAAATCCGAATTCGTCGGTTATGCGCAAACCACGGCTGAATCGGAGGTTCTGCTTTTGGTCCAGGATGGCTTCGAAGTGGAGCAGGCTGCCTCGGGGGCTGTCGAGATCGTCACCGGGACAACGCCGTTTTACGGCGAATCCGGCGGCCAGGTGGGCGATATCGGGACAATTACGGCCGCCGGAATGGAAGTTAAAGTAACCGATACGGTCAAAGATCCCACGGGTCTGGTCATTCATCGGGGTGACCTGCTGTCCGGGCAGATCAAAAAAGGACAGGCGGTTACGTTGAATGTAGACGCAGAAGCCCGCCGGGCGACAGAACGCAACCACACGGCCACCCATGTGCTGCACACGTCGCTGCGGCAGGTGCTCGGCGACCATGTCAAACAGGCCGGGTCCCTGGTGGCGCCGGACCGGTTTCGTTTCGATTTCACCCACTTTTCCCAGGTAACAGCCAAGGAGATCGAACAGATCGAGACCATGGCCAACCGGTATATCCGGGAAAACAAACCCACCGATATCCAAGAAATGGCGGCCGAGGAGGCCTTTAAGTCCGGTGCGACCGCCCTGTTCGAAGAGAAATACGGCGACACGGTCCGGGTGGTGTCGCTGGGCGATTTCAGTCGCGAGTTGTGTGGCGGTACCCACACGGATCGCACCGGCAATATCGGCCTGTTGAAAATAGTCGGCGAGTCGAGCATCGCCTCCGGGGTGCGCCGGATCGAGGCCCTGACCGGAGCCGGCGCGGTGGCGCATGTCCAGAAGATGGTGGGTATCCTCAACGAGGGCGCCCATCTGCTGAAGGACAAGCCCGAAGCTGTGGTGCCACGCATCGAAAAACTGATTGCCGACTACAAGGCCGGTGAGAAAAAAGTGGAGCAGCTCAAAGCCAAAATGGCCTCCCAGGCTGCCGATGCCGTGGCCGATATCCGCACGGTGAACGGTGTCAAAATGCTGGCCCAGAAGGTGGCCGTGGACAGTCCCGCTGCGCTGCGGGACATGGCGGACAAGTTCAAGGACAGCCTTAAATCCGGGGTGGTCGTCCTGGGCGCCGAAGCCGACAACAAGGCGCTATTAATCGTCGGCGTCACCAAGGACCTGACCGGGCAATACAAAGCCGGCAACATCATTAAAGCGGTGGCAGCCATCGTCGGCGGCAGCGGCGGCGGCCGGCCGGACATGGCCCAGGCGGGTGGCAGCCAGCCGGAAAAACTTGACGAAGCCTTGGAAAAGGCGTACGGCATCGTCGAGGCCATGGCCGGCTGAGAAGTAACCTCAAAAAAGTCTTTTGGCCCAATCTCAGCGTTGAGCACTAAGTTATAATCCTCGCAATACTGGAGTATTCCTCCGGTTTGAACATAGTGCCCGCCTTGACCTTGGCTCAAAATCCAATTTTTGAGATTGCTTCTGGTTCAATTTTAGATCACAAAATGATGAAAGACCGCGCTGCCAAAACGCGGTTTTCTCTTTTTGAGAGGAGAAAATGTTTACTGAAAGACTCAAAAACCTGACCCCGTATGTGCCCGGCGAACAGCCGCAGGACCGACGGTACATCAAGCTCAATACCAATGAGAATCCATATCCGCCGTCACCGGCCGTGGCCGACTATCTGAAGACGGTAGATGTCGATAACCTGCGGCGTTATCCCGACCCCCTGTTCACGGAATTGCGGAGCGCCCTGGCGCAGCGCTACGGTGTGGAAACAGACCAGGTCTTTGTGGGCAACGGGTCGGACGAAGTGCTAAGCTTCATGTTCTATGCTTTTTTTGACAGTCGGCAGGGACCGCTGCTCTTTCCGGAGTATACCTACAGTTTCTACCCGGTCTATTGCGATTTCTATGCAATCGAATTTCAAAAAGTGGCCCTGCAGGGTGACTTTTCCGTGGACCTCGATGGATTCTTGCGGGCCGGGCCTTCGTGTGGCTTGATCTTTCCCAATCCCAATGCACCGACGGGCATCGGACTGCCTCTGGCCCGGATCGAGGCATGCATGGACAGCTATCCCCGCGATCGCGTTGTGGCTGTCGATGAGGCCTATATCGATTTTGGGGGCGAGAGCGCCCTCGCGTTGATTAATCGCTACCCCAACCTGATCGTGGCGCGTACGTTTTCCAAAAGTATGTCGCTGGCCGGGTTGCGGCTGGGCTTTGCCCTGGGTGATCGGCAACTCATCCAGGCCCTTTACACCGTCAAGGATTCCTTCAATTCCTACCCGGTGGATACCCTGGCCCAGCAGGCCGGACTGCGGGCGGTGCAGGACCGGGCCTACTACGACCGCATTACGGCAAGGGTCATCGCCACCCGCGACGCGTTCAGCGCTGATCTGAAGCGCCTCGGCTGGTTCCAGATGACGTCCTCCGCCAACTTTGTGTTCACCGGCAAGCATGGCGTTTCCGGGGAGGAGATTTACCTGACCTTGAAGGAGCAGGGCATTCTCGTGCGCTATTTCAATGTGGACGGATTGAAGAATTATGTCCGGGTTACTATCGGGACAGAGGAAGAGATGGCTGCGTTGGTGGCGGCGATGGAAAGGTATCTATAAGTCCCTATTTACTGATAGATATCTACTTTCTACCAATATATATACAAGTTGATCGAGGGAAGTGATCACGCTGATCTGTTCAAGGTCTGCGGGTGGGGCCTTCGCCCCTTGGCGGTTCAACCAAATGCCGTTCATCCCCGCGCGGGCCGCCGCCCGGGCATCGGTTTCCAATTGATCCCCTATATAGGTGCAGGCGTCCGCGGAGACGCCGCCCAACCGGCAGGCACGCGTGAAGACAGCCGGGGCTGGTTTGGCGACGCCGGTCTCGCTGGAGATGCAGACAATCGTAAAAAAATCGGAAAGATCAAATACCTCCAGTTTTTCACGCTGCTGCTGGGCATGGCCGTTGGAAATGATACCCAGGGGCAGTCCCGTCATTCTTTCCAGGCAGGGTCTGACATCCGGATATAGGCGCCAATGGCTGCTATAGGTGTCGATGGCATGCTGCGCCAGACCCAGGGCATCAGCCGGTGCAAGATCAGCGCCAACGCTCTGGAAAAGGGTCCGCATGCGCCAGATGCGAGCCTCCTGCAGGGACAGATCCCCCCGCAGATATCGGCGGTAGGCCTGGTCGGCGAGGGATACCCACCGCGCTGTGAAAGCTTGCGTGGAAATGGGAAACGCCTCTGCGAATTCCTGCTGAAACACCGCGGCCCCCTGGACCATGGCGTGGTCGTGATCCAGCAGGGTGTTGTCTATGTCAAAAAAGATCATCAGGTCAGGCCAGCGGCGTCAGCTTAAAGGGGACTTCGATGCAGGTGGGATCATAAGAACGTTTAGCCTGCCGGAGACCGGCGATGCCAAGGTCCTGTTCCCGGTTCAGAAAGCGGCATAGCGGGCTGAGGTGCACGGCCGTGGCATGGTTGATAACCTGCGCGGCGCCCTTGTAGGCCGGATCGGCCTTTTCGAAATGAATGTCATACATGTCGCGGTTGAGCGGGCTGAAAACCGAAAAGGCGACCGGCTTATCCGCAACCAGCAGGGCCAACCCCGCAAACCCAATGTCTGCGAACTCCGCCAGGGCCCGGTCCAGGGCGATGTGCTCCTCACGGATGCTGCGGCTGATCTGCATGTTACGGGCCAGTAGGTCCTGGGCCAGTTTCCAGCAGGCGGTTTTTATATCCGCGGTAATGGGGGCCACGCGATAGTCCGGGTGGGTCCGTTTGAACTGCGCAATCAGGTTTTTCTTCTTCTGCAGTTTGCGGCCTTTCAGGTCGGCCAGTTTCTCTACCGCATAGATATAATCGGCAGCATCCCTTTGTTCCTCGATACGGTAATACGTTTCCAGGTCCGGGTGCCGTTGAATGTAGGCGTGCGGCACCAGGGTGACATTACCACTCATTCCGCGGCTTTGCAGTTCTTTGGATAGGTATAGCAGGTAGTCGGGGTTAATTTCCCGGCCGGCCGGGAAAAAAAGATCGTCGTTGGAGATATCCAGGATGAGCAGGTGGTCCTTGTAAAGACTCCAGGAGCGCTGGTGCACTTCCTTCCAGCTGTAGAGGTTGGCGAAGCTGTACTCACAGGAGGTCAAACCGTATTGGTGGGCGAAACCGGAAAGAATTTCCCGGTCCTCGAGTTGAATACATTTGAACTCCGGAAACCCATTGGCTTTTGCTCCGCAGGTAATGGCCGCTTCCATTTTTTTCATGCAACCCTATCCTTTATAAATGAAGGGGATGGAGCCCTTCATTTCGCTGAATCCCAACTGTTTGTAAAAATCACTGGTTCCCGGTTCACCTACCAGACCGATCCATTCGATCCGATCTGCCCGCAGCTTTTCCACCAGAGCCGTGATGATCCGTCCGCCTATACCCCGGCCCCGATAGTCCGGCAATACGGTAACATCCTGGATATAGGCGTCACTGACCCCATCGCTGAGGATGCGTCCCATGCCGATCATGCACTTCCCGCTGAAAGCGCCGACAAACCAGTAGGAGCCGGGGGCAATGTCATCCACAAATTCAGGGTCGCTGTCATTTTCGGGGGTCCACCAGCCGGCGGCTTTGTAGAGCTTGACCATTTGCTCGCGGTCCGTATGACGGGTAGCGCGGATCACGATGTCTCCGGCTGCCGTCGCCGGCTGCTTATGGCCGGTGTGTGCAGGTTCCATGCTATTGGCGTACCGCAATATGCAGTTTGTAGTCCGAGCCCCCAAAGTAAGCGACGGCAAATTCGGCTACCTGTCGGGGTTCATAGAACTTGCAACTGAAAATATCGATATAGGCGGTATTGGAAGCATTGGCGAAGTGTCCGGATATCAACGAGGTTTCGATCAGCTGAGTCATGCTGTAGCCGGCGACTTTCTCATCTTCCCCAAAATGTACGATCTGGCAATCTCCGTATCGCTTCATTTCGATCCGGTCACACAGTTCGACAACGAAGGCTTTGATCTTGTCCGCACTGCGAATGATATCCGGCTTGCAGTTGCGAATATCGACGGAAGAGAGCAGGCCCCAAGGCGCTCGGCCGGCTTTTTCCTGGCCCCAGGCAAACGGATAGGAACACTTGGGGTGTCCGATGTCCGGGGCCTGGTCATAACCGTTGAGATCCGGCATCAAACCGCGGTTCAGGTCGGCCGAAACCACCGTGCGTTTAGCATCCAAGGCGGTCTGCAAGCAATCGACCGCCCGGTCCAGATCGATATCCCCACAGGTGAACATATCCACGGCGGCATAATTGTGTTCGGGCCAGGCGTGAATGGTAAAATGTGATTCCGCAATGATGACCACACCGCTCACGCCCTGGGGTTCGAATGAGCTAAAAGATGAACTGACTATGGTGGCGCCGCTTTCTTCGGCGGCGGTGAGCATGGCTTTTTCCAGGTCGTCCTTGTCCAGCAGGTGGCGCTCGTCACAATCATAATATTCAATGGTGATTTGCCGGGCCAGGGCAAAACGGTCCTGCTGGGAACGTTTGAATTCCTTCTCGTTGCGGTACAGCATTGCTGTTAGAATCTACCTCCCTTTCGCCGCGGGCGAAATGTCATAAAATTGCAGCTAAGTTAGATATTTATTTCGTATATGATAAGCTTTCTAGCCGAATAGTCAAGGCGATCCGATCGGCAGCTAAATAATTATTGCGGCCCTTTTACACACTGGTTACGCGGGGGGCAAGCCCCGGCACGCCGGTCTATCCGCAATATGACTGTCTTCTGACCCGGATCAACAATCACAGGCCGGACCAGTTACCCCGAAAAGCGTTCAACAAACTTGCCAAAAACAGCCCCTTATCCTATTCTCAAGACCACCTGGACCACTCCTCTGGCGAGAACACACATGATCACAAAACTCTTATACCGCTGCCCCCGCTGTGGGGGATTTGACTGGCTGCAGGATGCCCGCTGCATCCATTGCCATGTGTCCGTCGCATTGGAGCGGCGGACTCGGCTGGCTGTCGCCGGCCGCTCGGCACCCATTGCAGAGTGGTACGACCGGATTCTAGCTATGGAATTGCCGGTTGACCGGCAGGGGCTTATCTACAAAAGCGACGCGGTCCAGCTTTTCAAGGAGGTCTCCCGCGGGCGCTACGTGGGACCCGGCGGTCTGACAGCGGTGCTATACGGGCGTCAATTTCTGGAAACCGTCAGCGCGGCCCTCTATACGGACCGAATCGAACTGGCCGGCCCTACGGGCACTTGGACGGTTACCTTTAACGCATTGTTAGCGGTTACGATCGAATCCAATGTCATCATCCTCGTTCATCGCAACTTGGGCGCACTTTTCCTCGATTTTGAAAATGACTGTGGAAAAAAATGGGAAGACGGCATTCGCTGCGCATTGGCCGATTACCGTTTGCCTGAAAAGATAGTTGAGTATTTTCCCCGGATTCTTACAGGCGCCGGGCTGCGCCGTCTACCGGCGCCAGAGTTTGTCCGGCGGCTGCCCAGGGTGCCGGACGGCCCGCCGGTACCGGCCAAATCCCATCCGCTCTACGCGCTGGCGCGCCTGATCGTCAGCGCGATTGTTGAAAAATGGCTGCAGGTCGAGTTTTCCGGACGGGAACATCTGCCCCACCGGGGACCCGCAATCTTGCTGGGCAACCATAGCTCCTTTCTCGATGCTATCCTCCTGGAAGCCATGACGGATCGGAACATCTGGTTCATGGCCAAGAATTCGGAATATAGGGACCGCTTTATGACCTGGTTCATGGGTCTGGCCAAAAGCTTTCCAGTGCGCCGTTACACGGTCGATGTGCAGGCCGTGCGCAATGCCATCCGGGTGGTGCAAAGCGGGCATATCCTGGGAATCTTCCCGGAGGGAGAGCGCAACTGGGACAACCGGCTGCTGCCCTTTAAGCGCGGGACCATGCGGCTGGTTTTGGCCCTGGGGGTGCCGATCATCCCGGTAGGGATCTCCGGGGCCTACGGGTTAATGCCCCGCTGGACCCACCGCATTGCGCGGGTGCCGGTGCATGTTCGGTTCGGAGCGCCGGTACATATCGAGCCGGTTCCGATTGCTGCTCAGACCGAGGCGGATATTACGGCGGTGACAAAAACACTGCGGCAGTCTATCGAGGCGCTTATTCTGCCGGACTGATTCTACTGCGTATACCAATCGCACGATTGCAGCCGACAGCACCCCCACCAGGCCTCCCCCGTCAAGGGGGAGGGGCTAATATCAGGGATTCCATAGAAAATAGAGTTTTCAGGTTATCTTGATGACTCAGACAAAACTCCCCTCCCTTGACGGGAGGGGCTGGGGGAGGGTGATCTTGCCGAAAGACAGATGTTCTAACTGTCACCCCTTCAGCACATCAATCATGGAATAGACCCTCCCGGTAACGCCTGCCGCGATCTTACCCGCCAGAAACACAAGCGCATCCAGGGTGCCGTAGGCGTAAACTTCCCGGCCATTGATGTTGTGGGTAAACTCAAAGCGCACGGTTTCATCCGCAGAGAGCAGGGCATAGGTGTGCCAGCCGTGCCCCCCCAGATAGGCCGGCGGGACGCCCCACTTTTTTTCCTGGGACTTTGGGTCACGCTCCATTTCAATCTGATCCGCAGCAAACTCTACGCCTAACTCATTGAATGATTTTACCACGGCCTTGGCAGTGCCGCTCGTGTCGGCCTTGCCCTGCTGGTGACTCTCCCTGACCGTCAGAGTGTATCCGCTGAACAGGCCGGGGAAATTTTCGGCCGCAAATTCAAGCATGGCCTGAAATCCGACGATCTGTTTGGCCATGTTCGGGGCGATGACCGCAAGGCTATCCGAGTCTTCCACCGTCTGGACCAGTGCCTGCCGGTCCCCACCGGTGGTGCCCATTACGAACGGCAAACCATGCGTGCAGTAAAAAACCGCGTTTTTATTGACCGCGGTGGGGTGGGTGAAATCGACGCTTAAAAAATCGGCATGCGTTGCTTTGATTTCGGCCAAACGGTCTTCTCTGTCTTCCGGGCGTACCAGCGCCACCGTGGCGCCCGCGACACTGTGTTCGGGAGCGATGATTTCCGGACCGGTCAAAGAGTAGGGCACCAGTTCAAAGCGGTCATCTGCAAGAATGTGGCGGCTCAGCATGACGGCCACGTTGCCGGGCAGGCCGTTGATCATGATTTTCATGGGAACACCTCCTGGGTTGAGGGTTCAAAGGTTCAAGGGTTCAAAGGTTCAAGGGTTCAAAGGTTCAGGGTCCAAAGGTTCAAGAGTTCAAAAGTTCAGGGTTCAAAGGTTCAAGGGTTCAAAGTTCTGGGGCTTTCTCCGGCACTCTGATAGTTGCAGGGAGAACCTATTTACATACTTCGAAGTCATCTCAAAATTAGCATTTTTGGTCAAGGTCAAGGCGGCCGTGAGGTTCCCCGCGATGCGGGACTTCCCGCTTGATATTTTCTCCAATTGTGGGTCGCAGCTCGGAGGCACACACTCAGTATTTCGAGGATCTGAACCGAGCGCCCAACGCCGAGATTGGGCCAAAAGGCAATTTTGAGATGGCTTCTACAATCGTTCAACAATTGCGCGCAGTTTGGGAAAGTGATCCGCCTCAGGGGCGGTCAGATTCCGTTTCAAACTGGCCACGGCCGTCGGAATATAAGCGGCAAAGGCCGATTTGTTTTTTCTACGGTTCAGAAAACCGAAGGCCCCGAGGATCTGCAGATTGCGTGTGAGGCGGCAATATACGTAGCCCTGGCGTATCTTGCGCCGATCTTCACCGAAGGCGGCCTGTATGCGGTCCAGACCGTAATCAAACAGGGCGGTCTGCAATTCCGGGGCGAGGTTCACATACGGATCAATCAATAGGGACGCCAGGTCATACTGCACCGGACCGATACGGCCGCCCTGAAAGTCAATGAAATAAAAATCGTCACCGCGCACCATGATGTTGCGGGACTGAAAATCCCGGTGCATGAAACCGTTGACGCCATTCGCCAGGGTTGTGTCGGCCAGCAGTTCGAACTCAGACTGCAAAGCCTCAAAGGTAACCTCCTCCCACCCCCGTTCCAGGTGTAAAAAAGCCTCCACGAAGTAGGCACATTCGTTTTCCAGAATGACCTGCCGGTTGTAAGTTTGGGTCTGGTAGGGCCAGGCCGGATCAAAGCCCACTGTGCCCTCACGTGAGAGGTTGACCAGGGCATCAATGATCTTTTGGTACAACCGGATGCAGGCGTCGGTCGAATCCAGGGCCAGCACGACCTGCTGGAGGTGCTGATCGCCCAGGTCTTCCAAAAAAACGAGGCCGGCGAATGGATCGGCCGTGTATAGCCGGGGTACCGGCAGACCGCGGCGTTGCAGGTGGCGACCAATGTTGATGAAGGCATCGGCTTCACACACAGCCGTTGTCGGCCGGATACCGTGCGCGACCATCACCAGGCTGTCGTTGCCGGCGGTGACCCGGGACCAGGTCCGGTCCGACCCATCCCCCTTTAGTCTGGTGACGGTCGGCTCCCGTTCCGGGACGCGCTTGCCAGCCGCATGGAAGGCCTCCCGGCTCATCAGCGTCGATACCGTTTTTAAATAGCGTTCGGGAGAACCGATATCTTCCCAGAGATGATCGCGAACCGGATAGGCCCTTATTTTGCGGCCGGCAGCCAGCATTGCCTGATAGACGCCAATGCTCGAAAAAAAAGGCCCGTCAGGCGTATAATCGAGAAATTCACGTTCGATGACCTGTATGCCGGTGAACGCCAGGCACCGATCCTTGTTTTGGCGCTCCGTACAATTTGTGAATGCGGTAACGTGATTGTCGGCCGTTACGGATACCGTGTTGAACTCGGCCCGGTCGTGGACGACCAGGGTTGCCGAGAATTTTCTATCCAGGTGGTCCTCCCAGACGGCCCGCAGATCTATATCCGTGAATATATCACCGTTAATGACCAGCAGGGGTGCAGCGTCCCAGAAAGCGCCCAGGTTCTTGATGCCGCCGCCGGTTCCCAGAATTTCAGGTTCATACAGCAGCGTGATCCGGGCCTGGTAGTTCTGTTGCTTGAGATAGTGCTCCACCTTAGCGGCCAGGTGATGCAGATTGATGGCGATATCCGTAAAGCCGTTGTCTTCAAGTTGGCGAATGAGCCGGTCGATGAGCGGCCGGCCGTCGACCGGAAAGAGCGGTTTCGGCGTGTGTTCTGTGTAGGGCCTGAGCCGGGTGCCCAGGCCGGCGGCAAGAATAAAAGCTTTCATATCAAGATGGCAGGTATTTGGCGTATTTTTGCAGGGCCTCGTCGTAAGCCTCTATCTGGTCAGTATCGCCTTTGCCGGTGATGCCCCGGCTGATAAAAAAGTTGACCGCGTTTTTATAATTAACCTTGGACAGGGCTTCCTTACGTTCGATTTCTTCGTTCCGGTACATCTTATTGCCGAGGGACTCAATTTTCTTTAGGCGGTCCTTGATGTCGACGGATTTCTTCTTCGATGTTTTGAAATATTCCAGGGCGATTCGGTAGGACTCGAAGTAGGGCGTCAAAAAACCGGTGTAGAGCTTGAGTTTACGAAAACCCATGGAGGTGAGATTGTAAAAGTCCGGTATGGAGGGGTGCGGCATCAAAATGGCATCGTCGATGAATATCTTCAGGTTCTTGCGCACGTAGAACTCAACCGGGCGGTCGACATCATAGGCGAATTCATTCTTGAAAAAATCCTGAAGGAACGTGTAGGCCTGTTGCAGATCAGTGGCTGAAAACTGGAACGCGTCTTTTTCCAGGATCGCCAGGGACGTAAAGGCAGCGGGCACAAAATAGGCAATACAATTATTCTTGTAATATTCCAGGTTGGGGCGTTTATTTTCGCTGACCGTGAAGACAATGCTCTCCTTGTCTTCTTCCTTGCCCAGCGATACCCGCTCGATGAACTTGCGCTGGGCGTAATTTTCGATGGTTTGCTCAAATGCCCGGTCGGCATCCAGCATGAGCGTTTCGGCCAGTTCGGCCCCATATGTCAACAGGTAGTTAAGGTAGGTGTCGATGGCGAAATCCAACTGCTCTTTGGAAATACGCTTTCTGGCGCTGTTTAAAAAGGCGGCCGCCACAATGGCGTGGGGGGTTACCACAGAGACGCTGTTGATGGACCTGATTACCCGGTGCCCCAGGTTTCTGACCAGGGCGGCTTCTTCCGTGCGGCTCATGCTTTCGAGATTCAGATTCATCTGGTCCAACAGGCTGCGGAAGGAAATGGGTTCGTGGAAACGCAGATAGATACGCCCGTAACGTTTCTTCAAAACCCGTCGGGCCTTGATGATCTGCTTGATACTCTCCGGATCTTTCCTACCGCCTTCGAGCTCATGCAAATAGGCACTTTCCTCTAGTACCCGGTCGTACCCGATGTAAATCGGCGCGATGACCATGTCCTCACAGGCGCCCTTTTTGAAAGCATCGATGATGATCGCAAGCAGGCCCAGTTTCGGCAGAATCATTTTGCCGGTCCGGCTGCGGCCGCCCTCGATGAAAAACTCGAGATTGAAACCCTCATTGAGAAGCTTATGGATATAGGCCGAAAAGACGCGGGAGTACAGCATCTGACCTTTGAAGGTGCGGCGGATAAAGAAGGCGCCCCCCGATCTAAAAATGGGCCCGAGGGGCCAGAAACTTAGATTCTTGCCAGCTGCGATCAGAGGGCAGGGCATATTGTTGTGCCACAGGATATAGGACAATATCAGATAGTCGATGTGGCTCTTGTGGGAAGGGATCAGAACCAGGGGGCCTTTCTGGGACATGGTTTTCAGGTGGTTCAGCCCTTCGCGATCCACCGAGACACCGTCATAGATATGGTTGAACAGCCAACTCAAAGCAAGGCTGAAAAGTTTGATGACCCCGATGTTATACTTGGCGGCCACTTCTTCTAAATAGTCATCGGCGCGCTTGCGCACCCTGTAGATCGGGGTGCCTTTCTGTTCGGCATACTCTTGCATGAACTGTCTGAGTTTGTCGTTGGACAGAATACTCTCTTTGAGTTCCTCCCGCGTTTTTAAGACCGGCCCGATAATGGTTTGCCGGTGCCGGTTGATTTTGGCCAACAGGTTTTTTCGCAGGTTCAGGGCTCTGAACTCCAAGCTGCGGTTGAAATTTTCCGGTTGGTTCAGGAACGTTTGTAAGTTGAACGGGGTGGAAACTTCCACAATCACCTTTTCCGGCTTGCGAAACAGGGTGAAAAGGCGCCGCAGGATGCCAGGACGCTGTTCGGTACCGAAGAATATATCCGTCATGGTCGGGATAGAGCGCTTGGGATTTTTTCCGAAAAACATCAGTTGCGGCACGATGTAGATCGGTCGGTCGGTGGCTGCTTGAATGTCAATCAGGTGCTCCAATGGGTCGGTCTTCGCTTTAATGAAACGCTGATAGAAGCTTTTCGGGTCCACCATGGAAAGGATGCCCGCCCGCCCTTCGATCAGGGAATCGCGGATATAGCCGCGCCGGTAAGGATTTGGCCGGGATCGAAACCGGATCAGGTGATCCACGTTGGCCAGGAGGATCTTGAAGATTCGATTCAGCGGTTGCCAGAGCAGCACCTTGCGGTCGAACCAGATCTCCGGCACCGGCAGCCCGATCTGCTGGTAGCGCGTGTGGTAGAAGAGGTATTCAAAAAAGCCCTTGTATTTGATCGCATAAACGATGATGGCTTTTTCGGGGATGCGTTCAATGACCGCGGACTGGTTCTTGTCCAGCTTGATGCCTGAAAAAAAGGCTTTCAAAAGGAGGCTTGAAAAGAACCCGGTTTTGGCAGGGACAAAACACCTGTAATGGTCGTGGGTCCCCTCCAGGGCGGCGTCGCGGAGCCTGCCCAAGCGTCCCGCCTCCCGGGTTGTATCTGAAGCGTTCGAGTTGTCCATATTTTATACTTGAGTTTGTATACCGTGTAGAGGCGTGTGCACATGGGCGACGGCAGCCTGCCGGCCACCTTGTATGTCAATAAAATCAAAAATCTATCAAATTTACAGGTACATTGCAATGTTAATATGGACCGACCTAAATCACGGGTGGGGGCGTTTCTAGTGGCGGCCGGCCGGGCCGCCAAAGCAGCAATCGGGAAATATCCATATCTTGGAAATTGCTAAAAATGTGCTTGTGTTCACTATCGGCGTATGGTAACTGAGAGGATTATTGAAAAGTCAGGGGATCGTGCCGGGTAACACGCAACTTTGCCCGGCATTTCGATCTGGTTACAAGGGATTCCGGATATTTCATTAGAACCTATCTCAAAAAAGTCTTTTGACCCAAACTCGGCGTTGGGCGTTCGGTTCAAGTCCTCAAAATACTCGTGTATTCCTGCGGGTTGCGACCCACCATTGAGGAATAGATCGAGCGGGAAGTCCCGCATCGCGGGGAACCTCACGGACGCCTTGATTTTGAACCAAAATCCATTTTTTTAGATAAGTTCTAGTAAGTTTCAAACACTTTAAAATATAACACCGAAATTAAATCTGGGTAAAGGAGGACGATTTGGTATGAAAACATTAATTGGTGGTGCAGTTGCAGCTGTGTTGGGGCTTATTGGCCTTTCTGTCTGGTTCAGTGAATTCCTGCAGATTCTGGCCGGTGCGATCCCTGTTATGCTTCTTCTTGGCGGTGGCCTGGCCCTTTACCTGGGCTTTGATGAACTTAAGGACACCTGGAAAAAAGAAGATTCTGTTGCTGGACCGGGTGGAGATTCCGCAGCTTACAATGAAGAGATCGATGCTCTGAAAAAGGAGATCGAAGACCTTAAATCTGAAAAAGAATAGTTGTAAAGCGCACAATTTAAAGCCCCGCAGGTGATCTTGCCTGCGGGGTTTTTTTGTTTGGAAGGTCTTTAGGCTGAAGGCTGAAGGTTTGATCCTGTTGGGTTCGAAGGCGTCTCCTTCAGTCTAGTAGGCTTCAGCCTAACTGCCTTTATTCTGCTTGATGGCATCCGTGGCCAGTTGATCCGCGCGCTCATTGCCGGGGTCCCCTGAATGTCCTTTGACCTTATAGAAACGAACATCATTGAAGGCAGTCAACAGCTCACGAATCTCGGCCACGAGTTCGGGATTTTTTTTGGCTTTCCACCCCTGGGTCAACAGCCCGAAGGCATACTTGCTGTCCGTAAAGATCCGCACCGGTTTTTCCCTGTTCTTCACCGCCTCCAGACCAACCCGGATAGCCTCCAATTCGGCGATGTTATTGGTGGCGATTCCGATGAAACGTGAGATTTCTTTTTCATGGGGACCATATGTCATCAGGATTCCGATACCCGACGGGCCGGGGTTCCCGGAGGAGGCACCATCGGTGTGAATCAGGATGGCGTCCGCCGGATAGTCGTCCTCAGATTTGCCGGCAACTGCTTTTACAGGGGCCGGTTTGGGCCGGGCCGGGGGCTTTGGGGCCACCGGGGGGACATCGGTTTCGACTTGTTCCGGGCCCTCGAGAACCTGCAGACTGTCGACATGGATCCGGTATTCATGGGCCTGATTGAGCTGGTATTTAATCAACACCTTCCCATCCTGGACATCCAAACTGCCGTCCGGCGCCAGGGAAACCCAGACTTTGTTTTTCTTAAAGCGCATGCGCTTCCAGTCAGTCATTTGGAGACCTTCGGTTGAGATAAATCAGGTGTCAGGTTGAAGGTAGAAGGCTGCCGGAAAACCATAGCCTTGATAAACCAAAATTTGCCGCACCCGATATTGCTGCCTTCGAGCTTCAGTCTATATAACAATAAACCTATCTATACATATGAAACGCCCTGCTTAGTTCCCTATACGCTTCCAAATCCGGCAGCCACATTGCTTCCAGATCGGGAATCGTCATACCGGCGGCGAGGTTTTTTCGAATCCGATCACTGCCGAGGATCAAATCAATGGGAAGTTTTTCATATTCGTATTCATAGGGGGGTGCTTTCCATTGAAATTCATCCGGGTAGAGCTGCAGGAGGGCCGCAAGCAATCTTAAAGATGTTGCAAACGGCTTATATTGATCCACAGCGGTCACATGGAGCTGAAACCCATTGCACCTTTCGCCCTGCCATTTATTGGAAGTCGGTTCAAAAGACACCGGGCGTAGGCATACTCCGGGAAGATTTGTCGATATCAAGGTTTCCCTCAGCTCATGGGGATTTATGAAGGGTGCGCCAAACAGTTCGAATGGCTGGGTCGTACCGCGACCTTCGGAGACATTGGTGCCCTCCCAGATCACCTGACCGGGATAAACCACGGCCGCTTCAGGTGTGGGCAGGTTGGGTGACGGGGCAACCCAAGGCAGGCCTGTTTCTTTAAAATACATACGACGCTGCCAGTTTTGCAGCGGTACGATTTCCAGGTCACAATCGATGTCAAAAGCTTCATTGAACAGGCGGGCCAGCTCACCGATGGTGAGTCCATGGCGCATGGGGAGAGGGTAGCGCCCCACGAACGAGGCAAAGGCCTGATCCAGGCAGTTACCTTCTACCGATAGACCATTAATCGGGTTGGGACGGTCAAGCACCACGACCTTGCAATCACAACGCCGGGCGGCCTCCATGCAATAAGACAGGGTGTAGATGAAGGTATATACGCGGGTGCCCACGTCTTGAAGGTCCACCAGCAGGATATCGATAGGTTCGAACATGCCGCGGTCGGGTATCCGGGTCCGGCCGTAGAGACTGAATACCGGCAACCCAAGCTCCGGGTCCACCATATCGGCCGACTCGATCATGTTATCCTGTTTTTCCGCAAAAAAGCCGTGTTGGGGCGAGAAAAGCGCCCGCAGTTGATCGGGAAAGCGCTCTGCGATGCGGTGGCGGGCATGCCGGTAATTATTGTCGATGGAGGCTGGATTGCACAACAGTCCCATCCGGGCGCCCTTGATGCCGGGCGGTGGGGATTGGATAAAGTGTTCCAGGCCGGTGACGGTTTGGTTCATGGTGTGACCATGCTCGAGTGCCATGTTGGCGGATTATCCCAATGATTTAGGGGGTGTTTCTAAATTAGGATTTTGGTTCAAGGTCAAGGCGGCCGTGAGGTTCCACTCGGAGGAATACTAATGTATTTCGAGGATAGCGCTATCGCTTCACTCCGTGCCGAAACCGAGCGCCCAACGCCGAGTTTGGGCCAAAAGACAATTTAGAAACAGCCCCTCAGATTGCTGACACTTGGCAGGCACTTATCATATCGATCCGGATTTAAAAAGATAAAATAAATTCAGCCGGTAAGGACTAGCTCGGAATCAAGCGGCACAGCCCGGGGTTACATTATTTCTAAACTTATTTCATTGACACTGAACAATAATCCGGCTAATGACGAAATTATACCGCCACACACAGCCAACCGGACGCGTCGAGGCTCTCCTGCGGCTTATTTTCGTGAATACCTTGACAAAATAAACGGCTCACCATAAACAGTCTCATTGCTTTTAGCGGTAGACAGGAATAGTGGTTGATTTGGATATAAATCTCAAGGGAGTAGTGGTCATTGTCGGTAACTACGGCAGTGGGAAAACCGAAGTGGCCGTAAACCTGGGTATCAAGCGCAAACAGGACGGCATCGATGTCCTCCTGGCTGACCTGGATCTGGTGAACCCGTACTTCCGGACACGGGAAGCGCGCAGCTACCTGTCCGCGATGGGCATCGAAATTATTCTGCCTCCCCGGAAATACCTCCATGCTGATTTACCCATTCTCAGTCCCAAAGTGGGCGGTCTTATTCGGAATCCGGCCACACTCTCTATCCTGGATGCCGGCGGAGACGGGGTGGGGACTACCGTGCTGGCCGCCCTGGCCGATATGTTTAAGAATCGGCCGGTGGAGATGCTCCAGGTGATCAACCCGTTTCGGCCCTTTACCGCCGATGTGAACGGCTGCCTGGTGATGCGCGATAGGATAGAGGCGGCCTCGCGTTTGAAGGTCACCGGGTTGATCGGCAACGCACACCTGCTGGAGGATACCACTGCAGAAGATGTGCTCCAGGGCTACAAACTGGTAGGGGAAGTGTCCGCAGCCAGTAGCCTACCGGTCGCCTTCATCACGGCGGCAACCGGTCTGATCAAGGATTTACGGGCGGCCGAAGTGACCTGTCCCATTTTACCGATCGAAAGGCAGATGACCATGCCCTGGATGAAAACCGGCACTCTCGACCGATAAAGGCGGTTGCAATTGGGTGTTTAAAATCTGCCCGGCGTTTGGAAGGGAGTGTCTACTCGGTTCAACAGATGCGGCAGTCTCGGATTGCGAGGCGGCCATTATTAATATAAGGAGTTGATTCTATGGCGTATTCGCATGAGATTGACAATAACAGATGCAAAGGCTGCGCACTGTGTATTACGGTGTGCCCGAAAAATGTTCTCGAAATAGCCGAGCAGGTCAATGCCAAGGGGTATTTCCCGGCCTTTCAGGCCCGGCCGGAGGATTGTATCCACTGCACCGCGTGCTGTATCATGTGCCCGGATTTGGCCATTTCAATTAAGAAGACAGCCGACGAAGCAGCGGACTGATAGGAACGGAGGATATTATGGCAAAGGTACTGATGAAAGGCAACGAAGCGATCGGGGAAGCTGCCATTCGGGCTGGCTGTCTCAACTATTTTGCCTACCCCATTACCCCGCAATCCGAGGTGGCGGAATACCTGGCAAGACGTCTGCCGGAAGAGGGCGGTGTATTCCTGCAGGGTGAAAGCGAAGTTGCCGTAAGCTATATGATTTTCGGAGCGGCCGGCTGCGGTGAGCGGGTCATGACCACCTCCTCCAGCCCGGGCATCAGCCTGATGGGCGAAGCCCTCAGCTACATTACCTGCGGCGAGTGCCCGGCCGTGTTTGTCAATATCGTGCGCGGCGGGCCCGGCTTGGGCGGCATCCTGCCTTCTCAGGGTGATTATTTCCAGGCTGTCAAGGGCGGTGGGCATGGCGACTACCGCCTGATGGTCATGGCCCCGGACAGCGTCCAGGAAGCGGTCGAGATGACCATGGCCGCGTTTCCCCTGGCTGAGAAATACCGCAATCCAGTCATGATTCTCGGGGACGGCCTGATCGGCCAGATGATGGAACCGGTCGAATTCCCGGAAGACCTCACGGCGGCGCCCACCAACAAGGACGACTGGGCCACCAACGGCATGGACACCCGCGGCAGCGAGACACGCAACCTGCTCAAGACCCTTTACCTCGATCCCGAAGCGCTCAATGCCCACAACCTCAAGCTGCGGGCCAAGTACGAAAAAATGAAGGCCGAAGAGGTGCGCTACAAGACCTACAATATCGAGAGCGACTATCGGGCGTTGATCGTGAGCTACGGCACCATGAGCCGGGTCTGCCGCACTGCCATCGACAATTTCAAGGAAGAGGGCCTGGAAGTGGCCATGATCCGCCCCCAGACCGTGTTCCCCTTTCCCGAAGCGGCCATCCATGCAGCTGCGGGTAAAGAGGGCTGCAAGGTGGCGGTCAGCGTGGAAATGAACATGGGGCAGATGCTGGAAGATGTCCGGCTTAGCGTCTTAGGACAATGTCCGGTGGAATGGTACGGCAAATGCGGCGGCGAGGTCCCGACCCCGGAAGAAGTTATGGAAGCCGTCCGGTCGTTTATCGGTTCGTAGAATCCAATCGCCGTGCTGAAACGACACGGCGCCAATGAAGGAGTCAAGATAATGGGAAAGACATTTGCAAAGCCTCAGGCGCTCTCCGACACGCCGACGCACTATTGTCCCGGCTGTACCCATGGTGTGATCCACCGGCTGGTTGCGGAAGTCATTGACGAACTGGGCATCCGGGGCCGCACCGTCGGGATAGCCCCGGTGGGGTGTGCGGTCCTGGCCTATAATTATTTCAATTTTGATTTCCAGGAGGCTGCCCATGGCCGCGCGCCGGCTATGGCTACGGGGATCAAACGCGTCCGTCCAGATCTGATGGTCTTCACCTACCAGGGCGATGGCGACCTGGCCAGCATCGGCATGGGTGAGATCGTGCATGCGGCCAACCGCGGTGAGAAGTTCACTACGATATTCGTAAACAATGCCATTTACGGGATGACCGGCGGCCAGATGGCGCCCACCACCATGCCCAAACAGCGGACATCAACATCACCGTTCGGCCGGGACGTGGAGGACGTCGGCATGCCTATCCGCATGGCCGAACTGCTGTCTGCCCTGGTCACACCCGGCTATGTGGTGCGTTCGACCGTTTTAAAGCCCAAATATATCATGAAGACCAAAAAGGCCCTCAAACAGGCTTTTACGTACCAGATGGAGGGCAAGTGCTACAGCTTCGTGGAGATCGTCAGCAACTGTCCGACCAACTGGGGCATGACACCCCAGGAATCGGTGGACTGGGCGGAAGAAACGCTGCTGGATTATTACAAACTGGGTGAATACAAAACCCCTGAATAGAGTGAGCTTTCCCCGGAATTTCCGGGCTGGGAGGATACAGCATGCAAAACGAAGTGATGTTTGCCGGGTTTGGAGGACAGGGAATTTTACTCAGTGCCAAAATTCTCGCGAACGCGGCCATGGAACAGGGTTTTGAAGTGGCGTGGGTCCCTTCCTACGGGCCTGAGATGCGCGGCGGGACCGCCTATTGCACCGTGGTGGTCAGCGATCGACCCATTGGGTCTCCAATCATTCGCAATCCCCGGCACCTGGTGGCCATGAACCGGCCGTCTCTGGAGAAGTTCGCCCCGGTTATCCAGCCGGGCGGGGTGATTCTTGTGAACAGCACCCTTATCAGCGTGCCGGCCGGGCGGGACGATGTGGATGAACTGCGGGTTCCGGTCAACGATATTGCCAAGGATCTCGGCAATGTCCGGTCAGCCAATATCGTGGCCCTGTCGGCTTTCGCAGCCCGCAGCAAAATTGTCGATTTTGAAATGATTCGCAAGTGTGTCGAGGCGGAATTTTCCAGAAAACCCAAACTAATCCCGCTGAATCTTGAAGCGGTTGCCGCCGGCGAGAAAGCGGCTCAATAAGGGGTAGTCTTGCGGTGCCGTCACCGAGAACGCTGACTTGCTCCGGTATGTTTCTAAAACCAAACCCCTACAACCATTCTTCTCGCGCAGAGGCGCGGAGACGCGGAGGAAACCACTGGTTTTTCCGGCTTCGCCGGACAGGTCGCCGTTAGAACCCAATAGCTTTTGCTGTGTTTGATTCTCGCGCGTTGGCGCGCCCAAATTCTGGTTGTTGATTTTCTCTGCGCCTTTGCGTCTCCGCGCGATGCATTGGTTTTGGTCTATGATCTTTTAACAAAGAGTCTTAAATTAATGAAACCATTGCTGATCACCATTGACGGCCCGGCCGGGGCCGGCAAGACCACTGTGAGCCGGGCCCTGGCCGACAGGCTTGGCTATCGCTATATCGATACCGGGGCGTTGTACCGGGCGGTTGGTCTGCACGCCCTCGAAGCCGGTATCGCCTCTGATGACGATACCGGCCTCACGGCTTTGTGTGCGCGATTGGAACTTCGCTTTGAGCGGCTGCCGGACGGGGTGCACCTGCTGGCCAATGGTAAAGACATCTCCGGGCAGATCCGCACCCCGGAAGTGACCATGAAAGCCTCGGCCGTTTCGGCCCGGCCCGTGATCCGGCAGTTTCTGCTGAAAGTGCAGAAAGACCTCGGTCGCGAAAAGTCCGCCGTGTTCGAAGGCCGGGACATGGGCACCGTCGTTTTCCCGGACGCGGATGTTAAATTTTTCCTGGATGCGAGCACCGAAACCCGGGCGCAGCGGCGGTTTGCGGAACTGCCGGCCGATGCCGGTCAATCCCTGGACGATGTCACCCGTGATATGCGCAAACGTGATCAGGATGACAGTTCCCGGGAACTGGCCCCCCTGAAACCGGCCCCGGATGCCGTCCGGATCGATTCAACCCGGCTTTCAATCGAGGCTGTTCTGGAAACCATGCTGGCTGAAATAGAGGCGGTTGGCTAACCTTCTAAAAATACATCTGAATCGTTCATGCCAGTCCCGTCGAACCCTGCTCGGATGAGCGGGGTTTCATATTTTTATAAAAATTCTGTCTTAACCATTGAATTTTCAAAATTAGTCTGGTACGTAAACCCGTTATGCCGATGACCGAATTCGGCAAAAAAAAATAGGCCAAGGGGGACATTCGTTTAATGGAAAATTTGGAACAAAACAATTCAACAGAAGAAGTAGCACAGGAAGAGATGGAAGACGCGGCAGTACAGAACGATCAGGCGGACATGCCCGAGGAAGAAGAAGAGAGCATGGAGAGCCTGATGGAGATGTATGAAGAGAGCTTCAAGCGATTTGCCGAAGGTGAAGTCGTCACCGGCAAAATTATTTCCGTCGACAAGGACTATGTACTGGTGGATATCGGCTACAAGTCCGAAGGGCAGATTCGTATTAACGAATTCCGGAATGATGAAGGCGAAATCGAGGCAAATTTGGACGATTCCGTCGAGGTCATGGTGGAATGGTGGGACGACGAGAATGAAGTGGTTGTCCTTTCCAAGGAAAAGGCCGCCAAGGTCAAGGTCTGGGAAGCCATCAAGGTGGCTTACGATGCCGACGACAAGGTGGAAGGCGTCATTACTTCGCGGGTCAAAGGCGGCTTCTCGGTGGACATCGGCGTGCAGGCGTTCCTGCCCGGTTCACAGGCCGATCTGAGGCCCATCCGCAACCTGGACGAGATGGTCGGCCAGACCTTCGAATTCAAAATTCTCAAATATAACCGCAAACGGTCCAACATCGTGCTGTCCCGCCGGGTTATCCTGGAAAAAGAGCGGGAATCCAAAAGAGCTGCTACCCTGGCTTCCATCCACGAAGGCAAGGAAGTGCAGGGGGTGGTCAAAAACATCACCGAGTATGGTGTGTTTGTCGACCTGGGCGGCGTAGACGGACTTTTGCACATCACGGACATCTCCTGGGGTCGGGTCAAGCACCCGTCCGAGCTGTTCACCATTGGTGATGAGATAACCGTGAAGATCCTCAACCTGGACCTGGAAAAAGAGCGCGTTTCCCTCGGCATGAAACAGCTGACCGAGGATCCCTGGTCCACGGCCGCCGAAAGATACCCAATCGAATCCCGGATCACCGGGAAAATTGTCAGCCTCACCGATTATGGGGCCTTCGTGGAGCTCGAAGAAGGCATCGAAGGGCTTATCCACGTGTCCGAAATGTCCTGGACCCGCAAGGTTCGGCACCCTTCCAAGATTGTCTCCGTGGGTGAAGAGGTGGAGGCTATCGTCCTGGATATCAAACCGGACAACCGGCGTATCTCGCTCGGCATGAAACAGGTAGCTCCGAACCCGTGGGATGTGATCAGCGAGAAATACCCCATCGGTACGACCATCGAGGGTAAGATCAAGAACATTACCGATTTCGGTATTTTCATCGGCATCGACGAAGGTATTGACGGCCTGGTCCATATCTCTGATATCTCCTGGACCAAGCGCATCAAACACCCTTCCGAAGTCTACAAAAAGGGCGAGGTCATCCAGGCCATCGTCCTGGATATCGAAAAAGCCAATGAGCGCTTTTCACTGGGTATCAAGCACCTGACCGAAGATCCGTGGAAAACGGTTGCCCAGCGCTATGAAGTCGGCAAGGAGATTACCGGGACCATTACGAACCTGACCGATTTCGGTGTTTTCGTGGAATTGGAAGAGGGGATCGAAGGTCTGGTGCATGTGTCGGAAATCAGCAAGGAGAAGATCAAAACACCGGTTGGCATGTACAACGTGGGCGACCTCATTACCGCCCGGGTGATGAATATCAACAGCGACGAGAGACGCATTGGTCTCTCCATCAAGCGCCTGGATATGGAAGATGATCAGACCCTGCTCAGCGAGTACGTCAATAACATGAAACCGGCGACTTCCACTTTCGGTGAGATCCTGCGCGAGAACCTGCAGGGCAAACTCGGCGAAGCCGCGACCCCGGAAGAGGGTGAGGCCGCCGCCGATACGGAAGATGCAGTTGAACCGGTCGCTGAGCCGGAAGCTGAACCGGAAGCCGATTCAGCTGCCCCGGTGGATGATGTACCGGACGCTGAAGCCGAAGCTCCGGCTACTGAAGCCGAAAAAGCGGCCGAGGAAGATGACTCGGCTGAAGAAAAAGCGGCCGAGGAAGATGACTCGGCTGAAGAAAAACCGGCCGAATAACCGGATTCAATTACGCACACAAGCAGGCCGGCGGTAATTACTACCGCCGGCCTTTTTTTTGCGGTTTCCCCCGCCTTTCAGGAGTATCGTTTTTCCTCGGAAGTATTTAACGGTGGTAATTAAAACTTGAATCCGTCCCGGATGTGTTTATACTGAGTTTAATTATCACCGCTTAGCTTGAATGGAGCTCTGTACGCATGTTTACCCGTCGACATCCTTATCTATTTTTTCTCATGGTGTCCGCAACCATTGCGGCTGTAACCGTCCTCGGTTTGACCAGCCTCTTCATGCTGGGCGGCGAGCGCGCTGAATTCGACTTCGGTGAGAAAGTCGGGGTCGTGGAGGTAACCGGGATGATTGTCGATGCCCGCGATACCATCGACCAGATCAAACAGCTGCGCGAGGATGACACCATCAAGGCCATCGTGGTCCGCATCGATTCGCCCGGCGGGGCCGTAGCGCCTTCCCAGGAGATTTATCGCGAGATCATAAAGACAGTGCCCCAGAAAAAGGTAGTCGCTTCCATGGGGGCCGTGGCCGCTTCCGGGGGATACTATATTGCCGCGGCCGCAGACGGCATCATTGCCAGCCCGGGGACGATTACCGGCAGTATCGGCGTTATTATGGCGTACACCAACTACCGGGCGCTGCTGGACAAGATCGGCCTGGTACCCGTGGTGGTGAAAAGCGGGGCGTACAAAGACACCGGTTCTCCGGTTCGGGAAATGACAGCGGAGGAGAGGGAATTCCTAGAAAGCCTCACGGATAAAATTCACCAGCAATTCATTCAGGATATCGTGGCTGGGCGCCAAATGGATTCGGAAAAAGTCAGTCAGTTGGCTGACGGCCGGATCTATACCGGTGAGGAATCTAAAGCTCTGGGACTGGTCGACCGCATCGGCAATATTGAGGATGCCATTGAGTGGGCCGGCCGGATGGGCGGTATTGAGGGTCAGGTCTCCGCGGTTTATGTCGGAGAGGACGAGTTCTCCCTACTGGATTACCTGTTGGGTTCCTCCTTGAGAACCTACCTGGTGCGACTTTTAAAAGGGGAATTAGCGGCTGAGGCGGTTTATCGGCCCGGTACGAACTGAACCTTGCTGGTTCCGGTCCACTTTTTATTCTTGCTTCAATATTTAAATATACTCACGTCCCCGACCCCTTCCCTGATGACCTCCGGTGTGTCGTCGATAATGGAGACTACACTTGAGGGTTGTCCCGGTACATACCCGCCGTCAATCACCGCATCCAGACGGTTGCCGAAATGTTCGTTAATTAGCGAGGCGTCGTAAAAAATGGCACCCTCGGCATCTTTGGCACTGGTGGAGATGATCGGGTTGCCCAGTGCTTCCACGAGCGCCATGCAGATCCGGTTGTCCGGCACCCGGATACCAGCGGTCTTGCGTTTGGTCAGCATGATTTTAGGAACCAATTTGGATCCGGGCAGGACAAAGGTGTACGGCCCGGGCAGCAAGCGCCGCATATTTTTGTAGGCGTAGTTGGTTACCTTGGCATAGTGACTAATGTTTTTCAAGCTGGAGCAGATGAAACTAAAGGGCTTTTTCTTATCACGCTGCCGCAGCTGGTAAATACGCTCGATGGCCTTCTTGTTCATGATGTCGCAGCCGATGCCGTAGTAGGTGTCAGTCGGGTAGGCAATGATGCCCCCGCGACGCAGAAGTTGTACAACCTGATCGATCAGGCGCTGCTGCGGATTGTCTGGGTTTACGTCGATTAACATCTCTTACCCCAACCTATAGTATAAGCTATCTAAAAAAGTCTTTTGGCCCAATCTCGGCGTTGGGCGCAAAATTGGCGAGTAAATCGCCTCCGTAAGGATACTGCTGATTGTAGCGCGGACCAAATCCTCGAAATACGCAGTATTCACCACGTTAGGCATTGGCTGCGCTGGCACCTCCGGTTCCGACCCACATTTGAAAATCAGATTAAGCGGGAAGTCCCGCAACGCGGGGGAACATAACGCCTGCCTTGACCTTGAACCAAAATCCATTTTTTGAGATAGCTTATAGTCCATCCAGGTACCAGGATGCCACACTTACGCCATTTATTTTGTTATGCGGTTCTCTAAAAAACTCCAGTAGTGCCGATCTGTGACCGTATCTGTCACAGACGGCGGTTATAATGGCCTCATAACCTTAAAAAGGAGGCCGCTATGACAACATTTACGATCACAG
>Ga0126325_10000042_pt1 | contig 48643 bp, 43 predicted proteins | sample InaspJWI14metaG_FD_94487 | JGI IMG/M metagenome (GOLD analysis project Ga0126325, IMG submission 94487) | Marine gutless worms symbiont microbial communities from Oahu, Hawaii - Inanidrilus sp. 1 OAHU.JWI-14 metaG | ecosystem: Host-associated > Annelida > Digestive system > Unclassified...
CTGTGATCGTAAATGTTGTCATAGCGGCCTCCTTTTTAAGGTTATGAGGCCATTATAACCGCCGTCTGTGACAGATACGGTCACAGATCGGCACTACTGGAGTTTTTTAGAGAACCGCAAAACTAAATAGCAGGTCAACCGTCGCGGGCATTGATATTGACAAATGGAAAGCCTTTGCTTAGGTTTCACTCTACCCCTTCAACCCCTAATGCCTGTGAACGGAGCCTGACATGAATGTGCTGGTATTATATTACTCAAAGGGCGGCAATACGCGTCGACTGGCGGAAGCCGTTGCCGACGGTGCCCGCAGTGTAGCAGACACCGATGTTGTCCTGAGACGCACGGATGAAGTGACCAAAGAAGATTTTCTGGCAGCAGATGGTATTGTCGCCGGTTCTCCCGTCTATTTTGGGTCTATGGCGGCCCCCTTAAAAGCAGTCTTTGATGAATTTGTAAGTGTCCGCCGGAAAATGGAAGACAAAGTAGGGGCCGCTTTTGCTACCTCGGGAGACCCCACCGGAGGGAAAGAGACCACTATGCTGGCCATTATCCAGGCCTTGTTGATATACGGTATGGTAATTGTCGGCGACCCCCTGTCAGCCACCGGGCATTATGGTACCGCGTGTGTCGGTGTCCCGGATGCCAAGGCCCTGGACAACGGCGCCAAACTCGGACAGCGCGTTGCCCAGCTAGCCCGGCGGATGGCAGGCTGAACAATGACCGCCAACCCTCCAGAAATCTACCGGACCCGGGCGGAAATCACCCGCTTCTTTCAGGACAACGGTCTGGTCTACCTTAAAAGGTCCCGCGTTGCCTGGCGCCCCCTGCTATCCATGGACCTGAGCCAGCGAGACTATTATTGCGAAAACCGAGATTTTTTCGAGGAGACCTACCATCGCTACGCCCGCTTCATCAAAGACCGTTATATGGCACCGATTTATATCCGTCGTATCGACGCTAAAGTGGGCTATGGTGTTTTTGCCCGGTCCAATCTGGAAAAGAATGCCTTCATCGGTGAATATACCGGCGTGATCCAAATTGCTGAAGAAAAATCAGGACACGAGTTGGACGAAGGGGGTTTTGAAAGCGACTACTCCTGGTACTACCTCGAAGAAATCGAAGAAGCCCCCACCCTTGAGATCAATGGCCGTTTTGAAGGCAACGAACTTCGCTTTGTGAACCACGGCGATGAGCCGAACGTAGATGTAGAACACGTCCTGATCGACGGTCACTGGATTCTCTTTTTCAAGGCCTCCCGAAAGATAAAGGCAGACGAGCAACTGCTGATCAGCTACGGGAAAGCTTACTGGGAAGATGGTTGGCGGGATCTTAAATCCCTATAGAAACGGTTTCAAAACTTCCCCTCGGGCCCAATCGCTGCGTTGGTCGTGCGGTTTCAATCCTCAAAATACTCGAGTAATCCTCCGGTTAAACCGATTGCCAAAAATTCGTTCCGCTATTATGTCACTCTGAGCGCAGCGAAGCGTCCCCCACATGCCAAGGTGACCTTTTACCGAAAGGGATTTTTCGTCGTTTCACTCCTCAGAATGACAGGCTAAATCAAACGGAACATATTTTTGGCAACAGCTCTAAAACCCCGCGGCCGCCTTGACCTTGAACCCGAGGAGAAGTTTTGAAACCGTTTCTGGGAGGATTTTTCAAAGGTGCGTTTTAGAAGTTATCTTCTGATCAGTTTCAGACCGTCGGGACCGTACCCCTGACCGGAATAGACGAGGTTGCCGGAGGTCTTATCCTGAGTGCACTGCATGACCCTGCGAGCGCCGCTGCTGCTCTTCAGCCGCAACGTAACCCCTTCTGAAAAATCACTGTGGTCCCAGCGGCCGGTGCTGATAAGCAGCCCACCGGCGGGACCGCCGATAATTTTTTCAGAGAAAAGACAGGATCCGTCTGGATATAGGCGTAGGGTGATAATCGCCTCGTCGCCGTTGGCCGGCTGAAAGACGGCTTCGTAGATACCAGCCAGGCTATTTAGGTAATTCGTCTCTTCAATGGTTCCGCTGGCTTTATCCATCTCTTCAAGCGGCACACAGCTGTATAGCATGAGTATTGCCGCAAATGCGGTTGCGTTGGCAAAGATGTTTAAAGCTCTGGTCAAAGTGGCTCCCTTGTCGTGGCCGTGGCAAACCCCGTGATCAGGCAGGCGGTCATCGTATCTATTGACATCTTATATTCAATCTAAACAGTGAAATCAATGAAAACCTTCCCGGTTGGCACCGGGCAATGGCCGTCGGACCGGCATTGCGTTCTTGGGGACTTGAATAGGGCCGTTCCTACTGGAGGGTAGACAAGCGTTTACTGATCGATATGGGGTAGGTGGCCGGTTGTTGCAGATCCTTGTAGGCTGTGTCCAGGGCGTCCAGGCTTTGAGCGCACCGTGTGCGCACATCGTTCAGGGATGGATGGGGACGCAGGACACACCCTGACTGCATCACAGGCTCGAGCAAAGGTATGGTATCCGCTATCGTTTCCCGGCGGCTACAGATCAAGTCCTCTAACAGACGGCCGTCCGGACTCAGCTTGCGAAACACCTGTTTGCGACCGGCCAGGGAGATCTTGCCGGGACTCAATTTTTTGACGTTCCGGTCACCGTATCTGGCCAACTTGTAAACAATATCCAGATAGGGTGCATCAGCGGAAACGCCCACCTTGGTCCCCACGCCGAAGGCGTCAATCCGGGCGCCGGCTTTGATAATATCCGCGATTTTGTATTCATCGAAACCACTGCTGGCAAAGATCTTCACTTCGGTAAATCCGGCCGCGTCTAGAGCTGCTCTTACCAGGCGACTGCCCGCGGCCATGTCGCCGCTATCCAGGCGCACGCCTATTAGGCGATGCCCCTTCGCTCGCAGGTAACGCGCTACCCGGACAGCGTTTTCCGTGCCCAGGGTCAAGTCATAGGTGTCGATCAACAAAACGGTACTGTCTGGAAATAGACGGGCATAGGCCATAAATGCCTCGAGCTCACTGTCAAAGGCGGTCACAAAACTATGCGCCATGGTGCCGGTTACGGGGATGCCCAGGGCCTTTCCGGCCAGCACGTTGCTGGTTCCCGTAAATCCGGCCAGCCAGGTGCTGCGCGCTGCCTTCATGCCGGCGTCCCGGGCCTGGGTGCGTCGCAATGAAAAATCTACGATTGCCCTGCCCTGGGCGGCATGGATGCAACGGGCGGCCTTGGTAGCAATCATGGTCTGAAATCCCATAGTATTGAGTACCACGGTTTCCAGTAGTTGCGCCTCGATGATCGGCGCGGTTATCTCCAGGAAAGGCTCGCCTGGAAAAAAGAGGGTACCCTCCGGCATGGCTACCACTTCACCGGAAAAGCGCAGGTCGGACAAAAAGGATAGAAATGCCTCTGAAAAATGTCCGGTAGATCGCAGGAACTCCAGGTCAGTAGGCGCGAACGCAAAGTCGGTCAAGGTGTCAAGCACATCGCCAAGTCCGGCGGCAATATAATAGCCCCGCTTGGAATTCCCGGGTCGCACCGATACCGAGAAGGTGGCCTCAGCATTGAGATCATTGGCAAAATAGCCGGCCGCCATGGTCAGCTCATAAAAATCGGTGAACAGCGGACTGCTTTGGCTTTCCGGCACTTGAAACTCCGTATATTAAATAATTTCAGCCCCATAGATATTTCGCAGGCGAAGCAGGGCCATTTTGTGCATGTCAGGGTCAAAATCAGCTACACCCGCCTCGGGAACCACCGTCTTATAGTCGCGATTCGCCAGGCCGCCAACGGTATCCATTACGCAGATAGACGTACAGACCCCGACCACGGTCACTTTCTTGATCTCGGCGGCTGCCAGCACCTGCTCCAAATTGGTTTCAAAAAAGCCGCTGTAACGCTTCTTGGGAATAACCTGCTCCCCCGCAACGGGCGTGAGCTCAGCGACAATCTGGCTGCCCCAGGTCCCGGTGACGCAATGGGGGGGAAACTTTTTGAACTCCAGGTCATCCGGGTCATGGCTGTCCTGCAAGAAAATCACGTGATCCCCTGCTTGGCGGGCCTGTGCAAGAAGATCTTTGATATGGGGAACGATCACCGGAGCGGTCTCACCACAGTACAGAGACCCTTCGGGATCGATGAAATCATTTAACATGTCGATGATAAGTAGGGCCTTGTTTGTCATAGCATAGCCTTAGGTTGACATTTCCATAATGTCTTTAAATTCAGTCGGATAATTGCAATGGTAACAAATAGTAAAGCACGCCGGGGGCAAATTCAAGGTTGAAAAGTTCAAACTGCGGATTGACATCCCATCTTATTTTCGGGAAGCTGAATGTGGCCGGATCGCAGTTTCCGTCCCCCTAAGATTATGCAACCCTTGCGGGACCGGTCGGAACCCTTTTTTTGCGACCTTTCAGGGTACTCACCGCCGGACCCGCCCAGACTCGGAGGTTATGCATATGGTTGCCGATTTTCTGAAAAATATACACTGGCTGGGGCATGCCGGCTTCAGAATTGATGCCGAAAAAATTATTTACATCGATCCTTTCCAGATCAATGCCGGTCCCAAGGCCGATATAGTGCTCATCTCGCACTCCCACTACGACCACTATTCCCCGGAAGACCTGGATAAAATCGTGCAGGCTAAGACGATCATCGTCACGGAAAAAAGCACCGCCGCCCAGCTCAGCGGCAAGGTACAGGTCATGACCCCGGGAGACTATCTCGATCTGGAGGGAATCGGCATCGAAGCGGTAGCCGCCTATAACACCGACAAACACTTCCACCCGCAATCAAACGGCTGGCTGGGTTTTGTACTGGCAATCGAAGGCGTCCGCATCTATCACACCGGCGATTCGGATTTCATTCCTGAAATGAAATCCGTCCAGGCCGACATTGCCCTTTTGCCGGTATCCGGAACGTATGTCATGGATCCCCCGCAGGCGGCCGCCGCCGCCCTGGCGATCAACCCGGAATACGTCATCCCGATGCATTACGGCGAAATTGTCGGCGATGCCGATCAGGCCGCGGAAATCGAAGCGGCCCTGCAAGGAAAAATCAAGGTGCACGTTTGTTCCAAAATCTAATTCCCGATCTGAACGACCCCATCTTGAAAAATACGGTTTTGGTGTGCTTTACGAAATATTTTCCGCATGGTTTTCAGTCTTTACAATTCGTTTCATGTTCACCGGCCGGTTATACCGAGCCCTCATTGGAGGGTGGTAAAAGTCGAGAACGCTTCTGCCGACGGATAGCTTGCCGACCCTGAAAATAAAAGTTGCAATTTGCAGGCCGTGTGATACGTAATGCACCTGTTTTATGACGTATCACCATTAGATGGAAGCCTGACCGATACGGATGTTTTTTAATTACAAAAAAAACAAGGTTTGGGCGGAAAACCTTTCTATTGTTATGCAGTTGGGACTAACCATGGTCGGCTGCATTGGTTTTTGTTTTTTGTTGGAATGTATCTCGATCGAATTTTAGGGACCAAGGGTATTTTTATCGTGATTTTCACGCTTCTGGGGGTACTGGGCGGCGGCAACGTGGCCTACCGGCAGATACTAGAAAATCTTGAGGATAAAAAAGATCACAGAGAGTAAGAAATGTCCGCCGCTGTCAGAGCAACACAGAAGAAATACTGTTCCCGGGCCATCGTGGCGGCCATCATTTTTGGCCTGCCTTTCATATTCGGGGGTTACGCCCCCATCGGCAAAGGCCTCATTCTGGGCACCCTCTTCAGTATCCTCAACTTTATCCTGATAGCTGCAACCCTGCCAAATAAAATCGGCGCTGGTACCCGGAGGAAGCAATTCGCTGTTTCCCTGAGTTCAATCGGCATCCGCTTCACACTGCTGGCGATACCCATCATCTGTGCCATAAAGTTCGAGCAATTTGAACTTGTCACCACGGTGATTGGTATCTTCATGGTGCAAGTGGCCATTGTAATGGATCATTCCATGAAATTTATCGCGTCCGCCCGCAAGCGACGGGCTTAAGGGGTCAGTCCGGCTATGCAAGATTTAGGTAAAGTTCATCAATTGATCATCAACCTTCCGGGGCACCAGGCCGCCATCAATTTGGAAGTGGTGGTGATGAGCTGGATTGTGTTTTTTATCCTGATCGTTTTTGGCTACCTGGCCGCCCGCGATAAAGCCAGGGTCCCCCGTCCCATGCAGGTTTTGGGCGAACTCATCGTCAACGCCCTGTACGGCCTCACGGAAGACGCCCTGGACGAGGAAGGCGCCAGAAAGTACGGCCCGCTGGTCTGCGCGTTGTTTTTATTCCTGTTGATATCAAATTGGCTGGGAATCATACCGCACCTCGAAGAGCCCACCAAGGACCTAAACACCCCGCTGAGCCTGGGTCTCATGGGATTTGCCATTGCGCATTATGCCGGTATAAAATCCAAAGGATTCAAGGCATATACCAAAGAGTACTTCCAGCCGATCTTTTTCATGATGCCCCTAAATGTCATCGGGGAATTGGCCAAAATCGTTTCCATCTCGTTCCGTCTTTTTGGGAATATTATGGGCGGCAGCATTATTATCCTGGTGGTGTCCTATCTCACCTACAGCCTTGTTTTGCCGCCGCTCCTGTTCGCATTTTTCGGACTGTTCGTGGGAACGATCCAGGCCTTCGTATTTACCATGCTCACAATAGTTTACATTTCGGTGCAGGTTAAATAGCGTATGAATCCGGAAGCCCAATCAATTGTCGAACTATGTGCCTACGCCGGCGGCGGGATCGCCATGGGTCTGGGCGCCATTGGGGCCGCTATCGGTGAAGGGTATACGGCCAGCCAAGCCAATATCGCCGTTTCCAGAAACGCGGAGGACTCCGGCACTATTTTTAAGAATATGCTGGTCGGTCAGGCTGTCGCTGAATCTTCCTCGATCTTTGCGCTGGTTATTGCAATCCTCTTGCTCTTTTTGGATATTGGAACAGCCAGCCTGCTGAAAGCGGCTGCGCTGCTGGGGGCCGGCTTATGCATGGGGCTCGGCGCCATCGGCTCCGGGATCGGTTCCGGGTTTCCCGGCGGCCAGACCTGTTTTGGTATTTCCAGACAGCCGGAAGCCGCCCCGACCCTTACGACCAACATGCTGATCGGCTCCGCAGTTTGCCAGACACCGGCCATCTTCGCCATGGTTGTGGCCCTGATGCTGATGTTCATGGACTTCGGGCAGGCAGCCTTGAATCCAACCTGGGCCGCTTTGATCGGCGCCGGCCTCAGTACCGGTCTGGCGGCCATCGGCTCCGGTTATGGGGGCGGTAAAGCCGCCGGGGCCAGTTGCGCCGGAGTGGCCCGAAATCCCAAAGCGGTCGGCAATGTCACCACCACCATGCTGGTGGGACAGGCCGTTTCCCAGACGCCGTCCATATTTGGACTGCTCATCAGCTTTATTCTGATTTTTAAAACATTTCCGGAGACCGCCGCACTGGCCCCATCCATGGCCCTGCTGGCTGCGGGTCTCTGCACCGGTTTCGGCGGCATCGGTCCCGGCATCGGCAACGGTCTGGTTGCCGAGGGCGCCGTCCGGTGGGTTTCCCGCAACCAGCGAGCCGGCGGCGACCTGATGCGCATCATGCTGGTCGGGCAGGCAGTCTCACAGTCAACCGCTATTTATGCCATGGTTGTGAGCCTCGTGCTAATATTTGTATTGTAGGCCAGTTTGCTGGCCCTGATAGATAGTGATACCGAACAGAAAGCAAAACGTGACAGTGCAACTCAACGAAGGAGGAAAATATGGATATCAGTGGACCTGATCTGGTAAAAGCAGCCGCCTTTCTGGGCGCCGGCATTTCCATGGGCCTGGGTGCTATCGGCCCCGGTGTCGGTGAAGGTATGGTAGCCGCCAAAGCCTGCGAGGCCATCGGCAAAAATCCGGGCGAAGCCGGCTTACTGACCCGGACCATGCTGGTGGGCCAGGCAGTATCTGAGTCAACCGGGATTTACTCCTTGGTAATCGCTTTGCTGCTGCTTTTCGTGGTCTAGCGCTAAAAGGATGTTTTAATGGAAATTATCAGCAATATCGCGCTTATCAGCATCAACGAAACCCTGGTGGTGCAGCTGCTGTCCTTTCTCATTTTCATGTTCATCCTGAACAGGATTATGATTCGTCCGTTGCGCGGATCCGCCCAGGAACGCGATGACTACCTTGAACAGTTGAGCACGGACATTACCGCTGCTCAGAAGGAGATAAAGGACATCTCGGCGCAAATTGAAAGCCAGGAAACCGATGCCCGGCAGGCAGCGCATAATATCCAGAAAGATATCATCGCAAAGGGGAGCCAGGAAGCCCAGGAGATCCTCGCGGCGGCCAAACAGGATGTGGTTAGCCTCCGGCAGCAAACCAAAGCTGAGATAGACGCTACGGTAGATAACTTCCGCCAGAGCCTGGAAGAAGAAGCTGAACGTATTGCCGTGGATTTCATGGAAAAGGCATTGAATCGGAGATTGAGTCAATGAGCACACCTATAACCAGCAATCGTCTTATCCGGCTGCTGACACTCGGGACGCTCTGCTTTTGGCTTCTGGGGCCGGGCGTATCTGGGGCCGCCGACTCTGGCGACTGGCGGCCGACATATGACCTGGTGATGCGGTGGCTGAACTTTATAATACTCGTCTTTGTTATCGTAAAATTCAGCCGGCAGCCGTTGCTTAATTTCCTCAAAGGCAAGCAGGCAGAAATCGGCACCCAAATCGATCGGATAGAAAAGGAAAAGGAAGAGATTTCCGCAGCCTCCGACACGGCCCGTCGGCAACTGGCAGAAAGTGCCCAGCGGCTTGAAGAAATAAAGCAACGGATTATCGACCGGGGCGAAAAAAGAAAAGCTGAGATTGTCGCGGAAGCCAAGGAGGAAGGCCGCCATATTCTGGAAAGCGCCCGGCGTAAAGTTGAAGGCACCCTGTTGCAGGCCAAAAACAAGATCCGCCAGGAAATGATTAATCAAGCCGTAAACATCGCCCTTGAAAGGCTGCCCGCAGAAATAACAGCCCAGGACAACGAAGAACTGTTTGAACGGTTCCTGGTCAGTGCAGTTAATGAATAGACCTGGTGCAAACATTCGCCCGAACCCGGCATAAAGCCCGTAAACGGTCAACTTTCATGACCTGGTGGAATGCGTGTTCGGCTTTTTTGTGAATACGGCCCTCACGGATCACATGATCAGTCCACTATGTTAGAACTCATCCAAAATGCCAACATTGCCATCATCGGCGGCGGAAAGCTCTGCCGGGTATTTTTGCAGTTTATCCTTGATGAGGCCTTCAAGTTCAGTAAACCGACCGTTCTGGGCGTGGCCGACAAGGATCCGCAGGCCGAAGGACTTCAGTATGCCCGCGAGAATGGCATTTTTACCACGCCTGACTACAAGGAACTCTTTCAACTTCCCGAACTTACGGTTCTGCTCGAATTAACGAACAACAAAACCTTGCGCGATGAAATCGAAGTCACCAAACCACCTGAGGTGACCCTCGTCGATCGCATTTCGGCCTGTGCCCTCTGGGACTCTCTCCAGATTGAAAAGGTAAAACAACAGGCTCTGGAGCAACTCAGGCTGATCGATTCAGATCCAGCCAGCCTGGAGTCTATGTTTACCGGATTTGCAGATCGGATCAGCGCCATCATTGCAAAACGCAATCAGCGCTCTGAAGAGATCGAACGAGATCTGATAGCCAGTGAGCAGGCTATGGCCCAGATTGTCAACGGCAGCACCATTCCCACCTTTGTAATCAACCGCGACCATGTCGTGACCCATTGGAACCGCGCCTGTGAAAAACTCTCCGGCTACACGGCTCGCGAAATTGTCGGCACCACCGATCAATGGAAACCTTTTCGCAGGAAAATACGCCCAACCATGGCTGACTTGATTCTGGACGGCGTGGATGACGACGATGTCCGCAGTTTTTATGAATCCCGCTGGAACAAATCGGAACTGATCGAGGGCGCCTATGAAGCTGAAGAGTTTTTCGAGCACCTGGGTGATAGCGGCAAATGGCTTTTTTTCACCGCAGCGCCGATCAAGGCTCCGGATGGATCAGTCGTCGGGGCAATCGAAACAGTTTGGGACCGGACCGAAGAAAAACAGGCCGAAGCTGAATTGAAGGCCAGTGAGCAGGCGCTTTCCCAGATTGTCAACGGCAGTACCATCCCGACGTTTGTCATCGACAGAAACCACCGGGTTACCCACTGGAACCAGGCCTGCGAAAAGTTGACCGGCTACGCGGCCAGTGAAATCGTCGGTACGAACAACCAGTGGAAACCCTTTCGCAAAAAGTTGCGCCCGACCATGGCCGACCTGATTCTGGATGGTGTGGATGACGACGATGTGCGCAGCTTCTATGAATCCCGCTGGAAGAAGTCGGACCTGATCGAAGGCGCCTATGAAGCCGAGGAATTCTTCGAGAAACTGGGTGACAGTGGCAAATGGCTCTTCTTCACGGCAGCACCTATCAAAGCACCCGATGGGTCTGTGGTCGGGGTAATCGAAACGCTCTGGGATAGAACCGCGGAAAAAATGGCGGCCCAAGAGCGTGAAGACCACAATACCGCCCTGGCCCTGAAGGCCAGCGAACTGCAGGCCAGCGAAAGGGCTCTGTCACAGATCATCCAGGGCAGTACCATTCCCACCTTCGTTCTCAATAAAGACCACCGCATCACACACTGGAACCGCAGCCTGGAGGTACTCACCGGCAAACCGGCAGTTGACATGGTGGGTACCCGCAATCAGTGGGCCCCATTTTATAATGAAGCCCGACCGTCCATGGCGGATATCATCCTGGACCAGATAGGAAAGGCTAAAATCAAGCGCCTGTATGGTGATCATTGGCGCAAATCGGTCCTGATCGAAGGTGCCTACGAAGCCGAAAAATTCTTCCCCAACCTCGGTGAAGATGGGAAATGGTGCTGGTTTACCGCCGCCCCGATTCGGGATGCCGATGGCGCCGTCGTCGGTGCTATCGAAACCATCTGGGACAAAACCGAGGAAAAGCGGGCCCAGGAGGATCAGGAGCGGCACACCCGCGAACTGGCCACGCTGTGTTCCATCTATGCCACGCTAAGCACACCGCTTGACCTGGAAGGCCGCATCAATGCGGCCATCACGGAGGTGGTCAACATCTTCCTGGCGGATTGTATCTGTATTTTTATCCTGGAAGCCGACGGCCAGTTGCACTTGAAATACAACTACGGGTACTCCCCCAACCTGTGCACCTGCAACAGCATCGCCGCCGAAGACAGCCTCATCACCAGTGTCGCCCGGTCGGGGAAACTCAGGATCTTCGAACAGCTGCCGGAGACAAAAAGCTATGAACTCGATTTGCTGCGCCAGGAAGAGTTGAATTCGCTGGTCTACATCCCGATGGTCGGAAAAGACAAAACCCCCCTGGGCGTTATCCGGCTGGGCAGTAAGCAGCCGCATCATTTCACCGAAGAGGAGATGCACGTTCTGGATCTGGTCGGCAATCGTATCGGTGTGGCCATTGAAAACGCAATGCTCGAGAAAGAAAACCTGCGCCGCGCCAATTTCCAAACCAAGCTTTTAGAAAGTTCAAATAATGCCATCATTGCGGCGGACAGCAACTGGAAGGTGGTTTTGTTCAATCCAGAGGCTGAGCGGATATTTGGATACAGGGCCGCGGACGTCATCGGGAAAAAGCACTCACGGGAGATATTTCCGCTAGAAGTTGCTGAGGCCATCGTCGGCTTTCTAGCCCCGGAGCCGGAAATGCAGGACACGACCTGGCACGAAACAGTCATCGACAGCGGTGATGGCCGACAAATTCCGGTGAGTTTCTCCGGCAGCCTGCTCTACGAAAATGACGAAATTGTCGGCAGTGTGGCATTTTTTCAAGACCTCACCGAACTGAAACGCCTTGAAAGAGAACTGGTGGCCTCTGAAAGACTGGGCGCCATCGGCCAGACCGTCGCCGGCATGGCGCATTGCATCAAAAACATTTTGCACGGCTTCAAAGGGGGCAGCTACCTCGTAAATATCGGTATTGACAGGGACAACACCGACAAGTTAAAAACAGGGTGGCAGACTATCCAGCGCAATATTCAGCGCACATCGGACCTGGTGCTTGACCTGCTCTCCTATTCGAAAGAGCGGGAACCGGAATATGAAAATTGTTTTCCCAACGATATTGCCGCCGATGTCTGTGATCTGCTGCAAGAAACAGCCGCCGAGCACGACATTGCATTGATTCGGGATTTCGAACCGTCGGTTGGTGAAGTGGCCCTTGATCCGCGCATTGCCTATCGGTCCCTGCTCAATTTTGTTTCCAATGCCATCGATGCCTGTATTTTTGATGACGACATTTCCAACCAACACCAGGTGACGGTTCGCACGGCAATTGAGGATGATACCTTTGTTCTTTTTGAGGTGACCGATAATGGCATGGGCATGAATGATGAGGTAAAAGCTCGGCTTTTTTCAACATTTTTCAGCACAAAAGGCGCCAAAGGAACTGGGTTGGGACTTTTGGTAACCAGCAAGCTGATCGAGGAACATAACGGCAGCATTGCTGTCGAGTCCACGCTGGGCGAGGGGACCACCTTTACGTTTAGACTGCCCTTTGACCCGGTTTAATCTGAAACTCTGGCCATCGTAACGATATGGGTGACAGGGAGGAGATCATGAGTAAAAAGGTACTGGTTGTAGATGATGATCCGGATGTCAGGTTGTTCAATACTACCGTGGTAGAGGAATACGGGTACACACCGCTGGAGGCCGAAAACGGGGAAGAAGGCCTGAAAATGATCAAAAAGCACAGGCCTGACCTTGTCATCCTGGATGTCATGATGCCCAGGCAAAGCGGGATTCGGCTTTACCGTGAATTGAAAACCGAAAAAGCGTTAAAGGATATCAACGTAGTGCTGCTGTCGGGTATTGCTGAAAAAACATTCCTAAGGTCACAGAAAGCGCTGACGGAATTTGGCGGCAACGAAGTGCCCGAGCCGGAAATTTATCTTGAAAAACCGGTTGAACCGGAAGAACTCGGGGAAGTGATAAAAAAGATATTGGGTTGATCGAAAACCCATAATAACCGCGGTATGCAATTGCTGTTCATCGACTTGAAATCTGTGTGATTAGCTTGACAAGCGGTTTCAAAAATTGAACGGAGACTGCGTCCTTTAAAGGCAGGCGGAAATGGATATCCAGAAAATTCTATTTGTGACCAAGTTCGACGAGTTGAGATTCGATGCGCTGCAATCACTGCTCCCGCTGCAAAAAGCCGCCCTCAATCATGTAGTTTTTCTGAATGTCATTGAACGGGAAAAGGTGGCTCTGCGCCGGGGCAAGGGGTATCAAAAAGAAGAGGAAGTCAAACTCCGGGAAAAGGCCAACATTCGCTTCATCGATTGGGCCGAATCCCTGTTCGAGCAAGGCCTGGAGGTAGGCGTCTACATTGTCGTGGGCGATTATGTGAAACAGATTGTGGACGCAGCCGCCAAAGAAGATGTCGATCTGATTGTGCTGAGCCCGACTAAAAAAGGCAAACTGGAGAAGTTGTTCTCAGGGTCGGAAGTTACGGAAATCCTGCACCGCTCCGGCGTGCCGGTCCTTGTCTATAAGAATCTGACCCCCGGCGCCATCGGTACCGACAAACCTTTTGACCGGATTCTTTTAACGACGGACTGGTCGCCGGCCTGTGACCACGCTATCGCAACCCTGAAGAAGCTGGGAGCCCTCATCAACGAGATTCACGTGGCCCACGTGGCGCATGAGAGTAATCTCAAGGGGGATTCCGCCATGGCAGTTCAAAAAACCCGTAAAGACACCCGTAAAAAGCTGGAAAAAATCTGTGACATCTTCGAGGCAGAGGGGATCCATTCCAGACCGCATGTATATATCGGCAACGTGGAAAAGGAGATCGAAAAAGCGGCGCATGAATGCCGGGCGACCATGATTGTGGCCGGCACCAAACAGCAACCGTCCTGGAAAGATAAAATATTAGGCAGTTTGACCAAGACATTGATCGAAACGTCTATTTTCCCGGTCCTGTTGGTTCCGCCTGAAAAACCAGAGTAGGTGACTGAACAATAGGTGCATCCATATGAAGCGTTCGGGTCGGTTTGCATCCCGATCGCACAGGGGTATTGGAAAAGAAACCTGAGTAGACGATCCCAGAACAGGACACAGTTCATGATTTGAGCGGGAGGGTTACATGGCTGTATTTACTATTTCCAGACAATTCGGAGCAGGCGGCAAGACACTCGGAAAAATGGTCGCCGAGACACTGGATTACACATTCGCGGACAGCAGTATCATCCAAATGATATCGAAACAGGCCAATGTTTCCGCCAAGTGGGTCCGTTCCTTTGAAAAAGAAGCCGGCGGGATGATGTCCCGGGCCATTTCGAGTATCGTTTCCCAGCGCATGGTGGACCGGATTCTAAAGGATGAACGCGGTTACCTGGATGAAAAGATTTATCTGGACTACCTGGTGTTAACCATTGTCCAGATTGCAGACGAAGGGGATGCCGTGGTCATGGGCCGCGGTAGCCAATACATCCTGAAAGGGCATCCCGATGTGTTCCACGTCCTGCTGATCGATGACATGGAGGACCGGGTAAAATTCATCATGGAGCAGTACAACTACTCACGCAGCCGCGCAGCCCGGCTGGTGAACAGCGAAGACAAACGCCGGGCGAATCTGTATAAAAAGCTGGGCAAGTATGACTACGACGACCCGTCTTTATATCACCTCGTATTGAACATGGGACAGCTTGACCGGAATACGGCCCACGATATCCTGTGTCACTTGATTTCCAAATAGTATCGTCAGGCTGGTAACCGCATGGAGGCTGTGCGGGCCAGGGCTGTTTGGAATTCAATACCTTCCGATTATACGTTATAACCAATCCTGCCATAATGGGTAATTATGCGCTAGTGCAACCGGCCTCCAAAGTTCTATTCAAGCTGATTGATACCAGACCAATTTCGCTGTTAGTTTGCATTTTAAAGCAGTGAAAATTATTGGCATCCGGGTTCGCTCCAGAGCTTTAAAGTATACCTGCAGTTTTGGGGCCTTTGTGCTATCAGTAAGATATACACGCAGCGATCTGCAAGATCGCGACCAGGGCACTACGGAGGATAATATGAAACGTGAGAATAAAAGCGCTGCCGACCTGCACACGGGACTCAAACGCCGGGAGTTCATGGCCATGCTGGCGGGCTGCACCGCCGGGCTGATGGTACCAAGCTTTTTACCTGGCGAGGGAAAGCTTGCCACTGCCACCACCTCTAGTTCCGACCGCTTGGGCCAGCGCCTACCCCTGCGCAAGCTGGGTTCTTCCGGTCCGGTCGTCACCAACCTGGGCGTGGGTGGAGACCATGTGGGGAATGCCTCGGAAAAGGACGCGCAGGCCATCATCGAAAAAGCCTTGGAGGAGGGGGTGCGCTTCTTCGATAACGCCCCCCTGTACAGTGGTGGCGAAGCTGAGGAACGTTACGGAAAATTCCTTACTCCCAAGTACCGGGATGTTGCCTTCATCATGACCAAAACCCTGGCCACAAACAAAAAGGATGCCCTGGAGGATCTCGACAATTCCCTCTCCCGTATGAAGACCGACTACGTAGACCTATGGCAGGTGCATGCCCTCCAAAGCCCGGATGATGTTAAAGCGCGCATCCAGAACGGTGTGCTCGACGCTTTTCTGGAAGCCCAGGAAAAGGGCAAGGCCAGGCACATCGGCTTTACCGGCCATGGTTCCTACAAAGCCCACCTCAAAATGCTGGAGGAGTCCCCAAAGCGGGGTGTGAAGATGACCGCCGCGCAGATGCCGGTCAACCCCGCCGACCCCCATTTCGAGAGCTTCGTCATCCACGTGGTACCCAAGTGTGTGGAGGCGGGCATCGGCGTACTGGCCATGAAAACGCTGGCCTACGGACGTTTCTTCGGAGGGAACAAAGGTTGGCGTCGCACGGATGTTTCCGTTAAGCCGGCGATACCGGCAGTTCTATCCGTGGAGGATGTCTTCGGCTTCGTGTGGTCCCTGCCCATCACCGCGCTTGTCAGTGGTATGGAAACCGTCCAACAGGTTTCCCAAAATGCTGCCATTGCGCGCATGACATGGAGTTGGAACCAAACCGAACGCCAAAAACGCATCGACGCGATGGCCCCCTTTGCCGGACCGGATCTCGAGTTCTACAAGAACTGAATTTCCCCCGCACGGCAAAGAACGCCCACCGAGTTTCGCATCGTTTGCGGACCAGAGAAGTTGACAGATCGCCTTCGCAGCTACAGCAACTCAAGTCGCAATTGAATACTGAGCATCTTTTATTCTCGAACCTGCCCGCTGCCAAACACCACGAACTTGGTTGTGGTCAATTCCTTCAGGCCCATGGGACCGAATGCATGCAGCTTGGACGTACTGATGCCCATCTCCGCGCCCAACCCAAGCTGCCCGCCGTCGTTGAACCGGGTGGACGCATTGACCAGCACGACGGATGAGTCGACTTCCTGGACGAACTGCCGGGCCCGACCGTAGTGGTTGGTCACAATCGCCTCGGTATGGTTTGAACTGTAGGCGGCAATATGGTCGGCGGCCTGCGGCATATCGTTGACAACTTTGATAGCCACTATCAGATCGAGAAATTCGGCCGGCCAATCCGCTTCCGTAGCCGGCGTAATTCGCGGCAGAATTTCAAGGGTACGCATGCAGCCGCGCATTTCTACGCCCGCCGCTACAAACCTGTCCGCCATGGCCGGTAAGAACTCGGGAGCAATATCCGCATGCACCAAGAGGGTCTCCATGGCATTGCAGACTCCCGGCCGCTGAACCTTAGCATTGAAACCGATCTCAACGGCCATATCCAGGTCCGCATCCGCATCCACATATACGTGACAAACCCCTTTGTAATGCTTGAGAACCGGGATTTTCGAATGGGCCACGACAAAACGGATGAGTCCTTCCCCACCGCGGGGAATGATCAAATCCACGCACTCTTCTTGTTCCAGCAGGACATTCACCGCCTCCCGGTCCCGCACGGGTACCACTTGTACAGCTATTTCCGGAAGACCGGCCTCAGCCAAGGCTTGCTGGATGATGGCGGCCAGCACCTGGTTGGAATGCAACGCCTCACTGCCGCCTCTCAAGATGGTGGCATTGCCGGACTTTATGCAAAGGCCGGCGGCATCGATGGTCACATTCGGGCGCGATTCGTAAATGATGCCGATGACCCCCAACGGTATCCGCACCCGGGAAACCTCCAGCCCGTTCGGCCGCAGGACGGTTTCATCCGCCGTGCCCACCGGGTCTGGCAGGCCGGCGACTTCACGCAGTCCCTGGGCCATGGACTGGATGGTGGCATCGGTGATGGTCAAACGGTCGAGCAGGGCAGTGCCAAGGCCCTTGTCGCGGGCGTATATCAAATCCCGGGCATTTTCCGATATGATGCGGGCGGCTTCGCGTTCAACCGCCGCGGCAATGGCCAGCAGGACCTGATTTTTAGTCTCGGAAGGGCAACGGACCAGCTCCCGGGTGGCCGCCCTGGCAGACCGCGCCATTTCAACTATGGTTGTCTCAATCGTCATGGTTGCGTTCACACCGGTCAGTCCGGCGCCTACTCCTTGTAAGTGATGGCCAGGTTGTCCCGGTGGATCACTTCATCGTAAGGTTTTTCGCCAAGGCACTGCTCAACGGCATCTGTTTGCAGGCCCTTTATTTTTTGAATATCCGCAGCACTGTAATTGACCAGTCCGGTCCCGATATCCGCACAGGCCGGGGTCTTCAGGGTCACCGGGGCGCCTTTTAGAAAATCACCTTCCACACCGACGATCCCACTGGGTAGCAGGCTCTTCCCCTTGCCGATGATCGCCTCCGCAGCACCCGCATCGATCTGGATGGTACCTTTCGGCTTCAACGTATACGCAATCCAGCTCTTGCGGCTGGCAAGCCTTTCCCCTTTGGGTACAAAGAACGTGCCGCCCGTATCTCCCTGCATCAGGGTTTTCAGGATGTCCGGTTTCGTACCGTCGGCAATCACCATCGGAATCCCGGCCGCGGTCACCTTCCGGGCAGCTTTGATCTTGCTGGACATACCGCCCCGCCCAAGGGGGCCGGGTATATCGCTGGCCATTTTCTCCACCTCACTGTCAAGCTCGGCGATTTCCGGAATGAGTCGGGCATCGGGATGGACCCGCGGGTCCCGGGTAAACAGCCCGTCGATATCGGTCAGTAGGATCAATAGATCGGCGTCCATCAGCAGGGTGATCATGGCCGCCAGATTATCGTTATCGCCGACTTTGATCTCTTCTACCATGACTGTATCATTCTCATTGATCACGGGCACGACCCGCCAGTCTATAAGGGTATTCAGGGTGTTGCGGCCATTTAGGTAGCGCTGCCGATCATCGAGGTCCTCACTGGTCAGAAGGATTTGGGCAACTTTGCGGCCGTACACATGAAAGGCCTTCTCATATTCCCGGATGAGACCGGCCTGCCCCACAGCCGATATTGCTTGGCGTTTGGGGATCTCATCCGGTCGTCGGTCAAGACCTATCTTGTTCATGCCGGAAGCCATGGCCCCGGAGGACACCAGAATCACTTCCCGGCCGGTATCCATCAATGCGCTGATCTGACCGCTGAGCGCATACATCACCGGCAGGTTGAGACCCCGGGCTTTGGTCAGCACATTGGAACCCACTTTAACAACCAGGCGTCTGGCATTTGTGAAGTGGCTTTTCCGGTTCATAAATTGAGCGCTCCCCGCAGCCCCGGTAAGTGGGATTTTCGCTACGGTCCAACAAGCTGCGGGGAATTGTCCCCCGTAAGGAATTTCTATTTTAGATGCGCGCGCTATTCCGGCAGTTTGCTGCGGGGAATGCGCGCGCTGATCAGGGCAACCTATTTCGATCTGTCGGCATCAAAAAAATATCCGGCCCGCAGGCCGGTCAATAAGGCTGTACCCTTGCATTACTGAATCGTTTTAGGGTTGTCAAGCGCGTGTAAAAGCCGATGCCGGTTGCAGATTTGAATCTGATAAGCGTCACCAACCGCTATAACTCCCGGTTGCCGGTTGCCGCCATCCGGAAAATGCGGTATTAATACGGGCGATGGAGAACTACCGCACATATCTGGCCGGCTATGTGGACGAGACCCTGCCGGAAAACAGGATCGTTTTCAAAGCCCTGAATTTTGCCGTGGAACTGCACGCCGGCCAGAAACGCAAATCCAACGAACCTTACATTATCCACCCCCTTTCGGTGGCCCAGATCCTCAGCCAGGATTTGGGTGTGCGCGATCCCCTGATCCTCGCCTCGGCGCTTTTGCACGATGTGGTGGAAGATGTCCCGGATATCACCTTGGATGACCTCCAGCTCGAATTTGGAAATGTGGTCGCCGAGCTGGTGGACGGCTGTACCAAGATGTCCCTGCAGCGCCTGGACCGGACCACCCGGGTTGATTTAACCCACAGCAAACTGCTGCTCAGTTCCAGCCGCCGCCTGGGAATCCTGTTGATAAAAATGGCGGATCGGCTTCATAATATCAAAACCCTTGAGTTTCTGAAAAAGTCGAAGCAGCGCCGCATTGCCCAGGAAACGATTGAGATCTACGCCCCGCTGGCAGCTAAACTAAACCTCTTCTCACTAAAGCGCGAGTTGTTTCAACTCGCGCTTCCGTATTTATACCCCAAAAAAAGTAAAAAGCTGCTCAATGCCACCCGTGAGATCCTGAACTCACCCGAGGTATTTGAAATTCAGCGGGCCATTCGCCAGGCTCTGGCTGATTTCCACTGCCCGTTTGTCATTCGCCCCCGGGCAAAAAGTTTGAGTTCTTACTACTCCCCGGTCAAACGCACCCTGGAAATCGGAAACACTGAAAACCAGGTGGACTTCACGGTAACCCTGGAAACGGACAACTATCTGGATTGCTACACGGTCCTAGGAATGGTAGCGAACCTGTTTCCACCGGTCCCCCGTACCATTCGCGATTTCATCGCCACACCCAAAGCCAATGGTTATCAAAGCATCCACATTCGCATTAGTATTAACGCCAAAGAGTTTCTTATAAAAATCAGGACGGAAGCAATGGCCGCCGCGGCTCGCCAGGGCGTCCTGAGTCAGTATAACATTAACCAGTCGGTGGGCGACCGCTATGCCCAGGAAATCAGCGAGCTGTTCAAGGACATCGGTGAATACGGCGGACCAGCGCACCAACGCAAAGATCTCATTCGGCTGGCGGAATCCAATGAGATCTTTATCCTGACGCCCAAAGGCGACGTGCACTATCTGCCCCGGGGCAGTATTGTGTTAGACTTCGCCTATAAAATCCACTCCAACCTCGGTGATTACTGCCGGGGCGCAGTCATAAACGGAGATCTCAAACCGTTGACTGAGCGTCTGAAAGACGGCGACAAGGTAGAAATCCAGACCTACCCGGACGCCATCGATGCGGACCCGGATCTGGAACGCTTGTGCCAGTCTCCCCGAGCCAAGAGCGCCGTGAACAAATCGCTCCAAAAAAAGCGACGTCGTTATGCCCGCAAAATCGGAAGGGACCTTCTGGTGGAGGAGCTGCAACGGGCCGGCCTGACGGAAACGTTTCTGGATAGTGAATCCCTGCGGCTATATTTAGAATTCAAGAATATTGACGATATTGGGCAGATGTTTACCCACATCGGGCAGGACCTGCTCTCACCGCAGGAGATCTTATATTACGCCGAGGGCTCCGGAACCAAATTGCCAAAGTCCAACCACCAACTCAGCACTATCCGGATCGCCGGTTTAAAACGGGGGATTCACAAGTTTTCCAATTGCTGCCGCCCCCATCCCGGACAGGATTCGATTGTGGCGGCCCTGAGTGAGCGCGGGGTGGCGTTCCACCTACAATCTTGCCGCAGCCTCGCCACACGGCACGGCCTCGGACCGGAAGAACTGCCGCGGGTGGACTGGGATTTTAATGCGCAGTGGCATATCCCGTTAAAATTCAATGTCCGGGTGCGGGGTAAATCGCTGGCCGACAGTATCATGCTTTTGGGCCTCATCCCCAAAGGCCTGGAGATTCTTCAGATCGTAAACACCATTAACCGTCGCAACATTCACGAAACGCTGATTACCCTGAAATTGAGAAATTTCAAGGAGGCCCACGACTTCTTCGCCTGTTTCAAGACCACCGCCATCGCCATTAAAGGCTACGGCCGCGAGCTTTACCGGCCATAATTACTGCCGGTATTTTCACCAAAATAGAAGCGCGCCCATGCATATCCGGTAGATTTTGGTTCAGAGCAAGGCTTGAGCTCTTTTGAGACCGCAGGCATAGCAGGCGCTATGTCGAGGATCTCGAAAGAGCGAAAACGCCGCTCTGGCCCAAAGGCATTTCCTAAGATCGTCTCGACCAGAAGATTATCGGCGCTTTGAGGAATGCCTCTCAAGATGCCCTTCCCAATAGGCGAGCGCCCCTTCACAGATGGCATATTTTGGTTCTGGCAGGGAGAATAGGCTTAATTCGAAGACTCAACTTTCTGCATATTAAATCTAAGAATTAATTAAAGGATAGAAGCCATCTCAAAAGAGGATTTTGGTTCAAGGTCAAGGCGGCCGCAAGGTTTAGACCGGAGGAATACGATTGATATTTCGAGAATCTGAACCTCGCGCCCAACGCAGAGATTGGGCCAAAAGCCTCTTTTGAGATGGCCTCTAATTGGCTTGTTCCATCCATTGCTTGAGTATATCCCGATCCGCCTTGCTGATCGAGGTAATCCGCATCTGATACACCATTTTGCCGTCTTGCGATTCCTGGGAAAGCACCTTGGCATAGATATCACCGAAACAATGCGCGTCCATACAGAAATCGAATACCATCTTAACATTGGTCATTGGTGCCAACGGCTGTGATATCTCGGCCGCCAGGAAATCCCGGCCCAGGGTAACTGTTTCCCCACTAATGGACATCTCGGCGACCTTTTTGTCCTCAACCGTCCAGCATTGAAACGGCAAGGCCAGGGGGACATCCCGTTGATTGACCATGACGGTATTAAAACGCACGTTGTAAGGCGGTCCGATCGCCGTCACCGGGTAGTAAACTATGGGCGCTTTGACCCCTTTCATCATGACGGTCCGCGCAGACTCGGCCGTCACCAGATGGCTGACCTGTTCGTATGTCGACAATCCCACGAGGACTTGGCCCCCGACACTGTCCGATTCAATGCGGGACGCAATGTTCACGGGCGCACCGACGATGCCGTATTTAAGCCGCATCTCCGATCCGATGTTCCCCGCAATGACCGTACCGGTGTTGATGCCGATGCCCATTTCCAGCGGAGGAAAGTCCTCCTTTACAATTTCATTGTTCAACTGCATCAGGGCTTTTTGCATAGCCATACCGCAGGCTACGGCCCGGGCCGCATCATCGGGCATGGGTTCCGGCACCCCGAACACCACCAGGATGGCATCCCCAATGAATTCATCAATCATACCGCCGTAGGTTTGAATAACCTCCGTCATCTTCTGCAGATAACGGTTCAACAGTTCCATCAACTGTTCCGGGTCCCGCTCTTCGGAAAGCGTGGTAAATCCCCTTAAATCGGACATTAAAATGGTAACCGTGGTCCGCCGTCCGCCAACATCCCGGCCCTCTGGGGACGCCAGGATTTCTTCCACAACCTCCTTGGACAGGTAGCGCCCAAAGGTAGCTCGAATGAAATCGACCAAGGCCAGGCGTTCCTGGGATACCTTGAAAATATTGGCCAGAAGTTCCTTGCGGGTCGAGACAATTTCTCCGATTTCCCGCGGGGTGCGGGTCGGCAGGTTCACGTGCTGGACTTCCTCGCCGTCTTCCTTGAAACGGCGGTTGGCCGCAGTGATCATTTCAAGCGGTGAGATGATCTTGCGATCCAGAAAACGCCTGAGGGTAATCATCATGAAACCGATAATGATCGCCACCAGAACCAGGATGCGAAGGGTATACCACAGAAGGTCCGTGATATCGGTCATATCCACCACAAATCGATAACCTACCGACCAGACCAGCAAGATTCCTTCAATAATCAGGATACGAATAAAGATGCCATTCAGGAGCACTTCACGGACACCTTTATGGTTGTTATTGGATTCAGTGGGATAAGTTGTTTGTCCAGAATCTGAATGTCCCATATACCCCCCTCCTCACGTAGGCCGATTTACAGTCTAAAGTATGGTCGCATAGCGGGAGCAAACCTTTCAAACGGATTTCAACTGATAGGAGGAATACTGCTGTATTTCAAGGATTTGAGTTTAGCGCCCAACGCCGATATTGGGCCAACAGACTATTTTTGAGATAGCTTCTAATCTTTAGACGTAAACCGGGCATGCAGCCTCCGAATCCGATCACTGAGAACCCGGCAGGCATTTAGGGCAATTTCAGGAAATTCGTGCACAATTTCATTGAACTCAGCTTTATGCAGGACTAAAAATTCAGACTCGGTCAATGTCCGGATACTGGCTGACCGCTGGCGATCTTCGAACAACGCCATCTCTCCAAAGTAGTCACCGGAATCGATCTGATCAAGTTCGAGTTCATTTTCTGCCCCCAAATGCTTTATCACGGCCACGCGGCCTTTCACAATCAGGAACATGGTTTCGCCCATATCGCCTTCCTGGATGACCACCTGGTTAGACGGATTGGAAACCGCCTCGGTTACCGAGGCCACCGCGGCCAGTTCACTGACCGACAGTTCGGAAAAAATGTCAATCTCCCTGACCAGCAGGATCTTGTCGGTGAGGCTGATCGCTGAATCCATGGATATCTCCTTCTGATTGGTACGCTGTAGATACGGATGCAGATGTTTCAAATGATGACCACCGGATACTTGCTTTAATGCTTGGGTCAATTTTGAAATTAGGTCTTGTTCTTCTGATCCGGTGGGCGCGTCGTGGAGGGCTGCCAGCAACATAGTGATCTCCAACCATTGGCCCCGGCTGATCAGATAATCCACCAAATTGAGAACAGTGTCCCCAACATCTTGAAGTTTAAAAAATCTACGCGCAAGCTGGGTAGGTGGCTGTGCAGCGGCAGCATTTTCAAGCAACGGCAGCAGCGGCTGGAAAACCGCCTGGGGCAGCAGGCTGTCCAGGGCCTCCAGGCTGTTATCCACCTGGCGCTTATCGGCGTAGAAAAGACTGCGCGTCAATATCCGAATCCTTCCGGTAAGATCATGGGCCGCCAGTACCCTCAAAACGATTTCCACATCCACGCGGGCTTTTTGTTTCAAGTGTTCCCGCAGCAAGGCGGCTATCTTACCGGGAGGCAGCAATTCGAGGGCTTCGGCGGCGGCCAGGTTCTCGTAAGCCTGCCGCGTCCGGCGGCGCGCAAACCGCACCACGTCCAAGTCCTTGATGTCCATGGACTCTAAGACTCCCAGGATACCCTCGCGCATACTGCGCCGGGGGCTGGAAAGGGCTTCCAGCAGCAGCTGCACATTTTGGTAGTCAGCCCCGACAATGGCATCGTGAGTGGCCTGTTGCACGTCTTCGGACGCAGTGCCGACCATATGCAGCATATGGTCCAACTCCACATCGTCGCTGATTGTCCAGCTTTTCACAGCCTCAAGACGAACAGCGGTATCGGCGTGCTCCAGATAGGGCACCACCTTGCGATTCAAATCCGGTACCTCCATCCGCCGCAATCCACTGATGATCAATGGAATGCAGGGGCCCTGTTCCGGCCGATCGAGCAATTCGTCTAATTTGGAAGCAAACCTGATATCGCCTGTCTGGCCAGCGGCAATGACACCGGCTTTTTGCTGATCCTCGTCAGCGGATTCAAGCCAGCCGTTGATGGTGGCCCCATATTCGCCCATATCCGTTTTGAAAAGTCCAGCCGCAGCGTAGGCCTTAACCTCGCTGGACCAATTGGAATGCATGACCTGCTGGTTGAAAACACGGCCGGTCCCCGGCGCTTGCTTGTTGGCACAGCGGATCATGGCGGTCATCAAATCCGGGCCGGCCGCGGGGGCCAACCGGATAAACGTGTCAACCGCTGTTTGGCCTGCTTCCGCTGAAAGCAGTTGCACCAATCCAATCCGGGTCTCTTCATCGGATTGCTTCTCTAAGGCGACTACGATCTTCTGGTCCAGATCGGGCAGGTTTAACAGCTTCAGTAGCTGAGCATGCCAGAGGCATTTCTCGCCCTCGGCCGCAGCAAAAGCACTGGTCAAATGGGTTTTGATCTTGGGATCATTAAACAGGTGGCTGATATCGGTTTCCTTCATCGACTTCAGATCAATCATGTCCTCGGTAATCAGATCCAGTAAAATTTGCGAATACCGCCTTTTCAGGAAAAAGGTAGTGCCCACCCAGGTCAGCGCAAACGGCAGGGCCACCAGGGAGAGGTATTTGGGGTGGAACAGGTTGGTTGAGAGCAGGATCATGCCGTGACTCATGAACAGCGCCACGCGGACAATCGTCCCCCTTAAAAATGGCCTTACCAGGGATCGGTAGGCGGCTGGAAAAAGCCCGTTCAAGATAGCCATGGATGGGAGATTGACGGTTGTTCGTAAAACGTTCGAAGAAAAACGGGCATAGATGGCTGTAAAAATGTCGAAACGCAATAAAAAGGAGGTAAAGATGAGCACATAGTTGAACGGGTGGAACATCAAGGCCACCGGCAACCCCCAGCGGCTGTATAAGCGCTTCACGAACAAGAGCAAAATCAGGCTGACGATATTCAAGACCCCCCTGAAATAACCGAAAAATTCAATGAGCCCGGTTTCCGAGGCAAACTGCTCATCGAGGGCGTAATTAAACTGGTAGTTCATGATCGGAATAAGTACATTTGCCAAAAATGTAAGCAATACCAATATCTTGATCAATAGCGACTTTTTAATCAGAGGTAGCACGTCCTTGAATTGATCGGCCATCGACCGCTTCTTGCCCTTTTTTCCATCGGTTGGATCTTTCTGAAACAAGGTCGGAAAACGTTGCCCCATCATGGCAACCACCACTGCGCCGGCAAGGGTTGTGCCCAGATAGATAAAAAGTAGGTTGTCCAGCAAGAGCCAACGCGCCAGAAAAGGGGTCGCGAAACTGCTGAGAATCTGTCCGATCACACCTCCGGCCGTAATTAACGGAAACAGCCTTTTAGACTGGCGGGTATTGAACATGTCGTTGGCCAGGTTCCAGAAAAACATGGCCATCAGAACTTCAAATTGCGACTTCAGCATAAAGAGCAGGGGGTAAATTAAATCGATCCCCAGCGGGATAATGAGCCGGATTGCAGCGATGGTTACACCGCTGAAGACAAACAGGTAGGTGAACAGGCGCACACCCGCCACGCGGGTCATCAGGGCCGTCACCAGGGCCATGATGACAAAGGTGGCCAGCGCGTTGATCATGTTGACGATCGGCAGATATTCAACCCCGAAACGCTTTAAAAATGCGGTTTCGGCATAATTGTTCAGCAAAATCCCTGAACTGCGCACCAAAAATAACAGCAGGCAGAGGTCCACAAGAACAGGCCGATCTCATCTTCGTGTATTTCTAGCCATTTGCCGATGCGTTTGGTCATCTCTTTGTTCAGGGCCCTCTATGGTATTCAGACGCATCAAATTCTTTGGCCTTTAAAGCTTTTGCGCCTACTTTCGATGGTTTTATTTCCAACACCAGTCTGAATCCTGTGTTTGGCAGGCGGCTGGCCGGATGGCCGTAAGCACGATTGGCGGAACGGACTCCAATGCCGGGACTGAACCAGCTACCACCCCGGCGTACCCGCATGGTCCCGGAATCCGTATTACAGGGGTCCACCACAGATTCGCCCGGGTAATCTGCAAAGACATCCAGACACCATTCCCAGACATTGCCGTGCATGTCATGCAGCCCCCATTGATTGGCCGGGTAGCTCTTCACCGGTGCCGGCATTTCTTTTTCCAGGCCCCGGGATAGATTGTAGTCCCGACACTCATTTTTGCCTTTGCTACTGTGCCCGTACAACGCGCGGCTGCAGTCAACGGCAGCACCCCAAGCATAGGTTGTTTTGCTACCGGCGCGGGCGGCGTACTCCCACTCGGCCTCAGTTGGCAGGCGGTAAGAACCCTCATTTTTTTCGTTGAGTTTTGCTATGAAACGCTGGACATCGTGCCAGGACACCTTCGCAATCGGTCGATTCAAAGGCCAATGCACATCGCCCAACCAACGGCGCCCCATAATTCGACGCCACTGTCCGACCGTCACCTCGGTAGTTTGCAGGTAAAAAGGTTGGGTAATCGTGACCTGGTGCTCAGTCTCGTTGGCTGTCCGGCCGTATTCATCCGGCGGGCTGCCCATGGTGAATGACCCGGCCGGGATCAACACAAAGGACATGCCGAGGGAGTTGCCCATCGCCGGCTTTTCGGCCGACGCCATCCCCGGCTGAAACAGCAGAAAGATTGCCAGCATCGCCAATATAGGCGTCCTGATCGCCAGCGAAAACCCACGGTACAGGTAGTACATGATCAATACCCTCCCGATCGGCGAAACAATAGAAATTCTAATGATTTCATGTGGAAAGATGCTTGCACGAGCTTTTGCGTTGCCATCGTGCAGCACATAACCTATCATAAAGGTAAACATAAGAAAATGTGTATATAGGCTGCTAAGGCAGCCTTCCGGTCCATATGATAACCACATTTCTAAAAATGGAAACCCGATGGGACAGGCTGCATCACATACGCCGATTCTGGTAATTGACGATGACCAGAGTATTTTGCAGTTAGTATCCGATATTCTGAACCGCCACGGCTATGCACCCATTACCGCAGCGGATGGGAATGCGGGGCTGGAACTGTTCAAAAAAGAAAAACCACCGTTGGTCCTGACAGATATTCAGATGCCCGGTATGTCGGGTATCGAGATATTGAAAAAAGTCAAGGAGGTCTCACCCACGGTCCAGGTAGTCATATTCTCCGGTTTCGGTACTACCGATGATGTCATCGGAGCCCTGCGCCTGGGTGCCAGCGACTATCTGGCCAAGCCCTTCAATATCGGCCTTTTACTTCACACCGTGTCCCGCTGTGTTGAAAGACACGGTTTGATTAAAGAAAGAATGGGACGCAAGGCCCTGCTCGAAGAGACCGTCCGGGAGAGAACGGCTGCCCTGACGGAGAGCTTTCACGAGACCGTTCGCACCTTGGGGCTGATCACGGAAAAGCGAGATCCCTATACCGCCGGCCACCAGCACCGGGTGGCCCTGCTCGCCATGGCCATCGGCGAGAAACTGGCCCTAACCGCGCGTGAAATCGAAGTCCTGAAAGTGGTTGGTTTGCTGCACGATATCGGCAAGGTTGCCGTGCCGGTGGAACTGCTGGTGAAACCGTCCCGACTGTCTACCATAGAAGCAAACCTGATGAAAATCCACCCGCAGGCCGGCTACGACATCATCCGGGGAATCCCTTTCATCAAGTCGCTGGGAGCGGATGTGCCTCAGATGGTTCTCAATCACCACGAGCGGCTGGATGGCAATGGTTATCCACGGGGACTTGGTGCGGATGAATTGGAATTGGAATCCAAAATTCTCAGTGTGGCCGATGTGATCGAGGCTATGTCATCCCACCGCCCCTACCGCCCGGCCCTGACCATGGCCACCGCCAAGGCCGAGATTCTGGAAAACCGCGGCAAAGCCTATTGCCCGGAGTGCGTGGATGCCTGTATCGCATTGATCGAAACCCATAAGGATGATAGTAAACGGCTGTTTGACTACCTGGACGCCCACAGCTTATAATTTCGGCCCCCGATTTTAACGATTGCCCATCGGGAACCAAAGACTGCAAAGGAAGACAACATGATCGTGGCATATGAGGGCAAGACGCCCAAGATTGGAAACAACGTATTCATCGCACCCAACGCCACCCTCATCGGCGATGTCACCGTGGGTGACAATGCCAGTATCTGGTACGGCACCGTTATCCGAGGGGACATGGAACCGATCACAATCGGCCGCAACACCAATATCCAGGACAATTGCACGGTGCATACCGATTACGGTTATCCAACCCTTATTGGGGAGAATGTCAGCATCGGCCACAACGCGGTCGTCCACGGTTGTACCATTGAAAAAAACTGCCTGATCGCAATCAACGCGGTGGTCCTGAGCGGCGCTTACATGGCTGAGGGGGCCATCCTGGCGGCTGGATCGGTCTTGCGTGAAAAAGATAAACTCGGGCAATACAATCTAGCCGCTGGCGTCCCTGCCAGCGTCAAAAAGGTACTAAACAAAGAGGATGCCAAATTATTTCAGCAGCCGGTAAAAAATTATCTTGAATTATCGAAGAGACATTTACAGCTATACTAGCCGCTACCGATGGGCACCACACAATCCATCAGCGATCGTCAGAGGTACCTATGCCCCCCCCAACTTATGCAACCTTGCCGGACTACCACGCTTACCCGGAAGAAGAAATGCTGGCCCGGTCCGCAACTTATTATGCGGATATGCAACGACGTCGGACCGTGCGCGCATTTTCCGAGCGCTCGGCACCCCGGACCGTTATCGAAAATTGTATTCTAACTGCCGCCACTGCCCCCTCCGGCGCCAACCAGCAACCTTGGACCTTTGTGGCGGTGAGCGATCCGGGAATCAAGAGCCAAATCAGGAAAGCCGCCGAAGAAGTCGAACAGAAGTTCTATACAGGGGCGGCCACTGAAAAATGGGTTAAGGCGCTGGCGCCCCTGGGCACCCAGGCCAGCAAGCCCTTTCTGGAGACAGCCCCCTACCTGATCGTAGTTTTTGCCCAGCGCTATGGCGTGGCCCCGGATGGCAGTAAGATTAAACACTACTATGTCCAGGAATCGGTCGGCATCGCCACCGGCCTATTGGTATCGGCGGTCCACAACGCAGGGCTGGTTTGCCTGACCTACACGCCGGCCAATATGTCTTTTTTGAATCGGATTCTGAAACGTCCTGATAATGAGAAACCCTTTTTAATTCTGGTCACCGGCTATCCGGCTGCAGGGGCGGCGCTGCCTGACATCAAACGCAAGGAGTTACGGGAAGTGGCTACATTTATATAGCCGTCGCGAGAACCAGTCAGGCTGGTTCAATGCGATAGCTGTGCGTCACGCTGGCATTGAGCGACGCCAGGGCGCTGCAGTATTTTTCTTCGGACAGGGCGATGGCCTGTTCAACGCCTTTGGCCTTGATGTTCTCACCGGTCAATATGTATTCGATCTCGATGGCCGTGTACCGGTGGGGTTCGGTCTCCGCCTGCTGGCCTGTAATATTAACCTCGAAATTACGCAGTTTGGCCCGCTTTTTCTCCATGATCAGCACCACATCGATGGCCGTGCACCCAGCCACCCCCATCAGCAGTAACTGCATAGGAGTCGCCCCGCTGGCCCCTTCGGTTGAATCGATCACGACGGCCGGTCCATCCCCGGCGCGGCCGATAAACTGCAGGCCCTGAACCCATCTTACATTTGCCTGAATGGTCACTGTAACCTCCTTTTTGGCATGCCTTTTTTAGTTTGTTACCGGTAGGAATAACACTAAGGTTGGTAAACTGCAATGCTTGCAAGAAATCAAAAAATGCACATATTAGGGCGAATTGGTTTTCCAGCTGGAGGATCGTTATGAACCTAATGCGCAATCTGATGCGCCTATACTTCTACACCCGCTATGGTTTTCACCGGGTGACCCGAACCGGTGCTTTCAAAAACGGTCGCGTAAGATACCTCCATATGAATGTACAACCGCAGTGGCATCCTTTGAAGCGAGCACTCTGGAAAGCTCACGTCAAGCAGTTTCACGAGTCCTCATGTTCCGTGGCCACGGTTGTATCGTGCATCAATGCCGTCCGCGCCCTGACCAACCGGAATGCCACGCCTGTGTCCCAGGATTCTATTCTGGACCGGGTAACCACCGGTCACTGGAAAGAACGCTTGAGTGACGGTGGTTATCACGGACGCCGCGGGCTGCCGCTGCCTCTGCTGGGAAAAATAATCGGGGATAGCTTTGAAGCCTACGGGATCAGGTTTGAGGATGTGGATATCGTCCAGACACCTCTCAATGGATCCCGGCGATCACTCGTAAAAACAACCCTTAAAAAGCGTTTGCACAATTTCGACCGCTTGGGAAACAGCCTGATAGTGGCCCATTTTGACCAGGGCAGCCTTGTGCCGGCCTTGAACATTCCCCACATTTCACCGGTCGGCGCCTATGACACAGTGACCGACCGAGTCACCGTGTTGGATGTAGACCCCGACCAGAAAGTGCCTTATGAGGTCGATTTTGAGACCTTCTACCAAGGGCTCGCCAGCGACTATCACCGTGTGCTTTTAGCATATGGGTATGGAAGCGGCGGTTATGTACGAATCCGCTTATCGTAATTAGTGCCCAACCTAAACGCCACTTTGGACCAAAATCTACCATTTCTGGATGGACACCATTTAACCGATTTTCTCATCAGCTCGCTTCCGGAGCCACCTGCGGGCCTCCGGCTTGGTTCTGAATACCAGGCTTTCCCAACCTGAGCGGTGTTGGAAAAGTTCATATAATCCCGTCATCCTCTGTATTAGATCGATGCCGGCGGTCATGGAAAAATAAGCCACCATCGCAACCAGAAGTTCGGGATTGATGCGTTCAGCCGCGGCACACAGCTCTGCAATGGAATCAGTGGTCTTATCCTTGAGATTCATCCTGGTGACAGCCGAAAAGTCAAGGAGCAGATAGGTAAGCTGTTTGAATTCCGCCGGCCGATCAAACTGTCGACGCAAGGCATCGATCAATTCACCGTCTTTCAACGTACCGCGGCAGTCCATAATGGCGCCGTGGCCATTATCAACTATTTTTGTTTCAATAGCCACGCGCGTTCCCAATGCTAATTTTGGGTGTCGCCACTTGCTATCCGCCTAAGAGCAGATTTAGAAGCCCGCCGGTCAGCCCCAGCAGGGCGGCTCCAATCAGGGTGGTCACGAAAAGCGTTAAGCCTTTACGGGCCGCCGGTTTTATCAATCGAAGCATTCTGAGCAGCCACGGTCTTCGCAGTGACATCCTTGACATTCGACAACTGTAGCGGCATTAGATTTCCGGCCACCATGCACAGGCCGAATATCGCCAGAAAGAGGGCTCCATAAAGATAGGCGGTCCCCAGACCGACAATCGTCCACCAGCCGAATAGGTAACAGGTTGCCGCTATCAGGACAGCCGCCATCAGGTAAACGCTGAATCCTCGCCGCAATGGTCGGATCGATCCCTGACGGGACATGCCATCTTCACTATCTGGTTTCTCAGGTTCCATCGGCCAGGGTTGCTCCGCACAGACATCAGGCAGGAAAACTAATTAACTATAGAAGATTACAACTATCATTTCAGAGGGCCGACCGGCGTGGGCGCCCCGCCGGTCCAGTGAATTTTGTCCGGCTGACGGACTGGCTCGAAACGGGGTTGGGCTTCGAGTTCCCGGGCAGCCCGGTTCTTTTCGTAAAAGCAGCCGGGCTCCAGGGTCCACCCCCGGGCCAGCCTTTTCTCCTCGCGTTTAGCGGTCGCCATCAGGTAGCGACCCACGACCGGTGCCAGCAGGCGTGTCTTCCAACCAAACTCACGATAAATGTCTCTCAAGAGCGCCGCTAGTTCTACAAACAGGCGCTCGTCATGGCGATATTTGTTTCGCATGGCCCAGACCGCACCGGCCCAGGTCGATCTAAGCCCTGCGACCTCAAACTCGAACCGTTTGCGGATTCTGGCCTGCGGATGGTGTTTGTACTTATGCCAGCCGGTCATCAGGACCCGTTGCAGCCGGGCCAGGCTGGGTCCGTTGCGCTCAAAATCCCGGTGAAAGGCCTTCAACAGGTACCTTTCTTCATGGCCTTCCGGGATGTGTTTGTGTTTGTAATTAAACCGGAACTGCCCGTGGGTGTCGGCAGTGGGCATTTTGGCCTCCGTGAACAGGGTTCCGGCCTGCCGGTGCTGCTCATACAGCGGGGTCCCGGGGATGGGCGTATACAGCATAAACTGGTGAAACACCGTTTCGTGGCTGACCGCATAGTCGATGACCGCATCGATATTGTCCGGGGTGTGGTCCTCCAGGCCGATGATGGAAGATCCCAGTACCCGGATCCCGTTGGCCTGCAGGTCGGCAACCAGCGCGTGGGAATCGATCCCGGAAAGCTTCGCATATTTGCTCTGCCGTCCCTCCATCCCCATCCAGACCCAGCCAATGCCCAGCCCTATCAATTGATCCATGGTGTATGATCTGAGCACGCGGGCCGAACTGAAAACATTGAGGGCCCAGCTCTTGTCGCGGGCCTCCATAAGTTCCAACAGTCGCAGAGCGCGCTTGCGGTGGAAGAGAAAATTCTCATCCATGATAAAAAAGGAATTCACCTGCAGTTTATGCTCCAGGCGCTCCATCTCGGCAAAAAGTTCATCACCGGTTTCGAAGAAATTGACGGACTTCCCTTTGCCGCCGAACAGGGCGGAGGTCGAGCAGAAGTTGCATCCCAGCGGACAACCTACGGAGGGAATCAGCATGGCCGCCGTGTCGCCCGGCTTGTCTTGCAGGGTGTGCCCCAGGATACGGGTCTTGAATCCTGATAAGACGGCGGGATGTTTAATCGGCAGGTCGGGATCAAGGCCTAAAAAAGTCCGAAACCAGCGCACACCCTCGCCCTGGACAATATGATCTGCCCTGATGATGTCGTTCAGGCCTTCTTTGTTGGCAATGTGCCCGCCCACCACGATGGTGGCCCGGGGCTGGTATTCCCGGATCAGTTCACACATTTTTTGAACCTTGCCGATGTTGGGCAAAATGGAACTGATGCCGATGATATCATAGGGCGTATTTTTGATTTCTTCGATAAACCGCTCCAGGTCGGGAAAATCGAGCAGCGTACAGGGCGCTTCGAGATTCTCTTTGATCAGCATGAGGCCGAAAGAGCGATGGAACATCCGCAGTGAATAGACGCCCTGCACCCGGGTCACCTGGTTCTGGTAGAGTTCCATGGGGTTGTTCTCACGGCTACCGTAGATGTCATTCTGGGCGAAAGGTCCAAAAACACTGGACAGCAGGACTCTGGCTTTCTTTCCAAGGGGATGGACTGTCGGGAAAGGCATATGCGTGATCTCCTGTAAATGATAACAGCAACTGTAATAGCACCCGCCAACAAGTTGTCTTCTAAACAGGGGATCGTATTTTTACAAGCTGATTTCAGGGATTTACATTTGTTTTACAAAAGGCGCGGCAAATCGAGATCAGCCCCCGGAACTGGTGAGGGCATTGCTACTATCCTTAAATTCCGGATATGCGGGTCACGCATTGGTATCGATTGATTCTTTTATCTCGATTGCCGGCGTGAAATGTTCTGGGGGCGGTAACGAATTACCGCCCCCAGCCAATATTTGGAATTTGAAACTTTCGAATCGATTTATTTATTTAACCCGACCCTCTCTCCAAGCCCGGATCAACTCGTCGTAGTTGACTGTCTCTCCCTGGGGCTTTTCATTAACCTTGGCCTTGGGTGAGCCCGGCTTGTTCAACCAGAAGGAGGCTTTCTTCTTGGGATTCAATTTGGGGCCACACTTGCCCTGTACATTGGCACGTTGGATGCGCTGCAACACACGATCCTGTTCGCGGGCCAGGTTGTCCATCGCGGTGCTGACGGTTACCTCACCGGAAACTGCCTCACCAACATTCTGCCACCACAATTGGGCCAGTTTGGGATAATCCGGTACATTGGTACCGGTGGGCGTCCACGCAACCCGGGCCGGGCTGCGGTAAAATTCAACCAGACCACCCAGTTTAGGTGCCCGTTTGGTAAAGGACTCGTGCCGGATGTCGCTGTCGCGGATGGGAGTCAGACCCACATGGGTCTTTTTCAGGGAGGTTGTCTTGGCCACACAGAACTGGGCAAAGAGCCAAGCAGCTTTGCGGCGTTTGAGCGGTGTGCTTTTCATGAGCGTCCAGGAACCGCAGTCTTGATAGCCCAGCTTCATGCCCTCTTCCCAATAGGGACCATGGGGGGACGGAGCCATGCGCCACTTAGGCGTACCATCCGTGTTCACTGTTGGACCCGGCTTGACCATGTCGGATGTGAAGGCCGTGTACCAAAATATCTGCTGAGCCACATGGCCTTTGGCCAGAACCGGCAGGTAGGTATAAAAATCCATGCCCAGGGCACCTGGTGGCGCGTATTTACGCAGCCATTCCATGTATTTGCGCAGAGAATACTTGGCGGCCGGGCCATTGGCGGCACCACCGCGCTCAACGCTGGCGCCCACCGGGCGACAGCCGTCTACGCGAATACCCCACTCATCAACCGGGACGCCATTGGGAATGCCTTTATCACCGGCACCGGCCATGGAAAGCAAGGCATCCGTAAAACGCCAACCCAGGTCCGGGGCTTTCTTGCCATAGTCGTTGTGCCCGTATATGGCTTTGCCATCTATTTCCTGGATATGCTCACTGAAGAATTCCGCGATATCTTCATAGGCCGACCAATTGACCGGCACACCCAGCTCGTACCCATAGATCTCTTTAAACTTCTTTTTAAAATCCGCGCGATTGAACCAGTCGTAACGGAACCAATAGCGGTTGGCGAACTGCTGATCCGGAAGCTGGTAGAGCTTGCCATCCGGACCGGTTGTAAAGGATTTGCCCATGAAATCGTCCACGTCCAGCGTGGGCAGCGTGACGTCTTTGCCTTCGCCCTTCATGAAATCGGACAACGGCACCACGTGGCCATAACGAAAGTGGGTACCAATAAGATCGGAGTCATTGATATAGGCATCGTAGAGGTTCTTTCCGGATGCCCATTGCGATTGGAGTTTTTCAATGACGTCACCCTCCTGGATCAGGTCGAAGGAAACCTTGATGCCGGTGATTTCCTCAAATGCCTTGGCCAACACTTTGGCCTCATATTCATGGGTCGGAATGGTTTCGGACACCACCTTGATATTCATACCCTTGAAAGGTTTCGAGGCTTTGATGAACCATTCCATCTCTTTCATTTGCTCGGCTTTCGACAAGGTGGAGGGTTGAAACTCTTCGTTTATCCACTTCTGGGCCGCCTTCTTGGCCATACCATGGCTCATAGCCCAGGCACTGCTTCCCATTAAGATAAACGCCAGGATGACGATCCATATGGGCATGGATCGAAACCACAACCGATTTTTAACCGTTTTGCGCATAATTTCCTCCTCTCATTTGGTGGTAGGTATCACTAAAAGCCTTACCGCAAACGCGTAATGCCTTGCGAGGGCGACAAAGCCAATATTTTTTTCGCAATATTCGGAAATCGCTGCATGCATATCAATGTTGGCTCTGACGATAGGGTTGTTGGTTAGCGCGCTGTAAAAGCGACGCAGGGAATGGATTTGAATCCAAGCCGCAAAACACGATGATTCTGTAACGCCGGTCTATCCCCAGCGCATTGAAATGAAGACCCAGACCACTGATAAACCTGTTGCGTACCATAGGTTCAGATCGGTTAAACCCAACCAGGCCAAGTGGATGTAGGCACTGCCCAAAAGTCCCAAAAAGAAGCGGGTACCCCGGGTGGTAGGAACCAGAAAAAATCCCCGGCGTTCAATGGTTGGGGACGCCAGTTCCCAGATAAGCATGCCAACCAGCATAAAAAAGATGGTGATGAAGAAAATAGCCGTCGGCTTGGTCCAATACATCCATTCTAAGGCCATTGTTGTTCTCCCTTACACACGCCCCAGTGCAAATCCCTTGGCGAGGTGGTTGCGCACAAACCAGATTACCAAGGCTCCCGGGACGATGGTCAGCACACCGGCCGCGGCCAGCAGGCCCCAGTCCAGGCCTGTGGCGCTGATCGTCCTCGTCATGGTGGCGACGATCGGCTTGGCCTCCGTGATCGTCAATGTCCGGGCAAAGAGCAGTTCAACCCAGCTGAACATGAAACAGAAAAAAGCGGTTACGCCGACCCCGGCACGAATCAGCGGAATAAAGATCGTGATAAAAAACCGCGGGAAACTGTATCCATCGATGAATGCCGTCTCGTCGATCTCCCGCGGAATGCCGGACATGAAGCCCTCCAGGATCCAAATCGCCAGCGGCACGTTAAAAAGGCAATGGGCCAGGGCCACGGCGATATGGGTGTCCATCAGTCGCATGGTGGAATAGAGCTGCAGGTAGGGGAGCAGGAAAACCGCCGGAGGCGCCATGCGGTTGGTCAACAGCCAGAAGAACATCTGGCCGTCGCCGATGAATTTATAACGCGAGAAAGCATAGGCGGCAGGCAGAGCGAATGCCAGTGACATGACGGTATTCAGGCCGACGTAGATCATGGCGTTTATATAGGCCGTGTACCAGGTGGGGTCCGTAAAGATCTTGATGTAGTTTCGAAAGGTGATGTCCGCCGGGTACAAAGCGAAATTTCCCAAGATGTCGGCGTTGGTTCGCAGGGACATATTGAGCATCCAGTAGATCGGGAGAATCAACAGGCTGAAATAGATGCACAGGGCGATCGTTCTTTTCTGGATTTTCATGCTTTATCTCCTCTCCCCACGTTCAACAGCGCCTGGTAAAAAGCAAAACTGAAAAGCAGGACAATCAGGAAATAGATCAGTGAGAAGGCCGCGGCAGGTCCCAGGTCAAACTGCATCGTGGCGAGTTTCACCAGATAGATGGACAGGAAGGTGGTCGTATTACCGGGGCCGCCGCCGGTCAGGGCAAAGGGCTCGGCATAGATGAGGAAACTGTCCATCCAACGTAGTAGAACCGCAATGGTGAGGACGCCGCGCATTTTCGGCAATTGAATATACAGGAAGGTGGCCCAGGGAGAGGCCCCGTCGATTTTGGCTGCCTGGTAATAAGCCTCGGGAATGGCCCGCAGGCCGGCGTAAGCCAGCAGAGCCACCAAGGGGGTCCCCAGTGCCAGACCTCCATAGCAAGTAGCGTTATCCAAGCGTACAGGGGCTTGGCGGTATGGTCAAACGGCACTTCCAATAAATCCAAGCTGTTGATGCCCACACCAAACAAGCCGATATCCGGGCGGGTAAAAATGATCCAGATCGTACCGATGACGTTCCAGGGTATCACCAGGGGCAGGGCCAGGATGACCAGCGATGCGGATACGCCCCATCCGCGTTTGGGCATGGCCAGGGCAATCACGATGCCGAGGGGAATCTCGATCAGCAGAACGAGCCCGGAGAACAGGAACTGGCGCCAGAGGGCATCGTGCAGCCGATAGTTGCTCAACATCTCCTTGAACCACTCGGTGCCTACAAAGACGGCATTCCCGGGCCCAAAAATATCCTGGAGTGAATAATTCACCACGGTCATCAACGGGATGATGCCGCTGAAGGCAACGATAATAAAAGCCGGCAGCACCAGAAACCAGGCCTTGTTGTTTTGCCACTTTTCCATATTATCGCTCCTTTACTTAACCAGCCGCCCGTCCGCAAACAACCGGGTCCACTCCGGTGGGAAGACCAGCCAGGCCTGTTCAGCGGGAACCCGTCCGCCTTCCGGAAGCCGGGCCCGGACGGTTTTGCCGTCCAGGGTAAGGTTGACGATCCGGCAACTGCCTTGATCTTCGACGGATTTGACTCTGGCGGGCACACCACCTTCAACGGCCGTGTGGTGCAGTTTGAGATGCATCGGTCGGATGCCCAGTTCCAACTTTCCCCGGGCAGCGCGGCCTTTAGCGGCCACCGCATGGTCCAGGGTGATGCTGGCGCCATCGCACCGGGCGACGTTGTCCTCCAGAGTGCATTCCAGGAAGTTCATGCCCGGGCTCCCGATAAAGTACCCTACGAAGGTGTGTTCCGGGTTCTCGAAAAGATCCTGGGGAGAACCGATTTGCACGATTTCGCCTTCATACATGACCACGACCTTGTCTGCAAACGTGAGCGCTTCGACCTGATCGTGGGTGACGTAGATAAAGGTTAGTTTTAACTGCTCATGAATATCTTTTAGTTTGCGCCGCAGGTTCCATTTGAGGTGTGGATCGATCACGGTCAATGGCTCATCAAAAAGAATGGCGGCGACATCGCGCCTGACCAGTCCACGGCCCAGGGAAATTTTCTGCTTGGCGTCAGCCGCCAGGCCGGCGGCTCTCTTTTTGAGAAACGGGGTCAGGTCAAGGATGTCGGCTACTTCCCGGACCCGTTCTAAGACGTCGCTCTCCGCATGCCCGCGATTGCGCAGCGGAAAGGCCAGGTTATCGAAAACCGTCATGGTATCGTAGAGCACCGGGAATTGAAACACCTGGGCGATATTGCGTTTTTCCGGCGGCAGGTCGGTTACATCCTGTCCGTCGTAGATGACTTCGCCGCGGGTGGGGGTGAGCAGGCCGGATATGATGTTCAACAAGGTTGTTTTGCCACAGCCGGAAGGACCCAGCAAGGCATAGGCTCCGCCGTCTTCCCAGGTATGTTGGATGCGTTTGAGCGCAAAGTCCTCGTCATCCGCAGGTTTGGGGTGATAGCTGTGGGCTATTTCACTGAGTTGGATACGCGCCATGTAAATTCCTCAAGGCCGATCTTGCATGCTGTCAAGGGATGGGGCCGCGACCAGAGCCCCCTCCAGGTCGAAGACAAAAAGGCAACCGGGATTGACATAAAGTGTGACCGTGGATCCGATCCGATAGGGATGAATCCCATCCTCCTGGGCCACGAGACGGGTGTCGGCATGCTGGAAGTGGATGAATGTCTCCGATCCGTTGATTTCGGCCAGTTCCACCTTTGTATGGATTTCGGCATCCCGTTCGCCACTGCGGGACAGAAAGAAGTGGTTGGAACGGATGCCGAAGGTATACTCGCCGTCTGACAGTTTTTGCATCTCGCCCTGTAAAGGCACCTGAAGGCCCTCACCGATAAGAGCCGTTTTACCCTGAATGCTGCCGCGAATGAAATTGATGGGTGGATCGCTGAATACTTCGGCGACTTTCGTCGTGGCCGGGTTTCTGTAAACGGATTGGGTGGTGCCGGTTTGCAGAATACGGCCCTCGTCGAGGACGACAATGTTGCCCCCCAGCATCAGGGCTTCAGTTGGTTCCGTGGTCGTGTAGACGACAATCGCCCGACGCTGGCTGAAAATGTCCTGCAATTCGACACGCAATTCTTCGCGCAGCTTGTAATCCAGGTTCACCAGGGGCTCATCCATGAGTAATAAATCCGCGTTTTTAACCATTGCCCGGGCAATGGCGGTGCGCTGCTGTTGTCCGCCGGACAATTCTGCCGGCAGGCGGTCCAGCAGATCGTCGATACGCAGCATCTCGGCGATTTCGCGGACCTGGTGGTCGATTTCGGATGCCTTCAGGCCGCTTGTTTTCAGGGGAGAGGCTATGTTCTGGTAAACCGTCAAGGACGGATAGTTGATAAATAACTGATATACCATGGCGATATTGCGCTTGCGCACTGAGACGCCGGTAACATCCTGCCCATCGACAACAATCCGGCCCCGGGTTGGTTTGTCCAGGCCGGCCATGATACGTAGCAAAGATGTTTTTCCGGCCAGGGTACGACCGAGAATCACATTGCGGGAACCACTCTCGAATTCGAGGTCGATGTCCTTCAGATGCATCTCTCGATTGACGTTTTTATCGATATGCTGAAGGGCCAAGGTCATGTAGAGTCTCCATAATGGATCGATAGTTCCGGCCTGAGGGGGGATAGGAGCTATCCAGCGGGTGATGTCGCTGGGTATTTAGAGCAATAACATCCCCGTATAGTCTTCGCAAGTGAAAAGCTCAGAAGCGGTTTCAAAACCGCCCCTTTTGGGTGAGTCGGTTTTTATCTTTCGAAATAGCATGGTGGCCTTTTAAGATATTCAACGGGCTTAAAGCGCGGTGCCCGCCGCTTGGGGTACCACTTCACTAGATGGTAATCACCGGAAGGGCATCATGAAATTTACAGTCGGAAATCTTCGAAAGGCATATGTTGGGTTGCCAGGTTCGAAGCAGATATCATGCTTCAACCCCCTTAGATGGAAGGGAATTGCGGTTTGCGGCTATTGATTTCTATTCAGCCGAAGTTATGGTATGGATGGTTTCAGATACAATCTATTCTCAAATCCTTGATCAAATCAGGATCAACTCCGTACACCAACCCAAAAATCTAAGGAGAGATCAATGCCCAAATACATCGGTGCTTTAGACTTGGGAACCACCAGCAATCGCTTTATCATCTTTGACCACCAGGGGCAGATCGTGGGGTTGGATCAGAAGGAGCATGCCCAGATCTTTCCCAAACCCGGCTGGGTAGAGCACGATCCCATGGAGATCTGGAAGAATTCGATCAGTGTGATGCGCAACGCGCTGAAAAAAAGCGGTGTGCCGGGCCGTAACATCCACGCGATCGGCATTACCAACCAACGCGAAACCACAATTGTCTGGAACCGCAAGACGGGCGAGCCGCTTTATAATGCTATTGTCTGGCAGTGCACCCGCACAGATGAAATCTGCAATCAACTGACGGAGGCGGGCGGTCAGGACCGCTTTCGCGCAAAAACCGGACTGCCCGTGGCAACCTATTTCTCAGGTCCCAAAATCAAATGGATCCTGGATAACGTGCCGGCCGCCAGGCAAGCCGCCGATGACGGCAATGCCTATTTCGGTACCGTAGAAAGCTGGCTGGTGTGGTGGCTGACCGGTGGGCCGGACGGTGGCGCGCATATCACCGATGTTACCAATGCCAGCCGGACGATGATGATGAACCTGGCCACATTGGACTGGGATGCGGAAATTCTGCAGGTTTTGGGCATCCCCCGCCGGATGCTACCGCGCATCGTGCCATCGGTCGACCCTGAGATATGGGGGCATACGTCGCCATCGGGTCCTTTGGGTGCCCGTGTGCCTGTTTGCGGCGCCTTAGGCGACCAGCAAGCCGCCCTGGTGGGCCAGGCCTGTTTCAACGTGGGCGAGGCGAAGAACACCTATGGTACAGGCTGTTTTCTATTGCTCAACACCGGCCCCGAGGCCGTGCCCTCCGAACATGGCCTGATTACTACCGTGGCCTACCAGATAGGTAACGCGAAACCGGTTTACTGCCTGGAAGGGTCCATTGCCATTGCCGGCGCCCTGGTGCAATGGTTCCGTGACAACCTGGGCATCATCAACAGCGCGCCGGAAATAGAGGTCCTGGCCCGCAGCGTGGAAGACAATGGCGGTGCCTATATCGTGCCGGCGTTCTCAGGGCTGTATGCGCCTTACTGGCGCTCCGATGCCCGGGGCGCCATTGTCGGCTTGACCCGCTTTGTCGACAAAGGCCACCTGGCGCGAGCCGTGCTGGAAGCCAACGCGTATCAAACCCTGGATATCGTGGAGGCCATGAACAAGGATTCCGGCGTGGCTCTCAAACGTTTGAAAGTTGACGGCGGCATGGTCGCCAATGAATTGATGATGCAGTTCCAGGCCGATGTCTTGAATGTGCCCGTGATCCGGCCCAAGGTGACCGAAACCACCGCTTTGGGGGCGGCCTACGCTGCCGGTCTGGCCACCGGCTTCTGGTCCGATCTGGAGGAACTGCGTCGCAACTGGGCGGAGGACAATACCTGGCAGGCCGATATGGACGCTGATACGCGCGCCGCAGGCGTCAATGGGTGGCACAAAGCGGTCCAGCGCACGTTCGACTGGGTGGCCTAATGCAGCCGTTTGTCTTCAAAACGGTGGCGGGTCTCATGGTCGGAGCCGGCATCGTAAAGCAAATAGCTGCGGAAACAGCCCGATTGGGGCGACATGCCTTTTTAGTGACCGGCCGCTCCACGCGTCGCGCGGAGAACCTGCGCCGGGATCTTGTCGCTGGTGATATTGTCTGTACGCTGTACCAGGTGACCCGGGAACCGGATTTAGAATCGGTGTCCACCGGCGCCCGCACGGCCCGCCAAGCAAAATGCGATGTTGTTATCGGCATCGGCGGTGGCAGCGTTATGGATACGGCCAAGGCCATCGCCGCCCTTATTACCAACCAGCGGCCGCTCCTCGATTATTTGGAAGTCATTGGTAAAGCGCGGCCCCTCGACCGGGAGCCGGTGCCCTGTATTGCGGTGCCGACAACGGCAGGTACCGGCAGCGAGGTAACCCGCAACGCCGTGATCCGCAGTCCGCAGCACCGGGTCAAGGTGAGCCTGCGCAGTCCGGGCATGCTGCCCGACCTGGCGCTGGTCGATCCCGAACTGACCCTGTCCCTGCCTCCGGAATTGACCGCAGCGACCGGATTTGATGCCTTGACCCAGCTGATCGAGGCCTTTGTATCGATCCGGGCCAATCCCTTAACGGACGGATTCTGCCGTGAGGGCCTGGCCCGATGCGCACGCGCGTTGAAAACCGTTTACCATCAGGGAGACAATTTGGCCGCCCGCACGGATATGGCAATCGCCAGCCTTTTCTCCGGTCTGGCGCTGGCCAATGCCGGTCTGGGGGCTGTGCACGGCATTGCCGGACCACTAGGCGGCCTGCGGACCGCTCCGCATGGCGCGGTTTGTGCCCGTCTGCTGCCGGTCGTAACCGCCGCCAACATCGCTGAACTGGAAAAGACCGCACCAAAAAGCCCCTTTCTTGCGCGCTATCAGGAAACAGCCCGACTGCTCACCGGAAACCGGGAAGCCGGCCCCCGGGATGGGACTGCCTGGTTGCGGGCAACCATGCGGGAACTGAACATCCCGCTTCTAACCCACTGGGGCCTGACTTCCGCAGAGAAAACAGACCTGGCTGAATCCGCTCTGCGGGCCAGCAGCATGCGCGGCAATCCCGTACGCCTGGACCGCCAAGCTCTGGAAGACATTATCAGCAAAGCCCTGCACGGGGATGATTGAAATGGAACGAATCCTCATTATCGGCGGCGGCGGTACCGGCGGCGCCCTGGCGCATGACCTGACGCTGCGGGGTTTCGACGTCACGTTGGTGGAAAAAGGCAGCCTATTGAGTGGAACCAGCGGACGACATCATGGATTGCTGCACAGCGGCGCCCGGTATGTCTTCCACGATGTGGAAACCGCCCGGGAGTGCTACGCCGAGAATCAAATCCTACGCCGACTGACACCCCAGGCCATAGAATCCAATGATGGGCTCTTTGTTGCCTTGAGCGACGAAGACATGGCCTACCAGGAACCCTTTCTGCGCGGTTGCAAAGCGGCCGGTATTCCAACCCGGGTGCTGGATGCCGCCCGGGCATTGCAGTTGGAACCAGCCCTGCATCCCGGATTAAAGGGCGCGGTGCAGGTACCGGACGCCAGCATGGATGCCTGGCGCCTGCCCCTGCACTTTTTCGCCGCCGCCCGGGCCAAAGGGGCTGCGATTCTCCCCTTTTGCCAAGTAGAAACGTTGCGGCAGCACAACCGCCAGATAACCGGCGTCCAGGTCAGAAACCTGCGCAGCGGCAAACGCCAGACCCTGTCGGCCGATATTATCGTTAACGCTGCCGGCCCGTGGGCCGGTAAGGTGGCGGCGCTGGCCGGATTGGATGTGCCGGTTCGTCCCGGCCCGGGCGTCATGGTCTCCCTGGCTGATCGGTATTGCAACATGGTAATCAATCGTCTGCATCCGGCCGGCGAAGGGGATATTCTGGTGCCGCAGCGTGAGCAAACCATTATCGGAACCACAGCCTGGATAGCGGCTGACCCCGACGAGGTCCAATTGCCGCAAGGCGCGGTCGGAAAGCTGGTCAGCCTGGGGGCGCGCTTGATGCCGGCCCTGGCCAAAGCTCCCGTGCACGCGGTATGGCAGGCCAGCCGCCCGCTTTTGTGCAGTAGTGACACAGATGACCCCATGCGGATCAGCCGCGGTTTTACCTGCATCGATCATCAAGCGCAGGATGGTATTGAAGGAATCATTTCGATGGTCGGCGGCAAGGCCACCACCCTACGAGCCATGGCCGCGGAAGCCGCTGATCTGATCTGTCGGAAAACCGGACGCAACATTACCGGCACGACTGCTGCGACACCGCTACGGCCCTATCGAGATATCCTGCAAACAGCGGAAACATGGATATAATTTAATGCGAACCCAAACCGTCACCTTGCGGATCCTGAGATTTAAACCCGACCGGATTGAAACGCCCCACTATGAGGATTTCAAAGTGCGCCGCGAACCCCGGATGACCGTTCTGGACGGTCTGGAACAAATCCGGCTGAACCAGGATGAGACCCTTATGTACCGGCACTGCTGCCACCATTCCTCTTGCGGCACCTGTGCTTGCACCATCAATGGTAACCCAGCCTTAGCCTGTGCCAGTCGGATTGCCGATCTGCAATCGGATGTAATTACCGTGTCACCCTTGGCCAATCACACCTGTTTGGGTGATTTGGCCGTGGATATGACTTCCTTTTTCAGGGAAATGGACCCACACTGGACCAATATCCGTCCATGCGAGGGGATGACGTCCAACCGTATTCCCGAGGATGTAGATCAGGTAGTGCGCCTGGAAAATTGTATTGAGTGCGGTTGCTGCGTGGCCACCTGTCCGGTCTCCGCGACTGAGGGGGAATTTAGGGGGCCTGCCGTCCTGGCGGCCATTAACAATGAAATCCGGAATCGACCGACAAGCAAGCAATCACTTCTACGTATAGCCAACGATGCGCGCGGAGTGTTCAAGTGTCAACGCCACCTGGTCTGCAGCCGGGTGTGCCCTACCCGGGTTTATCCAGCGCGGCATATTGCCGATCTCCAGCGGGCGCTTGACGCGCTATCATCCCAAGATACTTGAATTCAGGTATTACGCTGTTGATAAGCGCGCGGCCCCCGTGTAAACCCAAGCAGCTTGAGCAACAACAGGCAGAAAGAGAAGATCCCCGCAAAAACCAGCACGGTAAGGCCAACACTCCACCCCCACCACAAAGGCGCGTTGACCAGCACGGTACCACCTCCAATGATGGGCAGGACAAAGATGTTCATCACTGCAATTTCAAAGGCCACCGGTGTTTTAAATTCAGGGTCAACGATTCGCAACAGCAACAGTCCACAAGACACAGTTCCGGTAACCGTTCCAAAAATGGCGGCCGAGCGCTCCAGTCCAAAGGCGTCGAGTCGCTTGCCGAAATAGATCACGATCATGGTCGTGAGGATACCGTTGGCCAGGGCGATAATACTGATGGGCAGGATGTAGTCCCAGACAATCTTCATCTGGATGGCCGCCACCGTGGCTACGATGAGGTAGTCGACGGACCAGCCGGTGATTCGGCGCTGGATGCCCGGATCGACGAGGTAGACAACGCCGGCGGCTTTCAGCAGTCCTTTCAGGATGTAGGCCGTCCCCAGGCCAAAAAAGAAGAAAAAGCCCCAGAGGATGGTCGCCACATCGGGCGGCACCACTGATCCCAGGAGCCCGACAATTGCCCAAGTGATGCCGTAGACAATACCCACCAGGGCTGCCTGGAAGGCCAGGGTTTCCGCATTGCCCGTATGGATGGTCAGACGTCCGGCGGATTCGTTTGCACTGCTTTTCGGCAAGAGGCCGACCAGGAAATCCCGGGAAAGCTCTCCGGAACTAAAGGTGGCCCAGCCTTTGCGGATGCCATAGTTCACCAGGGGAACGCCCACAAAAAAAGCAAAGAAATAGCCCACGGCCGCAAAGGTAAGCCCGATGGTGGCTGCATTGGCAAACCCCACCCCCTCCCAGGCTTTGCCAATGGACAACGCCTGACCGGGACCTTCATTGAAACCCAAGGGTACCAAGAATCCAAAAGTTGGAAACAGTTCCAACCCGACAAACCCGAAGACAATCACGCAAAGTCCACCGAGCACCGCCTGGCAAGGGAAGGTTAAGCCCTGCATGAGCGCCATCCAGGTGGGACCCTTGAGCATCTGTTTTCTGGACACCGGACGTTCGGCATCCTTATCATCACGCGTCAATCCCACTGAAATAAATGAGATGTTGAAAAAATGGTAGGCGAATGTTTCGATCGTACCCACGGTGATATCCAGCTGTCCAGTGTGCATCAGGACCAGGCCGAACACCCCGCCGATCAGGCAGCTGGGAAAAAGAAACCGCTGCAGAAACCCCACTTTGGCTCGCAGCAAAACACCGAGCAGCAAAAGACCGGAAAGAAACGCAAATACCAACATGCCGTCGAAAGGAAAAGGACTGGTCATACTAATCTCCACTGGTATCAAAATAAAGTTGCGAAACCATCAGGCGCTTGCCATCACTTATGCCCGTGTATGCAAAGAAACGGGGCCCGTGGTTGTGCTAACGATTTTACAGATATCACTTGACCCCTTGAATCCTGGTCGTGAGGCGCTTCACTGCACAAAAAGGTCATTCACAAAGCTTGTCAAAATCTTCTCCCGGGCTTTGGCCGGCAGCGCATCCAGCACCCCGTTGATACCCGCCATGCGGTCGGGGAGGCTGCCTTCACCGATACCGGCCATGGCCAATAGTCCCTTGATGTCCTCGTCCGAGACGTTCTCCAGATCGATTTGCTCCAAGCCCCCACGTACCATTTTCACCAGATCCCCCTCCGGTAAGGTCGCGGCAGTCCGGACACACGCTTCCAGATCTTTGAGCAGATCCTTCTCCCAGCCCACATTGGAAGCATTGATGGACAGGTGAATGTGGGCGGGAGAGTTGTCGAAAGACAGGGCCGGCTGAATGTACCAACCGCGGGCATTCATTTCATCGATGATATGGAAAACATTGACCGTGTCTGAGGTAAACGCCACCAAGCTCATCTGGGGTTGCGCCAACAGCCGGATGCCGTCGATCGCTTCAATGCCGGCCGCGATTTTCTTTACGGCCGCCAGGTTCTTGCGGGCGATTTCCAGGTAGCCCGTATCGCCCACGTAGTTCAGAACGGCCCACGCGGCCGCCATGGGGCCTCCGGATTTGCTGCTTTGGACTGCATTGTTGATAATCGTATAACCGATCCAGCTGGAACATGCAAATATCTGGTGTTGCCGCAGATTCTTATGGCGATAAAGCACCAGGGAAGCGCCTTTGGGTGAATAGGCATACTTGTGCAGATCCATGGATATAGAGGACACCCCGGGCACACTGAAATCAAAATCCGGCACCGGCTCACCCAGCCGTTTAAAATAAGGCAGCAGAAACCCCCCCATGCAGGCATCGGTGTGCAGCCACAGATCCTTTTCCAGGGCAATATCACCAAGCTCTGTAATGGGATCGATAACGCCTTGGGCATAAGAGGGGGCCGACCCGACCATCATGATGGTGTTGGCGGTTATCGCTTGACGAACATCGTCCGCGCGCACTTTGAAGCTCTGTGGGTCCACGGCAACCGACACGACGTTGATATCCAGATAATGGGCAGCCTTGTGGAAGGCCGCGTGGGCTGTTGTCGGCAGAATCATTTCGGGACATTTAATGTCCGGCCGTTTTTCACGGTGATAGTCCCGGGCAGCCTTCACGGCCAGGATGATGCTTTCCGTTCCGCCGCTGGAAAAATTGCCGACCACATGCTCATCCCCGCGCAGGTGCCGGGCGCCAAATGCGGCCAGATCTCTTTCCAGCCGCTGCAGGCTTCGGAAGACGGTGAAATCCAGGCCGTTTTCAGACAAAAAGGCGTTGTAGGCCCGCTTACCCACGGCCATGACATCTTTACCGGGGTCGAACACATAACCAAATGCCCGCCCTTCCTGCCATTTCAGGTCATCTTTGCGAAAGGCTTCCAGCTGGGCTAACACCGCTTGCTCCGACATCCCTTTTTCTGAAATCTTCATAGGTACTCCTCATCAATATTTGTATGCGGTTCTCTAAAAAACTCCAGTAGTGCCGATCTGTGACCGTATCTGTCACAGACGGCGGTTATAATGGCCTCATAACCTTAAAAAGGAGGCCGCTATGACAACATTTACGATCACAG
>Ga0126325_10000045_pt1 | contig 46722 bp, 40 predicted proteins | sample InaspJWI14metaG_FD_94487 | JGI IMG/M metagenome (GOLD analysis project Ga0126325, IMG submission 94487) | Marine gutless worms symbiont microbial communities from Oahu, Hawaii - Inanidrilus sp. 1 OAHU.JWI-14 metaG | ecosystem: Host-associated > Annelida > Digestive system > Unclassified...
ATTACGGGAGCAGAGAAGGAAAAGGATAATTATCGCACTGGGTCAGAGCCTGGCAAAAAATGTGTCGACTTTGCGATGGAGAGGTGTTTCTTGTTGACAGCTGCCTTTTAATGGGTGCCAATACCGTAAATTCGGCAAATCTGCATTTATGTTTAAGATGTCTGGACCACGCAATGTTGCCAACAGTGCTCGGTTGACGCAGTTCTAGCTAAACGACGGAATGATTTCGGTATGCCGCGGTGTGGATGAAATCATTGACTACCGCCAGCCTTAAGCGATGACCGCTTTTGAGGCGGATTCACCACAGGCTGGGTGTCACTTTTTGGCTCTTTTTCCCATAACCCGGTAGTTGAATTCGTAGCTCAGGGCGCCGCTCCATTGTTCATCAAAGACACCCTTGTACCGGGTCCCTTCTACCGGCCCCACCGGCTTGCCGTAGGTGTAAAACCAATTCACGATCGGACCACCGGAAAAGCCCAGCGCTATCCAGTAGTAGCCGGGTTTGAGGATGGTGGGCTCTTTTTTGAAGTGAAAATCAACCCACCGGTAACCCGGCCGCATGGAAATACTGCTGAGTTCCACCAGGTCGCTGGCATCGATCTGTCGGCCGGGTTTCCCGTTCTTATCTGCCAACAGGTTGATCCAGAGCATACCGTCCCCGCCGAAGTTATGCAGGGCCAGGGAAATTTTGTCCAGGTGGATCGGTTCCTTCAACAGGAAGACCTGGGCGTACTGGGTGGCCCGGCCGGTGACATACTCGGCGCTTTCCACCAGAAAGCTGCGCGTAATCTGCTGCTGGGAGCCTTTCTCCAGGCCTTCGCCCGGGAAGGCAAAATCCACGTTGATGGGGAACGACAGGTTCCCGAAAATGTAAGGCAGGATAAAGCGCATCTTTTTAAGCTGCTGATCGGTATATTGGGGCAAGTCGGCTATCTTGGCGAGGGCTACCGTCTTGAAATCCGAACTGACCTGGGGACAGAGCAGCAGCCCCCGGGGGCCGTAGGCCTGGCGCCGACCGCGCACCACGATCCGATCATCATCGAAGGCGGCGTTGACCGCCTCTTGCATCTTGAGCCGGGCCGGGCTGCCCTTTATCTTTGACCAGCGCAGCAAGCCATCGTTGATGGTTTCATTGTTATCCACCCCGATCTCCACCCGGATGTAGCGGTTGGAGACAAACAGCGCGGTCTGCTGGGGATCGAACGGCACCCAGCCGAGATCGGGAAACCAGATCTCAATCCAAGAGTGGCGGCCCTGGGCCATTTTAAAAGTCAGGGGGCCTTCGTCACGCGAGACGTGGTAGGCTTTATTCAGGGTGATGCCGTTGACGATGCGGGTCGGGATGCCGACGGCTCGGAGCAGGGCGGCGCTCAGGTGCGAGAAGTTCTGGCAGTTGCCTTTCCCGGTCTTCAGGGCAAACAGGGCATCATACTGGGGCGGCGGGTTGACATAGCGGACATTGTTGATCACCCAGGTGATGGCCCGTTGGACCGCATCGAACTGGGAGCTCGCCCCCTGGGTCAATTTTTGGGCGAGGTTTATAATCGCCTCATCCTCTGATTGTACTTGTTTGGTTGGTTGCAGAAAGATGTCTTTGTCCGGCCCAACAGAGGCCAAGGGAAAGGGGCTTTGGGTGTTGAGCAGTTCCAGGCGGGTTTGGGTGCGGGCGTCGAAGGCTAATTTGGCGGTGGCGGCGCCTTGCGGCTGCTCCCATATGGCCGTTACGATCCGGTTGCCATGTCGGTCCGTTTTTTCTTGCCTGTCCTGGGGCGGTGGTATGAACTCCAGCTTAACGGCACTGATTTCCTGCTCAAAGGTCACCGATTTCGAGCTGGTTGGAATGACGCAACTGAGTTTCATCTGGCTGATACCGGGATCGGGTGAGATGTGCTGCTGCATCTCGTAGCGCAGCTTGGAACTCATGTCGCCGACAACGATATAATTTTCTGCAAAACAAGTGGCTGTCAGGGCCAATAGGGTGATCACAGCGGCGCTGGTGGCTCTTACCATTCAGGGCACTCCTTGGCTACAGGTGGTATTCCGGAAGCGGACCAATGCCCTGTATGGTAGCCCAAGCGCCAGAAAATGCAAGTTCGCTTTTTGGGGAGAATCTAAAAATTTGATTTATAACAAAAGGTTGAAGCCGAAGAGGGGGGCAAAACGCTAAACGTCACAGGCAGGGTCCGGGCCCTGTCTGTGACGGCAAGCGTGCTAGTCAGGAGAAATCGGTGCAAGTCGGATGGGATCAGGCCGCGTTCTGGAGTGCCTCGACTTCCCGCGTGGCCAGGACACAATCGATGTCCAGCAGTATCTTGATACCGCCTTCCATTTTTGCCATGCCGAGGATAAAAGCGGTATCCAGCTTGGTGCCGAACGCCGGGGTATCTTCGATTTCCGATCCCTTGATGTTGAGGACTTCGGACACTGAATCGACAACGATACCGATTTCCACGCGACCGGACTGACCCTCCACTTCGACAACAATGATACAAGTCCGTTCGGTATAGTCGATTTCCGCGATACCGAATCTGAGCCGTAAATCCAGCACCGGTATGACCTTACCCCGCAGATTGATAACGCCCTTGACAAATTCAGGTGTTTTGGGCACCGAAGTGACCGGCATCATCCCGATGATTTCCTTGATTTTCAAGATGCCGATACCGTATTCCTCCTCTGCGAGGGTGAAGGTCAGATACTTGCCTTCCCGGTCGGTCATCACTTTGACGGCCTGGTCCATAGTGTCGGTTGCTCCTGCCATTGGTTTCTCCTCCCTGCACGGTTTACTACGCTTTAAATAACAAATCCCGTCCTCCGTCGGAATCAGTTTCGATACAATTCAGTTAAGGTTTGCCGGTATGGGGACGCAGATAATTGGTTTTCATGGAAAGTTATCGGCGAGTCCGGGCATAACTTTAGAAACTATCTCAAAAAAACCCTTTGGCCCAATCCGCCGGAGGCGGATCAATCTCAGCGTTGGGCGCTTATCTCAACTCCTCGAAATAACTGGTGCATTACTCCGGGTTGAAATTCGCGGCCGCCGCACCTTGAACCAAAATCCTTTTTTCAGATAGCTTATAATGTGATCAGCCTGGATTTTAAAAAAAGGCGGCAGCCCGATACTTTCATACTGTGCAGCGTGTTGTGCGGTTCGGCCGGAAAAACGGTTGAAAATTTTACTGGTAAAAAATCTGTATTACTATTAAAGAAATAAGTGTTTGGGTAATGAAACAAGGAATATTCAGTGTCGGGAGGCAATCTATGGCACGCAATGGGAATACAGACTGGGTATTGAAACTTTCCGTCTCGCATCCATCAACGGCGGAGCTGCGGGGGCGCCAGTCGGTCAGGGCTACTTTCAAGCTGACCGAAAAAGCGATTGAGACGATCAGCGTCGTGGCCGTCCATCTAGGCATCAAGCAAAAATCATTGTTTGATCACCTCATTGAAGATACCGGCTCTCTAAATACAATTGCCAAGGATGTCAATAAGGTACAATTCAAAACCCTTGATCGCGTACAGAAAACCTACGTCCTGAGTCGGCGAACGCTTTCCATACTGGATCAGATATCGAAGCATTTTGCCGCCCCCCGGGACGCAATTGTGGAATACTCGGTCCAAAGGCTGCTGCCGGTTATTGAACGCGAAAAGAAACGGCATCGTATCCGTAAAAAATTATTGTACGAGGTGAATGCGCACTGCCGCAACGGCATGCAACTTCTCGAAAATGCAAGAAAACTGCTGGGGGAAGACGACCCCTTCTGTGAAAAACTGGAAACAGCCGTGGCTGCCTGTGGACTATCGGCGAGCGATTTATCGGATTTTGTGGCGCGGTGTGAAGATATTGAGAATTATTGAACGTAGGCTTCCTGGTACGCGGAACCTCTAATCCGGTTCCGGCATCTCCAGAACCCTCTTGATTACGTCTTCCAGTTCATTGGTCTTATATGGTTTCGGCAGGATCTCGATGAAACCACTTTCCCAGAAATCAGAAATGGTTGGTTCGTTGACGAAGCCACTGGAAACGATGGCCCGGACCCCGGGGTCTATCTGCAGCAAACGGGCGATGGTTTCTTTGCCGTCTACCCCCTCCTGAATGACCAGATCCAGGATGACAATATCATATGGCCGCTTGGCTTCCAGGGCGTCTTGATACATTTTCACGGCCTCATTGCCTTCCTGGGCCGTTTCGATTTCAAACCCCATGCGGATGAGTTTCTTGGAGGTCAGTTTGCGCAACTCCTCATCGTCATCCATCAAGAGAATTCTGACATCGGCTGTCATGGGTTCTATCCCTTTGATTAAACGAAGATGTGCAACTCTGAGTGGAAAATGCCCGCGACCCGGTCACTTCAATTTATGACCTGCTTCAGTATAAATCAACTCCGGCGGAAAGTCTATGCGAGGTTCAGGGTTCCGTGGTTCAAAGGTTTCATATTTACCAGGTCCGGTATTCAGGTTTACGAGAGGGTGCGATGTGAATGGTTCATGTTGCGAAAACCGAAGATTGCGGCGTTCCAAAGAGGAGGCCCGGCATCGGGATTTTGAATGGGGACCGACTCGAGAAAAAACGGGGCCCAGGCCAGATACTGGTGCCTTGATTAGTGCCTGCTCCACCAAGGGTGGGAAAGGTTCAGCGTGTTGGGTATTTGATCTAACCCGCAACAGCTGAACCTTTGAACCGGGAACATTAGGGATTTATACAATCTCAAGGGCACATGCCATCGAAATCCCGCCTCCGCCGCAGAGCGTAGCCAGCCCGAGGGTCTTGTTCCTTTTTTTCAGGGCGTTTATCAGGGTGACCATGATGCGGGCACCCGTGGTACCCACCGGGTGTCCCAAGCCAATGCCGGATCCATTGACGTTGGTGATCTCGCGATCGAGTCCCAGGTCCCGTTCGCAACCGATATATTGGGCGGCAAATGCTTCATTGACCTCCACCAGGTCGAAGTCGGCAACAGTGAGGCCGCTGCGTTTCATCAGATCCTGGACGGCCGGGACCGGGGAGAGCCCCATGACCGACGGGTGGCAGGCGCCGCGACCGATGGCCTTGATGCGAGCCAACGGTTGCAGGCCCAGATCGGCCGCTTTATCAGCCGACATGATCAACAAGGCGGCACTGCCGTCGTTGATGCCGCTGGAATTGCCGGCCGTGACCCTGCCGATTTTGGGTACGAAGGCCGGGGGCAGGTTTTGCAATTGTTCCAGGGTAAGCCCGGGTCGAAAGTGCTCATCGCGTTCAAAGACAATGGGCTCTTTTCTCTTGCGTGGGATCTCAACCGGTACAATTTCCGCGGCAAAGGAGCCATCGTTGTTGGCCCGTTCGGCGTTATTCTGGCTCCGCAGCGCGACGGCATCCATCTCTTCCCGAGAGATGTCCATATGTTGCGCTACAAATTCGGCGGTAAGCCCCATGATGTATGGTTTGCCCTTATAATAGCTCAAAGGTGGTTTTTCGGCATCCACGGGGCCGTCCTCCGGATGGGGGATAATATGCGAGCCGCAATGGAGGGCGTGAATCATAGCATCTACAAAGGTGTGGTCCTGCAAGCGGCATCCCCAGCGGGCATTGGGGACCTGGTAGGCAACGCCGGACATATGCTCCACACCGCCGGCCAGGATAATGTCGGCCATGTCGGCCTGGATCATGGCCATACCGGAAATGACCGCTTCCATTCCGGATATGCAGACCCGGTTGATGGTGGCCGCAGTCACCGTATCCGGAATGCCGGCCAACAGGGCGCCCACCCGGGTGACATTGAGGGCGTCCGCCGGTTCGATGCAGCAGCCGTAACGGATATCATCAATGAGGGTCGGGTCTATACCGGCTCTTTCGATAGCCGTCTGCATGGTAACACTGGCCAGCGCGGCTGCGTTGGCATCACGCAAAGAGCCGCCAAAAGCGCCAATGGCGGTCCGGCAGGCTGAGACGATTACAACTTCTTTCATGAAAAACTCCTTTAAAAGAGGTTCAAGGTTCAGGGTTCAAAGGTTCTGGGTTTACTGTTTTAACCTCTGAACGGGGAACCTCTGAACCCGGAACGATTGGTTTTTTCTATATTCCGCCGAACGAGCGATCCGCCATTTCGATGACCGTGTGGTCCTCGCCGGTGATGGCCCGCAGTTTGCCGAGGGTAATCGGCAACTGAGAGTCGATGAAGTAGGCGGCGGTTTTCAGTTGCCCGTCGTAGAATGCGGCATGCTTGTTTTTCGAGATTTTCTTTAAACGGGCCTCTTCGTCCAGGTCCTTGAGGATGCCTTCGAGGGCCGGTGTCGCCACGGTTGCCCGCCAGAGAAGCATCCAGGCCATAATGACGTCTCCCATGGCGTCCAGGAACGGGTAGGCGGTCGCAAAGGCCGTCCGAAACGCGGGACTCAAGGCGGTCTGACCCATCCGGACGGCCGTGGCCGCCAATTCGTCGGCGGCCGCCGAAACCGTGGCCGCCCTGTCGGCCAGGGTTGGGATATCGGTGGCCAGGGTTACGGTTTTTTTAATTTCCGTAATGAAATCCAGAAAGGTGGCGCCCTTGCGCAGGCCCAGTTTGCGGCCCAGCAGGTCCATGGCCTGGATGCCGTTGGTGCCTTCGTAGATGGCTGTAATTTTGCAATCCCGGGCCAGTTGTTCCACCGGGTATTTCTTGGTGTAACCGTAGCCTCCGTAAATCTGCATGGCCTGAATACAGATATCGAAACCCTTGTCCGAGCAATACCCTTTTACTAAGGGAGTCAGCAATTCGATCAAGCCTTCACAACGGGCCTTTTCTGTTTCGTCGGTCGAACATTCGGCCCGGTCGAAGCAGTCGGCCACATAATAGACAAAACTGCGCATGCCTTCCACGTGGGCTTTCATCCACATCAGCATCCGGCGGATATCGGGGTGATTGATGATCTCAGTCTGCGGGGCATCGGGATTCTTGCCGGCAGCGATATCGCGGCCCTGTTTTCTTTCCCGCGCATAATTTAGCGCGTACAGATAGGCCGCACTGCCGTGCAGGAATCCCTGCAGGCCGACACCCAGGCGGGCTTCGTTCATCATGTAGAACATGATCATCAAGCCCTGGTTCTCTTCACCCAGCAATAACCCCCTGCACTGGCCCTTGCTCCCAAACGCCAGGCTGCAGGTCGGGCTGCCGTGCAGGCCCATCTTTTCCTCTATGCCGGTGCAGACGACATCATTGGGGTCGCCGAGGCTGCCATCGTCATTCACCCATATTTTCGGCACCAGGAAAATAGAGATTCCCTTGGGGCCGGCCGGAGCCCCTTCAATCCTCGCCAGCACCGGGTGGATGATATTTTCGGTTAGGTTTTGATCACCATTGGTGATGAAAATTTTATTACCGGAAATGGTATAGGTGCCGTCGTCATTTTTTACGGCAGAGGTTGTCAGGGCGCCCAGATCAGAGCCCGCCTGGGGCTCGGTGAGTACCATGGTGCCACCCCACTGGCCGGTGTACAGCTTTTTAAGGAACAGCTCTTTTTGTTTGTCGGTGCCGAACAATTCCACCATTTTGCCGGACCCATGTCCCAGGGTGCCGTAAGCCGTGAAGGCAAAATTGGCCCCTACAAGATATTCGGAAGCGGCCGCCGCAATGATCTGCGGTAGACCCTGTCCACCATATTCCGGGTCTTCCGTGAGAGACAGCCATTCATTCTCAACATAGAGGCTGTGGGGCCGACGAAAACACTCGGGGGCTTTTACCTGGCCGGCCCCGAACTGGGCACCGATGCGATCGCCTTCGGCATAGGTGGGCAGGATTTCCTTGAGGCCGAACGTGCGGGCTTCAGAGATAATCATGTCGAACATTTTGCGGTTCATGTCGCTGTACCTTTCGGTCTCCAGCAGCCAGTCCACGCCCATCTGTTCATGCAATACGAAATCGATGTCTCGCCGGTCAGAGATCAGTTGCGCCATCATGTATCTCCTTGTTTTAAGGTGCGCAGCAACCTTGGGCATACATCCGGAAGCGCGTCGTTGGAACCGAGTAGAGCGCCGCAAGTTGCCGTTAACGTAAAAGAGTGCGTTTTTATCTGCGAATAACAAAAAAACAGAGAAATTACCATACTGAATCTGTGTTCATTTTCAATGAATACCATTTTTTTCCTAATGTAATTTCAGCAACATCTATGCTGCGAAGGTTGCGCACAGGAGGCAAGCGAGTGGCCGGGTGCAATTTATCGGGGAGCAGGCTCGATTCCGGGAACCTGTAAAGCAGGTTTTATCTTTTTCGTAAGAATTCACGCTGGAGCCGGTAGATGATCCGGGTGAGATCGCTTTTTTCACTGAAGGTCATGTCCATGAATTCCATGGCATATCTATGGTGGTAGTGGTTCGGGTCGACTTCAACCCGCCGGACGATCGCAGCCCTGATCGGTACGGTATCCTCCGGCCCCTCTTCATTTGGGCATGACAGTGTCAGGTTGCTGAGCGACTCACCGACACGCAGGAGGGGGTCCGTCCTGATCTCCTTTTTCAGCCTAACCAGTACACACAGCAGACCGCCTTGGCTGATATTCAAGATATCCGCCTGGCGCGGTCTCTTTTTCACCATAAGATTAATCTGGGTACCGGGCGGGGTGTCGACCCGAAAATGACGGCGGCGCTGGATGCGTTCGATCTTCTCTGGAAAAGGGAGCCAGATCTCCTTGTCTTCTATCTGGCCGCCGCGGGTGGAAAAGGAATACTCGATTTTGTCCGGGCCGGTAAATTTGAATAGGATATTCCAATCCGGGAGGACGCTCACTTTTTCGTTGAATTGCGCCGGCGGGTCTATAGCGAACGAATGGTTTCCGCGGGTCTGGCGTATATCCGTGATCATGGTCAGCCGTTGGTATCCTTCCACACCCCTGACCCGCATGGTAATCAAGGTGTTGGCCCGGATCAATTGTCGGAACAGGCCTTCACGCTGTTTGCCTTCTATTGTGTCACCGTTTGCCATCTGGATTCGGATCTGCCTTATAAAAGCTTTAAAAAATCAGCGAATTATCGTTCGCCAGGTAACCGACAGCCGAGGCAGACTGCGGTTTACAAATCACCTGCCAGGGGCTATAAGGTTGAAAGTATTGCATATTTGAGGGCCGAATTCAACCCTTAAGCCTCTTTCTTACCCGGTAAGATAGGGGTATTCTCCAGACTTGTCCACCTTCATTATTTTGCTTACCTGCGTTGCGCTTTCAGCCCGGTTTTCCGGTCTTGTTTTCGATATTAAATTGAAATACCACCAAATATACTGGCTGCTTAGAACACAGATTGAATTTAATTCGATTTTAGAATAAACTTCAAATATATCTTGACATCCCACCCGCTAAACTTTATGAAATTTTAAACATTGAATCAGATTCGAAATTATAATCGAGTTCAATCTTTATTGAAATTCACAACCTGCGGGGAGAGTCCATGGATTTTGAATTTTCAAAAGAACAACTGATGTTTAAAAAGGAAGTGATTCGCTTTGCGAAAAAGGAGATTGTACCCCGCGTTCAGGAGCATGATCTGCGGGAGGCCTTCGATTTTGAGTCTTTTCGCAAGATGGGCGAATTCGGGATTCTGGGACTCCATTTTCCCGAGGCTTACGGAGGGGAAGGCGCCGATGTCGTCACCACGGTTTTGGCCGGTGAAGCGCTGGGTGAAGCCGGCGTTGATGGCGGTCTGACATTGGCCTATGGGGCGCATTCCTTTTTGTGCGCGGATACCATTTTCAGCCACGGTACGGAGGATCAGCGTAAAAAATATATCCCCCGGCTGGCGCGGGGTGAATGGATCGGCTGCATGGGACTCTCGGAGCCGGATGCCGGTTCAGATGTGGCCTCCCTGTCCACCACGGCCGTTAAAGACGGCGACCACTACGTGCTCAACGGTACGAAGATGTGGATAACCAATGGTCCCATTGCCGATGTAGCGGTCGTGTATGCCAAAACCGATCCCGAGCAGCAGCACGCCGGTATATCCGCCTTTATCGTTGAAAAAGGCACACCCGGATTCAGTGCCGGCAAACCCTTGTTGAAAATGGGTGTGCGCAGCTCGCAGACGTCGGAACTGGTGTTTAAAGATTGCCGCCTGCCGGCTGAGAATTTGCTGGGCCAGGAAGGTGAGGGATTCCTGTATGCCATGCAGACCGTAGAGTGGGACCGCAGCGCGCTGCTGGCGCCTTTTGTGGGTTCCACCACATATCTTTTGAAAAGGTGTGCCGACTACGCCAAGGGCCGGGTTCAGTTCGGCCGGCCGATTGCCAAATTTCAGGCCATTAAAAACAAACTGGCCGACATACGCATTTTCGGAGAGGCCAGCCGTAGTCTGGTGTACCGGATTGCGTGGTGCAAGGACCAGGGGCGGCCTCTGAACCATCTCGAAGCCGCCGTGGCCAAGCTTTTCATCGGTGACTGGAGTCTGCCGGTGGCCAATGATGCCGTCACGCTGCACGGCGGTTACGGCTATACCCATGAGTTCGATGTGGAGCGAATTTTCAGGGACACCCGCTTGGCGCCAATCGGCGGAGGGACATCCGAAATTCAGAAGTTGATTATCTCGAAACTCATGTAAGTACCCTTTTACAATTGGCATATTTTGACCCAGGGCGGTGTTTTTGCACTTTTAAGATCCTCAACGTAGCATCAGCTACGCCTGCGGTCTCAAAAGTGCTCAGGCCTTGCCCTGAGCCAAAATCTACCAATTCTAAAAGGATACTGATTGTAAATAAAACGAGGAAGACTACATGAATTACGATTTCAGTGAAAAAGAGCAGGATTTTATCCAGGCTGTGGCTGACTGCATTCAGCCCTTCGCAGACAAGGCCGGTCCCCGCATCCGTGATCTGGCCACGGATGAGCAGGATCTGCGGCAGGTGCTGTCAGCCCTGGCCGCAACCGGATATACCGGTGTCGGCTGTGGGGGTCCCGAAATTGGCATGCAGACACTGACCGCTGCCCAAGAGCATGTGGCCGCGGTCGCCCCGTCGCTCTTTTTGAGCCTCGAGATGAGTTGCCGGGTGTTTGGGCGATCAGTGGCCGCCTGGGCTCCGACCCGGGAACTGCGCGATACGATACTGCCGTTGATCCAGACGGGCCGGAGTATTGGCTCGGTGGCACTTTCAGAGGACTCGATGAACACCGAAAACCAGCCCCTGGAAACCCAAGGCCACCGGGAGGATCAACAGGTGTTGGTCAACGGTACGAAAAGCTTTGTAATCAATGGCCCGCTGGCCGATTGGATCGCGGTGGCCGGCCAATTCGAGGACCAGGCCGCCCTTTTCGTTATACCCCGCGATACGCCCGGGCTGACCCTGGGGGAAAGGTTTGCCACCAGTGGGTATGAAGGGGCTGCGATTTGCATGCTGACCCTGGAGAACTGCCGCGTGCCCGCCACCCATGTGATCGCACCGGCAAAACCCGATGAACTGCTGCCCACCCTCAGATCGTGGGAAAACCAGATTATGATCGGGGCCAGCCTCGGTGCCTTGAAATCCGCTTTTGAGACGGCGCGGGATTCTGCGAAGACCCACCGGACCGGCGGCAAACCGGCGATCGCTTATCAGGCCGTGGCCTTCAAATTGTCCGAAATGTTGACGCTCTACCAGACCGCCCAGCTCTTGGCCTACCGCGCGGCCTGGACCTGTGAGGCCCATCCCAGGGAAGCTGAGTCGCTGACCTGGTGTGCGAAGGTGTTTTGTACGGAGGCCGCGGAAAAAGTGGCCGGTTACGCTCTGCAAATTCTGTCCAGCGAAGGATTTCTAGCTGGACACCCGGCGGAACGGGCTTACCGCAATGCCAAGCTGGAGCAGATATACGGCACATCCACCGAAATCGCACGGGTCAAGATTGGTGATCAAGCGTTGGGTTATAAGTAAGGTCCATACACAGATGGCATCTTTTGGCCCAGAGCGGCGTTTTCACACTTTTGCGATCCTCGACGTAGCGTCTACTACGCCTCCGGTCCCAAAAGTCTTCAAACCTTGCCCTGAACCAAAATCTACCATCTGTAAATGGAACTTGCAATATTAACAAAATTAAAAAGGCGGCAAAGGCGATGAAGAAAAAAGGCGCGACCGAAAAATCGCAGAACCAGGGCAAACCGCTTTCAAAAAGTGCGCTGCGGCGACAGCGGGAAAGAGAAAAACGTTACCAGACAATTTTCAAGGCGGCGGAAAAGCTCTTTGCCCGACAGGGCTTCCATAAGACCAGCATGGAACAAGTTGCCGACCGGGCCGAGGTGTCCGTGGGGACCGTCTATTTCTACTTCAAAAACAAGGAGGACCTGCTGGTTCACCTGATCGACGCTATCGGTTATCAGCTCAGAAACCTGCTGGGCAAGGAATTTACCCGTTCCGACGGTTCGCTGGATGGCCTGGCGCGGGCCGGGCAGGTGTTTTTCGATGAATTCTGCAGCAAGCATCCGGAACGCCTGGCTATCTTTTTTCGGGAGTCGGCCGGACAGAGTGACGCCGTCGAGGTTCACCGGAAAAAGCTATTCAATAAAATTATCACGGATGTCCAGGAGGCTCTCATCAAGCTGCAGCAAACCGCCGGCCGGCATTTCCCCAGCAGCTTGTCGGCCGAGATCATGGCCGTCAGCATCATGGGGATGTACGAACGGATTGCCTACCACTATCTCATCTGGCAGGACAATCGTGCGGCGGATATATCCGCCATCGGAAAAGATGCCGTGGCGTTTATCGTAGGCGGTGTGAAAAATCTTTTAAAGGATTAACGCCTGGAGCAGGGCCTATCGCAGGTAGATAACTACTTTCGTTGTAGCCATCGTGAAAGATCATTTGAAGGTTCAGGGTTCAAAGGTTCCCGGTTCAGGGGTTAAACTATAGAACCTTGAACGGAGAACCCAGAACGGAATCCGGAGGTTTCTGATGTCATTTGAATTTTCTGAGACTGCGGGTGTACAGGAGTATTTCGGCAAGGCCCATGTGCTCGTGCGCAAATCTGTGAAGGAGTTTGTCGACAAAGAGATCAAACCATTTATCGACGAATGGGAGGAAGCCGGTGAATTTCTCCGCGAACTCTATAAAAAGGCCGCGGCCGTAGACATCCTCGGCATCGGTTACCCCGAAGAGGTGGGCGGCACACCCGGCGACATTTTTTTCAAGATAGCCGCCAGCGAGGAGTTGATGCGCAGTGGATCGGGCGGCCTGGTGGCAGGGCTGGGATCACTGGACATAGCGATACCGCCCATCGTAAGGCACGGCACTGCGGCCCAAAAGGAGCGCTTTGTAAAACCAGTTTTGGCCGGCGAGCGAATTGCGGCCTTGGCCATCACCGAACCTAGTGGCGGCAGTGACGTGGCCAACCTGCAAACAACCGCGGTCAGGGAGGGGGACCATTATGTCGTCAACGGGAACAAGACCTTCATTACCAGCGGATGTCGGGCCGACCAGGTCACCTGTGCTGTCCGGACCGGCCCGGCAGGGGCCCACGGCATCAGTTTTTTGGTAATCGAAAAAGACACCCCGGGTTTCACGGCATCCCAAAAGCTGAAGAAGACCGGCTGGTGGGCTTCCGATACCGCGGAACTGTTTTTCGATGAATGCCGGGTTCCGGTGGAAAACCTGATCGGAGAGGAGAACCAAGCATTCTACCTGATCATGGAGAACTTCCAGATGGAACGGTTGTCCCTGGCTGTGATGGCCAACATGACCGCCCAACTGGCCTACGAAGAAGCAGCCCGGTATGCGGGCGAGCGCGAAGCGTTCGGCAAGCCCTTGGCCGGCTTCCAGGTCACCCGGCATAAGCTGGTCGACATGGCTACCCTGGTGGAAGTCAGTCGCGAGTTCACCTACCGGGTGGCGGCCAAAATCGATGCCGGGATCGACCAGGTAAAACAGGTGTCCATGGCCAAGAATTTTGCCTGCCGCACCGGCGACGAGGTCACCTACGAAGCCGTGCAGATTTTCGGCGGCTACGGATACATGCGCGGTACCCTGGTGGAACGGCTTTTTCGGGACAATCGCATTCTTTCTATCGGCGGCGGCACCACCGAGATTATGAAGGAGATAATATCCAAATTACCATAGAAGTAGTCTCAAAATCCCCCATCAGGCCCAATCTCGGCGTTGGGCGCTCGGTTTCAGCACGGAGTGAAGCGTAAGCGCTATCCTCAAAATACTGTAAGTATTCCTCCGGTTGGAACTTCGCGGTCGCCTTGACCTTGGGCCCGATTGAAGATTTTGAAACCACTTCCAGGAAGGAGAATGAAAGTGGCACAGGAATTAGCCGACCGTGGGGATGTAGATTTTGTTTTATATGAACAGCTGGGGCTGGAAACGATTCTTGAGAATGAGAAGTTTGCCGATCTGAATAAGAAGACCATCGACCTGATAATTACCGAAGCACGCAGCCTGGCCCTAAAAGAGATCCTGCCGACCAACGCGCCCGGCGACCGGAAAGGTTGTACGTTTGAAAATGGTGTCGTCAAAGTTCCCGAAGAGTTTCACCGGGCATTTGAACTCTACCGGGAAGGCGAGTGGATCACCATGATCGACGATCCCGCGGTTGGTGGGCAGGGCCTGCCCATCACGGCGGCGACGGCCATTGGTGAGTATTTAACCGGGGCCAATTGTGCGTTCGGTATGTATCCCGGCTTGTGCCACGGCGCCGGCAAGCTGGTGGAATTGTTTGGAACCGCAGAGCAGCGTGAATTGTACCTGGAAAAGATGTACACCGGCCAGTGGGGCGGTAGCATGTTGTTGACCGAGCCGGGCGCCGGCAGCGATGTGGGGGCCCTGGAAACAACCGCCGTAGACAACGGCGACGGTACCTATTCCATATCAGGTAGCAAGATATTCATTACCGGCGGCGAGCAGGATTTAACGGAGAATATCATCCATCCAGTGCTGGCCCGCATCGAAGGAGCTCCCGAAGGTACCAAGGGCATCTCGCTTTTTTTGGTACCCAAGATCAGGGTCAAAGCGGACGGCAGTCTGGGTGAACCCAATGATGTGGTCTGTACGGGCATCGAAGAGAAGCTGGGCATCCACGGCAGCAGCACTTGCAGCCTGACCCTGGGCGGCAAGGGCGGGTGTGTCGGCACCTTGCTGGGTGAAACCAACAAGGGGATGCGGGCCATGTTTCACATGATGAATCAGGCCCGGTTGGGGGTCGGCATCCAGGGTATGTCCATGGGGGGCGCCGCCTACCAGTTCGCGTTGAACTACGCCAAAGAGCGCAAGCAGGGTAAAAACCTGCTGCGGATGATGGATCCCGAGGCACCCCAGGTCGCGATTGTGGAACATCCGGACGTCCGTCGGATGTTGTTGTGGATGAAGGCCTACGTAAGTGGGATGCGCAGTTTCATCTATTATGTCGGCCGCTGTTTTGACATTGCCGAAACCTCCGCCGATCCCGCTGAAAGAGAGCGCTATGAAGGCCTTATCGAAGTACTGACCCCGGTGGTAAAAGCCTATTGCTCCGATCGTGCCTTCGATGTTTGTTCCCAGGCCGTCCAGGTTTATGGTGGGTATGGCTATACCGGTGAGTACCCGGTCGAGCAGTATCTGCGGGACTGCAAGATCACCAGCATCTACGAAGGGACCAACGGCATCCAGGCCATGGACCTGCTCGGACGGAAAATGGGCATGCAAAAGGGTTTGTACTTTATGACCTTGTTGGAAGAGATGCAAAAAACCATTGGCCGGGCCCGGGAATATCCCGAACTGGCCGACATGGCGGCATCTGTGGAAACCGCTGTCAACCGGCTGGGCGAGGTGGCTCTCGGTCTCGGGCAGACCGCCATGTCGCCAAGGGTGCTGACCGCTTTTGCCTATGCCAAACCGTTTCTCGATATCACCGGCGAGGTTGTGATGGCCTGGATGCATTTATGGCGGGCCCTGGCGGCCCAGCCAAAGCTTGAAAAGTTGGTGGCCGGTCTGGATGATGCGGCGCGGGACAAAAAGCTGGCCAAAAATAAAAACGCAATCTTCTACAACGGCCAGATCAAGACCGCACGCTATTTTCTGAAGGCCATGCTGCCGGAAGCCTTGGGTAAAATGGACGGTATTGCATCCACGGATGATGCCGTGATGGAGATAGATCCGTCGGCGTTTTAGTTTTGTGACAACAAAGGATGTAAAGCATCCATGTTATACGCTAGGCTATCAATCTGACTTACAGGGTTTTCGGTTTTAATCGGCAAAGCCGAACAAAATGTGGTTTCCCCAGCGCCTCTGCATCTTTGGGCGATGCCTGAGATCTTTTCCCATTAAACTCCCAAAAAACCTTTCCTCGCGCAGAGGCGCAGAGAAAGACAAAACCGTAAATGGGCCGCACTGTCGTGCGCAATTCGCACTAAGTCAAACTGCGCCAAGGTAGCCTTTGGCCGGCCCGACAAAGGTGTCGTCTCCAGACGGAACCAGCTGTAGTTGGGTGAAAGCCTCTTTAAAGGGGTTTCCGGTTGCTTCCCGCTCCGCGGGAGGAGCATCACGCGGCCGATTTCGGCCGGCGGGTTGATTTTTGGGCTGCAAGTTGAAAGGCGCTTCATTTGATGGAGCGCCTTTTACTTTTTTCCGATAGCATGGGTGCCGGTACCGGCGATCGATGTTGACAGCTATCCGACGGACTGTAATAGTATCATCAAAAAGGAGGTATCAGACATGGATTTCAGCCTGTTTGAAAAGATGGAGGCTGACCAATTACGCAGCTATATCCGTTTTCTACTCTGGCATTACCGGGTCGTGGATGCCTTCTGGTTTATCAAAGTCGGTGAGCGGTTTGACCAGCAGACCGCCGAGCAGATCAACGAGGCGGTCTGGGAAAAGGTGGCCGGCATGGCCGCCAAGGACCTGCGTAAACGGTTTGCCATCGAAGCTCCCGGTTTGGAGGGATTTGTGCAGGCGTTGCGTTATTTCCCCTGGTGGATTCTGGTCGGATACCAAATCGAACAAACCGCGGAGCAGGTCACCCTGACGGTGCCATCTTGCCCGACCCAGGTGGCCCGGTTGGATCGCGGCCTGGGTGAATACAATTGCAAGGAGATGCACCGGCGGGAATTCATTAACTTCGCCCGGGTTATCGATGACCGGATCCAGGTTCATTGCGATTTTGCCCCGCCGGATCCCCATCCGGACGAGCTGTTTTGCCGGTGGCAATTTTTCCTCGACCCCAACCCGGATGAATAGCCCCATGCCGTTAGCCTTCGATTCCAGCAGTCACGGCCAGATCGCCTTCGGGTTTTTCAACATCGATACAGATATGCTGCTACTGGAGCAATACTTCCTGTTTGCAGATCAGTTTTGCGCCGGCATTTCCAACATGACGCGGACAGAAGATCCGGCGACTTGCCGGGACAACTGGGAAATTTATCATATTCAGCCATCGCAGCAGATTGGCGATCTGATGGGGGCCATCCACGGAGTCCGTTTCAGCGGATTCATCGGGGCGGTCTATAAACGGTTTCCTTTCCCGAACCAACCCGCAGATTTCAAACAGCAGCCTGACGGTCATAAGAACAGGCAGATAGTCACCACCCTGATCGAACCCTATGCTACCAGGCGTTCCATTTCAATTGTGGTCCAGGAAGCTACCCAATCGGTTCAAATTGGAGACTATCGTTTTACCTTTGAACGTTTTCAAGCATTGATTCGGTATGTTTGGCAAGGTGGTTATCCGCGCTGGAAGAATGAGGAGCGGCCGGCGTACGTGCGTCAAATGCGAGCGGATCTGGCCGCCAGTGCGCTAGCGCTTTTCAACACCATTGACCTTTAACCCGGACGTGTAGTGTTTATGCTAAAAAACACCTTTCAGCATATACCCGGTATTGGCCCCAAAACCGAAGAAGAAATCTGGGCTGCCGGTGTAAAGAATTGGAATGCGGTTGCGGTTTTCCCAAACGGCCGGCTTCCTCGTAAAACTATGGCTGCTCTGCAGGATTACTGCCCGGAATCCCAAGTGCAACTTGACCGGGGCAACCCGGTCTATTTCGAAAAGCTGCTGCCGTCCGCTCTGGGCTGGCGACTTTTCCCCGAGTTCAGAAACCGCACGGCCTACCTGGATATCGAGACCGATGGACTGGATAGCTATTATGGCCACATCACAACCATTGCACTCTATGACGGTCGTGATATTTTCTGGTATATCAACGGCCGCAATTTGGATGATTTTACAACGGATATTCAAAAATATCAGGTACTGGTGACGTACAACGGTAAGACCTTCGACATTCCGTTTATTCAATCTTATCTGCGCATAAAGCTGCCCCAGGCCCACATCGATCTGCGTTACGTACTGGCCAGCCTCGGATATAAAGGCGGCTTGAAACGCTGTGAACAGGCACTGGGGGTCGGACGCCCGGATATGGAGGGTATCGATGGAGTGTTTGCGCCCCTGCTATGGCGGGAATACCAGATCCGCAACGATCAGGCGGCCCTGGAAACCCTGCTGGCGTATAACATTGCAGATGTGGTCAACTTGGAAACCTTGCTGGTAAAAGCCTACAATCTAAAGATAGCGATGACACCCTTTGCCGAAACAAACCGGATTGAGCGACCGCCCACTCCGCTTTTGCCTTTTGAACCCGACCGGGATACCGTGGCGAACATCAAGTCCCGAGCACTTTTAATGAACTCGTATGGTTATTGAAAGCGCATCAAGGTAGAGGCTATCTCAAAAATAGGATTTTGATTCAATATCAAGGCTACCGCGAGGTTTAAACCGGAGGCGCCAGCGAAGCCGGTGCCTTGCGTGGTAAATACTCAAGCATTTTGAGGATAGCGCTTACGCTTCACTCCGTGCCAGAACCGAGCGCCCAACGCCGAAATTGGGCCAAAAGACATTTTTGAGATAGTCTCTAAATGTTTTTCGAGACTATGGCCCGGACCAGAACCTGGTTTGACTATATGCCCTGTTCCTATTTCTTGGCGATATTTCGAAAATTTAGTAGCACCTTTTCGATAATTCCGATAATATTTGCTGTAAGTGTTTTTCCCGCCAAACTTGCGAAACCAGAGTTTCCATATGAGCGGCTGCCGGCAACCAATCATGGTGCTTAATCTTGAGTGCGAGCAGGAGCTACATGAATATTCTCGTAATTGACAATGACCCGATTTTTTTAAAATTCATAGAAAAATTTCTCACCGAAGACGGGCACATGGTTGTGACCGCCCTGGATGGTCTGGGGGCCCTGGATCTTCTAGACGACTTTACGCCCGATATCTGCTTTGTTGATTACGTAATGCCGAATATCGACGGTCAGGTGTTTTGTCAGATATTAAGAGGCGACTCTAGATATGAATCCACTTTCCTGGTCATTTTATCCGCCATAGCCGCGGAGGAATGGACAAACCTGAAAGATCTGGGGGCGGACGCCTGCATTGCCAAAGGCCCTTTGAATAACATGAAAGGTTATATAGCCGAGGTTGTCCAAAATCCGGAAGCTTCCAAAAAATATTGTGCCGCTGGAAACATCATTGGCCTGCAGGATGTTTATCCGCGTCTGATCACGAAAGAACTGCTTGATTCCAAGAAACACTTTCAACTGCTTCTGGACCGTTTGTCCGAGGGCATCCTGGAGATTAATGCCCAAAACAGGGTGGTGTTTGTAAACCCGGCGGCCCAGACTATGCTGGATCAATCCCGGGATGCAATCCTAGGCCAAGAATTGACAACCCTCTTTCCTCCGGACCAGGCGCCCAGCGTAGAGCGGTTAATGCATGGAGATGGCGGGAGTGGCACGTCCGGCGCTCAAGAGATCTTGATTTCATTGGGCTCCGGATACGTCAACCTGAAGGCGGTCCCTCTGCAGTCGCAAGAAGACCATTCCCTGATTATTCTGAATGATATCAGCGATTACAAACACGCGGAACACGACCTGATCAAAACGAATGATTTCCTCAAGAGCATTTTAAACAGCGCCTACTCCATCTCGATCGTTTCAACCGATTTAGACCAAAACATCATCTTCTGGAACCGAGGTGCCGAAGAACTCTTTGGCTACAGTGCCGAGGAAGTGGTTGGCAAACATAAGATAACGATCCTTTACCCCGGAGCCGCTGAAGAACAGCTAGCTGATGAAATTCGTCAATTGATGCAAAAGGATAAGAAAGCGGTAACTTGTGAACTTAAAGAAAATACCAAGGATGGGCGTACGTTGTGGATGAAGCTGCACCTCAGCCCGCGGGTTGACGCAAAGGGCGTGGTGGTCGGCATCCTCGGGATCGGCGAAGACATCACCCAGCAGAAGGACGCGGAAAAAGATCTGGTAAAAAGTGAGGAACGTTACCGGCAGATCTTCAATATTGCACCTGCCGGAATTTACGAAGTAGATTTAAGGTCCGGCCGGCTGATCAGTGTGAACGATGGCATCTGCGACTATACAGGTTATAGTCGGGCGGAATTGCTTTCAATGAATGCCTTGGATTTGCTTACGCCCGAGAGCCAGCAGGCGTATTTCGAGCGCATGGAGAAAATGGCGGCAGGGCAAGAGCTGCCTGAGACCGCCGAATATACGGCCTTGAAAAAAGACGGCAGCCAGTATGTGGTGAGCTTGAACGCGAAATACACCTTTGAAGGATCCACTCCGGTGGAGGCGACCGTCGTTGTACATGATATTACCGCGCGTAAAAAAGCAGAGGCCGCCGTCTTGGAAAGCGAAAAAAGGTTTCGGCTGCTTTCAGAACTCGCGGAAGAGGGAATTGTGATCCATGAAAGTGGAATCATTGCGGACACCAATGAAGCCATGGCCCGGATCTTTGGGTACCCGGCGGATGAACTGGTTGGTCTTTCAATTGAAAAACTGGTGAGCCCGGATACCTGGAAAATCATTTTTAAAAATTTCACTGCCGTTGCCGAAAACCGCTTTGAAGGTATCGGTATTCGCAAGGAGGGTGCTTCTTTTCACTGTGTCATGGCCGGTCGCTCCTATCAATATCAGGGCAAAGCCCTCCAGGTCGCTGCCTTCAGGGATATCAGCACCCGGAAAAAGCTGGAAAGCCAGCTTTACCAGGCCCAGAAGATGAAATCTCTGGGGACCCTGGCTGGCGGAGTCGCCCACGATTTCAACAATTTGCTCATGGGTATTCAAGGGCGCGCCTCTATCATGAAGATGAGTGTCGATCCCTCTTCGAGCCTGCTGGAACATCTACATGGTATAGAGGAGTATATCCAGAGCGCCGCCGCTTTGACCAAACAGTTGCTCGGTTTTGCCAGGGGCGGCAAGTACGAAATTAGAACCATCGATTTGAACGAGTTTATTCAAAAACAAAGCCGCCTCTTCGGCCGCACGCGCAAGGATGTGACCATCCATGAAACGTTGGAACCAAATCTCTGGGCCGTCGAGGTCGACCAGGGACAGATCGAACAGGTGCTGCTGAATATATTGGTGAATGCCTGGCAGGCGATGCCCGGCGGCGGGAATCTGTTTGTCCAGACGGAAAATTGCGTTATAGACCCGGATATCGCCCGAGGACATGATGCCACACCCGGGAATTTCGCCAAGTTTGCCATTACAGACACCGGTATCGGTATGGATGCGGAGGTCGTGGAAAGAATATTCGATCCGTTCTTTACGACCAAGGAAATCGGTCGCGGTACCGGCTTAGGGCTGGCCTCCGCCTACGGTATTATTTATAATCACGGCGGCTTTATTGAAGTGTTTAGTGAGAAATACAAAGGCAGTACCTTCAGTGTATATTTACCGGCCACCGATAAAGTGGTAGCACCGGAAAAAGAGTCACACGAGAGTATCATCCGGGGAGAAGAGACGCTGCTATTAGTCGATGATGAAAAGATGATTTTGGACGTTGGCCAGGAGATCCTGGAAATTTTAGGTTATGAAGTCCTGGTAGCAACCAGCGGTGAGGCGGCCCTGGAGTTGTATCAGGCGCATGCCGACAAGATCGACCTGGTGATTCTCGATTTGATTATGCCCGGCATGGACGGACGCGAAATCTATACCCGCTTGAAAGCAATGAACCCCGAGGTCCGGGTATTGCTTTCAAGCGGCTACAGCATCGACGGAGAAGCAGCGGAAATTATAGAAATGGGCTGTGACGGTTTCATCCAGAAGCCCTATAATATGGGCGATCTTTCCGCTAAAGTACGCGAAGTTCTGGACAGCTCTAGATAGGGGCCCCCGCAAGATTCCATCCTACAAATTTTCAAACGAAAAATCTTGATCCGCATATATAGCGGCATCAGCATCCGGATAGACGACTTCTTCGCCACTCCAGGGTTTTTTGAGGGTGATGCCGCCATCTGCGGTGGCGACTAGATTGCTGCGGTGCAGGGGAATCTTACCCCCGGCCGTGGCGATATAGCGGGGAATTGCATCCCCGGAAATATTCCCGTACATGCTTTCAATTATATCGCGCCCTTTTTCGATGGGCACCCGTAAATGGGCAAACTGGGGATTGCGGTAGCTGCAGTTGAAAACATAATAGGGGCGTACATAGGCAGCGTGGATGGTTTCGCACAATTGCCACATTTTAATCCGGCTGTCATTAATGCCTTTGAGCAAAACGGCCTGGTTGAGCACGGCGCTGGCTGCGCCGGACAGGTGCCGGAAGGTCTCTTTGGAAATAGGCGTGATCTCCTGGGCGGTGTTGATTTGGGTGACCACCCGCAAAGGCTTGCGGGCGTTGCTGGCCGCGAGAATGTCCAGAAGTTGATTGTCGATGCGCATGGGTGCCGTTACGGGAATGCGGGTGCCCAGGCGTTTGACCTCTACGTGGTCGATCTCGTCCAGAGCGGTCAGCAGCATTTTCAGCATGTCATTGGATAGAACCAGGGCATCGCCGCCGGTCACCAGAACATCGCGAATGCGTTTGTTGGCCCGGATATAGTTCAAGGCCTCTGCATAGGTCTGCTGGCCATAGATACGGTCCCTTTTGCCGATATGCGCTATCCGCAGGCAGTGGGTGCAGTACATGGCACACATGTTGGTGGCCTTGATGGTCAGCGTCCGGGGGTAAAACTGGTCGATCAGACGAGCCGGTGAATGGTCGGCCGCAACCGGCGGGATTTCGATGCCGGCGTTATCAATCATCTCACCAGTGGGTACCGCCTGCAGCAGGACCGGATCATTGACCTGCTCCGAACGGATCAAGGCCGCATAATAAGGGGTCAGCCGCAGACGGTATTTTGCGGTTATGCGGGCGACCTGGTTGAGAATCTTCTCGGAAAGGGGTATCGCCCGCCCCAGGGTCTCGACATCATTGATGGCGAATTTCAATTGCCCTTTGTAATCGTCAAAATCAGCATCCGTCATTCCCAGGGCGGCCTTGATGCGAGCGATGTTGCCCTGAATCTCATCCCACAGATAAATCCCACTGGGTGCCTCAACATCCCTTTTTTCAAGGTAGGTTTCCACACGACGATTGGCAGCGTCCACGATGGCCAGGGCTTTGTCTACCCGGCCGCCGACGGTGACACTGTGTTCGTCGGTTTCAGCATGGATGCGGGCAAGGGCTTCTAATTGCTCGCGGACAAAGCCGAAGCTGCCGGGCCCCAGCCCATGCTCACGCCGGCATGTCAGCAGCAGTATGAACAGGTTCACGATTGGTGCCGTTGCTTTTTCGACCTGGGCCCGATCAAGCGCCGCATGGACACTGGCGGCAACCTCTGAAGGGGGTGTGCTTGAAGCCCCTGAAAATAGTTCTTCAAAAAGATCAAGTGTAAACGAGTCCATATATTCTGGATTTGTGGTCACGGTCGCTCCCTCTGATTCCATGTATGGTTATTCAACTGCTTTTGCGGTCACTTTTTCTACAGGGGTCTTCCAGCCCAGCGAAATTGTTGCCTCGAGCATCCTCTTGCCCTGTGCAAGACCCTGTTGGACACTGCTGTGATCCTGTCCTAAAGCAACGATCCGGCCCAGAAAAGATCCGGCGGCAATGACAAAATCGTTGCCGATGTGCTCCAGGATGACGAATTGCCGGGACACCTTTTCGCGTGCGGCCAGACCGAAACACTGGCGTTCGTCGCCGCAAAAGGGCATAAATCCGGCTACGCAGGCATCTTTGGTCAGCTTGAGATTGTAGGTTCCCCAATAGATCCCACCTTCAATTCCGACCGGTGGTTCTTGCGTCTCATCCGGGAACCGGTTGGCAACCACGGCGTGATATTCCAGTTCCGGCAGCATCGGTGCTCCCGGGGGCAGCAGTTGTTCGAGCGTGCAGCAGAACTCCAGGGTGGTACCCTGTTTGCGAGCATTGACTTCGACGAACAAGATATTGTTTTGAGCATCGATGATATAATCACAGCCGAAGATGCCCCGGTATCCCTCTTGGGCTAGGCGGCACCCGACCCGGCGTGTCAGCGTGTACAGTTCGGTCTGCAACTCGGGGGGCAGGACGGAGGGGTAGGTCGAGCCGGTAAACCGGTTGCCCCCTTCGATGCGCTGGTCAGCCACCCCGGCCACATATACGTCCGACGTGTTGGCCACCACAGCCAGAACGGTTGGATCATAACGGTGGGGCTGATAACGGCTGATCAGGTAAACATAGTCCCCTGTTTTGAACTTCGCACCGATATCCGACCAACTGCGGGCAATGACGCTGTTCGTACCGGCGGCACTGTAGGCCGTGGTAACAAAAATTCCATCTGTCCATACCGGCCAGAGTTTTTCAGTTTTAGACCGCAGGTCATCCAGTCCGCGGCACACCTCAAATTCCGGGATGGGGGCCACATCCTGAAAATTCTCGTACTGGTAGATCTTATTGTTGAGGCGGTTGGCGACCCGGCTGGAGGGCCCCAGAATGTTAACGCCGTCCATATCGTCCAGGGTCATTTCCCGGTAGCTCTCATACATGTAGATATAGACCTCTGCCTGTCTGGTCAGCAGGTCTTTGATCAGGTTGATCACATGCGGGCTTTCACTGACAGCCTGCATAAAGGTGGGGCCGGGCACCCGGCAGCTGTATTTTTGCTTGATGTCGAGAAATTTTTCGAGTGCGATGGGATTGATGACCGCCACGTTGGCGTAGTCATACTGTTCCAGGATGTCGGGAACTATCGCAATGAAATCGAAAGGACGGTCTTGCAGGCGCGTAAGGGCATCTTTTAAAAAGATGTTCAGGCCGTAGTTTTTCAGCTCCCCGACATAGAGAAAATATCGTGTATCCGGGTCAATGCGGTAATTATGAAAATAGACTTCCGACATTCTACATGACCTGAAGCAGGACCCTTATTGCGTAGCCGTAACGTGCCCAACGAAACGCCTATATACACAGTCTGTCGGGGGTGTCTACAAGTTTATCAGGGGTCTGCAGCCATACTTAATTTTAGCAGCCCAATGTAGTTTGAATGAATCCAATTAGGAGAACATACCGGCCGGCGGTCCGTTATCCGGCGGCCCCGCAAAGGCCTGGGCGATCAGCATCCATTGGCGGGCAGTGTCACCTTCAACGTCAAGCGCCGTATCGTCCACGTGCCGGCGTTGGGTTACCACCAGACAGAAGTCTTCGACCGGCCCGGCTATTGTTTCTTCAGCATCGGTGTCCCCCCATACCCACGTTTCATCGGACGGCCCGGTCAGCGATACGAGTACGGGTGTGTCCGGCGCTTCCTGACCACGGTTGGTAAAACTCCACCCAAAGGTGGAGAAGCCCAGATGGGCGATGTGTTTGAGGCCGGGACTAACAGGGCGTTTTTGCTTCAAGGTATCGTAGATGTCTTGCCCGTGAGCCCATGTTTCCATTAGACGGGCCGTGGCAAAGGAGAGCGCGCTCATGGGCGGGCCGTACCAGGGGAGCCGGTCTTTGGGGTTCAATTCCACCAGGGCCCGGTTGAGTTGTCCGCGTTCCGCACGCCACCACGCCAGCAGGCCTTCAATCTCCATGGCTCGTCCCCGGGCCAGTGTGATGTTCGCGACTTCGTCCATGTCTTTCACTTGGCCGAAGTCTTCGATGAGGTGCTGGGTAAACTTTTCTGCGTCGGTCGCGGCCAGGCGGGCGGTATGGTCGAAATAGGCCAGGTGGCAGATTTCATCCTTGATGGTCCAATCCAGACATAAAGTGGCCAGGTCCCAGTTTTTCCCTGGTAATCTGGTGACCAGGTCATCCAAGGTGTCCTGTTCCCAGGTTAAATCATGGCAGATCTGTTTCATGGTTGCTCCTTTTTTCCTCGTTTGCCACCAGGATGGATGCCGGCATCTTTATTGTTTTCGCCCGCAGATACTCGCCTAAAGTCTTTGCCTGAGGATCGCTGCGTACCGAAGCCGCCGCACCTTCCCCCAATAATCCATGAATGTAAAAATTTATGGCCAGCAAGTTGGGCAGTGAGTAGCGGTCGATGTCGTACTGAGCGCAATCCGGAAGCAGTGCTTTAAGCTTGTCTGTGGTTAAAAACGACTCCAGGAACGCATAGGCCTCCGGGGTTTGCGCCCAGATACCGAGATTGGCATTTCCGCCTTTATCTCCGGCCCGGGTGGCGAAAGCGCGGCCCAACGGGGCCTCAACGGTGGGGCCTTCTGGTACCGGTGGCCCAACTGTCTCCGGCGGGGACACAGTTACCGGTTCATAGGGGCCCCGGGCCAACGGCACTGTTGTGCTCTGATCATCGATGTGCAGTTCCTGATGAAGCTGGCTGGTGGAGACCAGGGTGGGCCAGTGAACCACGGACGGCGACCCGTTGCCGGGCGGGGCCGTCAATGTGAAACCGGGAATGTTGGCCAGGGCCATTTCCACGACCCGGGATGAGAAGAGTTTGCCTGCCTTTTTGGGGTCTGGGTCCATGACCGTGATGCGTAAAAAGGCAAAGGCTTCATCGTTGGCACCCGGGTCTGCTTTGTCCGATCGCACAAGCTGGACGTTGACCGTCTGGAACTGTTCGCGGCCCCCCAGGCTAGCGAACAGAGACTTCTCTACGATCGCGGCTTTTTCTTCGATGTCGAGACCGGTAAGGATGACGGTCATTGAATTTTTGTGCCCGCCCAGCGTATTGATACAGACTTTAGCGGTGTCCGTGGGCGGCTCGCCACGCGTGCCACTGCCGCGGACCCGGTCAGGCCCGTCCTGTTCCAACGTCAAAGTGTCGAAACGGACGGACACATCCGGTGTCAGGTAGGTCGGAGTTGCGATCTCGTAAAGAAGTTGGGCCGTGACCGTTCCCACGGATACCAGGCCCCCGGTGTCCGGGTGTTTGGTGATGATGAAGTTGCCGTCCGGGTAGATTTCTGCGATGGGAAACCCGACATCCCGGTAAGAGGGTACCTCGTGGATGAAAGAATAATTGCCGCCGGTGGCCTGGGCGCCGCACTCGATGATATGGCCGGCGGCATAAGCCCCGGCCAACTCGTCCCAGGCGTCTATTTCCCAGCCGAAGCGCCAGGCGGCCGGGCCTGCTACCAGGGCGGCGTCGGCCACCCGGCCGCAGACGACGATGTCTGCTCCCTGAGAGAGAGCTTGCGCAATGCCCCAGCCCCCCAGGTAGGCATTGGCGGTTATCGCCATTGCCCCGGCGTCGGCCAGACTGATGTTTTTGTCGAGGTGAGTGAAGCTTTCACCCGCATCCTGGAGCGCGGCCATGCGCGGCATCAGGTCATCGCCGGTCAGATAGGCAACCTTGGGGGACAGACCCAGCTTTGTTGCCATCTCCTTCAAAGACTGCGCCATCCCGGCCGGATTCAGACCCCCGGCGTTGGTCACCACCTTGATATTTTTATCCAGGCAAGTACCCATAACGGCTTCCATCTGTTTCAGAAAGGTGGGAACGTAGCCGGCCTCCGGGGCTTTGAGTTTCTTCTGGAAGAGGATGGCCATGGTCAACTCGGCCAGGTAGTCACCTGTCAGGATATCAATGGGCCCGCCGGTCACCATCTCTTCCGCAGCAGAAAGGCGGTCACCATAAAAACCGCTGCAATTGGCGATTATCAGTTTCGCGCTGTTGTCGGAGTCTGCCATGTTTTTATCACCTCTTGTTTCAAAAGGTCCTTAAAACCAATATTCTCGCGCAGAGACGCGGAGGTGCAGGGAAAATCATTAGAATTTCCGGCTTCGCCGGATAAAACCCCAAAAGCCTTTGTTGCGGTAATCATTAGTTGGTTTTTTGCACGATAGTGCGACGAAATTCTGATTTTGCTTTTTTCCGCGCCTCTGCGTCTCTGCGCGATGCATGCCCTTGTTATTCATTTCGCCCGGCATTGATCAATAGCCACCGGTTCGAGATCGGACTGCAGGTATCGCCTGGCCAGGTCCACATAAAGTTGTTTACCGTAGTTCCATATTTCACGATCACTGGCATTCACTTCACGCTTCACAGTTGCGGGATTTCCAGCGGCAACAACATGCGGTGGGATAACCTGATTTCATTTCACCTGCGAACCTTCCGCAATGATAGCCCCATCACCAATTTCGCTAAAGATGCTTAAAACAGCTCCCATGCCGATGACCGCTTCATCGCCTATAAAGTTACCATGTACAATGGCCCCATGGCCCAGGGTGACCCGCTGTCCAATCCGGTTGTAGTGCTCCGGGGGCGCATGGATGATGACGCCTTCCTCAACAGCCGTGCCGTCTCCGATTTCAATGTGGCCGTAATCCCCGCGTAAAATGGCCCCATGGCCGATGTAGCAGTTGTTGCCTATAACCACATCACCGATAACCTGGGCCAGTTCACTGACGTAGGCGTCTTTCCCGATAGTTGGCTGACGCCCTTCGAATTTAAATAGCATAAGCTCTACTTTCCCGTGAACTGCGGTGCGCGTTTCTCCAGAAACGCCATGATACCTTCCCGGGCATCTTCGGTCGCGGCCACTTCTGCCAGTTTGCTGCCCAGATAGAGAACCGCTTCTTTCAGGGGCATCTGTTCAACGGCGGAAAAGGCCTCTTTACCGATGCGCATACCGATGGGACTTTTGCCCGCGAGAGTCGCAAGCGCTTCTTGAACGGCTTCAGCGAAGTTTTCATCCGCGACCACCCGGGTGATCAGGCCCATGTCCAGGGCCTGTTCAGCGGTGAGTTTCTCGCCCAGCAGGATCATCTACATGGCCTTTTTACGGGGGACGTTGCGAAAAATCAGGGCGCCGATCATCATGGGAAACAGACCCACGTTCACTTCGGGTGTGCCGAATTTGGCTGAGGCTTTGGCGATGACGATATCGCAGCCCAGCATGAAGCCCGTGCCGCCGGCCAGGCAGTACCCGTTTATACGGGCAACGGTGGGTTTGGGAAAGGTCGCCAGCCGGCTGATGAGCAAGGCATATCGATCGAAGAGGCTCTGGCTGTCGTCATCCGCTCCCATGCCGCCGGCCAGGTCCGCCCCCGAACAAAAAGCCCTTTCACCGGCGCCGGTGATGCAGACTACGTGCACAGTTTCGTCGGTTTCGGCAAAGTCCAGATACTCGTGAAAGAGAGTCAGCGCATCCGGGCTGATGGAGTTGCGCTGGGCTTCCCGGTTGATGGTGATGGTGGCCACGCGGTCAGCGACCTCGTAGAGCAGATCTTTATCAGGCATGAACTTGCCTCCTTGAAATTTGTCTCCGGTTATTTTTCCCGCACTTATTTAGGTAGCGTGGTCAAAAGTACTTTAACCGATACGGTCAAGGTTCCCGGTTATAGGCCCCCCGTTCAGGGTTGAAAACCTTTGAACCCGGAACCTTTGAACCTTGAACCCCTCAGGACGCGGTTTCGGACGCTCCGCCTTTGACAGCATCAATATCGACCAGCACCTGCTTGGGAGTGACCTTGTCCCCCTCCGCACAGTTGATCCGGGTCACCACACCATCGAAGGGCGCTGTCAGGGTGGTGTCCATTTTCATGGCGGAGACCACCAGCAAGCCCTGTCCCCTTTCCACGGTCTCACCGGTGGCTATCAAAATCTTGGTGACGACTGCTGGCATGGGCGGGGATACTTTCTGCGGGCCGCCCTGGGTACCCCGGCGAGCCCGTATGCTGCGCGCCGTTTCATCCTCGAACAGCCAGGTGCGGCCGTTCACCGTTATCGCTTTACCCGCAGGCGTAGCGGCCACAAAAGCATTGACCTGCCGGCCGTTGACGGTGAGGTGCAGGTAGTTGTCGGATATGCGTTGATAACCCGCATCATACTGTTTGTCACCGATGGTGACCTTGAGTTGCCCTTCGCCCTCGGTTTCAACTGCCAGGGCAATCTTCTCTGCATTGCTTCGTAATTTGTATTCCACTTTTATCTCCTACCTGTAAGCAGCACTGCGTAACAAGAGGGTTTTGTTTCCTTTGAGTCTAATTGTCCTCAGCCTCTCATTACAGCCGCCAGTTTGCCAGGGTTTGCCAGGGGCCCGGTCGGACGGTCGCCTGCGGGCCGGTGCTGGTCGGGCCGGTTTTGGGCGCCATGGCATCCGCCACCCATGCGATGGCCGCCAGGTCCATGGGGGCGCTGTCCGGCGTCCAGTCGGTAAAATGGTCATCGATAAAGTCTGTGTAGGTGGCGCCGGCGGCAAACGGCTGCGAGTCCAGGACATCCAGCAGAAAGCCGATCGGCGTTTTAACGCCCAGGACAGTATAGCTCTCCAGAGCCCGGACCATGCGCTGAATGGCCCTTGCGCGGGTTTCGGCATGGACCACCAGTTTGGAGATAATCGGATCGTATTCCATGGGAACCTCCACCCCGGAGTAGACGCCGCAGTCGTTGCGGACGCCCGGTCCGGTGGGTTCCTGTAGAAACGTGATCGTGCCCGGAGACGGCATGAAGTTCTGCTCGGGGTCCTCGGCGTATATACGGCATTCGATGGCATGGCCACGCATGGTGAGGTCTTCCTGGGCCAGCGCCAGGGGGCTGCCGGCGGCGATTTCGATCTGGTGGCGGACCAGGTCCACCCCAGTGACCATCTCCGTGATGGGATGCTCTACCTGCAGGCGCGTGTTGACTTCCAGAAAGTAGAAATTGCCGTCCGGGTCGAGAATGAATTCGACGGTTCCGGCATTTACATATCCCGAGGCCTGGGCCGCGGCCACCGCGGCCTGTCCCATGCTGGCCCGCAGATCGGCATCCAGGGCCGGGCTGGGGGTTTCCTCGATGATCTTCTGATGGCGACGCTGGATGGAGCACTCCCGTTCGAACAGGTGGATCGCCCGGCCATGGCTGTCGGCCAGGATCTGGATTTCGACGTGCCTGGATTTGGCCAGAAACTTTTCCATGTAGATGGTCCCGCTGCCGAAGGCGGCCGCGGCTTCCCGGGCAGCAGCTTCACAGGCCGCGGCGAGTTCAGCCGGATCGGATACGATGCGCATCCCCTTCCCACCCCCGCCGGCAGCCGCCTTGATCAATACCGGGTAGCCGATCTGGTCTCCATGCGCCGCCCAGGCGGTTGGATCGCCTGCGGCTTCGGTCATGCCGGGGATAACCGGTACACCGCCTTTTTGCATGATTTGGCGGGCCGTTATCTTATCGCCCAGATCACGAATAACACCGGCCGGGGGGCCGATGAAGATCAGACCCTCCTGTTCGCAGCGCTGGGCAAAAACGGCATTCTCTGCCAAAAATCCATAACCGGGATGAATGGCTTCAGCACCGGTTTCTTTAGCGGCGGCAACCACCCGTTCGATGTCCAGATAGCTTTGCGCAGGTTCCGACGGGCCCAGACGGACCGCTTCGTCCGCTTCCAGCACATGCAGGGCCCGGGTGTCCACATCCGAATAGACCGCCACGGTGCCGATCCCCATTTCACGGCAGGTGCGTATTACCCGCAGGGCAATTTCACCCCGGTTTGCAATCAGAATTTTCTTAAACATGAGTTTCCCTTTGAACAAGAAGTTTAAAGACCTTCACTTGAACCCTCGAACCCTTGGCCCTTGACCTCTGGCCTCTCTCTACATCCGGAAAATGCCGAACCCCGGCACGTCATCGCGAATAGGTGCATTCAAGGCCGCGGCAATACCCAGTCCCAGCACGTCCCGGGTCTTGGCTGGGTCGAGGATGCCGTCATCCCACAGGTTGGCGGTGCTGTAGTAGGCATTGCCTTCTTTGAGGGCTGCTTCGATGACCGGTTCGCGAATAAAAGCCACTTCTTCTTCCGTCATCGGTGGCTGACCGGCCCGCGCGCGTTGGTCATTGGTGATGGATACCAGCACGTCGGCCGCTTGGGCACCGCCCATCACCCCGATCTGGTGGTTGGGCCAGGTCCAGAGAAACCGCGGACTGTAGGCCCGGCCACACATGGCATAATTGCCGGCACCGAAAGAGGCGCCGACCATCACCGTAAATTTGGGGACCGTGGCAGTGGCCACTGCATTGACCATCTTGTGACCGTTTTTGGTGATGCCGCCGCGCTCGTAGTCCCGCCCGATAATAAAGCCGGTAATGTTTTGCAAAAATACCAGGGGTATCTTGCGGCGGTCACAGAGCTGGATGAACTGGGTGGCCTTGAGCGCGCTTTCCGAGAAAAGAATACCGTTGTTGCCCAGAATGCCGACCGGGTAGCCGTGAATGTAAGCAAAACCGCAGATCAGGGTGGTCCCGTACATCTCCTTGAACTCGGTGAATTCACTGCCGTCCACGATGCGGGCAATGACCTCGCGGATATCGTAAGGGGCGGCAATGTCGCGCGGCACGATGCCGTAGATCTCCTTGGGGTCATAGAGGGGCGGATTGGGATCACGGGTGGTCAGGCGGGCTTTAGGGCTGTCCGGCAGGTTGGCAATCAATTCCCGGACAATGTCAATGGCGTGGGCGTCGTCATCCGCGTAGTAGTCGGAGACGCCCGATTCGGAGCAGTGCAGCTCCGCCCCGCCCAGTTCGTCGGCGGACACTTCTTCGCCGGTGGCTGCCTTGACCAACGGAGGGCCACCTAGAAAGATCGCTCCGTGATCGCGGACATGGACCACTTCGTCGCTCATGGCCGGCACATAGGCCCCGCCGGCCGTGCACAACCCCATGACCGCCGTGATCTGGGGGATGCCCATCTTGCTCAACATGGCCTGGTTGTAGAAAACACGGCCACCGTCATCGGCATCCGGGAAAATCTCGGACTGCAGCGGCAGGTAGGCGCCTGCCGAGTCCAGCAGATTCACCATGGGCAGGCGATTTTCCATGGCGATGATCTGGCTGCGGATCGTTTTCTTCACGGTCAGGGGATACGAAGAGCCGCCTTTGATCGTAGGGTCATTTGCCGAAACGAGGACCTCTTTGCCGGCCACTACACCGATGCCGATGACGATGCCGGCTTTGTGGATCTTGCCGTCATACATCCCCTTGGCGGCCAGGGGGCCGATTTCCAGAAAAGGCGTATTCGGATCCAGCAGCAGTTCCAGCTTTTTGGGGGTCGGCAGCTTGTCGTTTTCGGCCAGGCGCTTGAGGGATTTTTCGGAGCGCTCATTCAGCGCCTTGTCCATTTCCGTGTTCAGATCATCCACCAGGGCTGTCATGGCGGCGTAATTCTCCTGATACTCATCCGATTGGGTATCGATCTGGGACTCAATTGCACGCATTAGGTTGTAATTCCTCCTGTTCGAATTCGTCTATCCAGATAGAGTCAAAGGCCATATTGGGCCTTGGGCCGATGTGTCCTTGACACAACGCGGGGTCAGAGATTCTATGAAAACAAAAAAGATGCCAAACCCCACATATATATTTAAATATTTGAAACTGTTAAATATAAAAACATTAAGTGCCCGTTGACACATAGGCATGTTTCAGCTATATAGAAACATGTATGAAACAAAATGAAACTTATATGTAACTTGTTGAAACATTATCGGCCGGCAGTGGGCGGTCCGGGAGAGCGGCATGCTGATCCACGACCCAATTACATCGCCAGGGGACGAAAACCTTAAGCGGATACTCGACTACCTCAAAATCAGCTATTGGTTGACGGATCTCAACTATGTCCTGCTGGATGTAAACGAGACCTTCCTCGAATTAACCGGTGCCAACCGCACCAACCTGATCGGACGTGACATGCGTACCCTGATCAGTGACGAAGAACTCGAAATTGTTCAAAATTATAACAACCTGTTGACTGAAGGCAAGGAATCGGTCCAATTCGAACTCTATGTATACGGACCGCAGCATAAGCGCAAGATACCGGTATTATATCACCTCTCCATGAATACCGACGAGCAGGGCCGACCGGTGACGGTCAACGCGCTTTTGATGGATATCAGTGAACAAAAAAAGATTCGGGACGAACTGGAAAAAGAAAAGAAGATGCTTCAGAGCATCCTTTTCGGTATCCGGGATCACGTGTCGATTTTTGATAAAAACGGGCGTTTTATGTTCGGTAATGCCGAGAGCGCGGCCCTGCAAACCGGCCGCAAAGCACCCCTGCTGCCATTGGGTTCTGATGGGCCGGTTAAACTCGAATTGCCGGTAGCGGGTCAACAACGCCAGTTTCTCGGCCAGATTCGGCCGATATGCGACCACGAGGGCCAGCTCTTTGCCCATGCCGAGACCCTGACGGACATTACCGATAACATTCACCTGGCTGAGAAGGAGCAGGAACTGTTCCACTTCCGGCGGCAGATGCGGCGCAACGAACTGCATACCAAAATGATCGGCAGCGGCAAAAAGATGGAAGCGGTATTTGAGACCGTCTTGCGGTGCGCGGAGGTGGACTCGAGCGTTTTAATCATGGGGGAGACCGGTGTGGGCAAGGAAGTGGCGGCTCGCGCGATTCACGCGCAAAGCCGGCGCAAGGGCAATCCCTTTGTAACCGTCAACTGCGGTGCGCTACCGGAGACCCTGCTGGAATCGGAACTGTTTGGCCATGTCAAAGGCGCTTTTACCGGGGCCATCTCCGATCGCGCCGGGTTGTTCACAGAAGCCCACCAGGGCACCTTGCTCCTGGATGAAATCGGAGAGCTGAACCTTTCCATGCAGGTAAAGCTGCTGCGGGTATTGCAGGCCGGCGAGGTGCGTCCGGTTGGATCGGACCGCGCCCGGAAAGTGGCTGTCCGCGTTGTCTGTGCCACAAACCGCAATTTACAGGCCATGGCCCAGAAGGGCGAATTTCGAATGGACCTTTATTACCGGGTGGCTGTGATTCCCCTGGTTATTCCCCCGCTGCGCGACCGACCGCAGGATATCATTAAATTGGCCGATGCGTTCATTCAGAAACATCAGCAACAAGACGGCCGTGAATTGAAAACCCTCAACCTGCCCACCCAGCAACTGCTGCGCCGCTATCACTGGCCCGGCAATATCCGGGAACTTGAAAATGCCATCGAACACGCGCTGGTCATGAGCCGGGGGCAGGAGATTACCCCGGAGTGTTTTCCCCTCCAGATTCTGGACCCGGAAACCGCGACCCCGCCGGCGAACCACATGGACCGTCCGGTACCAGCCGCACCCGGCAAATCAAAGAAGCAGGAACGTGAATACCAGGCCATCAGCGCTATCCTGGCGCGGTACGAAGACGATCTGGCCGGCGCCGCGCAGGCCTTGGGCATTTCCAGGGTAACGCTTTGGCGTAAAAGAAAGAAGTACAACCTATGACGTTGGTGAAGTCTTAACCGACCCGATTCGGTTGGGCCGGAAATCGCTGACCTTGTCTTGCCAGGCCTTATGCGGTCCTAAAAAACCTGGTCCCCAGGGCTAGACTAGAGATAACTGGCTATGCCGGGGTAACGGATCCCAGGTGTTTAGGCTGAAGGCTCAAGACTGAAGGTGACAGCGCTAAAAGAGCCATAACAATGAAGATTTGCCCGTTTTGTAGCAGCCTTTGTTTCCAGTTGATCAATTCGGTCAGATTGGTTTTAGGGTTTTTCTTCAGACTTCAGTCTTCGACCTGATCCCCTGTATCCGGCCATGCTGGCAAAGCATTGCTTGGGCGCACACCCCTTAAAGAGGCAAACCAATCGTGGTCCTATGGGCAGGATTCCTTACACCCGGCCATCGTAGGCGCAGCCTATTCGTTCGTGATCAGTTGGGGCGGGTTTCATTCGAAGCTGGCTAATAATCGTAGAAAAGCTGCTGGATCACTTCCAGGCGCCGCTGTTTCAACAGGGCCAGCATGAGCAGAATTCGCGCTTTTGCTGGGTTGAGTTCGTCCGAGACGATGAACCCGTGCTGGTCGTCGTCGATTTCCACGTTACGGTCCACCCGGCCGGTGGGAACGCGTGAACTGCGCACGATGACCACACCCTGCTTGGCTGCCCGGGCAGCGCGTGTCAAGGTGGCGGCGTTCATGTTTCCGTTGCCGTCACCGGCGATGACGATGCCCCTGGCACCAGCGGCCACAGATCCGTCGATCAGGTCAGCCGGCATATCGATGCAGGCGTATATGATGTCCACCCGGGGCAGCGTTTCGACAGCATCAACGCTGAACTCACTCAAGTAGGTGTGCCGGCGGAAGGGTTTGCGGAAATAGCGGGTGTGACCGTAATTGACGGTGCCCATCAGGCCGTTGAGAGGCGACAAGAACGTTTCCACTGACGTGGTGTTGGTTTTGGTAAGGGAGTGGGCCCCGTGGATCCGGTCATTCATGACGACCAGGGTACCGCGTGCAACTGCCTCCGGGTCGGCTGCCACCGCAGTCGAGTTATACAAATTCAAAGGGCCGTCGGCACTGACTGCCGTTGCCGGCCGCATGGCCCCGGTCAGTACCACCGGTTTGTGGCTTTTGACAGTGAGGTTTAGAAAGTGGGCGGTTTCCTCCATGGTGTCGGTGCCATGGGTCACCACCACACCGCAAACGTCGTCATCGCTCAGCAATACATTGATGCGCTTGGCCAGCGCAATCATGATCTCGAAAGTCATGTCCTGGGAGCCGACATTGGCCAGCTGTTCTCCGCTGATTCGAGCAATAGCGTTGATTTCTGGGACAGCCGCCAGCATGGCTTCCACATTCATTTGGCCGGAGGCATACCCGGTCTGGGTGCTTGACTCCGCCGATCCCGCGATGGTGCCGCCCGTAGCCAGGATGATCACGCGGGGGCGTTCATTTTCAGGGGGGGTGCTGGTCAACAATTTGCCCGTTGCTGCCATTTGTTGTAGAGGGCTTTGCGGTTATGATGCTGCTGCATTTTACAGAACGCGTCGATTTGGCTTTTGGTGAACCAGCCGTTTTGCAGGAAGTATTCTCCCAAGCGGGATTGCAGCCGGCGCTGTTTTCCAAGCAGGGCCAGCAAATTGTAGGCTTTCAGGTAACCCTGGCGGACGGCGCTCTCGCCAAACTTTTCACCCAATCGCCGGGCGGCCAGAATCTCACGGATATCCTGCAAGGTCAGCATTCCCCAGTCCATGGCAATCTGGCCGAGGAGGGGGCGCTGACGCCGCTGCCAAAGGAGTGCCCGGATATACGTTTTCCAAGACACGATCCCGGAATAGAACAGGAACTGACCAAAGAGCAGGTGTCGCTGGGGCATAGATCCGCTGAAAAAGTGATCTGCATTCTTGCGGCGGCGTTTTTTCTTATCCGGCGGTACGGGAGCCCTTTCTGCGGAGCGGTAATCCGGGGGCGGGTCGGCCCAGAGAATTCCATCCGTGTTGATGGCAGCGTTGAGTTTGCGATAGGCGCGGGATACTTCAGCAAACCGGGCGTTCAATTCGGAAGGATGTTTGCCCAGGGCGCGAGCCCGGTCCGGATGGGTTTCAAGCGCAATTTTACGATAGGCCGATTTCAATCCAGCTGGCCGGAGATACTTTAGGTACTCCTCTGAAACAGCTGTTTCAGGGCCGAATAGAACCAGGCAAGCATTAAAAAGCTCTTGTAAGGGTGTTTCGGCCACCGCTACTCCTCTTATCCAGCGTATCTTCCTTATTTGTCAACATGTTGTGCTTATGTCAAGGAAAAAACCACATATTGTGGCATCCAGTGGCCTATCCGGCGTGACCATGCATTCCGGTTTTGGGCGTGTTGATGTCCTGAGGACTCAACCGGGCGCGTGTATATTCCGAAAACACAAGCAGATAACATCTTTATCGGCAACGGGGCTTCTATTCTTTAGCCTGAAATCGGGCCGGCCAGTATCCGGTCGGTTGGCTGGCGCAAAAGGGACGGCGATTTTGCAAAGCAGGGTAGAAACTGTTACGATCCGGAACCATGCGGTCAGAGGCGGACATCTATACCCATCCACAATTGGACGCGCAGGTAACGGCTATCGGGGGGACCTACGTTTTTACCGGTGAGCAGACACTTGCCTTTCAGGACGAACGGGTGCTTGTACTTACCGGGCACGCCGTGATGGATACCGCCTGCTGCGGTGCCGGCGGGGGCTGTACGTATGCGCTGGTCCCTGGTTTCATTGATACCTACCGCTACCGAAAAAATGACGACGACAGATGGCTTTCAAGGGTGCGGCATATCCGCGATGCCGCCACCCGTGAATCCATAACCGCTAAGCTCATTTCCAGATCAGGGGTTCAGCAGGTACAATTTCTATAGGCTACCTCTAATAATTGTCTTTTTGCTCGATCTCTGCGTTACATTGAAATTTTAACCCTCGAAATATTCAATATATTCATCCGGTTAAAATTTCAATGTGCCTTGAACTCAAACAAAAATCCTAATTATTAGAGGAACTCTATAGCATTTCTACTTCGGGGGTATGCTGACCATCGTATTCGATAAGCGCTCCGGCCGACTTTTTACCCATGGTGCAATTGACCACGGCGGTGCTATTATAGGACACCACGCCGGGCGTTTCATGGATGTGCCCGCAGATGAGCAGCCGGGGGGGCTGATCCTGCAGGATCGAGTAGACCGCATTGCTGCCGGCCGAAAAACGGCCCAGTACCATATCGAGGATACCGTGCGGCGGCGGATGGGCGACCAGGACGGTTTCCCGAGTGAGGCAACACGCTTTGAGTTTGTTGATCAGGCGGTTTTCCAGAAGACATAGGCGCGATCTGAATGGTACCGGAATGGTGCCCCCGATACCCACAAAGCGAATTTGGTTGACGGTCATTGGGTTTAGATGGAGGTTATAAAGATTTGAGCCATCTTTGAGGATTTGATTGGCGGATCGCGGGTCGGTATTGCCGCGTACGGCCAGAACAGGTACAGGTAGACTGTTCAGTTCGCGGAAGACGGGTAACGGATTAAAATAATTGGCAATATCGCCGGCGGCGATGAGCACGTCCGGTGCGTGCCGGTCAATATTTTTCCGTATCAGGTCCAGCCGGTAGCGTTTGGCATGGATATCGGCAACCGCGTAAATACGCATGTCGTCTCCCGGGATTCAAATCAGACGTTAAGTTGGTATAATTAGCACAGGGGCGTTGAAATTAACAGTCGACATTATGAGAGGCTATCCAAAAATAGAATTTTGATTCCCCGCATAAGGGCGCGCGGGATCTTCGACAAGTGCTGCGGCTGGGCGGTTCTCCTGCGTTGCGGGACTTCCCGCGCCTCGATTTTTTTAATATGGGTCGCGACCGGAGGTGACAGCGAAGTCAATGCTTAAGTATTGCGAGGGTTGGAATCGAGCACCCAACGAAGTCTATCGGCAGTAGCTTGAGCGCAGGCTGAAGATTAGGCCTATCAGGCTTCGCCCAAGGCCTACGTCTTTGTCCTACACTCCGCCGGACAAGACGCCCGACATGAAGACATTTTTGAGATAACCTCTAAAATGTTGAAAGGTAGCGGACGATGGAAAAGCACAGTAGTGATGGCGTCAGTTTCACGGCCGGCATTTGGCCGCTTGATCCTAACCGGACCACTCTCCTGTTTATTCACGGTTCGGGCGAGACAGCGCTCCTCTGGGAAAATCAGGTTACGGCCTTGGCTGCCGATTACAATACCATTGCCCTGGATCTGCCCGGCCATGGGGACAGTGAGGGCCCCGGGTTGGATACCATCGCGGGTTATACCGCGGCCGTGATGGCGTTTGTCGACAAGATCAGTTTTGCCAATCTGGTGCCCTGTGGGCTCAGTATCGGTGGGGCGATCGTCCAACAAATGCTATTGGATCACGCCGACCGGCTGCGGGCCGGTATACTGGTCAGCACCGGAGCACGGCTCCGGGTAATGCCGCAAATATTTGAAACAATAGAGAAAGATTATCAACAGTTTGTGGCCCTGAGCCGGATGTTTGCGGCCTCTCCCCAAACACCGGCGGCCGTGCTGGAACCGCTGCTGCAAGCCACCGCCCAATGCAGCCCGCAGGTGACTGCCGGGGATTTCAGGGCTTGTGATCGTTTCGACGTCATGGCACGCCTCAGCGAGATTGCCCGGCCGGTCTTGATCATTTCCGCCGAAGATGACCAACTCACACCGCCCAAGTACAGTGACTTTCTCGAAGAGAACATCGCGGGAGCAGTCAGGTGCCGGATACCGGATGCCGGCCACGTAGTGCCGGTCGAAAAGCCGGATGAGGTAAACCGGTCCATCAAGGGATTTTTGGAAAACATTTCCCTATGATAGGAGGGTTAGAGTCTGTTTTGATGAACGCCTCCGGCTGCAGAAATCTGGATTGACAACGGCTTGGAAATATAGGTAAAATTATCCATTCGGGTTATACTTACAACCCGGTATGCAAACAGGTGGCCTCAAAATGCCCAGAAAGTACCCGGGATGCCCGGTAGTTGTCCCTAAAAATTGCCCCGAATTCAGAAACGGGCGGGTTTGTGCGCTGATACGGGACGATAAGAAATGTCTGCGCAAATTCGGGGGCAGTCGGCCCCGGGTTCATATCGACAACATCGGCGCCGGGCACAAACCCAACCGGCCTCGGCCTATCCGTAACGTCCAGACCACCATCAAAAAAGGTTCAACCCCTGATTCCAGCTATCGTCTGCGATACTAACTTAGATTTCAGCGCCTGTCGCCGGACATCATCCGATTGATTGCAATCTGATGGCTTTTGCCGAACACCATGATCTCTTCCGGCTTAAATTCCCCAGCGAGGTAGACGCTTAGAAGTTTTTCCGATCCGAGCATATGCAGGATGAAGCTCAGGTGACCCGAATAACCGGTTTCGTCAATGGACTGCAGTTGGGCGACCGCGGTCCGCGCCTGTTTGACAACCTGACGGTGCACTGTCGGTCCTTGTTCTCCGCAACGCTTCAATGAATAGAGCTGCCGGCAGCTGAATGGGCGGCTAGTATAAATCTGACAGCGCCTGTTTTTTTGTAAAAACGGGCAGTTGTTCTTTTGGCCCTGTTCACGTTTACGGATGTCGCGGTTCAGCGCCTTGGCAAGTGCGGCTGCCTGGGGTCGCTTTAATTTACCCATCTGTTCACGGATCAGAAGCCCTTCCAGAGTGGTGATGTCCACGGTGCCCATGTTCGTACAGCAGAAGGCGCACCCGGGCTCACAGACCGCATTGCCACGAAATTCAGCCGTTTCTTCCTCAAACCGATTATACACCGTCCACATGCGGCTAATTTTTGCATCCATATCCAAGTGGCTCTCCCTGGGGAGCGTTCAATTGAAACCGAAAGCCCGGTTTGGCCCGGGTGGTAATCAAATCCATGCCTGGGTCTCATGGCTTTTTGAGATACGGTTGTCAAGGGATATCTTGACGGGTCTGCCGTTCTATGAGACGGTAACGACCGTTGTTCGAGTGGTTGTATCAATTGCGCAAAGGGGAGGAGAAAATGGCGGACCTTGCTTACGGATTGGAAGGAAAAGTGTTCGTGGTTACCGGGGCCAGCCGCGGTATCGGTCTGGAGATTGCCAGGCAGCTGTTGGACCAAAACGCGCGTGTCGTGATCTGCGGGCGAAAACCGGAAGGGCTGGCGGCTGCCACCGAAGCGCTCAACGGGGGTAAAAATCTGCTGGCCGTAGCGGCCCATATTGCCAAAGAGGAAGATGTCAATGCCCTGTTTGATCAAGCCCTGGAGACGTTCGGTACCGTGGATGCGCTGGTCAACAACGTGGGCATGAATATCGTTACCGGAACCGTAGACGCGGATTTCGGGTTGTGGCAAAAAATCGTTGATTCCAATCTCAACGGGACCTTTCTCTGTGCGCGCAAGGCCGGCCAGATCATGCGCGCGAAGCAGAAGGGTAAAATCGTAAGCATTACGTCCATTGCCGCCCGCCGAGCCGCCCCCTTTATGGGCGTCTATGGGATTGCCAAAGCCGGCATCGAGATGATGACGCAGGTCCTCGCCCAGGAACTGGCGCCTTTCAACATCCAGGTTAATGCCGTGGCGCCTTGCATGGTTCGCACCAAGTTCAGTGAGCCGTTCTGGTCAAATCCGGATATCTATGAACAGGTCGTCAACACCATACCCCTGGGACGGATCGCGGAACCTGAAGATGTGGCCCACCCAACCCTTTTTCTCTGCAGTGCTGCTTCAGATTTCATTACCGGCCAGACCCTCGTGGTGGACGGCGGAGCCACGGCGGTTTAGCGATGCAATTCAAATCGCTGTTGAAAAATTGGCTCAAAAGCGAAGCCGCCCCCTGGTTGGTGTATGTAATTGTGAAAATCTGGTTCGGTACGGTCAGGGTGCAAATCCTCAATCCGGAGGTCTACCGGGACTACTTTATAAACAATACCAGTGGCCGCAATGTGGTGGCCGGATCGTGGCACCGCCATGCAATCTTCTTTTTCTATTTTTTTCGGAACCTGGGCCCCCGCGGCATCATGATCAGCAAGAGCGTCGATGGTGAATTCACGGCCAAAATTGCACGCTACCTGGGCTATACGCCCATCCGCGGATCCTCCTCGAAAGGTGGGACGAAGGCCTTGCAGCGGTTGATCGACTTTATGCGCGTGAAGGGCGGGACGCGTTTCAGTGGGACGGCGGTTGACGGACCACGTGGCCCGGCCCGGGTCATGAAAACCGGGATGCTGGCGGTCGCCAAGGAGAGCGGTTCCTGGTTCGTGCCCATGGCCTGCTCCGGGGACAACGTCCTGACCTTTCCAAAGGCCTGGGACCGCACCATCATTCCCAAACCGTTTAGCAAGGTCGTTATGGATTTTGCGGCACCGGTTTTCATAGCGCCGGATCTTGCGCGGGAAGATCTGGAAGCGCTACGTCGTCGCACCGGGGTACTATTGAACGACATGACTGATAATGTAGATCGGCTGTGTGGCTATACAGGAGGATGAAATGAGCACGGAAAAAGCGCCTTTTAAAGTGGAGATCGACGGTCACATCGCGTGGCTGATAATGGATCGCCCAGATAAGCGCAATGCCATGGGGCTGGATTTTTTCCCGGCGGTCACGGAGCATTTTCGCACATTTGATCAGGACCCGCAGGTGCGGGTGGTGGTTATTAAAGCTGAAGGGAAGTCTTTTACCGTCGGTCTGGACCTGATGGAGGCGGGTGGGATTCTCTCCGACAGCACGGCCGCCGGCCGGGAGGCTTTGCGCCAAAAAATCATCGAACTGCAGCAAAGCATGAATGCCATCGAACAGTGCCGCAAGCCGGTCATTGCGGCGGTACACAGCCACTGTATTGGCGGGGGCATCGATATGCTCAGTGCCTGCGACATCCGCCTGGCGACAGCTGATGCCGTGTTCAGCATCCGGGAGACGCGCATCGCCATCATCGCGGATCTGGGGACGCTGCAACGCCTGCCGGCCATCATCAGCGACGGCTGGTTTCGAGAACTGGCCTTTACCGGCCGGGATTTTTCAGCCGAAGAGGCGCTGCAAATGGGTTTCATTACGCGCATTTGCAAAGACCGGGCTGACCTTGACATCAAAGCCCGTGAACTCGCGGGACAAATTGCCGCCAATGCACCTCTGACCGTTCAGGGCGTCAAGGATGTCATCCTCTACAATCGGGACAACGGTGTTTACCCGGGACTGCAGTACGTAGCCCAGAAAAATTCTGCCCAGCTGCCGTCCGATGACCTGATGGAGGCGGTGACGGCGTTTATGGAGAAAAGGGAACCAACATTTAAAGGAAACTAAAAGCGGCTTCAAAGCCTTCCCTCAAGGCCAATCTCGGCGTTGGCGCCCGTTTTCCATCCTCGAAATACTGCGTGTATTCCTCCGGTGGAAACCATACGTCCGCCTTGACATTGACCCCGATTGAAGGCTTTCAAGCCGCTTCGCACCATTATTTTCGAGGCAAATATGGGTCAGGACAACTTTACCTATACCGTAAGATGCAAGACCTGCCGCACCCGTTTCAAGGTGCAGCTTTTCGAGAGCCACGCAAAAAATTTGTTCCTGGTGGACAAGCGCGACTGGTATTGTGACAAATGTAAAAAGGCGTATGCGAACAACCAGACAGCCAAACTTTCCCAGGCCCACCAGGCCATAGGATTTGCGGAACTGACCGGCACCCGCAAGATGATTACCTGGGCGGAAAAGATCAGAGCGGAATTGATCAACAAGGTCAATTATCTGAAAGAAAGCCTGCGGATAGAAGATGCCGACGAGCAAGAAATTTCCAGACAGGCCTTTGAACAGTTTTTCGACGAATGGCGGCAGGAAACGGCTGCGAAGTGGTGGATAGACAAGCGGAAGATGACCGTCCGGGATATTTCACAGCGAGTTGAAATACTGGCCGCCGCCATCCGCGACCCTTCAAAATAGAGACTATCTCACAAATCGGATTTTGGCCCAAGGCCCACCATTGAAGCAACGCAAATCCCCATCATGCAAATATTGAACGCGACCGTCAGATGATACGGGTCAGTGCCAGTACCAGCGGAACTTGAAGCAATAAAAGCGCGTTGGTCATGAGCCAGCAGGCGTTGGCGAGATCGATATCCAGGTCATATATGGTGGGTGGAACCATGGCGATAAAACCCACGGGCATGGACGCCAGGATCAGGACCACTTTCAATGGCAGGCCGTTGTCGATGCGGTCCAGACCAAGCAGGTATCCCAGACTGACAACCAGTACCGGTACCAGGGCAAATTTTATCAGGGCGACAATCAGTCCGGGTTTGAAAAAGGTCATCACACTTGAAAACCGCATGGCCATGCCGATGGAAATAAGCAGCAGCAGGGCCGCCAGGGGGATGAAGATCGTATTGACGGTGGCGTAAAAGGCCGGTCGCGTCAGGCCCGACAGATTCAGGACCAGGCCGATGGTGATGCTGGCAACTGCTACCATAACGAAGATGTCGGTTGCCGCGTTCTTCAGACGCTGAAAAAACGAGGGGGTGTCGGTCAAGTCGTCACTATAGGATTTGGCCACTGGAAATCCAATGGCATAGTAGCAGGATTCTTCAAACAGTTTGTAGAAGGGGACCAGGGCAAACCCCTGTTCGCCGAGAAACATAAAGCAGAACAGGGCGCCCAGCGAGCCAATGTTGGTGAAACCACCGCAAACGATATATGCGCCGGTCTGCTTGCGGCTGAGCGCCAGCATCCGGGCGGCGGCATACGCCAGGCAGCCGCCCGTGAAAAGGGCGGTCAGTCCTAAAAAAGGCAGGGCCGCAATTTTGACATCGTTGATTCGGGCCACCCAGGTTGCCCCCAGGATGGCCACCGGATTGAAAAAAAGCAGCGCGGCCTTTTGAAGCCTTTTACGGGTGTCTTCAATGGGCAGGGAAAATACCCCTTTTTGCACCAGCACCTGGATCAGGTAGCCGGTTCCGATGCCGAAAACTACCAGGCTTACTGAGAAAAGGAGCCTGCCCATGGGTTATTTCCTTTGTAGATCCCTAATCTTCAGGTTTAGTTCAGAGGTAATGGGTCCATCCAGGGCATCTGCATACAAGCGTTTAGACTGTAGGCTGTAGACTTTTAGGTAGTCCCTCCCCATGATTGGAAATCATGGACGGGGGCTATCAGCCATTAGCTTTTAGCTGAAATGCAAAGACGGATCGCTAATCGCTAAGAGCTAACTGCTAAAAGCTATATCCCGAGATCTTCCTTCAGCCTAGCAGCCTGAATCCGGTCCTTCTGAGACTGTGTCGCAATTAGCAAAATAGCTCAAATTACCTCCGGCATGACAGAAAGGCCAAAAGCGCGGTATTCTTAATTGTGACCCAGCCTGTCTGGGCCAGGATTCATTACGCCGCGCCGAACTCCTTCATGATGGTTTCCAAAACGTCATCCGACATGCCGTAGGAATGCTCCTTGCCGGGGAAAATGCCCTCTTTGACTTCCTTTGCGTATTGGGAAAACGTGTCCGTCATGATCTGGCCCACATCTACGTATTGCTTGGCAAATGACGGCGTGAATGTATCGTACAGTCCGAGGACATCCGGGGTGACCAGCAGCTGGCCGGAACAGTCGGGCCCACCACCGATGCTGATGGTCGGAATGTCAAGCTTGCGGGTGACGTAATCGGACAGTTTGGCCGGGACCGCTTCGAAGATAATGGCGAAAACACCCGCGTCCTGCAGAGCCAGAGCTTCGGAAACCACTTTGCGGGCGGAGTCGATATCGCGGCCCTGGGTCTTGAGTCCGCCCAGAGCACCGACCGCCTGCGGGTGAAGACCCACGTGGCCTACACAGGCGATGCCCATTTCCACCACTGCCCTGGTTTTGGCGATGTGATTGTGGGTGGCCTCGAACTTGACGCCGTCTACCTTGGCTTCGGTGACGAAGCGGGCGGCGTTTTTCATGGTGTCTTCGATGCCGTACTGAAACGAACCGAACGGCATATCGGCGATGACCATGGTCCGGTCACAGGCACGGGCTACCGCCGCACAGTGCAGCACCATCATGTCCATGGTGGCGGTCAGGGTGTTGGGATGTCCGTGGACCACCATGGCACACGAATCGCCCACCAGGATCATATCGATCCCGGCATCGTTGACCTTCTTGGCCGTGGGGTAGTCATAGGCGGTCAACATGGTAATGGTTTCATGGTTATCTCTCATAGCCTGGATGGTTGTTACCGTGTGTTTCGACATGTCTTTCTCCTACATCAACAATTATAAAGGTTAATTCTATTTTTCGGTTCTCTAAAAAGCTCCAGCAGGCATAAAGTACTCGGATATGGGGTCCATATCCCAGGTAACGTCTTTCCAAGTGATCTTTGAAGTTTTTACAGCCTGCTGGACGATACGCATA
>Ga0126325_10000052_pt1 | contig 42001 bp, 40 predicted proteins | sample InaspJWI14metaG_FD_94487 | JGI IMG/M metagenome (GOLD analysis project Ga0126325, IMG submission 94487) | Marine gutless worms symbiont microbial communities from Oahu, Hawaii - Inanidrilus sp. 1 OAHU.JWI-14 metaG | ecosystem: Host-associated > Annelida > Digestive system > Unclassified...
CTTGAACCCTTGAACCCTTGAACCCTTGAACCCTTGAACCCTTGAACCCTTGAACCCTTGAACCCTTGAACCCTTGAACCCTTGAACCCTTGAACCCTTGAACCCTTGAACCCTTGAACCCTTTGTATGGTCACTTACGCTTACAAATCGATCAACGAGTCCGGTGCTACCGTTTCGGGTGAAATCGAGGCCGAGTCACGGGAAATGGCCACCTCCATTCTAGAAGCCAGGGGGTTCATTCCCACGCAGGTGGATGAAAAGAGCGGCGGCGAGGCTACCGGTTTCAGCTTAGACCGTTTAAAAGAGATTCTCACGCCGGTCAAAGCGCCCGAGTTGATCATCTTTACCAAACAGTTCAAAACCATGCTCAGGGCCGGCGTACCCATGGTCCGGCTGCTGCAAATTCTGGAAAAACAGGCTGAAAACCTGAAGATTAAACGTATCACCCGGGTCATGGTGGACGATATCAGCGGCGGCAGTTCGCTGTATGACGCGTTTTTAAAGCATCCGTCGGTTTTTTCACCCCTCTATTGCGGTATGGTCCAAGCCGGTGAGGCCAGTGGCGCCCTGCCCACTGTGCTCGACCGCTTGACCTATATCATTGACCACGAGCACAAGATCAGGGCCGACATTCGGGCGGCCCTGCAATACCCGATTATCGTGGTCGTCTTTCTGGCGATCGCGTTTTTCGTGTTGCTGACGTTCGTCATTCCCAAATTTGTCGGCATATTCCTGGCTGCCAACCTGACCCTCCCGCTACCGACCAAAATTTGCATTTTTCTCTACCAGTTTCTGCAAAGCTACTGGCATCTGTTACTGGGAGGGGTATTGGCGGCAGCGGCGGGGGTATACTTATATTTCCGGACGGAGCAGGGCCGCTATATCCGGGATCTGACCCTGCTGCGGCTGCCCATATTGGGGGACCTGTTTGTAAAAGCGGCCATGTCTCGTTTTGCAAGTATCTTCGCTATCCTACAATCGAGCGGCGTATCGGTACTAGAAGCCATGCGGATATTGGCTACCACGGTCGGTAACACGGCCATCTCCCGCGAATTCAAAGAGATCGGGGAAAAACTGGAAGAGGGGCGCGGCATCGCGGCGCCCCTTGAAAAAGCCGCCTTTTTTACACCCATCGTCATCAACATGGTCGCCATAGGTGAAGAATCGGGTAAATTGGATGAGATGCTGATGGAGATATCGCAACACTACGACCTCGAAGTCGAATATGCAACCAAGAAACTATCGGATGCCATTGGGCCGATCCTTACGGTCGGTTTGGCCGCTGTAGTTGGTTTTTTTGCCCTGGCAATCTTTTTACCCATGTGGGATTTGATTGGCATCGTCAAATAGCTTGAAGGCGGCGACGATGCGTTTGGAATGCACGTTTTCAGGAGTTGCTCACCATGGCACTTAGCAGATCAAGATTCTATATCAGTCTCTACATCATCATTCCCGTGATCGTAGCCGGTCTAAGTATTATCTCGTCTCTGGTGTCCTTTCGGATCACCGAGTACCTCATGAAACACGACCTGGGAGTTAATACGCCGGTGAATGCCTGGATTTTTTCCATAGCGATACTCTCTTATCTTTGCGGCATCGTGATTGTCTACATGCTGTTGAACCCGATGAAGAAGTTCTTGAAAGAGGCCGAAAAACTGCCTGCCCTCTCAGCACATGTCAAGGAAGAGGATTCCGCCAGTACCCGCCAGGGCGATGAGTTGGCCCATTATGCCAATGTTTTCAAAAGGATTACCGACGTGCTGACCAAGGTCGATGCCCGTCAGCTGTTTCCCAAGATTGTAGGCGAGAGTGTCGCCATGCGGGGCGTTTTAAAGCAGATCATGAAGGGGGCGCCTACAGATGCAACTGTGCTGATTCTCGGTGAAAGCGGCACCGGCAAAGAATTGATTGCCACCAGCATCTTTGAGCACAGCAAACGGGCCCACAAACCATTTGTGAAGATCAATTGCGCGGCAATGCCCGAAGAACTGCTGGAAAGCGAACTCTTTGGGCATGAAAAGGGAGCTTTTACGGGGGCCGTGTCACGCAAATCCGGTAAATTCGAGGTGGCCAATCGTGGCACCATCTTTCTAGATGAAATTGGAGATATGCCTCTGAATTTACAAGCGAAAATACTTAGGGTCCTGCAAGAAAGGGAATTTGACCGGGTCGGCGGGACCAAGCCGATAAAGGTGGATGTCCGCTTTATCGCGGCGACGAACAAGAACCTGGAAGTGATGGTAAAGGAAGGCCGGTTCCGGGAGGATTTATACTTTCGCCTGAATGTGTTCACCATATTCCTGCCTCCCCTCAAGGAAAGAAAGGAAGACATTCCGCTCATTGTCGAACGCTTTTTGATGGACTCACCCAGTGCCGGCAAGCTGGGAGTAAATTCGGCCGCCCTGCAATTATTGATCGGGTATGCCTGGCCGGGCAATATCCGGGAATTGCAAAACACAGTTGAAAGAGCGGCGGTCATGACGGAAAGTGGTGAAATCGAATCCCAGCACTTGCCTGACAACATCACCCGGGGGTATAGCGGCGGCCTGATCACCCGGCCATCGGAGGAAGATGGGCAGGGCACCTCAATCGATGACCAGATCAAAGAAATTGAAAGAGGGATTATTATTGAAGCCCTGAAAAAAACAAACGGTGTCCAAATAAAGGCCGCCGAGCTTCTGGGTATCAACCAAAGAAGCCTGTGGCATCGTGTTAAGAAATATGCTATTGACATAAAAGAGATAAAAAACAGCAATTAATGGAGAAAAGGCTACAAAAAGTGTTGCACTGTCCCTTGTTTGGTAAAAAATCAAAGTGTAATAATTACAGGTAGTAAAGCGAAATTTGGGTTTATAAGGGCAATTTCTTGTAGATTGAATAAAAAAGCGGCATTTTTATTCTTATGATGGATATTTTCTTGTAATTTAATGATGATTGGCACAACTATTGCTGAATTAGATTGTCAATTCGCAGGTATACGGCTAAAATAACAGACATCCTACTGAAATTGCCAAAGAATTCGTAAGAAGATGTCATTGTAGTTCAAAATTAATCGAAGTTAAACATTACCCTGAACATATTTGCCCGGGATGGAGGAAGGAAAAATGAGGAAAAAGAAATTACTTTCCAAAAATGAAGGCGGTTTCACCCTGATCGAGATTATTACCGTTCTGGTGATAATGGGAATCCTCGCGGCCGTGGCAGTTCCAAAGTTTTTTGATTTGCAGTCAAAAGCCAGGGAAAAAGCGATCTATACGGCCATGTCCGAGTTGAAAGTCCGCGTAAACCAGTATTTTGCTCAAAAATTGCTGGAGGGTTACACATGGGGAGACACCTCCAATATGTCTTGGGCTGCCGGTGATGTTGGCACTAACCTGGGGGATGATTTTCAAATTACGGGTTGGACTCTATCGGGGACACCCCCAAGTAAAACAGCAGGCTACATTGACGTTACGGGTAATTATATCATCGATGCCGGTGCCGGAACCAGCCAGGCGATCACTGAGCGAATCGAATTGCCGCGTTACCAGTAGCTGACAATCATATACGGCGGTGGAAAAGGTGCTTTGCAACCCTCCTAAGCACCTTTTTCACTTATAAGGAGCCGGCGAGTTGTCATGCCGGCGCTTTGCTTACTGGCGTGCTCACTGCTTGCTTGATGTTCCGCATCCTTTCTGGTCCCACGAAATTCCAATACCGATCATATCCTGCCAACAAGGCTGCCAGCTTTTCAGAGGAAACAGTCTGCCTCCAATCCCCCAGAACCTGGTTGAGTTTCAGAGTGTCACCGGTAAGGTAGTAGAGTTCGGAAAGGGCGAGCAAGGCGGGTTGATGCTTCCTGTTCAAACGCAACACTTGCTCGAAATATGCGGTCGCCTGACTGTAATGACGCTTTAGACGATGCCCCTCAGCGCGTATGTACGTTGCGTGTAGATTATCAGGTGCTGGGGGTATAGCTACCCTATCCGCGGCGTCAAAAGCCGCCTGAATTTTCCCTAAAGACAGTAAAATAAATCCTTTGGTTATGTATAGATCTGTTTTTTGGGGTGAATGGGAAAGTGCTTTTTCAATAAAATCAAGCGCCTTTGTTCCCTGTCCGGTCTCCAGATGGAGTTCTGCCATTTTTTGAAGTGTCTTCACATGCAACGGGGAAGCATTCAGGACCGTTGAAAACTGATTCAATGCTTGTGGGTAGGCGCCTTGATACAGATAATATACCCCCAGGTTATAATGCGTGATGAACTTATGGGTTGTCCGGCCACTGCTTTTGCCAGCCAGTGACCAGTGCATTTGGGCTTCTCCTTCGGCCGCCTTACCATACATCAGTAATGATTTCCCTAAATTATGGCGGGGCCGATGCAGGTGCGGATACAGTTCGACGTTGTTGGTCCAGAACGCCACCGGATACTGAAACAGCCTGTTCAACGTGTAGGTTGTGTGGAACTGGCCGGCTAGCCACACACCTATGCCAAGAACAATGAAACTACGCAGAAGCGGCGCATATGCAAAATGGGCGACCGCCTTAAAGCACCCAATTGCCAGTGGTAAAAAAAAGAACAGGGCCGGGAGATAATTGCGGTGTTCAAATACGAGCTCGAGCGGAAGAATGGAGCTCTCAATAGCATGGTTGAGGAAGAAAAAGAGGTAGCTAAAGGTGATCAACGGCCATTTAGGTGCGAACCAGAGGCTAAATCCGACAGTCAGCAAAAGCAGCAGTATGGCCGGTAGGGTTGTCCAGGGGCTAAGCAACGAGGTCGACACCGTAAAATCGTGCAGCAGGGTAAACGGCGCTCCGGATGGATAGAGCAACTGGCCGATGTAAAAGCAAATTGCCCGCGGCTGGGTCAGGACCCGCTCGACAAGGGTGAAGGGGCGGGTCTGGTATCCGCCGGAAACAGCTTCAAAACCGCCGAGAGCAAAGACCAGCAGGATGAAAACAAGCGTTGTCGTGAGCAGGATTTTCAGCAGACGACGAATATGACCGGCCACGGGGGTCGTCTGAATGAGCAAAGTTTCCATTAAAAGCAGGCTAAAGGGGAGCATGGCCGCGTTTTGCTTGCTGGCCAGTGCGCACCCACCGACCAGGATGCCGGCGGCATACCAGCCGTACGGGGCAAGGTTGGCACCCGTTAGACTGATCTGGCTCATCCGCCCTTTTAGGTAGCAGTAGAGCGTTAAAATCGTAAAGAGTCCGGCCAGGGCTGACATCCGTTGGACGATATAGGTAACCGCGTTGACTTGGATAGGGTGCGAGGCCCACAGCAAGGCGGACAGCAGGGCAATACCCCAGGCATGCTTTGCATAGTTTGCGATTTGAGATGGCAGTCTCAGAATATTCAATGTGAGGAGAAAAAGAAATACCGTGCTGCCAAAATGGATTGCAAAATTGACCACATGGTAGCCGAAAGGGTCGACCCCACCTAAGTAATAGTTTATTGCCAGGGTAAAGTAGGACAGCGGCCGGTTGAAACTGTCGTGGGCCGACGACATGCCGTAGAAGCTCCTGGTGATCTCAGGTAAGGTCAGTTCCCGCAGGTGGACATTCGGGTTTTCGTGGATATTACCAAAATCGTCCAGGTACCAATCGCCTCTAAATCCGGGCCAATAGATAATCAAGAGGCAGACGAGGAGGGCGGTCAGAGCGAAAATGAAGCGGGCTCCCGGTCGCGCACCCGGTTTGTAGGCCTTCTTGAAATTCAACATACCGGTTTATTGCCAATTCGGATCATCGGTAATGACGAAGTCGCCATCGCGTATGAAACCGAGGCCCACATTGGTGATGATGGCGGTCTGGGTGGCGCCTCCGGTGGCCTGGGTGAATCCGTAAAGAAAGGTATTGAATTTAGTGTGTTCCGTGGAGCAAAGTTCCGCTATCTGGGTGAGATGCGGATCTTTGGAGCCATATTCGATGCGCGTGTCCGCAAAAAAGGTGGCGGTGATGTCGGTGCAGCCGGCCTGCTGGCACTGGCGGATCCAGGATTTCAGGGTGTATTCGTAGCGTCCCCGGGAATTGGCGGTTTCGCTGCGCTCGACTTCCACCCGCACGGCCCAGGGACCGCTGTTGAGCCAGTTGTCGGAATCGGCAATGTCAGTTGCTACATCATCAACTGCTTCGCCTTCCTCAAGATCGTCATACGAGAAGATTCGCGTTTTGATGTTCTGAGGATTGCAGGTTGGTTTATACGCATAAAGCTTGTTATCTCTGGAGCCGACATACACAGTGCCGTCAGAACCCTGGATGGGGGCCGACCTGACGTCGCCATACAGATAAAATCTGTCGATCTGCTGGCCGTTGCTATCGACGACATACAGATAGTTGTCGTCTGAACCGAACCAGATGGTGCCATCCTCATGGACCAGGGGCTGGGAGTCAATGTCGCCCCCGGTTTGGAAACGCCATTTGAGAGTCCCGGTCGTTTCGTCATCGGTGATGGCATAGAGATAGTGGTCATCGTTGCCGATGTAGATGGTACCGTCCGGGCCGATGGTGGGGGTGCAGTGGGGGTTGGTGGGCATGAATGTGTAACGCCATTTCTCGCTGCCGTCCGGATTGAGCGCATACAAGTAACCAACCCCGGAGCCGCCGTCGCTGCCGATGTAAATGGTGCCGTCAGCGGCTACCGTAGGTGAAGAATAGATGGGACCCAACAGGTCTTTGCTCCATTCTAAGGAGCCGTCGGAGGTGTCGAGCGCATAAATACGCTCCGAGTTGGTGGATGCGAAATAGACGGTCGCTTCATCCGGACTCAGGGCCGGGGTACCGTTCACGGTGGAAGTGACCCCATAGGTATTCCATTTGCGCGGACAGCCGGTTGGGGGAGAAGGGCAGATGCTGTCAAACGCGTAAAAATCGCCTTCGTCATCTCCAAAATAGACAACATCGTTGCTGTCAATCACCGGGGAAGATCTGACATTACGACCCACATTATTGTACCAGTCCCAACTGCCGGTGGGTGTAAACACATTGAGATAATTATTGTCACTGGGATTAAAGATGTAGCCGCGTGAATCCAGGGCCGGGGATGAATAAGCAGCATCTTCCAGGTATCGCGGGAAGCTGGTGCCGGTATTGGGTATCCCGGTATCCGGGTCGAGTTCGTGAATATAACCGTTTTGGCTGGTAAAATAAAGGGAGGTTTCGGCGCTGTTCAGAACCGGCTTCGTATCTATATCGCCGTCGTGGGACGCAGGGGCATAGGGCGTCCATTTTTGACCGGAACCGCCGGTGTCATGCGTGTTGTCGTCATCCAGATCGGCCTGGCCGTCGCCCCAATAGACATATTGCAAGACGTCCCGGTGGGAGGTGCCCAGGTCCGGATCGTTCAGGCTGCTGTTGACGTAAGTGTCGAACTCCAAAGCCATTTTGGGCGGCACCAGGCCGGGGCCGACAGCACCACCGTCACCGGCATAGCCCATTTGCCCCCCGAGACCGCCGGTCGCCCCGACTGAGTTGTCGGTGCCGTTCATCAGGGCAAAGGTAAAGCCGTCGCCACCTCCGGCGGAACCGGTTCCGGTGTAGTCCAGCACGAAGAAGGCGCGCACCCCTTTTTTGAACACGCACTCGCCGCCCGAGCAGACTGACGCTCCCCCGATGGAGACATCGCCCCCGAAGAACACCGACCCGAAAGCGGAGCCTACCCCGCCGCCCAGGGTGATTTCACCGGTCACGGTATTCACATCCACGGCTCCGGAATTGGACTCGGCGGGAGTGTCCATATCGCCGATGATGGTGTCAGTCTCTACGTCATCGACTGTATCCACGACCGGAGAACCGGTCGTTTCCGGGGCTTCGATATTCTGGCGGTAATTGGCCGCATAAAAATTTTGACCCCCCGATACACTGCCGCTGGTCGTACCCATGGCTGCGATCATATGATTGTGGGGTGATAAGACGACCAAATCACCGGTATTAACGGTTAGGGTAGCAGGCGTCCCGTCACTGCGAATACCGGTAAGTTCCATATACCCGCCTTGATCGGTCATTGTTTCGTAATTGTAAAGTTTTTGCTGGCCTAGCGTAGTCGTGACGTAGAAAGAGCCGTATTTGTCCGGAAAGAATTCGTCGGCTATCAAAGGAATCTGCAGAGTATTGACGTTAGTTTGAGTGGTTGTGGATTTTACAGCCAGGCAGATGGTATCGCTTGTTTTGGCCTTAAACCAGTCGTTCAAGCCAATTCTGATGGACTCATAGATCACGGTCTGGACTTCTTCGATGTAATCCTCGTGGCTACCGCTGCTGTAGAACAACGCATCGCGGTATCCTTCATAATTCACAACCCAGGCACCGACGGGGATATCGAAATCATCCTCCGTAATGCTGTCGCTGGGAAAGTCCCCCATGCTGGCATTCCATTGGGGGATGCTCAAGAAAAGCGTTCCGTTGGGTTCACTGTAACCGCCGGTGGTTTCAAACCATTTGCCGAACACATTAACCGTGAAGGTCCCGGCGTCATTGAGGGTGTACGTCGTGTTGTTCAGGGTGCTGATGACCTCCTTGGTATAGCCCTTGTTTCTCAGTTCGCTGACGGCATACCGCAGGCCTGCTTCGGCCAGGTATTCGGCGTTGCGGGCATAATTGGGTACCCCGGCACTCATCATGGTCGAGGAGGTAAACATGGAGATCATAGCGGCCCCGAGAAAACCGAAGATCAAGACTACCACGATGACATAGATCATGACGCTGCCGGACTGGTCCGCTCCGGTTAAACGGGCCCCCTTTTTGGTGAGCTTAAAGAGGCGATATGGGGATAAAGTACCCATCATTCTTAATATCGGACATTTACCAGGTTTTGTCAATCATGACCCTCGGATAGACCCGGACCTGGAACGACGGCATGTATTCCAGATCAAATCCGACTGTAATTAGGCCACCTCGTCTGTCCCATCATTGTCGAGATCGACATCGTCCTTAACGTCAAGCAACGGCGCCGATATGTCCTCGATCAGTTTGTAATCGACCCCGTCCACGTTGATATAGAGGTTGCCCGCTGAAAACTTCAAGATTCGACTTCCGTCTAAGGCAGGCTTTTCCGTACTCGTATAGGCCAGTGACGTATTGGCCACCGGCGCTGACGAGATACTTTCAATATTGCGCAGTTCCAGGCTGATCCGGCTCAATGCGACCTCGGCATTCATGGCGGCGTCGGTCGCTTTCCGGGTCGTCTCGTAGCCCTCAAGGCCGACTACCAGGAACAGGGCCGCAAAGGTAGCCAAAATACCAACGATTACGAGCGAGGCGACAACCTCTATCAAGGTGAATCCGGCTTGCCTGTGCATGGGCTTCAGTATTTACTTGCCGGGTCATCGGTCTCCGCCCGGCTGTTGGTCAGCAATGTTGTCAATTTATGCCCGGCAGACTGCACCGTTACTTTCAATGTGTCCGTGGGTGTCCCCGAGGTCTGCTCAGCACCGCTTGCATCAAACGTAATATACGTCATCGTCACATTACTGTTCGCGGCATAATTGGATACGATTGTCGGAAGTGGATTCGTTACGTTGCTGTTTATTTCCTCTACATAGGCGGAGATGATCTCCTCCATGAGCTGTTCCATGGCCGCGCCGTCCCTAACGATGTTCACAGGGCCGGAGCTACCAGTAAGGGCAGTGCCCATAAATTGAAACATCAGGGCGGCCAGAATGGAGCCGAGTAAAATGGTCACGATAATCTCGATCAGCGTGAATCCATGCTGTTTCGTTTTTACGGTCAAATTAAATCCCTCATTCCACAAAACCCGTTTCCGGGGTAACGGCCAGCGAGCGGGTGCCGATTTGTATGGATTCTGCGGCCGTGATCGGTTCAATAGAGGTTACCAGATATTCATGGGGGATGCCAAAACGATCAAAATAGAGGGTGAAAGCTTCCATCTCCGGCATGGAGAGTTGTTTCATTTCCTTCATTCTATCATCAATATCCTTGGTGGTCAGGTAAACCATGTTATCTGTTTCGTCCGGTTCCGTCGCGACCTCGGGTGAGGCGGTCTTGAAGACCCAGTAATTGGTTCCGTCGCACTTTATCCCCCAGGTCATATCGTTGCTTTTCATGGCCATAATCTGGGCATAGCGGATATGGTTGCGGACGGTATTGGCCTTGACAGCCAATTCCATCTCATCTGTGCGGCCGATCCGACTGATAACCACCGCGGAGACGATGCCCATGATCATCAGGACCACCATCATTTCGACCAGCGAAACGCCGTGTTCCTGTATTTGCCATGCTGAACGCATTTGTTATCAGTTGACCCGATTCCTGATAGTTTACAGTAGTATAACAATAATATGTGGTTTTATCAACGGTGGCAGCTTATCTGAAAGAATTGCAAGTGGCGGGATTAGAATATGTGTCGGGCATCAATCATCATCTATGATGACGGCACCGCTGGCATCTCTTTTCACCTCGAACAGTTCGGGATGTTCTTGCTTGAGAGACGCCTCGGAGGCGGTTTTTTCTTGTACCAGGCGCAGCAGCCGCTGGTTTTCCCGCTCCAGCTCCTTCTGATTGAGGCCCTGTTTGATGGATACCATCAAGTCGACCACGTTGCAGGGTTTGGTGAAAAACCGGTACACCTCGCCTTCGTTGATCGCTTTGATGGCGGAATCGATGCGCGCGTGCCCGGTGAGAATCATCCGGATGGTGTCCGGATATTTCTGCCGGACGATGGCCAGAAAATCGGAACCGGCCATGCCGGGCATCACTTCGTCCGATACGACCACGTCGACCGGGTGACTCTCCAAAACCGCCAGGGCATTTTCAGCCGACGAGGCGCTCAGGACCGTAAAGTTCTCCCGTTGCAACGCGTCTTCCAGAAGATCGCGAATCAATTCCTGATCGTCAACGATGAGGATGGTATAGTTCATGGTAGCCGCGTTCCCTGTTTTTGGTTTTGATTTGCCGGACTAAATCATTGCAACCCAAGAAACGTAAAACCTGCTTACGGGCTATTCGACACAAACCCGCTGAATTTCTTTGATATCGGTAAGTCCTAAAAATACCTTGGAAACGCCGTCTTGCTTGATGGTGGTCATGCCTTCTTCGAACGACTTTATGAAAAGCTCCTCCGAGGTAGCCTCATTCTTGATCATCCGTTTGATATCCGGGGTACCTTCCATTAACTCGTGTACGCCGGCGCGTCCCTTATAGCCGGTGTCATTGCACTCCTCGCAGCCGACGGTCTGGAACAGTTCCAGGTCTTCGCTGTACTCGATGCCGGCCCGGGGAAAGGAGTCTTCACCGTAATATTTTACAATGTCTTGAAACTGCTCCTCGTTGGGGTTGAATTTTTTCTTACAGTTTTTACATAACCGGCGGATCAAGCGCTGGGCCAGCACCCCCAGAAAGGCGTCCGAAAAGTTGAGGGGGTTGAGCCCCATGTCCAGCAGGCGGGTAACGGTTTCCGGGGCACTGTTGGTGTGCAGGGTGGAAAATACCAGGTGACCGGTGAGGGAGGCCTCAATACCGATGGAGGCGGTTTCGTGGTCCCGCATTTCACCAATCATGATCACATCCGGATCTGCCCTCAGAAAGGCCCGCATCACCCGGGCAAAATCAAGTCCGATTTTCGGTTTGCACTCTACCTGGCGCAAACCAGCCTGAGAAATTTCCACGGGATCTTCAGCGGTCCAGATTTTGATCCCGGGTTTATTGATATGCCCCAGGGCCGCGTGCAGGGTCGTGGTTTTTCCGGAACCGGTGGGTCCGACAACCAGCACCAGGCCGTAAGGCTGTACGATAATTTTCTCCATGATCCCATGATTGCGCTCGTTCATGCCCATATCGGCCAGCGCCATGGCACCGGACTCAGCCAGGATACGCAGGACCGAATCCTCGAATCCACCGGCGGTCGGCAGAGTGGCCAGCCGTAATTCAAAAGGTTTGATGCCCTTGCGCTTAAACTTGATTTTACCGTCCTGGGGCAGCCGCCTTTCGGCAATATCCAGGCCGCTCATGATTTTTAGCCGCGACATGATGGCCCGGGCATTGGTATTGGGCACTTGGAGGACTTCCTGGCAGACACCGTCAATTCGAAAGCGGATATTTGTTTTCTTGGTAATGGCGGATGGCTCAATGTGAATATCGGAGCTGCCTTTGCGGTAAGCGGAAATAAGGATCTGGTCAACCATGCGGACGATCTGACCGGAGGATTCGTCTACTTCTTCGTACGCATCCTCTTCGCTGTCTTCCTCTTCTTCGAAGTCAATATCCGGCATCATGTCGAAATCGCTGCTATCTTCGGATTCCATTTCGATATCGGTATCAGATTTTTCTTCATAGAAATGTTTGATGACCTTTTCGATCTCTTCCTTGATACTGACGATGAAATTCACCTTCTTGGCGTTCAGCAGACCCGGGATAGGGTCTGTCTTGAGCAGATCCGTGGGGTCATCGATCATCACGTCCACTCCGCCCAGTTCCCATGATAGCGGCACCCAGGTGTTTTGCATGAGGAAAGCCTGCTTGAGGTTGCGCGTGAGTTCATAAGGGATCTGGATCTTGGAATCGAAGACCTTGAAGGGGGCCTGGAAGAACAGGCTGAGCGATTTACCGACTTCGGCAATGTCGATGCGGAAATTGTCGGTAAGCACGAATTCGACGCTGCGACCGGATTTTTTTGAGATGGTCAGTGCATTTTGCAGCTGGGTTGTCGTAACGATCTTATAGCGCAGCAGGTAATCATATTTCGACTCGTAGGTCGCCGAGGAGAGCGTCTCGGTGATGTAATTCTCGATATCTTCATAATCGGGATCGATCTCCTTGACCGATTCAAAATACTCCAGGGCCAGATCATCGTGACCCCTGGCATGCATTTGTTTCCCGAAAATGAATTTGATTTCGGCGGTGGTCTTTTGATCTAGTTTGTGGTCGGAAATGATCTTTTCGATCTGATCGATCACGCGGGAAGGGGAGTGCGCCTGGAACATGCATTCGGCCATATCGGGGAGAATGTCCGCCGAAAAATCTTCGTGTGCGAACAGCTTGGAATACTCTATCACGGCCTCTTTGTGCAGTCCGAGTTCCCGGTAAGCATTGGCGCTGCTGATGATTTCGTGAATATTCTCACCACCATCATCCCAGGTTTCGCGCAGTAGGGAAGCATCTTCAGCGGTGATAGTGGTGTCGTCCTGATCCAGGCTATCAAGTTCGCCTTTGATATCGGTGACTTTTTTTTTGAGTTTGTTCTCCAGGGCTGCGTTCAGGCTGGATTTGCTTTTTAATAATTCTTCAAACAGACCCAGGGCTTCAGCATAGAGACCGTGTTTTTGATACGCTTCCGCTTCGGCGATTTTTTGCTTGATATCCATTATCGATTCCTGAATTCAGTCAGTCGCAATCGGGAGCGTCCGGAGAAATCGCCGGCAGCAGTTCGTTGCATTTAAGCCGGATCATTGCAATGGTGGCAAACCAGCCCATGATGATGATGATCTGGCCCAGTTCGGCCCGCCGGTAGAATATCCGGTTGTTGCCAAAAACCATTTCAGCTTCGCGCACACATTGAAAGGCATCGGTAAAGGCGGCCCAGTCAAAGTGGTTCAAGTCGCCCTCGGTTTGTCCGTCGAAATCACAGAACAATTGTTTACCGCGATGGGAGAGAAAAATAATTCCCTGGACATCTTCTAGGAGCAATAGATCTTTAAAGATCATTTTCATCTGATCGTGCATCATAATTTCGGTGCCTTACGCTTCCTTATCGCAATCCATTCACAAAGATGGGCCGGAGGTGTAAACCGGTCTTTATTTGATTTACAACAGCAGCGCCGATTGTATACCCCACGCCAGGCTTTCGTATGGAGCTTTTTTAGTTTGACGTAACTGCAATCACTCATACAGGAGCCGGCGGATAACATCCCCGGGGCAATTTTTTTCCAAGGCCACCACCATGGTTTCTTCACCCGGCAACAGTATCAGGCCATTTTCGCGACCCTGATCAATATAACAGGCTTTTACATTTCCGGCATTGATGATGGCTCCCAGTGTGGCTGACAGCGTCATCAGGTTGTCCCAGGCGGGATCTGCACCGGTACTGGCGATTCCTTTTTTCTGGACCGGTGCAATCGCAGCCTGCGGCGTGGGTTGCGAAACCGACGCTTGCGCGGCGGGCGGCGGTTCTTCCGGCTGTGCTTCCTGAAAAGCAGATTCATCCAGGCCGGCTTCGTCTTTAAGGCGCATGGCGTCAAACAGGACAGCCTGGAGGTCCTCCTTGATGACCCTTTTGTTCAACACACAGGTGTCCTGAATGGAAAGAGACGGGCTGTCCCAGGAAAATATTTCATAGGCCGCCTGCCTGCCGTGCATATCACGAATCCTGGCGTCCAGCAGTTCACCGTCCTTGAAAAAAAGGATGCCTTGTTTTTCAGTATCCTTGTTGACCACGCGAATTGTGCAGGTTTTCTGTTCCATTTCAACAAGTTGCAGAAACATATCAATGGAAACGGTTTGTAACGTACCGCCCTCGGATTCCTTCTCAAGACTGGCGATTACGCGATCGGCAAGATCCTCAACGACAAACGGCTTCTCAATAAAGGCCTCCGCGCCGGTATCCAGCACCCGTTGTTTGGATTGCGGGGTGCTGTAGGCCGTTAGGACAATCACCGGTATATCCGGGTACTTTGCGGACATATGGGCCAAAAGTTCAAAGCCGTCCATATTTGGCATGTGCAGGTCGGTGACCACGATGGATACGGCGTTGTCTTTCAGGCTCTGGACCGCCTCGACACCATCTGCTGCCAAAAGGGTGTTGAAAACACCGGCATGGGCTTGGAACTTCTTCTTGATCAAATGCCTCAAAATCCTGTCGTCATCGACTATGAGGGCGTTCTTTTTCATACCGATCCTTTGCATTTTGGTTTAGCGCATTATATAGGGATTTGTATAATAATTCAAATGTTATATTTTACAAAGCGCCTGTTGGCTCCTATCTCTGGGGGCGATATATGAACCACTGACAGGGCGTCCCGGCCGGGAAGGATAGCACACTCGAATTGCGTTAGGTTGGGATCAAACATGGTGTGAAGAAATTATTTTTTAAAGAAACGGCCTAAACCGGTAGGTTTTTCAAATTGCGCCTTGATTAAGGGCGCCAGAACGTCGCAATTCAGACGAACCATGGCCATCTGGGTGTCGAAACCGGTCATAATGAGCAAATGGCCGTTTTCTATTTTGCGGATATACAGGCGCAGATTATCAAAATGGATTTCGGTTTCCTCATTGACGGCAATGGAGTTGATAAATGCGGAGAGATCCAACGGATTTAGGCTCGGGGCGGGCAAGGTATTGTACCCTTCGATCTTAATTTCACGGTTATCGTCAATAAAAATAGCACCTTTTACATCATCGATACCCAGTATGTCGTTAAAGAGTTCTTTCATTACTTTCTCAGCGCCTCCAGGACCTGATCACGGGGGCAGTCGCCGGTTACGGCCACCACCGTGGGTTCATCCCCGGGAAGAATGATCAAATTCAGTCGTTCACCGCGGTTGACATAACACAGTTTCAATGGCCCGGCCGAAAAGAGTGGGGCAATCATCTTAACATGCTCCAACAATTCAAACCATGAGTCGTCAACGTAAATATCTTCCAGGGAAGCGTTAGAGCCTGCGGCCGCTGTGTATTTCTGCCGGAGCAGTTCAGGATACGAGAGTTCCGCCGCCTTTTTTGGAGCCGCTTTCTTGGCTGCGGCTTTTGGGGAAGGCGGATCTTCTTCAAAGTCTTCCGGCGCGCCCTCGGCTTCATCCTTCATGCGCATGGCATCAAACAAGATCGCTTGAAGTTCGCCTTTTATCTTCTTGTCCTTGACCGCACACTCATCCTGGATGGCAAGGGTGACACTGTCCCAGGCAAATATTTCATACGCCGCCTCATTTCCCTGGCGATTATTAATGCGCGCATCCATCAGGTCGCCTTTGTAGAAGAACAGGATACCTTTGTTTTCGGTGATTTTGTTAAACACCCGGATAGTGCAGGTTTTCTGTTCCATCTCGATAAGCTGAATGAACATATCGAGGGGAACCGTCTGCAACGTGCCGCCCTCCGTTTCCTTCTGCAGGGTCTTGATGATCTTCTTGGCCAGGTCTTCAACCACGAACGGCTTTTCAATATAGCCGGCCGCACCACCATCGAGTACGGTTTTTTTTGAACTGGGCGTGCTGTAGGCCGTCATGATGATGACCGGAATGTCCGGATAATTTTCAGAGAGGTGGGCCAGAAGCGCCAGGCCATCCATTTCCGGCATCTGCATGTCCGTGACCACCAGGGAGATCATATTTTGTTTCAGACTGACAACCGCCTCTTTTCCGTCCAACGCCGTGAGCGTGGTGAATGTCTCGGCGTAGTTTTCGAATTTCTTCTTGATCAGGCGCAGCCAGATATGGTCATCATCGACGATAAGAACTTTTTGCGTCATCGCTTAAAATCCCGCTTCTGCTTTTTCTATCTCCGCGGCGTATTTCTCGGTCCAGGGTACGATCGCCTTGAGCAGGGGATAGTAGATATCAATTTCTTCGGCAATTTCTTTAATGCATTCAACTATTCCCCGGGCCAGGATATCGGTACTCGCTTCACCGCTGTAGTCTATTTGCCCGTCTGCGTAGTGGAACTCTACCGCAAACGGATCCAAGAAATCGTAGCTATCGGCTTTTTCGACAAACTTGCGTCTCAGCAAGGTTCTAAAGTCGGCCTTGCCTTTATTGTTGGCATGGAATGTCTCTTCAAACGTACTGAGCAATTCTTCGATAATTGCAATATCTATTCCGCCGTCCGCCGCTGACGGGACGGTTGTTTCCTGAGATGTGTCCAGGGTATCATTTAAATTATTATGGATCAGCTTGATCTGGTAGACGTTGAACTCACCACCGGATTTTTTACTGGTTTCGATCAGCTTTTCCATATCCTGCCGGGAGGTGATCAATTGTTTCCGGTTCCAGGGGAAGAGAGAACCGGTAATATTGCCCATGTTGAGAAATACCGTACCCGTTTCATTCACACCATTGATGGTGACTTCCACGTAACCGGTCAACTTTTCCGATTGCATCTTGACGATCAGTTTCTTGAGGTCGGTAAATTCCGTGGACAGGTTATTGTGGAGGACTTCGGCATTGGGCAAGTTAGACCAGAAATGAACGTATTCGGGCTCTATTTTGTACACAGCGACCGCAAAGCTATTCTCACCGGTATTGTTGATGATGTAGTCAACCGCTTCGGCACCTTCCAGCGTTGTGGATTTGTCCGCATAAACACCGTTCAAAATACTATGATCATCTACGAAAACGACACCTTCCGCCTTGCTCGCCAAAAAGTGGATGGCCCCGGTCGAAACTTCGCCACTAAAATGTTCGATGAATCGTCCCACGTTGAGATAAAAACTGTTGAGGCCCTCGATAAAAGGCGTATTCTTGGGAATGACTATCATTTCTACTCCTGACCAATTAAACGCGTTTCAACAACTGACGGCAGGCCGACGGTCTACCGCCTTTTTCGCAATCTTTCAATGGATAGGCGGAGACTGTCTTGCATTCTCGTAATGGCGTCCGCCAGGCTGCCGATTTCGTCTTTGGATTTGATTTTGATTTCGGCATCCAGTTCGCCGACGCTGATCCGGTCAGCCACGTTGGTTAAATGCCGGATTTTGGTGACAAGATTGTGGCCGTAAAGGGTAACTACAAGACTAATAATTATCAGGGTTCCGGCGATAGTAATAAGGTTAAGATTGCGAGTGGTTTTACTGACCTCTTCAGACTGGGCCTCCAGGGCCCTGATCGGACGAGTAAATTCATGTATATATGTGGTGGCGGCGATGCAGTAATCAGTACCGTCAATGGGCGTAAGGGTCATAAATTTCTCGCGCATTTGACCATCTGTATCCTTCCACAGGTAATATCCCCTGCTGTTGATATTTTTGCCCTTGTCGGCTGCCGTAATAATCCTGGCGAAACGTGGATAATCGGGTCCCAGCAGCTTTTTGATGACCTTGTTCAGCACGACTCCGTTTAGTTTCGGGTTGGGATGAACCCATGCGGTGAAGGGACCTACTGCACTCAAAACCGTGTAACCGGTTGTACCCACCTTTTGGATTGCCAGTTTTGCGAATGTGGGGTCAGCTGCCATGTCTTCCCGCTTAAGTGCGGGGTTCTGTTCTAAGTATAGTTTGCACTGAGCCGCGACGGCCTTGCCGATATCTGCGATGCTGCGTTCACCCATTGTTCTAACGATTTGGGCACTCTCTATGGTGATGTCGTTTGTAAGGAGGTTCAATTGCCGCTGGGTTAGAAAAGCTGAGACTGTCATGAGCAGGAGCGGAATGACCATGAATAAGAAGATCATTTTCGTCCGCAACCCCATGCCGGCCTTGGACTTTACACCCGCATCTTTGGTGGGCGCGGAGGTCGCCGGTTCTTCAGGTGCGGCGGCAGCTTCCTGGGCAGCTTCCTGGGCGGATTCCTGGAAGGCCCGTTCTAAATTGTCAAAATCCTCGTCATCGAAATCGTCCGCATTGAACTCTTCATCTTCAATGCCTTCGAGGCTGTCGTATTCCTGTGTTTCCTCGTAGATTTTCTCCTCTTTCTGGATGTGGATGATGTGGCCGCAGTCTTTGCATTTGGTTTTGACAACATCGCCTTTTATCTGCTCCAGTTTTGCAATCGGAACATGGTAGACTTTGCCGCATTCTTCACAGATAACTGAAACAGTCATGAGGGTCTCCTTAAATTCGGTTGATCTTGTTTACGCAGCGCTCCGGGCGGAAATAAGATCGGCAATTTCTTCTGGCATTCGTTTACGATTATTACTCCGGATAAAACTACCGGGGTAAGGGGATTAAATGGTTTTCAGCCTGGCGACCATGGCCTGTTGAAATTCCAACCGTTTTTCTTCGCGCGGGATTTCGTTCGCGAGACGGGTAATCAGTTCGGCAGCCCGGTTCTTGGGAATCTGGGTGGGATCACCTCCGAATTCCTGAATTTCATCTTCAAAAACCACCTCGGCGATCGGCCCCATGGCGTTGGCCAGTTGGGCGACCATAAAATCAATGAACTCTTTGCTGATCCCCGGAACAGCAGGTGTCGGTTTTTCAACCAGGCCGAGCTCGACGAGCTTGGCGATAACCATTTTCATGGTGGTAAGTTCAATGCTCAGGGCGCTGGCGACGGTTCCCAGGTTTTTTTTGCCGTCCAACTGCATGAGTACCTGCAGCATGTGACTGTCTAAAGAGAATTCGCCGAGATCACCTTTGATGGTTCCCTTTAAAACCAGAACTGATATGTCACCAGATAAATCAACCATCTATTCTCCTCCACGGGGTGTTCGATAGTTTTTCGCGGTCCTCTAGTCTGTGAACCATGCAGATACGCTTCGAGTAATCTTTCGCCCGATGTTTACTTTTTATTGCCCCTCCTTCCAGGACATGATCTCTTTTTTCAGCTCTTTAAATTCTGCCTGAATGATATTTCTGATCTCTTCGATAAAAGCCTGGTAGTTGATGTCACCAGCAGTGGCCGAAACCGCGGGTGTAGCCGGCGGTGCCGGACTCGGCGTTGCCGGTGCAAGTGTTATCTTGGAAGATTCGGCTTCGGCCTCCTCCGGATCCATGCTCTTGGTCAACATGATCTGGTGCTTGAGGCCCTTAAACTTTTTCACCTCTTCGGATAGAATTTTTTTCTTATCCGTTTCGTCCATATCCGGGTTCATCAATATCGTTTCGAGACCGGCGTGAACGGAATGTAGCAGTTTGATTGAGTCAGGATGGGCATCCACCTTCTTGCTGGCTATGTATTTACCAACCGAGCCATGCAATTGTAAGAACATATACGGCAGGCGGGAATCCTTATAAAGAGTTTTCAACCGCTCGATTTCGTTCAATAATTTTTCAAGGTTTTCATCGGTTATCTCCCAATCGAGGGAGAGGACTATTGCATCGAGCTCCATAAGGGGGGATGCCTTTTGGGGCGCCGGGGAGCTTTCTCCGGAAGTGGCAGTGGCGGCACCGTTTGTTTCTGCGGGAACTGCGGGCGGTGTCTCCGGTGCCATGGCCTGGCCATCATCCGTTTCACTGAAAAGATCATCAAGCCGGTCGTTGAGCTCTGAAGTCAATTTGCCCTTGTCTGCGTTCAAATTATTACCCCCCTAGTTCAAGGCGCTTCTCAAGTGAAGCAACGGTAAGCGAGATGGCCTTTTTCATTGTTTCCACAACGTTTTCACCAGTGATTGCACTGGCGGCAATGCTGGGGACCTTCAGTTTTTTATTCAGATCGTTTTCAAGCGTTTCCACCGGCAAAATTGGAATGCCTTCATTGGCCAGATCCCGTTTGTTGTACTGGATGACCAGCGGAATCTTGAAGATACTTTTATCAAAAGTAGCCAGATTGTCTTGTAGGTCTTTCAAGGAAATAATGTTCATTTTCTGTCGCAGGGCCATGGAATCCGCCACAAAGACGATCCCATCAACCCCCCGCAGCACCAGTCGCCGGGTGGCACTGTATTTAACCTGGCCCGGCACGGTGTAAAATTGCATTTTTATGTTGTAGCCCTTGATGACCCCGATCTCCATGGGCATAAAGTCGAAAAAGAGGGTACGGTCACCATAGGTTTTTACGGTGGTAAGGTTGCCTTTTATTCTTTTGCGGAATTTGTCGAAGATATATTCCAGATTCGTGGTTTTACCACCACGACCGGGTCCATAATATACAAGTTTAACTTGAACTTCTTTTTTCTTGGGATTGATTAATGCCAATGGTCATACCTCATTGTTGTCAGTATCCGTTATTCAGTTATTTTCGTGCCGCTACAGTATTTCTTTGATTTTCTTGGTAGCCTCGGTGACTTTGAGCCTTAAAAATCCAAGCGACACGTCTTTTCCAAAAATTGTGACGAGCAGCAGCTCGTCGTCAATTTTGCTGAAGTGGATACTTTCACTCTCGCCTTTATGGAATAGAAGCGAAAAGTCTTCTTCACCCACAATTTTTGCCATGGCACTAACAGCGCCGAAGTTACCTGCGGCCAGAGCAGCCAGAGAATAAATATCGTGTTCCAGATCACCATCATCCAGGTTGACGATAATATTGCCGGCAAGATCAATCAGCAAGACGCACCTGACGCCGAGTTCGATCAACTCTTCTGACAGGATCCCTTCAATACTCTCGAACTGTTTTTTGTCTAGATCTACAGTGTAGTCCAACGATTTTCACCTTTCACATTGAGTAGTGGGGCTGGAAAACGGGCGGTCGCAAGCGTCCCCGGGCCAGTGGCCGTCAGGGCCGGCCTGGCATGATGGCGGGCACTCCATTTTCCTGATCAAGTTTCCCCTGATGATTAATAATGTTATTCCCTAGTGGTGCTTAAATACGCTAGCCCCGGAAGGGAACGTCGATTTTAGCGTCACCCCTTCAGGTCGACTTGTCCCGGTGCTTCGGGAAAATTTTGGGTTTGTCCAAATATTCAGTGATTCTCATATCATATCCATATTGTGAGATCAATACTAAATAGAATCACACCTAAATGCACAGTCGGCCCAACAGGGAGCGGCCGGGGTCCTGAATTTGCTGGCCGGCGGTCAAATCTTCCCCTTGGGCGGTTCGGCGCAAGGCTTGTAAGCGTGGGTTAACCCGGCATGGGAAAGAATCCGAGTATGATTTCGACCCGGCGGTTTTTCTGACGTCCTCGGGCAGTGCGATTGGTTTCCACCGGGCGGTACTCACCAAACCCCATAGTGGCAATGCGGTCCGGTTCTATTTTACCGCGGCCCAGCATATACTCGGCTACCGAGGCCGCCCGGGCGATGGACAGCCCGAGGTTGGAGCGGTAGCGCCCCCCGGTGAGTGGAACATTGTCGGTATGTCCGGCGATGATGATCTCTCCATCCGTGCCGTTCAGCGCATCGGCGATTTTATCAAGAAGTGGTTTCATCTGCGGTTTGATTTGAGCCTTGCCGGAATTGAAAGTGCTTTCACCCATCAGGCTGATGGCGATCTGGTCATCCCCGACGTTGATGTCGATGAGACTCTGTATGTCTTTGAAACGGCTTTCAACTACTTTCTGCAGTTCCTCGCCAATCTGCTTTTTTTCCTGGGTAACGATGAATTCCTGGCTCGGCCTCGGGGGGACAATGGCTTGATCGAAATCTTTTGCTATCATTTTCAATCCCTTGGGAGTGTCCAGCACTTTATCCTTGCGTTGCACGCCAAAGGCCTTTTCAAGGGATCCGGCAACCTCTTTATATACCGCCTTGTCCATTTCGGAAAAACTTAACAGAAGGACAAAAAAGCACAGCAGCAGGCTCATGAGGTCGCCGAAGGTGACGACCCAATCAGGTGCGCCTTCCTCGACTACGACGGGGGGTTGGTCATTGTTACTCGCCATGCAGGGTTCCTATTCCTTTTTTTCGCCCACCTTGTCCCGGTCTTTGGGAGACAGATAGACCTTCAACGCTTCCTCAAGTACCATGGGGGAAATGCCCCGGCTGATAGCGACCGTTGCGTCGAGTATGATTTTTTTCTGATTGAGTTCTTCCTCGCTGCGCATCTGCAGTTTGTCGGCTATGGGCATACAGACCAGGTTGGCGATAACCGCGCCATACAATGTTGTGAGGAGGGCGACGGCCATGGACGGCCCGATACTGGAGGGGTCTGACATGTTGGCCAGCATCTGAACCAGCCCGATCAGGGTTCCGATCATACCGAAAGCAGGTGCCGTGCCACCCATTCCTTTGAATATTCGGCGACCCAGATCATGGCGCTGAACAGTCAACAGGATATCCTTGTTCAGCATATCTTCAATGAGACCTTCGTCGTATCCATCGGAAAGATACCGCAGGGCCTTAGCCGAGAATTCGTCGGCCGGGGCCTCTTTTTCCAGAGCGATAAGCCCTTCTTTTTTGGCTATCCGGGTAAATTTGATCATCTCCTCGATTACTTCATCGGCCGGCTGCAATTTCACCAGAAAGGCTTTCATCGCAACCTTCATTGAACTCAGGACATCTTTCATGGAAAATTTGATAAAATTCGTGGCAAAGGTTCCACCAAGCACAATAAGCAAGCCGGGAATGTTAATAAATATAAGGGCACTTCCACCTATTATAATCGCAGAAACAACCAGGCCGGTTCCTCCCAGCAATCCGATAATTGTGGCGATATCCATGTCTATTTCCTCATCGACTCTTTGTAGACCATGACGGCGTTGCCGATATTTCCCAGTTCAGCGTATTTCATGATTTTATTGAGGGTGGAAAGCGTGACGACAGTGTCCAGCGGCATGAGTAGGGTACCGGTTTTGTGGCGAATGCTATCTGCCAAGACCATGCCTTCCACTAGATTCTCGAGCGGCACCATCTTATGGTTGCGTTTCTTTTCCGCCCGCATATTTTCAACATTTATCTCCAACAGCAGATCCACGATATCCGGATCGAGTTGATACCCTTTCTGCAGCACCAGTCGCTCGGGTACGTCTTCATAGGTGTACCCCCATTTGTGGATCAAGTTGTCATAGGCGGATGCCGCCGAGACGATTTTAACGGCCACGGGAATCTGGCCACCGGAAAGCCCATCTGGGAACCCCCGGCCATTGACCTGCTCATGATGCTGCCGCACGATTTTGGACAGCGGACGTAAAAACTCGATTTCCTGGAGTATGATTTCCCCCTGTAACGGATGCGTTTTATACAAAGCCATGTCATCGCCCGGTAGTTCGGTTGTTTTTTTCAGCAGCATGTGATCCGGGAAGCCTACCATGCCGATATCGTGTAGGAGTCCACCGGCTTCGATGAGCGGATAGTCGGTTTCATCCACCTCGGGATGGCGTTGGGCCACATTCAGGGCAGTTTTGGCGACCCGCCGGCAATGCCCGCCCAGGTCCTCATTGAACACCTCGATCAGGTTCGAAAACATGCGGATAGTTTGGAAATAATTTTTTTCAATGATTTCATACTTATTGCGCAGCTCCCGCTCCAGGCCCACAATCCGTTCACCCGTTGCGATTCTCTCACGCAACTCATCGAAATCAAAAGGTTTGGTAATGTAATCATCTATCCCGCCGCGCAGTCCGGTCACGATATCCTGGTTGGTATTCTTGGCGCTGACGATGATAAGGTATTGGTAGCCGGGCAGGTCGGCATTGCGGATGCGCTGGCATAGTTCAAGTCCATCCAGACCAGGCATGCCCCAGTCGGTTATGACCAGATCCAGATCGGTGGAACTGGCAATATCCCAGGCATCCAGGCCGTTTTGGGCTGCATAGACCTGGTGGCCCCAGGACTGGATGTGTTTTTCCAGTAGCCTGAGCGTTACCAGGTCATCATCGGCTATGAGAATATTCATCGTTTGGGTCCAAAAACCTGTACGTTCATGCCGTACGTTGATTAAAGGTGTCGTTTCATTAAGCTATATCGGCAGAACCTCCCATTCCTTTAGTCGGATAGGCTGATTTATGCGCAAACTAAATGTCCGACAACAAATGCAGATAAATTTTGACGAAACCGTAATTTTTACGAAGGTTTCTATCCAAAGGGAAGTTGTGGACAGAATCTATGCGGAAGCGTTGTTGTGCCGGCAGAAGTGTATAAGCAACGGCCGTCCGACAGGATGCAGACCTGTTCGCTTGCCGGTTGGCTGAGGCTGTCGCTGATTGTATGTCATATCTCAACTTTCGGGTATCGGCCAAAATCGAAATCGCCATCGGTATCGAAATCGGTTACGGAAAGACCTTGCGGGCATCGATCCGGATACTGATATTGGGACTCAACGTTTACCAAACGCGAAAGTTGCGGTATAAGCTAAAGAGGCCGGCAACCTGTAGGTCGGCCACGCCTGAAATCATTGGAAAATACCGATATACCAGTAGAAAATGGGTTTTCCGTAAAACAGATAGGTAACGGCTCCGAAGGCCAGGAAAGGACCGAACGGGATTTTCAGTCTGAAGTTGGTAAATCGGCCGGCCGCAATCAACATCAGGCCGGCCACCGTACCCGAGGCAGACCCGGCGAAGATCGTGAACAGAACGCCCTGCCAGCCGGTAAGGCCGCCGATCATGGCCAGCAGCTTGATGTCACCGCCCCCCATACCCATCTTGCCGGTCAGTAACAGGTAGCTTTTGGCCACCAGATAGAGGCTGCCGCCGCCGGCCAGGATACCGAGCAAAGACTGTTGCCAAGTCACCCAGTCCACAATGAATGAGGACAGAAAACAAATGACGATGCCGGGCAGCGTGATTACGTCGAGTATTTTCTGGTGATCGATATCGATAAATGTCACTACCAGCATCGCGGCGATAAAAAGATAGGCGACCAAAGCTTCCCAAGAGTATCCGAATTTAAGCAAGACCGCCAGGGCGGCCATTCCGGAAAGCAGTTCCACGATGGGATAGCGCAGGGAGATGGGAGCCCGGCAACTGCGGCATTTTCCGGCCAGCAGCAGGTAACTGATCAACGGGATGTTGTCATACATCCGGATAGGTGTATCACAGGTCGGGCAATGTGAAGCGGGAAAGACGATCGATTGTTCGGGATTGGGCAGCCGGTAGATGCAGACATTCAAAAAGCTGCCGATGCACAGTCCGGCCAGAACAGTAAAAACGTCCAGGGCATTTATCATCATAGCGCTTTGGTTCCGATTGGGGTATGGTTCAACTTTTTCCGGTTAAAATATTAGTTTTATGGAAATAAATCAATATAGATGTTGTAAAAAGAAAAAGCGGTCTTATTTTTAGGGTTTCCAATAGGCATGGAGATGACGGCCTCCCGGATAGTGAGGCCCCTGCACTTTAATTTGTATCCTGATATACACCGCACCCGATGACGCGGCGCCACCGTGAGTGAAATAGAGGTTGGAGAAAAGATGGGCGAGACAGACAAAGACGATTTGATAAGCATTATCGATGACGATGATTTTGATGAAGACTTGCCGACATCCATGCCGTTGATGCCGGTCAGGGATGTGGTGATCTTCACGGATATGCTGATGCCGCTGTTTGTGGGACGCGACAAGTCGATTAACGCTGTAGAATCCGCTGTTGAAAAGGACAGCATCATGATGCTGTCGACCCAGAAAGACCCCGGTATCGAAAACCCGACGCCGGATGACATTTATTCTGTCGGCACCGTCGGGCGTATTTTAAGGATGCTCAAGCTCCCCGATGGCCGGGTCAAGGCCCTCGTCCAGGGCGTTGCCAAGGCTAAAATCACAAAGTATGTACGCAAGCGCCCCCTCTACAAGGTTGATGTGGAAATCATCCTGGAAGAACCGGCCGCATCTATCGATGTCGAGACCGAGGCCCTGATGCGCAACGTGCGGGAACAATCTGAAAAAATTTTGGCCCTCAGGGGCGAACTAACCAACGAGATCGGCACCATCCTTGAAAGTATCGAGGACCCCGGCAAACTGGCCGACCTGGTGGCCTCGAACCTGAAAATGCGTATCGAGGATGCCCAGGCACTGCTGGAAACCTTGGATCCGCTGGACCGACTACGCAAAATTAACGATATCCTGTCCAAGGAAGTCGAGCTATCCTCGATGCAGGCCAAAATTCAGTCCGATGTGCGCGACGAGATATCCAAGAGCCAGCGCGATTATTTTCTGCGCGAACAGGTGCGTGCCATTCATCGCGAATTGGGTGAAAGCGATGAGCGTGTTCAGGAAGTCAAGGACTACCAATCCAAAATCAAAAAAGCCCGGATGCCGATCAAAGTCCGCGAAGAAGCGGGCAAGCAACTGAAGCGGCTGGAGCAGATGCATCCTGAATCGGCCGAATCTTCCGTGGTGCGGACCTATATAGACTGGCTGGTGGAGCTGCCCTGGAGCAAATCTTCCAAAGGCGGCATCCATATTCAACGGGCCAAGGAAGTTCTGGACAAGGACCACTACGGGCTCGAGAAAATCAAGAACCGGATCCTTGAATATTTGAGTGTCAAAAAGCTCAACCCGAAAATGAAAGGGCCGATCCTCTGTTTTGTCGGCCCTCCCGGAGTGGGTAAGACTTCACTGGGCCAGGCCATTGCGCGGGCCATGAAACGCAAGTACGTCCGCATCTCGCTGGGCGGCATCCGAGACGAAGCGGAAATCCGCGGTCACCGGCGAACCTACATTGGGGCGCTGCCCGGCCGGATTATACAAGGGTTGAAGCAAAGTGGCACCAATAACCCGATTTTCATGATGGACGAGATTGACAAACTCGGGGCCGATTTCAGGGGGGATCCCTCATCCGCTCTGCTGGAAGCCCTGGACCCTGAGCAGAATTCGGAATTCAGTGACCACTATCTCAACCTCCCGTTCGATTTGTCGGAAGTGATCTTTATCCTGACTGCAAACATGACCGATACGATTCCCTCGGCCTTGCTGGACCGCATGGAGGTAATTTCTCTTTCGGGCTACACTCAAGAAGAGAAGGAAAAGATTGCGACCACTTTCCTGATACCACGCCAGATCAAGGAAAACGGTCTGAAACCCAGAAATTTTGCAATCAGTCCGGGGGCGCTGCGTACGATTATCGACGAATATACCCTCGAAGCGGGGCTGCGGAACCTGGAAAGAACCATCGGGCGGATCTGCCGCAAGATCGCCCGCAAGATTGCCGAGGGTGAAAAGGGAAAGTTCAACATTACCCGCCAGAATCTGCATAAGTATCTGGGACCCCCGGTTTTTATTCCGGAACTGGATAAGGAGGCCAGTCAGATCGGCCTGTCCACCGGTCTGGCCTGGACGCCTTCCGGGGGAGAGACCCTGTATATCGAGGCGGCCTTGATTGGGGGCAAGGGGGACCTGATCGTGACCGGACAACTCGGAGACGTGATGCGGGAGTCCGCCCGGGCAGCCCTGAGCTATACCCGGGCAAATTTGAAAAAATTTAAGATCAAAGAAAACCTGCTTGAAAACGTTGATATCCACATCCATGTACCGGCCGGAGCTACCCCCAAAGATGGTCCCTCTGCCGGTATTGCCATTGCAGCGGCGCTGATATCGGTGCTGACCGACACGCCGGTCAATAAGGATGTGGCCATGACCGGGGAGATCACCTTGCGCGGTCGGGTTTTACCCATCGGCGGTTTGAAGGAAAAGACCCTGGGCGCGTTGCGGGCCGGTATTCGGACTGTGATCCTACCCGAGAAAAACAAGCGCGACCTGGTTAAAATTCCAGCCAACGTCAGGCGCAAGCTCCGTTTTGTCACCGTCAAGAATATGGATGAGGTGATTCCCCTGGCTCTGGAAATGGGTGAGCAGCGTGCCCGATTATCTAAAAAAAGAAAATGATAACAATAGATTGACGATCCTTGCCGTTGATACGGCCACCAGCACCTGCAGCGTGGCCCTGGCGGATCCCAGTGGCACCATCGCCGAGTTGAATTACTTCGGGAAGCAGACCCACGCAAAGCATCTGGCCACCATGGTGGATCGCCTGTTGGCGCAAGCGGATATAACCCTCGCAGCGGTGGCGGCTTTCGCAGTGGATGCCGGGCCGGGTACCTTCACCGGGCTGCGTATCGGCATGGCAGCGGTCAAGGGTTTGGCCGCAGCAACCCACAAACCGGCCGTGGGCGTATCCAGTCTGGATGCCCTGGCCAACCAGGTCACCGGCGAGTCCGGGCAGATCTGCTGCATGTTGGATGCGCGCCGCGGGGAGGTGTATGCTGCCCGCTATACCGTCCGGGATAGTGTGGTCGCGAAACTGACCCGGGAAGAGGTGTTGGCGCCCCAATCGGCGGTTGCCGCGCTTGACGGACCCTGCCTGTATATCGGCAGCGGTGCGGTGGTGTACCGGGATCTGATTGCGGATCAAGCCGGTAAAAACGCTCGGTTTGTTGAAGAAGATGAGAACCATATCAGGGCGGCGTCCATTGCCCGCCTGGGATTACAGAAACTGACGGCCGGGGATCCCGGTCACGCGCTGGAACTGGTTCCCAATTATATTCGCCGTTCCGATGCAGAATACAATAAAATGCGGTAACTATTGACATCCCCTATGCTTTTAAATATTTAAACAATCCGTCCGTCGCGGTTCAAAATACCGGATGGATACAGGGAATGCAGCCATGGAAAATCCAATGCGATCAAAAGCCTTTGCGGTAGCCCGCCCGGGATTCATATTCCTGGGCGCCGCGTTCGTGTTGACAATAGCTTTCGCCATGACCGGGATGGGGCTGCTTGTGTTAATAGGCGTTGTGACCATCGCTTTTATCACCTGGTTCTTCCGTAATCCGGAACGGACGGCACCGGATATCAAAGGTGCCGTGCTGGCCCCGGCGGACGGGAAGATCATCAAGGTGGAGCCGGTGGCGAACACCACGCATTACCCGGAAAGATGTAATAAAATCAGTATATTTATGTCGATTTTCAACGTGCACGTGAATCGGATTCCATTCAACGGGACGATAACCGGGCTGCGGTATAACCCCGGTAAATTCTTTTCGGCGAATTTGGACAAAGCCTCATCCGACAATGAATACAACGCCGTCACGCTAACTACCGACAGGGGTAAACGGATCTGTTTTGTCCAGATTGCCGGACTGATAGCCCGGCGCATCATCTGCGACCTCAAACCCGGCGAGCGGGTTGCCAAAGGGGACCGTTTCGGTATGATATGTTTCGGCTCGCGGCTCGATATCTACCTGCCCGAACGAACCCGGGTTCAGGTGGAGAACGGCCAGAAAGTCAGGGCCGGCACAACTGTCCTCGGCATGATCGACTGAAAGGTTTGTCGGGAGACGCTAAAATACGAAATCTATTGCCGGAGCAGGTTTTGATTGGCTGCTCCGTTGCTGTTTCTTGATGTTATTGCCAAGAAATCAGTTGGAAGGAGAGTAAAGGGATTGGAAAGGACGCCAATTACCAAACAGGGGTATGAAAACCTTAAAAAAGAACTGGATCGCCTGAAAACCGTCGAGCGCCCTGAAAATATCAAGGCCATCGAGGAAGCCCGCGCCCATGGCGACTTGTCGGAAAATGCGGAGTTTGAAGCGGCCAAAGATCGCCAGGGATTTATCGAAGGCCGCATAAACGAGCTGACCTACAAGATTTCCAGCGCGGATGTCATCGACCCGAATGCCTTGCCCAAAGACAAAGTTGTATTTGCCAGTCGCGTGATGCTGGAAAATATTGACACGGAGGAAAGTGTCGAGTATCAGATAGTCGGCCCGGACGAATCGGACATCGAAAAAGGAATGATATCCGTCACATCACCACTGGGGAAGGCCATGCTGGGCAAGAAACCGGGCGATGAAATTACCGTGCAGGCCCCTGGGGGCAAAAGAAATTACGAACTCATTGAAATTCTGTAAGAAATAACATAAAAGAGGTTAAAAGATTCGAAGGTTCAGAGGTTCAGAGGTTCAAAGGTTTTAACTTGGAACCGTGAACAGGAAACCTTGAATCTATCCATAAGGAGGACGCCCATGGCGCGAGTTACAGTTGAAGATTGCCTGAAAAAGATACCCAACCGGTTTCTGCTGATCAATATGGTTTCCAAACGAGTACGCCAGATCCGCGAAGGATCGGACTATCTGGTAAACTCACCGAAAAACGAAGACATTGTCGTGTCCCTGCGCGAAATTGCCGCCGGGAAAGTGACCGTTCAGCTGCCAGAGGAAGAAGATCAACCCGCAGAAGAATAAAGCGTTCGTGTACAAGGCGATCAACAGCGGGGTGGGCAAGGCCATCCACACCTATGACATGATCGACGCCGGGGAAAAACTGGCTGTCGGTCTGTCGGGCGGCAAGGACAGCCTGGCGCTCTGCTGGTTACTGAAAAACCGGCTCAAACATATCCCGGTGGAATACGATCTAACCGCCATATACATTGATCCCGGTTTTGAAAACGGATTTGCAGACCGGTTGGCCGCCCACTGTGAAGATCTCGGTATTGAGCTGATTGTCGAGCACACAGACCACGGTCTGGTAGCCCACAGTCCTGAAAACAGGGAAAATCCCTGTTTTTTGTGTTCAAGGCTGCGACGCCAGCGGCTGTTTGAACTGGCCGAAAGTATCGGGGCCCGCAAACTGGCCCTGGGACATCACAAGGACGACATTATTGAGACCTTGTTTCTCAATATGTTTTATGCGGGTGAAATCAGCACCATGGCACCCCGGCAGGAATTTTTCAAGGGGGCCATGACCATCATTCGGCCCCTGGCTTTTCTGGACGAGGATAAAATTCGTAACTTTACGGAATTGATGGAGTTTCCGGTGTTTGAAAGTGCCTGTCCCTCAGCCAAGCAGTCCAAGCGACACGCTGTCAAGAAAATGCTGAGGGAACTTTACCGCACCAACCGGAAAATCAGGGGCAATATCTTCAGGGCCCTGCACCATGTAAAACTGGATTACCTTCTTTGAGGTGTTCAAAGCCATTCTTTAAGAGTATCCGATTCCCATGAGAGACACACAGAACCAGAGGGATTATCGAAATATTCCCATCGACAAGGTCGGCATTAAGAACCTGCGCTTTCCCATTACAGTCCTTGACCGGAAAAACATGGTTCAAAACACGGTCGCCTCCATCAACATGTATGTCGATTTGCCCCATGAGTACAAGGGCACCCACATGAGCCGCTTCGTTGAAATCCTGCACCTGCTGCGCCCGGAAATATCGCTGCAGGGCATAGCCGATGTGCTCGGCCAGATGAAAAAACACCTCAATGCAGCCTCGGCGCATATCGAAGTTACCTTTCCCTATTTTATCGAAAAAGCCGCCCCTATGTCCAAAGCGCCGGGTTTGATGGATTACACCTGCCGGATATCGGGTTCCAGCGGCCCCGACCACAAGGTCGATTTGGTCTCCGAGGTGGTGGTGCCCATCTCTTCGGTTTGCCCCTGCTCCAAAGAAATCAGTGATGCCGGGGCCCACAATCAGAGGGGCGAGGTGCACCTGAGCACCCGTTTCAAGAAATTCATCTGGATGGAGGACATGATCGAGCTGGTAGAATCGACTGCTTCCTGCGAGGTATTTTCCGTCCTCAAGCGGGTGGACGAGAAGTGTGTCACGGAAAAGGGATACGAGAATCCGAAGTTTGTTGAAGATGTTGTCCGCGACATTGCCGAGAAATTAAATCAGGACGATAACATCACCTGGTTCTCGGTCAGTGCCGAGAATTTTGAATCCATTCACAACCACAGCGCCTATGCCCACATCATGAGTTCTAAGGGAAATGATTTTCCTTTAGATAGTCCCCAAGCGCCCGTTTGACGCGTACCGCCGATCCTTCCGACGAATTCATGATGATGACGAAGCGGTAGTATCCACCGGCGGGTCGTCGGAGGTAGCCGACCCGCGAACTAACCCCGGAGAGCGTCCCCGTTTTGAAATATTCCGTCCCCTGTCTGCGCAGCAGGGTGCGATAGGGCTCAAATTCCGCCAGCACCTGCAGCAGTGACCGGGCGGTCAGACGATTTCTGCGTGAAATACCCGACCCCTCCACGATGGTAAAATCGGTCAGCCCCAACGTTTGCCGGCCATAGGTGTTCAACAAAAGGGCAGCCTTTTCCAGCGTGCCGGGGGCGCCGTATCGGGCTGCTCCGGCTGCAATCACCAGCTGATTGGCGATGAAATTATTGGAAAAGGCCATCATTTTCTGAATCAGATCGGTCAGTACCAGGGGGGAACGAAAGACCAGCAAGCGGGTGTCGGTGGCCGGATCCACCGATCGAAGCCCCAGACTTTCATTCGCCAAGCCGTCACCGCCGGTTAAAAAATAAGCCACCAGATGGGCGCCATAAAACGCAATGGCCTCGTTATCGTGAGACAGGACAATCCGGTCAGCGTTTCTGCTGCTGTTGCGGCGAATCAATTGTTCCGCGAAGGGGAGCAACGGGGTTTGCGGTTCCGCGCTGCGTATTGATCCGTTCACGATCCGGTAATCGACGGTATTGAAATTGACACAAAAAGCGCCAACCGGCGCATCATAGGGTTGGATCGAAGGCGCGGTGCCGGGGATAATGATGGGCTTTTTGAAATAGGTATCGTCCACATACAGGCGTTGAATTTGCAAGTCGTGCTGCCGCGCGGCCCTGCGAATGGCAGCGACCATATCCGTAACGATTTCAGATATCAACAAGGGGTCCCCGAAGCCTTTGATGGTGACGGCATTTTTCGGTCCGGCATACAGGTGCGTCTCGAACCTGTAATCCCGTCCCAGGACATCCATCACGGCCAGCGCACTCACCAGCTTGAGCGTTGACGCTGGTATGAGCTTTCTATCCGCATTTTTATGTAATAACCACGAGTTGTCTGGACCGGCCAGGATAAGAGCATCTTGCGGTCCGATGTGTCGATAAACCTGGTCTTTCCCGGACGCCTGCAGGTCGGTGGGCAAGCAACTCAGGATCAGAGTCGTGCACACGAGCAGGCTGCCGGTGATGCAACTGCGTAATTTGGCTAGATCCAGTTTCGGTAGGAAACAGCTGCCCATCTTGGAGGTCCCTCACCAGGTCGCATTACGGGATGTTATTTGTCGCGGCTGTCGATAATAATCGTCACTGGGCCGTCGTTTTCGATCGATACCGTCATACGGGCCCCGAAACGGCCGGTTTCCACCGGAATTTGTCGAGCTTGCATCTGCTGAATGAAATAGGTGTATAATTCATTGGCGGTTTCCTGCCCGGCCGCCCCGACAAAAGAGGGGCGCCGCCCTTTACGGCAATCGGCGAGCAGGGTAAATTGAGAGATGACCAGCATGCTGCCGCCGATATCACCGATGGAAAGGTTCATTTTCCCACCGGGATCCTCGAACACACGCAGATTGGATATCTTTTCAACCAGATACTCGGCATCTGCCTGTTCGTCCCCCTCGGCCACCCCCAGCAAAACCACAAAACCCTGCCGGATAGCTCCGGTGGTCTCTCCATCGATGGAAACGTTTCCCCGGCTCACCCGCTGAATAACGGCTTTTAAAAGCTAACTCCTTTTCTCCGCCTTTAAAACCTGGTCCTCTGGGCCAGGATCTTTTACTGGGATTTTCTGGTTTTCAGGGCATTCAGGCCGGCAAAGGCGTCATTGAACTGTACGGCCGGCCCGGGTTTTGTTTTGCGCGCGGTTGAACCGGGCCGGGAGCGCGTTTTGGGTTTTCGTTTTTTTCGAGACGGCGCTGCCTTGTGAGCCTTCATGGATAGCGAAATACGTGACCGCGCGAGATCCACCTCCAGGACCGTAACATTGACTATTTGCTGGACCTTGACCACTTCCGCCGGATCTTTGACAAAATGATCAGCCATTTGACTGATGTGCACCAGACCGTCCTGGTGCACCCCGATGTCGACAAAGGCACCGAAAGCGGTCACATTGGTGACGATCCCCGGTAAGCGCATGCCTGTCTCGAGATCGTCAAGTGTATCAATTCCTTCGGCAAAAGCAAATAGTTCGAACTCCTGGCGCGGGTCCCGGCCCGGTTTTTCCAGCTCGGCCAGGATATCCTCAAGGGTCGGAAGCCCGATTTCAGGCGTTATGTAGCGTCGGATGTCGAGTGCCTTGCGCAGGTGCGCAGCGCCCATCAGCGCCGCCGGCGTGCAGCCCAGGTCGTCTGCCATCCGGTCTACGATGGGGTAGCTCTCCGGATGAACGGCGCTGGCATCCAGCGGGTTGCTGCCATCTTGAATCCTTAAAAAACCAGCGGCTTGCTGAAAGGCTTTCGGACCCAGGCGGGGCACCTCGCATAAATTGGCCTTATCGCGAAATGGTCCGTTTTCATTGCGAAAAGCGACGATATTACGGGCTATTTGCGGCCCGATGCCGGACACATAGGTGAGCAGCTGCACACTGGCCCGGTTCACATCGACACCGACGGCGTTGACGCAGCTTGCCACGGTTTCATCAAGGGCTTGTTTGAGGGCGCTCTGGTCCACGTCATGCTGATATTGCCCCACACCAATAGATTTAGGATCGATTTTGACCAGCTCCGCCAATGGATCCATCAAGCGTCGGGCAATGGATATCGCTCCCCGGACAGTCAGGTCGAGATCCGGAAATTCAGCTCGGGCAGCATCCGAAGCCGAATAGATGGAAGCGCCGCTTTCATTTACCATGGTGATGGGGATGGGTGTTTCCCAGGTAAGGTTTCTCAAAAAGGCTTCGGTCTCTCTGCCCGCTGTCCCGTTGCCGACTGCTATGGCTTCGATGGTATAACGGGAGCACAGCAGGGGTATCTGCCGGGCGGCTCCTGCGGCTTTATTGGCTGAGGTATGGGGATAGACCGTTTCGTGATGCAGAAGTTGACCCTGTCGATCCAGGCAGACCAGTTTGCAGCCGGTCCGGAAACCCGGATCCAGCCCCATCACGCGTTTGGCCCCCAGGGGTGCTGCCAGCAGCAACTGGCGCAGGTTATCGGTAAAGACCTGGATCGCTTTCCGGTCGGCCGCTGCCTTGGTGGCCAAGCGGATTTCGGTCTCCATCGATCGACCCAGCAGGCGGCGATAGCTGTCGGTAACTGCCACCAGCACCTGGTCGGACGCGGCATTTTGGCCGGTCACAAAAAGGTCGGCCAGCAAGGCCAGCGCCTCGGTTTCGGGCGGGGCAACCGTGACATTCAAAACCCCTTCTTTTTCCCCCCGGCGCATGGCCAGGATGCGGTGCGACGGTGCTTGCGCAACCGGCTCGCGGTAGTCGAAATAGTCCCGGTATTTGCCGCCGGTTTCCTCCTGCGCCTTGGCCACCGTAGACGTAAACTGACCGCGGGAGTTGAACAAGGCGCGCAGCTGCTCACGGGCCTGGGGGTCCTCATTGACCCTTTCGGCAATAATATCCCGGGCCCCGGCCAGGGCATCCTCAACCGATTCCACACCTTGTTCCGGATTTAAAAAGTCGGTTGCGGCCTGGCCGGTATCGATGTCCGCCTGCTGCAGCAGTGCATCCGCCAGGGGCGCCAGCCCTTTTTTCCTGGCCTGGCTTGCCCGGGTGCGTCGTTTAGGTCGGAAAGGCAGATAGATATCCTCAACCTGGACCATGGACTCGGCACTCAGGACTTGCTGTTCCAGCTCGACCGTCAGGTGACCATTTTGATCCAGAGATTTCAATATGGCCTGCTTGCGGGCATCAAGTTCCGCCAATGACTTGAGACTGTCACGTATGGCGGTCAGGGCCACTTCATCCAGGCTCCCCGTAGCCTCCTTGCGATAGCGGGCGATAAAGGGAATCGTTGCGCCTTCATCCAACAACTCGGCTACCTTGTCAACTTGGTCGGTCTTCAAGTTTAATTGATCCGCTACGAATGCAAGGCGTTTCTGGGACATACCAATATCTCCTTCTGGTAATTCTGATTGCTTTGGCGGCATTTTAGCCGCTGTTCCCCGTTACGGTGCCGGACGTGATTATGCCAGAGAAAAGGAAACGCACAGGCAAGGCTTTGGAGACCGACCAGCCGACGCCGGGCGGCAATCTCAGGTAGGCAGGTGTTTCATTACTTGTTGATTGATGCAGTGATAGATTTCTTCATCGGAACCGAAAATGTCGACTACGGCTTTGTGATCGATCAAAGTTTCAATGACATAGGCGGTCACGTAGAGGCTGATGACGTTAGGGTGGGGCACCAGGGCCCTGAAAGGGGCATTTTTGTAATCGATATCGAAATCATCCGCATGGGAGAGGGTTTCCAGGCAACTGGTGATTTGCTCTTCAAGGGTGTTTTTACTTGTAGTTTCAACAAGTTTACTTTCCACCAGTTTTGAGCTGATATTGTTGGCCAGCGGCTCCAGGCAATCGCGAATGCCACCCAATGCCTTGCGACGGGCATATTCCTTCTGGGATTCAATTTTGGACAGTATTCTTGATTCGCGTGAACTCGGTCTGAATACTTTTGCCATGATGGTAATCCTCTCAATAGAAACGGCCACATGTAAATGCTTTGGGTGCCATAATAAAAGCAAGTGTTACGTATTGCAAGCAAAATATGAATCCAGAGATGAAAAAAAGAGGCTGTATGTTGTATTCACTTGACTGCTAGGCACAATATATTGTATGCATATGCCAACCTCAGTTTACAGGCGATCATACCGGCAGGCATCCATGCACAGACGACAATTCTTTATGCGGTTGGCAACCTCGTTGGCAACGGGATTGGCGGTCACGGGTTCCTGGTCGGTGGCTGCCTGTGCGGCTGCCAGGCTGGCCGGAGATAGGCCAAAATCGACAAGAATTGCTGTCATTATCGATGATATCGGGTTTAGCCGGACCCGTGCCCATCGTTTTCTATCCCTTGAAATCCCGCTTACTTTTTCAATCTTGCCCCATGTCACCCATACACGGGAACTCGCCGAAGCGCTATATACCGCCGGCCATGAAATTATGTTGCATCAACCCATGGAACCGGTCGATAAAAGGGCCAATCCCGGCCCCGGAGCCCTTTATACGGCCTATCCGCGACAGGCCATTGTAGCTGAGATTGAACGGAACATTGATGCGGTTCCCCACGTGACCGGCGTAAACAATCACATGGGCTCGAAATTCACAACCGACCCCGCCAAGATGGAGCAGGCTCTGGGAGTGGTTAAATCAAGAGCCCTGTTTTTCGTTGACAGCCTGACCACCCCTCGTTCGGCGGGTTTTGCAACGGCCAGCCGAATTGGCATCGCGGCCGTGCGAAGAAACATTTTCCTGGACAACTGCCTGACAACCCAAAGCATTCTTTTACAATTAGCCAGATTGCAACGTCGGGCTCTGCAAACCGGCAAAGCCGTAGCCATCGGCCATCCCTACCCGGAAACGGTAGCTGCCCTGCGGATTTTCGATCAAAAGTTGAAAAAAGACGGCGTGCAATTCGTTCCCATCTCCAATTTGCTCCGATAACCTTTTAGGGTTGTATCTATATAATTTCTTTCAACTAATACGGCAAGTTACGCTCTTGCCGCTTATCAATGATCCCAAATATCTTATATTGAAAAAGGCCACCCTTTTTCGCACTACCTGCGGGATGCAACACCATCGGGTAGCGCCCCTTGGCTGCCCTACGCCATATACTGAATAACGGCTTGGATCGTCTTTTTCCCCCGCCAGCGATTCCAGCGCAGGGCAAATACAGCCAGGCGGGCATTTTCAGGGACCCGGGTGGTATTGAAATAGATTGCTTCCAAGGAACGTTGCCCGTTGTCGGCCGGCTGAGAGAGGGTTAAACGGGTATGGTGTTGACCGACTGTTTTTTGAGCGGTTACCCGTACATTGCGAACCAGAAAGAATGGTTCCGGATTCCCTTGCCCAAAAGGCGCCAAGCGCCCCAGCAACTCCATCAGGCCGGGTTGAATCTGGGATATGGGCAACTCGCAATCTACCCGGATGCGCTCAGGTGCTATACCCTGATTGATCTGTTTCTCAACCGCTGCTTGAAAAAGTTTATTAAATTTATTGATATTACGTTTTGTTACCGTAATACCTGCCGCAGTAGAATGGCCCCCGTAGCGCTCCAAAACGGGGGCGCATTCATTCAGGCAGCTGATCATATCAACGCCGGGAATACCACGGCCGGAGCCCTTGCCGGTCTCACCGGAAAGGCTGATCAGGAAAACCGGGCGGTGGTACTGCCGGGCAAGTCGGGCGGCGGCAATGCCGGTTATACCGGGATGCCAGGCTTCGTCGGCCAGGACGATGGCCGCGCGACCTGTCAAGTCCGGTGATTGGGTCAGCCTATCTTCGATCGCGCGGCAGGTCTCCTGCTCAATTTCTCGCCGTCTGGTGTTCAGCCGATCCAGTGTTTGGGCCAAGCGAGCGGCCGCAGCGCTGTCCCGGGCCTTCAGGAGCTCCACGGCCTCCGATGCATGGTCGAGACGTCCGGCCGCATTCAGGCGCGGTGCCAATCGATAGGCGATGTCCTCGCTGTCAATATAGCCAGCCTGAATGCGGCTGGCCTCAATGAGGTGATTGAGACCTGGCCGCGCACCGCCGTTGATGATATCCAAGCCGATGGATGTCAAAACACGATTTTCGCCGACCAGGGGGACCATATCGGCAACCGTACCCAACGCTACTAAATCACAACGTTTTTTCAGGTTAGGCTCCGGCTGCGAGTCAAAGTGTTGTCGCTCGCGTAATTCTTTGCGCAGCGCAATGATCAAGTAGAAAACCACCCCTACGCCGGACAGGTTTTCCAGACCAGATGGACAATCCGGCCGATTGGGATTGATCACCGCTACGGCATTGGGCAAGGGTTGGGTAACCGCATGGTGGTCCGTGACGATAACGTCAATGCCCGCTTCGGCAGCCGCCGCGACGGCTTTGCGGCTGGAGATCCCACAGTCCACCGTAATAATCAGGCCCGTGTCCGGGGTCACGGCACCATTCTGAACGTGCCCGGGATTCAGACTGTAACCCTCGTTAACCCGGTGGGGTATGTAATAAGAGACCTTGGCACCGACTTCCTCAAGAAACTCTGTCAGCAGGCAGGTAGCCGTCACCCCATCGACGTCATAATCACCAAATACAAGAATCTTTTACCCATTTTTGATTGCCTCACTGATACGGTGAGCTGCCGCGGCTATGTCGCAAACGTCATGCGGAGCTCTCAGGTTGCCCAAAGACGGCTGCAGGAAGTCGATGGCTGACCGGTGATCCATGATATTTCGATTTACCAGGAGCGTGCCCAGAATAGGGTGGCACTGCAGCGCGTCGGTGAGTTTTTCAACATTGTGGTGATCAGGTTTCAGGATATCAAGATTGCGCTCCATGCAGGGCATATACCCCATCGAAGCTGCTTCTACAATGGAAAAGGGGCCGTCTTGAAAAAGCCGAGTTATCGGTTGAAAACCACGCCGATATGATTATAATACGCCCACGTGTTTGCCGACCCACAGGCTAACGAGCGGAGCGCGATGAAGTCTGAAGAGCGACACTTCAGGGTGAACAAACAGCAGATCGGTTACCTCCGGTTTATACTGGAGGGGTATGAAGGCATCGCCTCGCTTACAACGGTCGATCCGGTGATGGGGCAGATCCTCCTGAGGGTCCCACCCGGTTGTGAGGGCGAGGTCGATACGCTGCTGGCCGATTTAGCCGGTGAGGTCTATCTGGAACCTGAAAAGGGTCATAGATAGGAGAATTAGAATCAACATATTGAAATGTCATTAAAAAAGTTACATATTCAAACTATCGGATGTCAGATGAATGTCTACGACTCCGATAAAATTGCCCTGGGCCTCGATCCTTTGGGTTACCGCTTGACGGATTCACCGGACAAGGCGGATATGATCATCGTCAACACGTGTGCTATCCGGGAAAAAGCCGTTCAGAAGGTATTCAGTTATCTGGGACGGGTGGCCGGTCTCAAGCAGACACGGCCCGACCTGATTATCGGTGTTGGCGGTTGCGTGGCCCAGCAAGAGGGCGAACGGATCCTGAAGCGAGCCCCGTATGTCGATCTGGTTTTCGGTACCCATGCCATCGGACGCCTGCCATCCTTGCTGTCCAGGATCGAAAAAAGGCGGCAGCAGGTGGTGGATGTGGAAATGGGCAGCCGTATCCAAGAGCCCGACGGAGCAGTCGTCCCGCGGGGTGAAACCGAGGTGTCCCGATTTGTTACCATCATGCACGGCTGCGACAACTTCTGCACCTATTGCGTGGTGCCGTATGTGCGCGGGCGGGAGAGCAGCCGGCAACCAGAGCATATTCTGGCCGAAATCCAGGACTTGGTGGACAACGGTGTGCGGGAGGTAACGCTTCTGGGACAGAATGTAAACAGTTACGGCAAAAAAGAAGGACTGCCGGATTTTACAAGTCTATTAGAAAAAATTAATGATATAAATGGGTTAAAGAGAGTTCGGTTTACCACGTCGCACCCCCAGGATCTGTCGGAGAACCTTATTGGGGCATTTGGCCGTTTGGATAAGTTGTGCCATCATATCCATCTACCGGTCCAGTCCGGAGCCGATCCCATCCTGAAAAGAATGAACCGGAACTATACAAGCACCCAGTATCTTGATAAAATAGAGCAACTGCGGCGGGTCTGTCCCGATATGGCCATAACGTCCGATATCATCGTAGGATTTCCCGGGGAGACGAAGCGTGATTTTGCCGCCACAGTCGCCCTGATCAAAACCGTTGGATACGATGGACTGTTCACATTCAAGTATTCAGACCGGCCCAATGCCCCCGCAACGCAGTTTTCAGATAAGGTTGCCGAGCACGACAAGGACCAGCGGCTTCAAACGGTACTTGAATTACAGGAAGCCATTACACTTGCAAAGAACCGGGCCCTGGTTGGCCAAACCCAGGAGGTGCTGGTAGAGTCATACCGGCTGAAACCCGCAAGCGGGAGTGGAGGGATTGGGTCTGGACAATGGACCGGGCGGACATCTACCAATAAAATTGTGCATATGCCTGCCGGTGAAGCTGCTCCGGGGCAGGCTGGCGATATCGATCCGGGATTGTTGATCCCGATCTTGATTAAAAAAGCGTTTGCCCACTCTTTGTGGGGCTTGCCGGATGGCTCAGGCGCCCGAACGGTTAGTGGACCGAAAGGAGAAAGCTCCCATGCTGCATAAAATGAGCATTGCAGGGATAGCCATGGATCCGGCTTCCAACACACCGATTATTCTACTTAAATCAGAGGATGATGACCAGGTGGTCCCCATCTGGATAGGCCTTTTAGAGGCCACATCGATAGCGTCGGCCATGAAAAATATCAAGTTTGACCGACCCATGACCCACGACCTGTTTAAAAATTTTGCCGAAAGAATGAATATCGGCGTCTCCCGGATCGAAGTTTCGGACATCAAGGACAATACGTATTACGCCCTCATTCATTTCACCTCGCCGGATGGCAATTTCACCATGGACGCTCGCCCGAGCGGTGCCATTGCCATCGCCCTGCGCTATGATGCCCCTGTATTTGTCGACGACAAGGTGATTGCCAAGTCGCAGGATACGGCCCCCGACGCGGAGCTGGGAGATGAAAGTGAAGAGGGGAAAAAGTGGGCGGACTATCTAAAGAATCTTGCCCCGGATGATTTCGGTAAGTATAAGGTGTAGTAAATAAAGAATTCGGTTCTCTAAAAAGCTCCAGCAGGCATAAAGTACTCGGATATGGGGTCCATATCCCAGGTAACGTCTTTCCAAGTGATCTTTGAAGTTTTTACA
>Ga0126325_10000053_pt1 | contig 41988 bp, 39 predicted proteins | sample InaspJWI14metaG_FD_94487 | JGI IMG/M metagenome (GOLD analysis project Ga0126325, IMG submission 94487) | Marine gutless worms symbiont microbial communities from Oahu, Hawaii - Inanidrilus sp. 1 OAHU.JWI-14 metaG | ecosystem: Host-associated > Annelida > Digestive system > Unclassified...
GTGATCGTAAATGTTGTCATAGCGGCCTCCTTTTTAAGGTTATGAGGCCATTATAACCGCCGTCTGTGACAGATACGGTCACAGATCGGCACTACTGGAGTTTTTTAGAGAACCGCAATAAAATATTCAATGAACACAAATAAATAGTACTTCTTTGAGCGGCGGGTCCGATGGCCGGATGTCTATAGCGGTAGAAATCGGTGAAACTGCGGCTGGCCCGGCCATTTGGTGGCCATAGTGAAGTAATGCCGAATCCAACATAAGCCGGCCGTATACCGGGCTACCTACAGAGGAGAAGTAAACCCTATCCGGTTGGCGGCGTGGGGTTTGGGCCGCACATGGGGGGCAAATGGATTGCAGACCGCCCGGGCCGGGCACCATGACTATTACCGGTGTTGACCGGCAATTAGAGGTCTTCTCATTTTATCCTTTTAAGAAAAACCACCAGACAAAGACGCCCAGGACAACAATAGCCAAAACCATCTCGGCATAAGCCCGGTAATTGACAGCCTTGCGCCCGACACCATGCTTATCGGCCGGGCCAACGCGCTTTTTACAATCGGGGCAACGCGTCGCGTCGATGGGAATATGTACGCCGCACTCAGGGCATCTTTTGGTTTTTGAATTGGAAGCCAAGCTTTCCATAACGTTGTCTTTCCTATTTATGGTTGTTTTTTATAACGGTCTTCGATCAAAATTTCACTGTTCGTCCGCAGGTTCGCTACCAGCGCTGCAAACAGGTCGCGCTTTTTCTGCCCCAGCAGCGAGGTCTGAATGGTTTTCTTTTCTTGGGTGAACCCGGTGCTATCCGGCAATTTGCGATCTTTGTACCTGATGACATAAACACCTTTTTCACTTTTCAAGGGTGCCGCGGGCAAAGGTTTGTCTGACGACAACTCAAAAGCGGCGGCGGCAATCTGGGAAAACTGACCGATGTGCGGTATTTCGGCATTCTTCTTGAAAAAGCCGGTTTCACCGGTCTCAACCGCACCCTTGGCCGTTGACTGCTCCCAGTTGCCGGACGGGCTTTGCATCTCTTCTAAAAATGCAGCGGCCGCGCGCATGGCCAGTTTATCCCGTTCCTGCTGCTGCCAGTCTTGATCGACCCGCTCGCGAACCGCTGCCAGTTCAGGTATGGTGGCGGGTTTCTTTGCAACCACCTTGATCAGATAGAACCCCTGGCCGGCATCAACAATGTCGCTGATCTCACCTTCGGGCAAACTGAAAGCAGCCTGTGCAAAGGCCTGACCATTGACGAAATCCTGCTGAGGTCCACTTCGGTCGAAGAAGCCTGAGGTCACCACAGTCAATCCCTCCGTGGCAACACCAGTCGACAGGGAATTGTCTTCATAGGAAGATTCAAACACACGGTCCGCCTGTTCGTAGGCCAGGTTCTTGGCGGCGGCATCTTTCAAGCGACTACTGATTTGGGCGTCCACCTGGTCGGGTGTTTTGATCTGGGAGGCTTTGATTTGCTCCACTTTGATGACATGCCAGCCGAAACGGGTGCGCACCGGGTCGCTGATCTCGCCGGCCTGCATGGCAAAGGCTTTATCGGCAAACGGCACCACCATATCCGTTTTGTTAAAGAATCCGAGATCACCGCCATTGGCGCCACTCGGACCTTGTGAATACTCTTTGGCCAGTTCGGCGAAATCCCCGCCCTCCTGGGCCAGTCGGGCGACTTTCGCTGCCTGTTCACGCGCTTTTTCGACATCGACCGCGGCAGCCGCTTGATCGACTTTGATCAGCACATGCCGTGCCCGGACCTGTTTCGGAACCCGGAACTCATCCGGGTGGGAGTCATAATACTCCAGAATATCCTCCTGGGTAACCGTAACTTCGCGCGCGTGTAAGGTCGGATCGAAAAAGACATATTCCGCCTTCACCATCGGCGCCGTCCGGTAGCGCTCCTGGTTTGCGTCGAAATAGGCCTGGGCCTGGCTGTCATCAGGTCCGGTGACCGGGTATTTGGCCGGTGCAAACAGGGCATAGTCTATATTCACTTCACTATTGCGCCAGTTATACCACTCGCGTGCCTCGAGGTCGGAAACTTTGGCGTTTTGGGTCACGAACCTTCTGACCTTGTCGATCAGCATTGATTTTTCCTGGGTGGCTTCGAAAGACTCAGGCGACATCCGGTTATTGCTCAGTACCGCCTCATAGCGCCGACGGTTGAACACGCCGTCCACTTGAAACCCGGGATATCCCGCAATCGCAGCCACCAGTTCCTGTTTGGTTACATCAAAATTCAGTCGCCGGGCTTCCTTTAGAAGCAGCTTCTGGTCAATTACCTGATTCATGGCTTGCTCATCGACATTGAGCATTTTTAGAAGATCTTCAGACAGGTTGTTTCCGAACTGCCGGCGCATTTGATCCATTAGTTGGTTATAGGCAAACCGGTAGGTCTCCACGGTGATCGGTTCACCGTCTACGGTGGCTACCCGGTTGATCTTCTGAGCAGTCCAGCTGCCCACTCCCCAGAAGGTAAATACAATGATAATGACTCCTAGAATGAATTTAATCATCCAGGTTCCGGCTTTCTTGCGCATCAGGTCGAGCATGGGGACTCCTTAAATTGTCCTGTCCTTAACCCCGGCGATCGCTCTGGCGCCGGCGGGTAAAGACGACTTACAATACGCTGTCTCAAGGACGACTGGTTCGGGCATGGCTGTCAGGCACCGCCTGATTGGCCCCATTTCGGGTTGGGCATCAAATTTAACGCTTCGAAATGCTGGAGGATTCCTCCGGATCGAAGCACCCGCCTTGCCGGCCGGGCGTAGCTCACAAAGCAAAGCCCGGACCCTGAACCAAAATCCGCTAATTGAGGCAGCTTCCAATACTATCGGCAGTTTTACTAAACGGTTGAATTTATTCTCTGACAACCAATTTGTCAACACCCCTGGAATTATCGTCTCGGGACGGTGGCAAATAGATTGCAGGGGCCGTCGCCGGCATTCGTCACGGCTGGTTGAATCGTCATTCGCGGGACAAAAAAGTGGATAGGACGGGGCCGGCTGGCGGCTGTCTGACCGGCTCCCGGGATGTCTATTTTTTGGAAAGAAAACCGTAACTTTTCGTTGACACCTGGCAGTATATCTGTTAGGTGCCCCTTACTTATTGGGGCTGTAGCTCAGATGGGAGAGCGCATGACTGGCAGTCATGAGGTCAGGGGTTCGATCCCCCTCAGCTCCACCAAACAAGTATAGGGGGTGGTCGCCATGACTACCCCCTTTTTGTTTAGCGGCGGCCGGTACCGGCCACCCTGGGGGTATCTTTTCAAACCCCAGATTGTGTTATATCGGTTGATATGGTAGATCCGGGTACAGAAAGTCTGACAGACAGGTTGATCAAACAGGTTATGGACATTCCAGGAGGGCTGTTATGACCCCAGCTTCTCAAAAGGCGGTACCGCAGCAAGCAGTGATCCTCTTCTCCGACATCATCCACTCCTCTGTTTTTTCGGACACCCTTGGTCTGGTTGATTATGACATGTTTTTGGAAGAATTCCAGAAAACTATGTTCGATGCGAAAAAACGGGTGCATGAACTCACCCGGACGGACGAGGGCCAGATGGAATTCGATGTTCGCGGAGATGAAGCCTGTGCCATACTCTATGCCGATGACACCGGCCACAATCTGTATACGGCCCTGATGCTGGCATCTTACATGAAATCACTCTGGTTCCAGTCATCGTTCAATATCAAGCGGGTGTCGGAAGCCAAGATTGCTTCGGATATTGCGATAGGCATCCATACCGGTAAGGTAATTGTTCGGTCCCGGGTATCCAAAAAGATGGCACCCAAGCCGGAAGGCTATGCCATAAACCTGGCCAAACGGATTGAAGGCTTGTCCCGAGAGGGTTCCCATACGAAAATGATGATTTCCAACGATGTTCGCATCCTGCTGAAACAGTTTAACATCGATGTAGAAATAAGCGGCCGGATCACGAAACAGTTTCGGGGCATATTGTACCCGACCCATGTATACGAAATCGTAAATTTACCGGTGAACTTCTACCGCACCGATGCCTACAATGCCAAGATGCCCAGACTATAGTATTCGCCGCCGGTTCGGCGTCGGGCGGTTTAGACCGGGGGACCTTGTCCTGATGGGCTTTTGCGTCGTTACGGCAGCCTGCCTGTCGACGGCCGTCGGCGTAAGCGCCCAAACGGCTCGGTCGGCCAAGACCCAGGAAATGACGATCAGTCTCTATTTCGCCGATCCGGCCCGTTTTGCCTTGCAGGCGGAGCAGCGACAGATACTCCGGCCGGAAACCCCGACCGACCTTGGCAAACTGATTGTCCGGGAATTGACAACCGGCCCGCAGAAGCAGGGTCTAAGACGCACCCTCCCGGCCGGCAATGTCCTGCGGACGTTTTTCATTGGCGGCGACCGCACGGCCTATGTTGATTTCAACAGTACTATGTGGCAAAAGCATCCCAGCGGCATTCAAGCGGACATGCTGGCTATATACTCGATCGTGAACTCATTGGTTCTCAATTTGGCGGAAATAGAAGCAGTTCAATTCCTGAATCTCGGCCGGGAGCCGTTACCGACGGCCGGACATCTGGACCTGCGCTACCCCCTAAAAGCGAATATTCTCCTGATAAGATGAAACCAAAAGACAAGATCAAAAAAATTAGAAACATCGGTATCATGGCGCATATCGACGCTGGCAAGACGACTGTTACCGAAAGGATTTTATACTACTCGGGCCGCTCGCACAGAATCGGTGAAGTCCATAATGGCGAAGCGGTAATGGATTGGATGCCCGACGAGCAGGAACGCGGCATCACGATAACGTCGGCCGTTACGACCTGCCAATGGAACAATCGCGAAATCCAGATTATCGATACCCCGGGCCATGTGGATTTTACCATCGAAGTGGAGCGTTCCTTGCGGGTCTTGGACGGAGCCATCGGTGTTTTCTGCGCCGTGGGCGGGGTGGAACCACAGTCCGAAACGGTCTGGCGACAAGCGGACAAATACAGGGTACCGAAAATTGCCTTCATCAACAAACTGGACCGTATCGGAGCCGATTTCTTCGGGACCATCGAAATGATGAAAGAGCGCCTCAATGTATCGCCGCTGATCCTACAGCTGCCGGTAGGCAGCGAAGACGAGTTTGCAGGGGTCATCGATCTGATCGGCATGCAGCAGATCCGCTGGCATGACGACACTCTGGGCGCGACCTTTTCTTCGGAAGATATTCCATCCGAATTGCGCGACCAGGCCCACGAGTACCATGAACTGTTAATCGAAACGCTGGCCGAAACGGATGACGCGATTATGGAGGCTTACCTCGCCGAGGAACAGATCAGCCCCAAAACGCTCGTGGCCGCCATTCGTAAGGCCACCATCGACCTCGAGCTGGTCCCTATCTTATGCGGCAGCGCCTTAAAGAACAGGGGTGTGCAACCCCTGCTGGATGCCATCATCGACTATCTACCGAGCCCTCTGGATGTGCCGCCCATTCAAGGAGAGCATCCCGAAACCGGTCAAGCCGTGGCCTGTCCGCCCTCAGACCAAGCACCCCTGGCAGCGCTTATTTTCAAAGTGTCCATGATAGAAGGCCGCAAACTCAGTTTTGTAAGAGTCTACAGCGGCCGCCTGAAAGCCAAAGGAGATGTGTTTAATCCGGCGCGTAAATCCAAAGAGAAGCTGGCCCGGATACTGCGCATGCATGCCAATAAAAAAGAGAGCGTGGATGAAGCCGGGGCCGGCAGTATAGTCGGGGTGGTCGGTTTGAAAGACTCTACTACCGGGGAGACCCTCTGTACGGTTGAAAAGCCCCTATTGCTGGAGAAGATTGATATTTATGAACCGGTGATCTCGGTCGCCGTCGAGCCCAAAACCAGCGCCGACCAGGATAAACTCGACCAGGTATTGGAAAAATTCACGGCTGAAGATCCCACGCTGCGTTTGAAAAAAGACCCGGATACCGGGCAGACCATCTTATCCGGCATGGGCGAGCTACACCTGGAAGTAATCATCAGCCGCATGCTGCGTGAATTCAAAACCAGCGTTAATGTTGGGCGTCCCCAGGTCGTTTACCGAGAGACCATCGAAAACGAGGCCACGGCCCGGGCAACCTTTGACAAGGAAGTGGCCGGCCAGCGTCATTTCGGCGAAGTCGAACTGCAGCTCTCACCCCTGCCCCGAGGATCGGAAAACCGTTTCGAATCCACGGTGACGGAAGAGATCATTCCGGAAATATATATGCCGGCAATCGAGAAAGGTGTGCTGGAGGCTCTGGAGAGCGGTTCCCTGATGGGTTACCCGGTGGTGGATGTAGCGGCAACCCTGACCGGCGGTTCGTTCAAGGAATCGCAGGGATCGGAACTGGCGTACACAGTCAGTGCTTCCATGGCCTTGAAGGAAGCATTGGCCAAAGCCGAGCCTTTCCTACTTGATCCGATCATGCAGGTGGAGATTTTTGTACCGGAAACGTTCATGGGCGATGTGATTGGGGATATCAATGCACGCGGCGGCAAAATTGAATCCATGGAGCATAAAACCGGTATCCAGATCATCAAGGCGACAGTACCACTGGCCCTGATGTTCGGTTACTCTACCGCCCTGCGCTCAGCCACCCAGGGCCGTGGCACCTTCTCGATGCAGTTTTCGCATTTTGACCGCAGCTAGATGTCTATCGCCGGTGTAGGCTCAAGCCACGGGCCCACCCAGCTTCATTGCGTCTTCTGATCGGGTTTAACCGGTTTGATTTTGCTGAGCAGGTCCTCGATACGGTCTTTGTTCACAGGATCGGTTTCCGCCTCACTGGCCCGCTGAAGATGAAACCGAGCGGTTTCCCGCTCGCCTTTTTGCAGGTAGTAAAGGGCCAGATAATAGTGCGCTTTACCCAGTTTCCCCAGCTTCCCGTGGGCATTGCCGAGAAAATAAGTAAGCCGGGGGTAACGCGGTGCCAAATCATACAATTCTTCCAGGTAACTTACCGCTTCCGGATATTGGCCCAACTGCTGATAGGTGCGCCCCAGGTAAAACAAACCATCTGCAAACTCAGGAAAAATCTTGACGGCCGCCTCGAGATTGTTCAGGGCCTGCCGGTAACGCCCCTCGAAGTATTGGGTCTGTCCTAATTCTCCCAGCAGGTAAGGGTCAAACGGCCTGATCCGCAGTGCTGCTTCGAGGTGCTCGATGGCCTGGTCGTATTTACCGCTGCGTGCCAGCACCAGGCCGTACCCATAATGGGCGATGGCTTGTTCGGGGTGTTCGTCCACCCGGTGCCGTAATGTTTTGAGAGCCAGCTGCCGATCGGTGTACAGCGCCAGGATCCGGGTGTGGGCCACTTCGAACCCGCGCGGGTTACCCGCCTGTTTAGAGTGCAGGTCGCTGTGGTGATTTGCCATCCAGCCGTCGATGTACAATATCCGATCTTCGGTAGCGGGGTGGGTCCTGAGGTAGGTGGGCACTTGTTTGGTACCGAACCACTCACGGGTGCGTATTTTCTTGAGGATTTTTAACAGACCGTGGCCGCTATATCCGGCCGCCGCAATGGAATGCAGCCCCTTTTCATCCGCTTCCAGTTCATTTTCGCGGCTATAGGCCAATTCCGCGGATTGGCCGGCCGCCAGGGTGCCGTAAGTTAGGGCCTGAGCGCCGGTCGACGACCCGGCGGCCCCGAGCAGGACACCCGCCACGATACCGGCCAGGGCGACATAATTGATTTTTTTCTGGCGGGCCAACTTTTGAGATATGTGGCGACTGGTCACGTGGGCAATTTCGTGCCCTAGAATGCCGGCCAGTTCATCTTCGGATTCCATGGCGGCAATTAGACCACTGTGGATGAAAATGTGCCCGCCCGGTCCTGCAAAAGCGTTGTAAACATCCGATTTTATAACCCGAAATCGAAACTTCAGCTGCTGGGGCGGAAAATGGGAAAGTACCCGTTGGCCCACCGACTCAACGTAGCCGGCAATGAATTGATCGTCGATCACCTCCATGTGGGTTTCCACGTAGCGGGCAAACTCCCGGCCGAACTCTTCTTCTTTTGAATAGGTCAGGGCACCGAGTTCGGGGGGCATTACCAGGCTTACCATCAGTGCTATCAAGGTCACGCGTACAATCATTTTTGAAACTAACCGTTGCATATCTCCGTGGATCCTGCAGTCAGTCTACCATCATACCGTATCGAACACGGCGGTGGCCATCACAGCTGAGGACCGGGGTTCACACAAGGGCGGCACCCGGGCAGGCAAGCCGTCTCCAGCAAAATGTCCTGCTTTAAAAATCCCTCCAGATATGATAGGGGTTCGTGATTATGGCACACATCATCTGCATTGCCAACCAGAAAGGTGGCGTGGGGAAAACCACCACGGCCATCAATCTTGCCGCGGCCCTGGCCGTCTCCGAGAAATCCACACTGCTTGTTGATTGTGACCCACAGGGCAACGCAACCACCGGCGTCGGCATCGACAAATCTACGGTCGACCTCAACTTGTATCATGGCATGATCGGGGCGGCACCGGTCGGTGCCCTGATCACCGACACCGAAATACCGACGCTAAAAGCCATCCCGGCCCTGGTCGAACTGATCGGTTTCGAAGTTGAGATGATGGCGTCCAGCGGCCGGGAAGCGGTCCTCAAAAACCTGCTGGCAGATATAACCGACGATTTTGAATACATTATCATCGACTCCCCACCGTCGCTGAGCCTGCTGACGGTGAACGCCATGACGGCTGCCAAGCACCTGTTGATCCCCCTGCAGTGTGAATTCTATGCGCTCGAAGGCATCGGCCAGCTCATGCAGACCATGCAGCTGATAAAAACCGGTCTGAACCCCGACCTCGAGGTGGGTGGTATCTTACTGACGATGTTCGACAAACGGACCAATCTGTCGTACCAGGTGGCCGATGAAGCTGAAAAGCATTTCAACAATCTTGTCTTCAACACCATGGTTCCTCGCAATGTGCGGCTCAGCGAAGCGCCCAGCTTCGGAAAACCGATTTTGCTCTATGATGCCACTTCCGCCGGTGCCACCAGCTATTTTGAACTCGCGCGCGAAATAATGGACCGGTAAATTCTCGACAGGCTGAATTAAAGGAGCACAATGCAGAAACAAAACCTTGCCAAAAAGAAAGCCGCCGCACCGAAAAAACGCCGAAAGCAGGCCCTCGGCCGGGGACTCGCAGCCCTGATTCCGACCACCGCCCCCAAAACCGGGCCGCACGCCGGCAAAGGGTTTATTGAATGCGACATAGATCTGGTAAGCCCCAACCGCTACCAGCCCCGGACCCAGTTTGCCCCCGATGAACTGGAGGAGCTCTGTGAATCGATCAAAACCCAGGGAATCATACAACCGCTTATAGTACGCAAGGACACCAACGGCTACGAACTGGTGGCCGGGGAACGCCGCCTGCGGGCAGCCAAGATGGCCGGTCTTGACAAGGTGCCGGTCATGATCAAGAACCTTACCGACGCACAGATGCTGGAAATGTCCATCGTCGAAAACATCCAGCGGGAAGATTTCAACCCCATCGAAGAGGCCGACGCCTACCATCGCCTGATTACCGAATTCAACCTCACCCAGGACCAGGCTGCCGAGAGAGTCGGCAAAAGCCGCAGCGCGGTCGCCAATTTTCTGCGGCTACGCCAGCTTCCGGAGGAAATCAAAGCCAGCATTACCAGCAACGCAGTCAGCATGGGTCATGCCCGTGCCCTGCTGGGCATCGACACCAGGGCCGGCCAGCTATCCGCCTGGCGGGAAGTGGTGGCTAAAAAGCTCTCCGTGCGCCAGACCGAAAAACTGATCAAACGACTGAAGAATAAAGTCCCCGCGCCTGCCGCCAAACCAACGGATTCCGAACAATTCTATTTTACCGGCCTGGAAGAGGATCTCTCCCGCCATTTCGGCACCCGGGTCCGGATTAAACGCAAACAGCAAAAGGGCAGTGTCGAAATCGAGTTCTACAGCAACGACGACCTTGACCGCTTGCTGGGTTTGCTCAAACGCTAACCCGGTTTGCCGATTCATATCATCATTGATGGTTACAATCTCATTCTCCAGTCCGCGGATTTGAGCCGGCTGGACAGTTTGGATCTCCAGACCGGACGAGAAGCGCTGCTGGACCTGCTGGCCGACTACAAGCGTATAAAAGCCCACAAGATAACCGTGGTATTCGACGGCACCCGAGCACCCGGATTCACCCCGGATCGGGACCGGTACAAAGGCATCGCCGTGGTCTTTTCCCGACGCGGTGAAACCGCCGACCAGGTTATAAAGCGGATGACAGCCCGGGAAAAAGAGGGCGCTCTGGTGGTCAGCTCCGACCGGGAGGTGACCGCCTTCGCCCAGTCCAGTGGTGCCGCTATCATTGACTCGCCGGCGTTTGAACAAAAATTGCAGCTGGCCGGGTATCTGGATGCCAAGGGAATGGAGACCGAGCCTCACTCCGGGTGGAAACCCACTACCCGCAAGAAAGGCCCCCGCCGCCGCCTGTCGAAAAATGCCCGGCGGAGCAAAGCCAAGCTTCGCAAATTGTAAAGTGGCTGTTTTTATTGACCCTCTTAGACTGATCTGATAGTCACCCGTAAGACAGGTAGTTGGACAGATGGTGTTTAGGCTGAAGCAAAATCTTCGTTTGCTTGCATGGCTGAGGACTCAAGATGGCATCTGCGCTTCAGGAGAGTAGTTCCGTCTGATAGGTATACCTACAGCCTTCAGCCTAAACAACCTTCTACATCTTTCAACGGCGCAGCCGAGTACCGCTGGCCGGTAGCTGAAGGTCAGGATATTGAGACCACTTAAAAATGAAAAGAATCTGCGTCATTGATGGTCAGGGAGGCGGCATCGGCAGTGCGATTATAAAACGCCTGACGGCGGCCCTGGGGGGTGGTGTTGAAATCGTCGCCCTGGGAACAAACGCGATCGCTACCGCTCAGATGCTGAAAGCCCGCGCAAACCGGGGCGCCTCCGGGGAAAATGCCATTGTCTGTACGGTACCAACGGCGGACATCATTATCGGCCCGGTGAGTATTATTATGACCAACGCCATGATGGGCGAATTGACACCGGCCATGGCCCGGGCGGTCGCGACCAGCCCGGCCCGCAAACTGCTGATCCCGCTTTCACAGGAAAACGTCGAGATCGTGGGCCTGGCCCAGGCACCCCTGCCGCACCTCATCGATGCCCTGATAGATGAAAACCTAAAAACTATTCTTGAGTGAGGATAACCATGTGTGAAGCCAATGCCTACCTTGTTGAAGGTGAAGACAAAACCCTCGTCATGGAATCCGTCGATTCGGTAGAACCGGAAGACGACGGCCTGAAATTGATGAATATCTTCGGCGAACAGAAGTTTATCAGAGCGAAGATTCACTCCCTTGCCCTGGTGGATCACAACATCTACCTCAGCCCGCTCGGGGACCTGTAAAGGGCCCCCTGCTGCTTGCGGCAAATGAAAATTATCATTGCCAAAACCACAGGTTTCTGCATGGGGGTCCGCCGGGCCGTCGATATGGTGCTCGAAGCGCCCGGCAGCCAGCCGGAACCGATCAACACCTATGGTCCCCTGATACACAACCCCCAGGTTCTCGATCTGCTTAATGAAAAGGGTATCAACAGCCTCGATGCAATTCCCCGGAAAGGTACCGGCACTACCCTGATCCGGGCGCATGGCGTGCCCCCGGAAGCTCAGATGGGTCTGGAAGACGCCGGGTTCAAGGTTATCAATGCCACCTGCCCGCGCGTCATCCGAGTCCAAACGATTATTCGCAAACACACCGAGAAGGGATATGCCTCCATCATCATCGGAGACCGTGATCACCCTGAAGTTATCGGTTTGAAAGGCTATGCCGGCAGCCAGGGCCATGTGGTCAACAATCTGGCTGAACTGGCCGCCCTGCCTCCTTTCCGGCAGGCCATCATCGTCGCCCAGACAACTCAGAACATAGAATTTTACGATACCGTCAAACAGTGGGCCGCCTCCGAGCGACCCCATTACAAAGTCTATGACACAATCTGCGATTCCACGAGTAAACGCCAGGCGGAGATAACGGAATTGGCCGCTCTAGTGGATGCCATTATCGTAGTCGGCGGATACAACAGCGGCAACACTGTCCGCCTGGCGGAAATCGCCCGGCAGACCGGCAAGCCGACCTATCACATCGAGACCGAAGAAGAACTGGATCTCAATGCACTGGCCGGTGCGGAAACCATCGGGATCACGGCCGGTGCGTCTACCCCAAACTGGATCATCCGCAAGATATGCCGGGTCCTGGAACTCATTCCCGTGAGCCGGCTTTCCGGCTGGAAACTGGCGTTGTTCAATTTCCAGCAGGCCCTTTTATTGACCAACATCTACGTGGCGTTCGGCGCCGGCTGCCTGTGTTATGCCTGTACGCGTCTTCTGGGCGCGCCCCAGAATTTTCCCCATGTCTTGATCGCTTTTTTGTATGTGCTCTCGATGCATATCATCAACAACCTCACTGGAAAAAAGTCCGACCACTACAATGACCCGCTACGTGCCCGGTTCTACGAAAGCAGCCGCCACTTGTTAGGGCTGCTCGCTTTTTTAGCCGGGGGCGTCGGGCTGGCCACGGCTTATTCGCTCGGACAGGTACCGTTTGCGGTCATTCTCGCCATGAGTGTAACCGGCCTTTCATACAACCTGAACCTGGTACCCTCCAGCTTCAAGCAGATACGCTACCGCCGGATCAAGGACATCCCGGGCTCCAAGACTGTCCTGATTGCGGTGGCCTGGGGGGTGGTTACTGCCCTATTGCCTGCCCTGTGCCATTCGGATGAGGTGTCCGCTCTGGCTACCGCAGCGGTTTTTATCTGGTCTACCTGCATGGTCTTCGTCCGGACGGCCTTCTTCGATCTACTGGACATTCAAGGGGACCGTATTGTCGGCAAAGAGACGATTCCGGTCGCCTTCGGTGAAAAACAGACCAGGGTGCTGCTGAAAGCGATGCTGATAACCGGTGCCGGTACGCTGGCCGCCGCAGGCGTATTCCACATCGTTCCGGGGTTCGGATATCTACTTTCTCTTTGTCCGCTGCTCTTCCTGCCGGCGGCAATTGCCCACCAGCAGGGTCGCATCATGCCCGGCATCCGGCTAGAATTCATCGCTGAATCTCTTTTTGTATTAACCGGCGTGCTGGCGTTTTTGTTTTCCCTGGCCGGCTAAATAGCCGGCCGATTTCAATGATGGAAGGTCTTGAGCACTTTTTTTTGTCAACGCGCATTCAGTGGTTACTTTAGACAGATACCAACTATCGCACAGCCAGGCGGTGGTGCACAGCAATTAAGGGATAAATCGGATGGCGGTATTCGATGTACACATCATTCTGGTCACATTCATACTGGCAACCGCCCTGATTCTGTTAATATCCGAAAAGGTGGCGGTCGATAAAACTGCCATCGGAATCATGGTGGTTTTGGCGCTGACCAACATATTGACCCCCACGGAAACAGTGGCCGGGTTTGCAAACCCGGCCGTTATAACCGTGGCCGCCATGTTTTTGTTGAGTCGGGGTTTGATTCGGACCGGGGCAGTCGACTTCGTGACCGCGACTCTTATGCGCTTGTCCCGAGGGAAACAGGTCTACGCCACCATCCTCATATTTATAACCGTGGCCGCAGCCTCGGCTTTCATCAATAACACGCCCGTGGTGGTGCTGTTTATTCCCATCGTGATGGCCCTAAGCTGCGAGTATAGTTTTTCCCCTTCCAAACTGTTGATCCCCTTGTCCTACGTCTCGATCTTGGCAGGAACCTGCACACTGATCGGCACGTCGACCAACATTATTGTCAGTGATCTGGCCGCAACCTATGGTTACGAGCAACTCACCATGTTCGAGTTGGGCCAAATCGGTGTCCCCATCGCTCTGGTCGGCATTATCTTTCTGCTGGTTTTCGCCCCGTTGCTCATGCCGGCCCGCACCGGACCCGTGTGTGAACTCGATCATGGCAAAGACAAACGCTACATCGCCGAACTCGTTGTCCCGGCCCAAAGCCCCCTGATAGCGGCGGACAATATCGCCGGCGTTGCGGAAGAAGAGTACGGCTTGAGCGTCATCGAAGTGTTTCGCAATGGCCATGTACTTGATCCGGAGCGAAGTCCCCTGGCCATTCAAGCTGCGGATATTCTGCTGGTCAAGGGATCGGCGGAAGATTTGCTGGGCTGCCTGAAAAAAGAGGCCCTCATACTGGCCCACGGGGAAGAAGACATGACCTTTGGCGGCGGCCTGAAGGATGACCTGATCATCGAACTGATTGTACCGCCGGTATCCCGACTGCTGCGCGCCCCGCTCCTCTCCACCGTTTTGCAGCACGATCCGGATATTCGCATCATTGCCATTCGAAGCCGCCGCAGCCATTACTCTTACCGCAAGATCCAGAAGGTCCGGCTTAAAATTGGAGACGTTATTTTGATTCGCTGCCCGCGCGAAAAGGTGGCCACCATCCGCAATTCGACGGACTTCGTGATCCTGGAGGATATCCACCACGCCATGATCGATAAAGAGAAGGCCGGTATTGCCGCCAGCATCTTTGCCGGGGTGGTGGCGGCCGCCAGTCTGGGGCTGGCCGATATCATGATCTGCTCACTGGCTGGCGTGCTGGCCATGGCCCTCACCCACTGCTTCAGCCTTAAGGATGCCTACCGGACGCTGCAGTCCGAAGTGCTGCTTTTAATCGTCGGCACCATAGCCCTGGGCCTGGCTATGCAGAAAACCGGCGCTACGGAGCTTTACGCCCATCTGTTTTTAACTCTATTTCAGGGACTGGATCCGGAATATGTCCTGGTGGGCATCATCGCCCTCACCAGTATCTGCACCCACCTTTTAAGCAATAATGCCACCGCCGTGCTGCTGCTGCCCATTGCCATTTCAACCGCCTTGGCCCTGGGCGTGAATCCCAAGCCTTTTATCGTCGGCGTCTGCTTTGGCGCCAGTGCGTGCTACGCCACCCCCATCGGATACCAGACCAACCTGCTGGTTTACAGTCCGGGCGGGTACCGTTTCTCCGATTTCGTCAAGCTGGGGCTACCGTTAAATCTGCTGGTGATCGGCCTGGCTTCGATTCTGATCCCCAAGGTTTGGCCGCTTTAATGCCCCGCCTGGCGTCCCAAGATCACGTTAGTCAGCAATTTCAACTTTGGCGGCCGCCGGCTGGTGAAAGAAATGCCGGAATTTGGAATAGGGGTAGGAAAAACCGATCGCGGCGGTTACATATTTCTTACGGTCGTTGGGAGCCAGGTCGTACTGGTAGGAGGCGCCCATGTGGGTATCCTGATAGTGCAGGCGCACCTCTTTCTGCCGTAACGCTTTCCCCTGGTGAAAGTAGGCTGGCCAGTCATGTAGGTAGGCCACAGACTTACCGACCGCCGGATCATAATCCTGGCTCAACATGATCTCTTCCTGGTAGCGCAGCAGATCTTCCATTTCACCGGAAACGCCTATTTCCTGGCTGACCAGAAAGGTCCTCAAAAGCCGGTAAAATTCTGGCCTGTGGTCCGCAAGCCACAACCAGATGTAAGTCCACAGCTGCCAGCCCTTGCGTTCCGGGTTAAAGGACGCCAGAAATTCGGTAATGTCCGGTTGGGTCAAGGCTCTGTTAATCTGGGGCATTTCCGGGTCTTCATAGAAATCATGGATGAGTCGCCTGATCCGCGACAGCGCTTGGAGTGTGGGTTCCGCCGACGAAAGCATCCAATCAAACAGGGCGGTATAGAAATCGTAATAGGTTAACTGCCCGGTGCGGTGCAGATAAATGGCCAGAAAGCGGGTATAGCCCCCGTTGTGCAGGGCCTGGGCCATTTCGGAAAAGACGAAACAGTCCTCCCAGTCGGCCAATGACATGGTATTGGTGGCAAACACCAGCTCCACATACTCGGTCTGGCACCCGTCATCGGCAATCCGCATGGGTTTGCGCCGGGTCTGCAATCCGTATTTTTCCCGCATGGCCGGTTGGGCCAGGGGAGCATTGGGCAGCAGCACCAGTTCGAAGGTCCGGAAATCGTCATGCATTTCAATTTCGAACAGGGTGCAGATGCCTTTGATAAAAGATTCACGGGTTTCCCGAGGCAGCCCCAGGATCAATTCGGTATAGGTGGGAATGCGGTAGGCCTGGTATTTTTCTTTGGCGGATTTATACTCCGCCAGGCTGACCCTGGGACGCTTGATGGCCTCCAGTACAGTCATATCCACACTTTGCATGGATAGCGTTGTGCCCCAAAGCATATTGTGTTCGAACAGCAGACGGGAGATTCCCAATACGGTCCGGTTGGATTTCTTCGCGAATTGGATCCGAACCCTTTGCGGGTAGCCGTATTTTTCTTTACAGGCCGCGAGCATCCTGGCGATCTCGAGGTCCCGCTCGAACAGGCCGAAATTCGAATCGGTAATGTAAATGTCTTCAATCTTATGGCGTCCGAAGTAATCGACCTCCGCCTGGACCCGATCCATCTGGTGCAGCCGGACCTTGTTGGTTGTGCGGACCCCCCAGTCGCAAAAACAACAGGAAAAAGGACAACCCCGGTTGGTCTCCCACAGAGCGATCTTATTGGCCTTGTCGGCGGAAGTGAGAAAAGGCGTAAACATACCCTTCAAATACGGACTGGGCACCGGTAGATCTTTGGGCAGTTTTTCACTCTCCCGGGTCTGGATGGTTTTATTGTCGGGCCGATAGCTTATCCCGTTCACCTGCGCCAGATCCGGTTCGGCCTGCAGCAATTCCTCCAGAAGGTTGCGCACCGGGATTTCACCCTCGCCATGCACCAGAATGTCGATAAACGGATACCTTTCCAGATAGCCGGTGCTGTCGTGAGGAATATGGGGACCGCCACAGACAACCCGGCATTGCGGGTACCTGGTCTTCACCTGCCGCGCAACCTCAATCTGCTGATTAAAATTCCACGCATAGCAGGACAAGAACAATATATCCGGCCGGGTAATTTTGGACACCAGGTTGGCCACGGGCTCCAGCCGACAGAATGGTTCCTGCCAATTATAGTGGTCACGGATCACCCGGGACTGCTCGGCATAACAACGCAACAGTCCGTAGGCATAGGGCACAAACTGAATCATGTTCAAGGATAGAAAGTAGATTTTGCGCATTTGGGTTGCACCCCTGATTAGAAGCTATCTCAATAAACTCTTTTGGCCCAATCTCGGCATTGGGCGCTGGATGGGCAAGTAAATCGCCTCCGTAAAGAATGCTGCCGTTTGTAGGGCAGACCAAATCCTCGAAATACTGATAGTATTTAACACGTTAGGCATTGGCTGCGTGGCACCTCCGGGTCCGACCCACATTTAAAAATCAGATCAAACGGGAAGTCCCGCAATACGGGGGAATGTAGCCTCCGCCTTGCCTGGCAGGCGACTTGTGCGGCGTAGCCTGAGGCGAAGACGTAAGCTCGCCGAGCGAAGACTGAACCGCAACCAAAATCCGTTTTTTAGACAACTTCTATCCGCTGGTCAGCTATCCGCCGGTTCCCGGTCTGGTTTTTGATCAATGGTCGGTTCGGAACCAGCCAGAATCCTTTGCAAATTGTCCCGGTGCCTGAAAAAGATAAACCCCACCATTACCAGACTACCGGTTGTATAGGCAACACTGCCCGTGAAAAACCCGACCGCAGGTACCAGGGCGGCTGCTCCAGTTAGCGACCCAATCGAAACCCGCCGCAGAGTCTTCACCATGAGAACAAATACCGACAGAAAAATGAGCGCGGCCGGTGGTGAGAGCGCCAGGCAGCCGCCCAGGGCCGTAGCCACTCCTTTTCCCCCGGTTTTAAAGCCCAGGTAAACCGGAAAGAGGTGCCCGGCAAAGGCGGCAACGGCCACACAGGTTGTCAGGGGCTCGGCCAGTTCGCGGGGTTCCCCCCGGAACAGGGCCAGCGCCATCAGAACCGGCAGGAATCCTTTCAGCACATCCCCCAGCAAGGTCAGCAAACCAAGCAGATTACCGGCCAGGCGACGCACATTGGTCGCCCCGATGTTCCCGCTGCCGGTATGGCGGATATCGATGGAGGTAAACAGGCGGGTCAACACCAGGCCAAAGGGTATGGAACCCAGAAAATATGCCAGGAGCATTAGCAAACTGCCGCCGAAGATTAACACAGCATCCCCCTGTTAAACGTCATCTAAAAAGGAGACTTTTGTCTCTTTCTTTCCTATGCTATGCAGGGGCATGGAACCTATCATCGTCCCTATTGAAGATGTGCTCGACCTGCATCTGTTTCGACCCGCCGAAGTGCCCGATCTGCTGGACACCTATTTCCAGGAATGTATCCGGGCCAATATTTACACCGTCCGGGTCATTCACGGCAAAGGCAAAGGCGTCCTGAAAAAGGGCGTTTTGGCGTTGCTGGAAAAGCACCCGTTGGTCCGATCCTTTTCTCCCGCGCCACCCGAAGCCGGCGGCTGGGGCGCCACCCTGGTAACACTGCAACGCCGGACGGTTTCGCCTGCTTGAGCCCGAGATGCCCATAAGCTGATTACCGACTTGCGGTCCTGGACATATGCCGGGCCACGCGCTGTAAAACTTCCTCACGCGTGTACAACCGGCCCGCACCGATTCCGGGACACTGCTGTGCTTCTCGCACCCAGCGGCTTTCCGTCCTCAGGATATTGAACCAGAATGGATACACCCTACATTGCCGAGGCCGTACCGGGTAAATGCGGCACCCCTGATCATAGAAAAAGCACCGGCCATCGGCATGTTCACCGATACTCAGCGTGGCTTGCCATTGTATGAGAAAATCTCGTCGGAACTGCTGGCGCGGGACATCTAAATATGCAGTGATCCGATCAATTTCATCTGCAGACACCCGAATGATTCCCGGCGTACCCGTACAGCAGGTTCCGCACCGGCGGCAGGCAAAGTGTAGACCGGCATCGAAAATATAGGGCCTGTCGAACAAGAACGCCATGCCACCTACTCTTTCATGGCCGTTACCGGGATGTTCGGCTGCAACGGAGCACGCTGGGCTATGCGTGTAATCTTAGGACGATAGGCCTCATTCTTTTCCATCTGGCCAGCTTTGAACTTCGCAAGCCAAAGGGCGGCAAAAAAGAAGACAAAGGCGGTAATGGCTGCCACGATCGAAGGATTCCGGTCCAAATAAGGTGCCAGTACCCAATTCCCCAGACAGGCCCCGGCCAACAGGGCCATAATGGGGACAATATACAGTAAGAACAATGCTTTTAGCAGGGATCCGGTTGCAAAGGCGATCACCACCGTGTCGCCCACCCGGGCATCCAGGCGATTGGTCACCTGCACGCTGTTACGTTCTTTGCCGACGGCGTGGCAGGAACCCCGGGATGCACAGCCTTCACAGGCGGCGGATGGCGTCGCCTCCACCCAGGTCCCGGCGGGACTGACAACTGTTACCGTAGCACGTTCGGTCGCCACTTCTACTCCTGATCAAACTGCCACCCTCCATAGGTCCGGACGGAACTATTTACCCGCCGGGCAAAGAGGATAACGGTCCAAAAACTTAGGCCCATTTTCTTATACCGACCCCGGGCTCGCTTGGTGTCCACTGAGCCTGAGCAGCCGGCCGGAAAACGGGCCCTGAGGGAAAAGTAATGCTGCACGGTGAAGGTCCTCCGGACCTTTTCCGTTTTGGTTAACTAACCGGCGGCAGCGGCCGGTTCGGCCTGAATTTCGCCTGCGGCCTCTTTTTTATAGCAGATCAACCCACACTGCAGGCAGCGGCCGGCTTCAGCAGCGGCCGGTTCCTGGGCATAACCCAGCTCAAGTTCCCCGCATTTATCCATCTCCGGTCCACTGCACAGCGGCATGATTTGCCGCGGAGCGGCCGGAACACGCTCTACCGCAAAAACGTTCTGAATCTCCGCTTCCGACTGCACCACATCCGATGCTAGCTCCAGCCCCAGTTCGTACATAACCTGGTGGATCGAGGCCGCCGCGCGGCGACCGGCGCCGATCGCTTTGATGGCCGCGCTGAAATCGGTGAGTTCGTCCCCGGCTGCCAACAGGCCGGCTTCATCTTTGAAGGCCGGTTTTTTATAGGGACAGATACCTTCCCACGCCAGCGGGCCGTTGGCCTGATCTTCAGGGGCAGCCGCATCACCAGTTTCAGTCCCGGAAACGACTTTTCTGAAGATCAGTTCCGGCATGCGCCCGCTGGCCAGAAACAGCGTTCCGGCTGCCTGGGTCTGCGGAAGCCCTTGGGCGGATGTCTGGTACTCAACCTGCTCAAGGTTGCGCCCACTGCCCTGCAGTCGGGTAATCGCGCCCCCAAAAACGAGCTGTACCCCTTCCTGGGCGGCCAACTTCCTTTTTTCAGCACTTACCGCAATATCGGCCGCGCTTTCCCTGAACAGAACGGTGACGTTTGCGGCCCCCATCTGACGGCAGACAACGGCGGCATCGATGACCTCGGCCGAACCACCGTAGATTACCACATCATCTTGTAATGCCACGGCACCGGTTTTTTGCCGGCTCTCGTTGAGCAGATCGATCAGCAAGTAGGTCCCCGGCACGCTCTGCTCGGTTTTGCCGCCGCCGGTTCTAAGCAGTTGACTGTCCCATCCGCCGGCCGCGAGAAAGACGGCTTCGTAACCTTCGCGCAGCAATTCATCCAGGGTGAAGTCCTTGCCCAGGGTCTGGCCGGTCTTGGCCGCAACGCCCAGTTCAAGCACCCCCTGGATGTCCCAATCCAGGATATCCATGGAGAGGCGATAGCGGGAAATGGCGCTGCGCAGTAGACCGCCGAGATGGTCGGTGGCTTCATATACGGTCGGGGCATGTCCCAGGCGAGCCGTGAAAAAAGCCACCGAGAGTCCCTGGACGCCGCCCCCCACGACCGCTACCTTGCGTCCGGTGGCCGGGGCACGAAAGGGCTGAACCCGTTCACCGCTCTTGCGCTCATAATCGGCGGCATACCGCTTGAGGAAATTGATCGCCACCGGTTCATCGACGTACTTGCGCCGGCATTCCTCTTCGCAGGGCCGCGGACAGATTCGTCCGATCACCGTCGGGAAAGGATTGCGTTCTTTGATCACCTGCACGGACCGGCGGTAATCCCCCAGAGAGATCTGCCGGATGTACTCACAAATGTTGATCCCCGCCGGGCAGGCCCGCTGGCAGGGAGTGGTACAATCATCGGTCGTATATTCGCGCAGTATTCTGCGCGTTACGGAAGAGAGTTTGATGATATGCTTCGGGCATACCCGCTCACAGGTACCGCAACCGGTGCACAGCTTCTCATTGACCACCGGCAGGCCCTCCGGGCCCATGACAATGGCGTTGAAGGGGCAGGCCACGGCGCAAGTGCCCAGGCCCAGGCATCCAATGGTGCACACTTTCATGCCGCCGCTCAGCAGGGCGGCACCCCGGCAATCAGAGATCCCGTCATAATTGAATTTGGTATCAGCCTCGGCAACACCGTAGGTACAATCCGGCAGTGCAATATCGGGCTCCTTGGCTTCGATGGCTACACCCAGGATAGCGGCAATGGCTTCGGCCGTGTCCGGGCCGGCCGCCACGCATGAATTGGGGGCCGCTTGCCCCTTGACGATGGCCTCGGCATTGGCAGTGCAGCCCGGCAGTCCGCAACCGCCGCAATTGGCACCGGGCAGCGCATCATCAACAGCCAGGATTTGAGGGTCCACGTAAACGTAGAAAACCTTTGAAGCCAGGGCCAGGCAAATACCGACCGCAACCCCGAGTCCACCCAGAATGAAAACCGCTTGTAGCATGTTCAATTCTCCAGTTAAAAAATCTCTGATTGTTAGAAGCTATCTTAAATAACGGATTATGACTTTTAAAATATTGCGTCAAACTTACACTTTTCGAAACAGGTCATGCATTTAATGCACTTCTCCTTATCGATGTGGGCCGGCTGCTTCTTCTCCCAGGCAATGGCCTCGGTCGGGCAGGCCTTGAAGCACAGGCCGCACTTTTTACAGGCATCTTCATCAACCCAAAACTCCAACAGCTCGATGCAGCGCTTGGCCGGACAGCGCCTTTCGTTAATATGCGCGTCAAATTCCTCCCGGAAGTAGCGCAGGGTGGAGAGCACCGGGTTGGGAGCCGTCTGTCCGAGACCGCACAATGCGGTGCTGCGAATGACATCGGACAGGGATTCCAGGGCATCGATATCACTCGTGGTGCCGTGACCGTCACAAATCTTCTCCAGGATCTGCAGCAGCCGGCGCGTACCTTCCCGACAGGGGGTGCACTTGCCGCAGGATTCATCCTGGATGAATTCCATGAAGAAGCGCGCCATGTCCACCATACAGGTGTTCTCGTCCATCACGATGACCCCGCCGGACCCCATGATGGCGCCGACCTTGGCAATCTCTTCGTAGTCTACCGGCGTATCGATGTATTCTTCCGGCACGCATCCACCGGAGGGCCCGCCCAGTTGAACCGCCTTGAATTTCTTCTTGCCCGGAATGCCGCCGCCGACATCGTAAATGATGTTACGCAACGTGGTCCCCATGGGGACTTCCAGCAGTCCGATATTGTTGACATCCCCGGACAGGGCAAACACTTTGGTGCCTTTACTTGTCTCAGTACCCACATCGGCGTACCACTGGCCGCCGTACAAGATGATCTGGGGAATGTTGGCCAGGGTTTCCACATTGTTCAAGATGGTAGGTTTTTCCCAAAGGCCCTTGTGAGCGGGAAACGGCGGCCGTGGTCGTGGCATTCCCCGGCGACCCTCGATCGAGCGCATGAGGGCGGTTTCTTCACCGCACACAAAAGCGCCGGCCCCCTGGTAAATCTCAACTGAAAAATCGAATCCGGAACCCAGGATGTCGGTTCCCAGCAGGCCGCAGGCCGTGGCCTGGTCGATGGCAATCTGCAGCCGCTTGATGGCCAGGGGATATTCGGTCCGAGCGTAGACATACCCCATGTGGGCATTGATGGCCCGGGCTGCGATAATCATGCCTTCGATCACGGCGTGCGGATCGGCTTCCAGGATACTGCGGTCCATGAACGCCCCCGGGTCGCCCTCATCCGCATTGCACAACACGTATTTCACCTCCCCGGGACTGGCCTTCGCAAAGGCCCATTTCATACCGGTGGGAAACCCGGCCCCGCCCCGGCCACGCATGCCGGAAATCTTGACCTGTTCAACAATATCGTCCGGCGCAATGTCCAGCAGGGCCTTGGCCACACCCTGATAACCGTCCCGTCCGATATAGTCGTCAATGGATTCGGGATCGATGATGCCCTTGTTGCGCAACGCACGGGGCATCTGGTTCGCAAAAAACGGAATGTCGTCCTGTATGGGAATGCGCTTTTTGGTGACCGGGTTCTTGTAGAGCAGTTTTTTCACCTGTTTGTTGTTGATCAGGTGTTCTTCTACAAGTTCCGGTACATCCTCCGATTTGATCTTCTGGTAAAAAACGCCATCCGGCTGAATGACCATAAGGGGCCCCATGGCGCAGAACCCGTTGCAACCGGTTTCGATCACCTGGGCCTTTTCCTGCAGCCCCTTGGCCGCCAGTTCATTTTCAAGGGTCTCTTTCAGTGCGATACTGCCGGTGGCATGGCACCCGGTACCGCCGCATATCAAGAGCTTTTTGACGGTTGTGTCGGTCAACCGCTGCTTTTCCCGGGCCTGTTTCTCTGCAAGTGTTTCCCTGGTCAATCTCTGCATCAGATCTCCTCATTCCGGAAGCTGTCCCCGCGTTGGCCGGGGTCCCAATCAACTCGTCTGCTGCGAATCACCATGATCCGTCCATCCCGCGCAAACCATTCATATAAAGCCGCCCGCAAGCAACAAAGAGAGAATACTTCGTGGTCATAACGGGGAGGGAATAGGATTTGGCCAGTTCCAGCACACTGGCACTGGGCTCTTTCCCCCGGACGAAGACAATCACGGTCACACCGGCAATTTTGGCAGTCCGCAGCACCTTTTCGGTGGTCAAACCCGTCAGCAGGGCGCTGCCTTGAGCTACCGCCGAGAGGACATCGTCCATCAAGTCCGCCCCGCCGCCGGCCGCCACCGTTTTGGAGAGGTGCTCTTCGCCCGTTAAGACGGCGGCTTTCAGTATCTCCTGGATTTCAGATAGTTTCATGAGAAACCGTCGCTTTCATAACCCGTGGGGGCAATCAAGCGAATCCCACCGGGTTATCGTTTACTCGTACTTGTCCAATATATCGATTATCTTTTCTGCGTTGATATCTCCATGGGTATTGCTGCCGACAACCATCACCGGCGCCAGGCCGCAGGCGCCCAGACAGCGCACGCCTTCCAGGGAAAACCGGCGGTCTTCGGAGGTTTCCCCCTCTGCTACCTGGTATGTATTGGTTATACGTGCCATCACCTCTTTGACCCCTTTTACGTAGCAGGCCGTTCCCAGGCACATCCGGACTGTGTGGCGGCCTTTGGGTTTCATTGAAAAGAGGGAATAGAAGGAGGCGATCCCGAAGACCTCGCTGACCGGAAGATTCATGTTCACGCTGATGTAGTCGATCAGTTCGATCGGCAGGTAGCCGGCAATGTCCTGGCATTCGCGTAAAACGGTAATAATGGAACCAGGTTTGCCTCGGTTGGCTGCAATCACCGCATCAATGGCCGTCCACATGCTCTCTTCAATATCCGGATGTTCCCGTCTAGCTTTGATACCCATTGTTAACCACCTGTTATTAATATCAAATAGAGATCAGAATCACTAAAATTCTATAAAAACATGACGTGGTAGTTTTTCACACAAATGCACCCTTGTCAATGGGTTCATGCCCCCTGCCGGACCAAAATTCCTTAAAATATTTTTTTTGCCAAGCAGGGGTTATTTCTGATAAAATCAGGTCAATAATAACCCTACAGATCCAGCCGAAAAATGACCGCAAAACCCATGAATGGTGACCGCGCAGCCGTAACGAAATCGGTTGAATATCTAAAAGACCGGATAGGCGTCCAACCAACCATCGGCTTTTTCTCGGGAACCGGTCTCAATGCAGCAGTTTCTTTCTTCGACCCGGTCGTGACGTTGGACTACCGCCAAATCCCCAACTTTCCACAAACGACTGTAACCAGTCACGGCGGGCAGATGCTTTGCGGACAGGTCCACGGAAAGAACATAGTGGCTTTGAATGGCCGCTTTCACCTTTACGAAGGATACCGGCCTCAGGAAGTTGTGTTTCCAATCCGGGTCCTGCGGGCACTGGGGGTCGAAACTCTCATCCTGACCAATGCGGCCGGAGGCATTGCCCCTTTCCTGACCAGCGGGGATATTATGGTGATTGCCGACCACATCAACCTGACGGGGGAAAACCCGCTGGTCGGTCCCAACGAAGACGATTGGGGCCTGCGCTTTCCGGCTATGACCGCCGCATACGACCCCGAACTGGGCCGGATGGCGATGGATGCAGGCGCAGTACTGGGTGTTAGCTTGAAAACTGGCGTGTATGTTGGATTGAAAGGTCCCAGTCTGGAAACACCGTCTGAAATCAGGTTCTTAAGGACAATCGGCGCCGATGCGGTGGGATTCTCGACAGTACAGGAGGTGATCGCCGCCGTGCACGTCGGAATGCGCGTTTTGGGACTATCGATCATTACCAACATAAATGATCCCGACCAGCCGGAACCAGCGACTCTGGAAGAAGTTCTCCATGTTGCCGGAATGATCACGCCCCGTCTCATCGAGGTAGTAGACCGCGTTATTTCCAACCTGGAGTCGGCGGCATGATCCCGGGTCAACTCCCCACGCACATGCCGGCCGTTGTGTTCGATGCCGGTCTGAAATTCATATCAGCATATCCGGTACCGGCGCCGCCCCCGGGGTGGGCCTTAATCCGAACCCTGGCAGCCGGCATCTGCCGAACCGATTTAGAAATCGTCAAGGGCTATATGGGGTTTTCCGGTATCCTCGGCCACGAGTTCGTGGGAGAGGTGTGCGCATGTGACCAGGCGGATTGGATCGGCCGGCGGGTCACCGGTGAAATCAATGCTGCCTGTGGCCATTGCCGGTTTTGCAGGGAGGGAATGGGACGGCACTGCCCCGAGCGATCCGTACTGGGCATCCTGAACCTGGACGGCTGTATGGCCGGGTATTGCATGCTGCCTGCAGCCAATCTGCACCCGATACCCAACGGGATGCCCACGGAACGGGCCGTTTTTATCGAACCGCTCTCCGCGGCCTGCGAGATCCTCGATCAAGTTCGGCTGGAGGGGACCGAAAAGATAGCCGTGCTCGGTGACGGCCGTCTGGGCATTCTATGCGCCTGGGTCCTGGCTTCCGCTGCGGGCGATGTCACCCTGGTTGGCCGCCACCCCACAAAGCTGCAGGCCGCTCGCTGGCGCAGCCTGCAGACCACCACTCGACTTTCCGATGTCACCGGGGCCGACCTGGTGGTGGAGGCCACCGGGAAACCCCGGGGGATGCTGGATGCCATGAAGATCTGCAGGCCGCGGGGCATTATTGTGCTAAAATCCACCCTGGCTTCCCAGGGCGAGTTGAATCTGGCTCCGGTGGTCATCAATGAAATTACCGTTATCGGCTCGCGCTGCGGGCTTTTCAAGGCAGGCATCTCCCAGCTGGAGCAACATCCGGACTTGCCGATCGATAGACTGATTACCGCGACGTATCCCCTGGAAAGTGCCTTGCGGGCCTTTGAAAGGGCCTGCTCATCCGACGTTCTCAAAATTCTGCTGGAGACTAGGTGAAACCATGACCCGCGACCAATATGATCTGATCATCCACAACGGTACGGCCGTAACCGTTAATGAACGCTTAGATATTATCGAAGAGGCCCTGATTGGTGTTCAAAATGGCACCATTGCCACCATTACGGCACGGCGGAAGGGCGCCGCCCTGCCAAAAGCCGCGGCAGCCATCGACGCTAAGGGCGGTATAATCATGCCCGGTCTGGTAAACACCCACACCCACCTGCCGATGACCCTGTTTCGCGGCCTGGCGGACGATCTACCGCTCGACCTCTGGCTGAACGAGCATATGTTTCCAGTGGAGAGCCAATTTATCACCCCGGAAAACGTGAAGTGGGGAACGCGGCTGGCCTGCCTGGAAATGCTCCTTTCCGGCACGACGACCTGCTGCGACGGATACTTTCATGCGGACAACGTCGCTGCCGCCGTGGCCGAGGCGGGCCTGAGGGGCGTTCTCGCCCAAGGCGTGATTGATTTTCCGGCCCCCGGCGTGCCGGACCCGGCCATGAACGTAAACCATGCCGTCACATATGTGGATCAATGGCTGGGGCGGGAAGCAAACATCACCCCCTCCATCTTCTGCCACTCTCCCTACACCTGCAGCGGGAACACGCTAAAGACAGCCATGGCGGCTGCCCGCGAAAGAGACATCCACCTACAAATTCATGTGGCCGAGACCGAGGCGGAACGCAGTGCCAGCCTGAAAGAACACGGGCTCACACCGGTGCAATATCTGGACGCTCTTGGAATCCTGGATGAAAACACCCTGGCGGTGCACGCTGTCTGGACCGATGCGCAAGATATCGACATCATGCGAATGCGCCAGGTGAATATATCCCATAATGCTGAAAGCAATATGAAACTGGCCGCGGGGGTTGCACCGGTTCCGGATTTTATCGCCGCCGGGATAACAGTGGGCCTGGGAACCGATGGCTGTGCATCCAACAATGATCTGGATCTGTTCACCGAAATGGATGCCACCGCCAAAATTCACAAGGCGGTCACCCGGGATCCGACAACGCTGGATGCGGCCACGGTCTTGAAAATGGCCACCCGGGACGGGGCCCGGGCCATCGGGCTGGGAAATGTGATCGGCAGTCTCGAACCCGGCAAACAGGCCGATCTCATCGTGGTAGACACCGCCAGCCCGCACCTGGTACCGTTATATGCGCCCCACTCACACATTGTCTACACCATGCGCGGTGCCGATGTGACCACGGTTGTCGTCGGTGGGAAGGTGTTGGTAGAGAATCGTGAACCGGTGACGCTCGACCAGGAAAGAATTATGGCCCGGGTGGGGGAAATTGCAGAACAAATAAAAGTGATGTGATGCGCCTCCCGCATAGCGGGGGGCATCCGCGGCCCCCTCAAAGGGGGCTTACGATTTAAATGGTTCTCAACATCCCCCTTAAGATGCGCCGAGCATCGCAGGAAAGGGCGACCATAATTTAGCTTGGGACGAAGTACTTGTCTGAGCGATAGCGAGTTGTGCTGAGCACGCCCTTTCCGAGAAGCGCAGGGCAGCCCTCAGGGCCGCGTCTTATGGGCGTTTACTTTTGGTTCGTTTTCTTTCACGCGAAAGAAAATGAACGAAATGTTTCAAAAGATTATATACCTTGCAGGCTCTGCAGTAGCAACCATTTGAACCGCTTGTTTCTCCCCGGATCGGTAGAACCTCTCCGTGCCCTCCACCAGAGGCGGAAGGTTTAGATCGAAACTAAATATGGACCCCTACTCCCCTTCAAACTCCGTCAGGGTAAAAATGGGGTATTGCGCGATCTTTTCCTTACCGTTCAGGTCGGGGAGTTCAACAATAAAAGCGCACTCCAAAATTTCTCCGCCCAGGGATTCGACCAGCTGGGTGGCCGCATAGATCGTTCCGCCGGTAGCGATCAGGTCGTCCACGATAAGACATTTTTCCCCCTTGGTGATGCCATTTTCACTGATCTCGACCGTAGCGGTCCCGTATTCCAGGGCGTAGTCCTGGCTGATGGTCTCGGGGGGCAGCTTGCCTTTCTTGCGAATAGGCACAAAGCCAACGTTGAGCTGGTAGGCCAGCACCGCTCCAAATATGAAACCCCGGGCATCAATCCCCACCACTTTGTCGATCTGCATATCTTTGTAACGCTCGTAGAACTGGTCACAGGTTTCCCGGAAGGCAGCCGGATCCTGCATCAGGGTCGTAATATCTCTAAACATGACACCTTCAATGGGCCAGTGGGGTATGGTACGGATTGTGTCTTTGATGTTCACGTCAGCGCTCCTTATCTAATTTTAGGGATCACGTTGATCAGTAAATTCTTGACCTTGCTGGCATTCTCGTTGAAAACGGCCAGGATCTCCTCCCAGGTCACCGCCGCCTCATCCTCCTTCCAGCAATCGTAATCGGTCGACATGGCCACCACGGCATAGGGAATGGCGGCCTCGGTGGCCAGGGCGGCCTCGGTGGCCACCGACATATTGATGACATCTCCGCCCAGGGTCCGAAACATATGCGATTCCGCTTTGGTTGAAAACCGGGGACCCTCGATCGTCACCATGGTGCCCCCGTTGTGCACCCGGTAGGCCAATTCCCCGGCGGTTTCGCAAAGCACCTTGCGCAAATCAGCATTGAACGGTTCGGCCATGGCCGTGTGACCGGCGCCATTTTCAAATGAATCGAAAAAGGTTGCCTGACGGTGCTTGGTGAAATCAATAAACTGGTCCACGATGACGAAATCGCCTCGCTCTGTGCGGGTCCGCAGGCTTCCGCAGGCGCTCGTGGCCAGGATATGCGACACCCCCTGGTCCTTGAGGGCCTGAATATTGGCGCGGTAGTTTACCTGGGTGGGGCTGAATTGATGCCGGCGGCCATGCCGGGCCAGAATGACGACCTCGACCTGACCAAGCTTTCCCACGGTCAAGGGTGAAGACGGGCTGCCAAACGCGGTTTCCGCCTTTATTTCCCGGGGGTCCCTTATAAGGCGGGGGTCGTCCAGGCCGGAACCGCCGATTATTCCAATTTTGGGCATGTTGTGCACTCCCTTTTCCTGCATTTGCTTTTGAATTACCGAGATCAGGTAATGTGCATATCGAATTTTCCAACGTTTGTAAATCGCTGGCTCTATCCGCACCTGTCCGGCCGGTGGTGCAATCGTAGTGAGAGGCTATCCCAGATTTGCCTCCGCCAATATCATACTTATACTGTCACAATAGAAATCGACACACGCCCAATCAGCAAGGCCCCGGAAAAGGATTGGCAAGTCCGGGTCGGTTGCTGACGAAATGTTGAAACCAAACCCAATCAAGGAGCTAGAAAATGAGCAGCGATCTTCTATTTTCAACCTTTCAGTTGAAGCAACATACTTTGAAAAATCGCATCGGGGTTGCCCCGATGACGCGGATGTCCTCCCAGCAGGATTCGGTTCCGCGACAGGATGTCCTGGATTTTTTGGTCCGACGTGCCGAGAACGGAGCCGCCGTGGTGTACACGGAAGCGATTGTGACCGACTATGAAAGCGCCCAGGGATATCCTGGACAGGCCAGAATCCTCACCCAGCGCCAGGTAGACACTTGGCGACCGGTTGTCGACAAGATCAAGGCCGGCGGTGCCCTGGCCATTATGCAGATCTTTCACTGCGGTCGCATGGGATGGCCGGAAGTCAATCCAGCCGGCCGCATCATAGCCCCCAGCGCGGTGCCCCCGGCCCAGGATAATCCCCTCACCGGCGAGCCCTATCCTGTGCCGGATGAAATGAGTTTGTTTGACATCGATCAGGTCATCAACGGATTCGTGCGGACCGCCAAAGGTGCTGTAGCTGCTGGTTTTGACGGCATCGAGATTCATGGCGCCCATGGGTATCTGATCAATCAGTTTCTCTCGGCCTATTCAAATCGGCGTACAGATGGATACGGCGGCAGCCCGGAAAACCGCTACCGGTTTGCCCATGAGGTGATCCAGGCGGTCGACGCGGTGATTCCGGAAGAAACCCTGCTGTTTTTCCGGATTTCCAATTGGGGGGTGGCCGATATGGACGTGTCCCTGTTTGCCGACCGGACTGAATACCAGGCAATCATCGCACAGCTTTCCAAGGAGCCCCTTGATGCGATTTCGGTATCCACTTACCGGTTCAATGACGAGGCTTTCGACAGCGGCAAGAACATGGCCGCTCTGACCCGGGAGGTCACCGACCTGCCCCTTATGATCTGCGGCCAGATCCATGACCGGGCCAGTGCGGAAGAGGCCTTGGCGGACGCTGACCTGGTCTTGAGTGCCAAGTCCATTTTGCTGAATCCAAATTGGGTAGGAGACGTACAGGACGGCAAGCCGCTGCCCCTGCACAGCTCCGAAGATGCAAATGTGGCCTATACGGAAGAGCCACTACCTTAAAAACCAAAACGCCCGATCCGCCTATATGGCGGGATCGGGCGTTGTTCTTTTTTCGGGTTCCTGCTTGCTGGCCTCACTTGTCTTAAACCGTGCTTAGAATCTATCTCAAGAAACGGATTTGGGTTGCGGTTCAGTCTTCGCTCGGCGAGCTTACGTCTTCACCTCAGGCTACGCCGCCCAAGTCGCCTGAAAGGCAAGGCGGATGCTACATTCCCCCGCGTTGCGGTCCTCCCCGCGCATCTATTTTTCAAATATGGGTCGCAACCGGAGGTGCCAGCGGAGCCAATGCCTACCGTGGCAGATACTATCAATATTTCGAGGATTTGGTCCGCCCTACAATCGGCAGCATTCCTTACGGAGGCGCTTACTCGCCATATAGCATCCAATGCAGAGACTGGGCCAAAAGACTTTTTTGAGACAGATTCTACTCTTCCGGCTTGATAGGGCTGTTGACCTCATCGCCCTCTACCGGATCGCTTAACAGCCCATCTTTGTCTTCCACGATGATTCGGTAGCGGTAAGTGGTCTCCGGCCGCAAGGCCGTGTCCTTGTAACTCAACTGGGACGGCCCCAGGGCTTTGAGTCTCGACCAGCCGCCGCCGTTCTTACTCAGGTACAACTGGTAAGCTTTAACGTCCGGTTCCGGGTTCTGGTCCCATTTAACCAGGATGTGATCTTCGGCGGCGGCCGCTGTGAGGCCCTTGACCTTGACCGGACGGAATTTGGTGGTGGCTTTAGCCACCGGCGAAATCGCCCCGTCAGCTTTGAACAGGTTGTAGCTTTCTACGGCGTAATAGTATGTGGTCCCGTCCGCCAGTTTGCTGAAACCGGGGCCTTTATCCAGGTAGGTGTTTTTTACCTGGCCACGCACATAACCGATTTTCTTCAGGCGATCGGGATCGGTTCCGCTGTAGATATTATACCCGCCCACATCTTTGTCTGCTACCGGCTCCCAGGTCAGCTCGACTGATTTGACCATGTTGCTGCGCGCATTCAGGTTGGCAGGATACGGTGGCAGGTCCTTGGTCTTGGCCTTGATGACGTTTGAGGGCCCCGTTTCGCCTTTCTGGCTATCATAGGCGGTCAGGTGATACTGGTACACCTTGCCGTCAATGAGCTTGCCTTTTTTATCGACGTAGGTGGTCTTATCCGGCCGACTGTTAGAGCCGATGCGTTCCCATTCACCGCTACTGTTCTTCCGGTAGATGCGATAACCGTTCACTCTTTCCTGGGACTGCCAGGAGAAGTGGTTTTCCCGCAGTATGTTGTCCTTTTCAAGCATTAGGGTAGGTCGCTTGACGGTGGCTATTTTCAGCGGTTCGGACAGGGAACTCTCGATTTTCTTTTTGTCCAAGCTGGACAGGCCGTACACGTAGATCTTCCCATCCTCGAGATTCTTCCGGTCTTCAACTTCAAAGGCTATATTGGCACCCGAAGCCCGTTTGGCCTTCACGGTCTGTATCAATTGCCAGTCGCCAGCCGGTCCGGTCTTCCGGTACAGGTTGTAGGCTACAATCTTGAACTTGCCCTGATTGTTCTTTAGGGATGGCACGAATTTAATGCGGGTTCGCTGAATAAAGCCTTCCGCGTCCATAACCAGCGGCGGATGGGGCTGCTCGACGCCCGCACCCAAGGCCTTGGCCGTCAGGTCGCTTTTGACTTCGCGTCCCGTGCCATCCAGAATGCCCACCTTGTAATGGTAGACCAGCCCTTTGCTGACGGTGCTGTCCACATAGCGAGGTTGATCGGTCTTGCCCAAAAACTGGTAGGGCCCCGATAGATTAGATGCCCGGTACACATGGTAACCGACCGACGGTTGCGTAGGATCGGCGGCCCAGGTAACTTCTACCTGGTTGCCGGTCCCCAGGGCTTTAAGTTCACTGATCGAAAGTTCCGCCGGGGCCAAACCCGATGCTTCCAACGTAATGGCGTACTGGTCACGATTCACGATGGTGTCGGTCAGGTCCTGGGCAAAATCGGGAACTTTGGCGGCAATGGCTTCCCGGCTGACAAACTTGCGCTTCCAGGTTTTCATAACATCTTGCTTCTGGACATCCATGAGCTTCAACTCAGCCCGAATGGAAGCATCCTTCTTGGTAACCTGCCCGAACAAAATGAAATTGATGCCCAGCACCTTCCCAGCCTCGGCCACCACAGCCGGGTCGTTACTCTGGACCAGACCAGCGTCGAACAGGGCATCCTCCATGGCCCGGCGTGGCATGATCTCGATTTTCTTCTCCTGCTCCAAAGTCTGAATCAGGACCCCGAGAATCTCGCCGTTGTAACCCATCGCTTCCATATTCGTCGGCGTCAGGTTGAAAATTGCCAGGGAGTCCTGACTTTGGCCGGCCGCCGGCGCGGCTGCCAGTACCAGGCCCAGGAAGACCAGTACCGGCAGTTTCATTCGCCTGAAGGGACTTTGCATGTTACTCCTCGAGATTCAGTCTGTGCTGAAGGAAGATATCATAGAGATTGTCAAGCGCAGATCTAGTCAGAGGCGATCCTTCGATCCGTTTCAACTTCTCGTCAAAGATCGCGTTCACGAAATTCTCGGCCGCACTCAGGGTATCCCGGCGACGGAGAAAATTCTCGCCCTTCTTAAAATAGGTTTGCTCGAGATTCTGCAAGGGCCGCAGGGCTTCCTTGCCGAGTTCCGCAACGACCTGATCGGTCATTTTCTGCAATAGCTCCGTATCTGTGGGCATCTCCAGCGGATCGAATTTCACGTTGGCCTCAGCCAGACCGGCGCTGGACTCGTCTTCGGCCACCTCTTTTCGTTCGATTGTTTTAACCTGGATATTTTCGCCGGTCGCCACATCGACAATCCGAAAGGAGAGCTGCACAAATCCGATTTTCTTGTGGTTGGAAACCCGGTAGTCCTTTTCGGCGATTTCGGGCTGCATAATCTTGGCCGGCGGAGCCGCAGCCAGCTGTTCCGGTGTCGGTTTGGGATTTCGGGCGACCCAATTCAGATACTCAATGTTATCCGTGATTTTGGTGCCCACCTGGTAGCGCACCGTCTTGGTGCCTTCCCCGGAGGTAGAATCAACCTTAAATAGCAGCACGCTGCCCATAATTGCAACATCGATGCCGTATACCCGGCCCATCTCCTTGGCTGAATTGGCGGAGACGACGCCGATCTGGCCGAGTTTCATCTCTTCCAGGATCGACTTGAGGTTTTCCCTTTCCAGGATCTTGATGTCACCGCTAGCATTCTTAAAAAGGTAGGTGATCAGGTTGTTGGCAACGATAACCCCCGCATCCGCGTTATCCGAGGGGCTGTTGAAGTCAAATACGGCGATCGACTTTTTCACCCGCGCTTTGATCTTGTCTTCCATGGCCTGAGACAGGTAGAAGATGTCCGGGTAGTTGCGGTTGATCTCCCGCAGCTTCATATACCAGTACCAGGCGCTGCCGAACTGTTCTTTCTCGGTAAACTGGCTGGCCACTAACGCTGCCCGGGCGGAGAGGTCCTTGCGCAGGCTGCTCAATTGGTAATTGTTGGGATCGGTGGCATACTTGACAGCCAGTTTATAGGAATCGAAGGCTTTTAAGAGCCATCCGGTATCCATCAACTGGCGGGCATCCTGGATGTAGTACTGCCCGGCCTTGGCATATACCTGCTTTACCAGCATCTTCAGCTTTTTATTGCCGGGCTGGTACTCCAGGGCCTTGTTATAAGAAAATACGGCCGTGTCCCACTCTTTCTTGGTAATGGCCGCACCGCCCTTCTTGATAAAATAGTTCATGTTGTCCCGCTGGTTGGCCACGGCCTCCATCTTGCGGGCCCCGGTGTGATCGGGTTTCAGCGACAGGGCCTTGCGTAGCAGGGATTTGGCCCCTTTGTAGTCATCTTTCTCGAAAAGCACCTTGGCATCGGCGTAATAGGCTTCCGATCCCTGAGAAACGGTCTGGATCATCAGCTGATAGGAATTTTCATAGTTGGGAAACCGGGCCTGAATCTGCTGAAAGTTGAAATAGGCTTTGACCCATTCCTCATTCTCCCTGAAATCCTTGGCCTGGGAGTACAATTTTTCAACTTCACCAACAAGACTGCTTTCCGCTCCGTTGACTTTAGCGGCAAAGCCCTGAACCACCGGACTGGCGGCATCGACTTTTTCCGCCTTGGCCAGGGTAGCCTTGGCTCTGTTTATGTTAGACATGGTGCGGGAATCGGCGTAACCAAGTTCCTTGGTGCCCGCATCCACATATTGTTTGACGAGGATGGCTTTAATCTCAGCCAGGGACTGTTTGTATTCCTTGTTGTTGGGCTCTTGGGCGATGGCTTCTTCGATGTAAGCGATCGCGTCTTCATACTTGCCCGCCTGGCTAAGCTGCATTCCTGTGTCATACTGCTTCTTGCCGGCGGTACAGGCGGCAATGAAGGCTGCCATGATAATCATCAGCCCGGCGTAATAGAGTACCCTGTTTTTCATGTTGTCCTCCCAAATTGAAACGGCTTCGATTTAAAGCATTAAAATATGGTATACACTGATAGTTATTCTTTTTTGTTGGCGGTGATGACGATCCGGTTCCCCTGGATGCTTTCCAGGGTAGAGTCGAAATACTTGCGGCGAAAATATTCCATCTGCAGTTCAGTGACCAAATGCTCCGGCCAACCGTTGTACTGGATACTGAATTCGGCTTTTTTCTTTTTAAAACTGAGCAACTGCACATCGACCATCGCTGGCATCGGATTTCAAAATGGCACCGACCTCTTCGGCTTCGGCGTGGGAAGTGATATTCTGAACCACCAGGTCAATCTGCCGTTGGCTGTAAAGCTCCTTTTCCCAGGTCTTGGTTAATTGCCGCCGAAGCGTCTTCCAGACGCTGTCCACGCACTGCTTGGCGCCTTTGTCGAGCACTTTAAGCTTGTTGGACCCGAGCAAGGATTTTACAGCACTGGCCGTGGCCAGGATTTCCCCCTGACCGGGCCTGAGAACATCGGTGCGCAGGCTGATTTCATGCAATGTGAGGTTTACGCCCTGGTAGGTGGACTCGCTGCTGGCAATTTCCAGCCCAAGCCTGAGGATCAGCCCCATTCCGGATGTATCGGCCGCTGCGGCATCGAACACGCGAAACCCCTCTGATTTCAGGCGGCGGCCCAAACGGCTGGCTGTTTTACGGGCCACGGGCACATAGGCTTTATCAAGATCGGAATCCAGCAGGATGCTGACCCGGGGATTCTTTTGCCAGCCCAGGATTTTTTTAAATCGGTCCAGGTCATTTACCAGGGCGGCAATTTCCACCTCCGCGCTGATCTCCACCTCATAGGTACCCAGATCGGTTTTCTGTTCGCTGACTATTTCCATGTTTTTCAGGTAGCCGGTGGCATGGCTGAAAACCTGGTCACGACTCACTTGAAAATTTTCTATGACCGTTCTTGATTCGATGCGGGTTCCCACAGCCTGCTCGATGGCTGCTCTTTTGGCCTCATCCAACGCTTTTTCCCGGGCGATGGCCACCCGGCCTTCCTCGAAAAAACTGACCCCTGTTGCGGTAACCTTCTCTCCGGCCGAAACGATAACCGGCAGCACCAGTAACAAGCATAACAGCGTAGCAACTCTTTTCATTGGCATCCCCATCGTTGATGATTGCCCGGGCAAGAAGGCAGGCAAATATTTTGGAAAGCAGACTATTTCAAATAATCCCGTATTTTACATCAGACCCGTGATGACATCCATATAGAATAAAGTTTCGGCCTGTTGGTGTCAAGATTGAAACGCGCTGGATAGGGACCGGCAAACCCGTTGCGCCGTGTTTTCCGGCCAGCGCCTGGCAGGCCAATAAATCTCAATGGAACATATATACAGGCAGTTATAGTATGCGCCGCGCACCACCCGTAATCTGCACACCCGTTACGCCCGCTGAACCGGAGCTTCCGGTGCGGGTTGCATCCCCAAAGGCGGCCTCAGGTGGTCGGTTTGTCCTCATCTGCGGAAGCATCGGCCAGGTCGCCTTTGGCCGCTTTCTCAACCGTTGCATAGATGGACCGAAAGGTATCATGAAAACCGGTGGGCGATACACGCCCGGTCTCAATGAATTTAACGACTATTTCCTTGGTTGCCCGCAGAATCTGCTCGTCAATAGACCCCATCAACTGACCTCCATAGAGATTTTTACAATGAAATTGAAACGTTAACAGGTATACCCCCGTATGTCAATACCAGTGGCCCGATTCAGCCTGAAAAGACCGGCACCGGTAATTGATCGTTTGACAGATGCCCGATATTTCTCTATGAACAGGAAGTTTTCGAGACCATTTATTTAATCGTTACCCTGGACAGAGCGGGTCCGGATGGAGAAAATACAGATGGCGGGTGTACGTTTTGGGGCAGGCATTCTGATGGCCGGCATGCTGGTCGTATTCATGGTGACCGGTTGCGCTAGATTTGATGACCGTAATCCGCGCCCGCCCAAATTGACTTTACCGGAATTTTCAGACGGCGGTCTGGTCAATAAAGTGGCCCTTTCCCTGTTCGACAATCGCACCCAACTGCGCTTCGAAGAGGTGGAGCAGTCATTCTACAAACCCTTTAATCAGCAGATAAAAGACGGGTGCCAGGACCTGCTCCTTTTCACCCCGTATGACCCCAACTTCCCGGAGGCCCTGGTAGACGCCACGCTAGTTCCCGAGAGGGGTGCTCTCAATAATATGGTCATTGCCCAAACCGGTCGGTTGCTGGGACTGGGTGCCGTAATTACTGGCCGGCTGGCCAATATCAGTGGCTTTGAAAGGGAAAAGGGGTTCTGGCTGTTCAAGGAAAGCCAACACTATGAGCGGATCATGATCCAGGTGGATATGTACGCCATGGAGACCGGCGCCAAGATTTTGAGCGAAGCCTATTCGCAGGAAGTCGAGATCAGCGACGCTGAATATCAGGCCCTGGCCGAGGGCTCCGTGGAGAATTCGCCCCAGGCTATAGATGCGTTCCAGGAAATCGCGGAGGATATCGCTGAGGATGTATGTGACATTCTCGACGATATGCCCTGGATCGGGTTTGTCACTCGGGTTGAAAAGAACATCGTGACCCTCTCATCCGGGTCGGATGCGGGCCTCGTACCGGGCCGTCGCCTCGAGCTTTTCAGTAGTGATCGGATTTTCCAAACCCCCAAAGGCACCCGCTTTTTCGTACCGGGCACCAAAACGGGGGAAATTGAAATCACGGCCGTCGAAGCCGGCCGCGCCCGGGCAACCCTGCTGCCGGATTCCAAGGCCGGACCCGGTTATACGGTCCGTATTCGCTAACCTACCCGGTAAACCGCAATTGGATCCTGCATACCCTTGACCCGTACGGGATCGAGCGCAACAATAGCACAATCCGTCGCCCCATCCCGGCGCGCTGGTTTTTGGGCCTGTATTTTCAGATAGGTCTTTTCACTGATCAGGATCTCCCCCGGAGCGGCCAGGGCCTGCAGCCGCGCAGCGATATTGACCGCCATGCCTACCGACGTAAATTCCTTTTTGCGGATGGACCCCAACAATCCTGAAAAGACGGTTCCCGTGGATATCCCGATACCGATTTTCAACCGCAAACCGTTTTGTTGCCGTAATTTGAGATCTATCCCGGCGGCCGCCGCCTGCATCATCTCGGCAGCGGCCACCGCCCTCAGCGGATCGTCCTGCCGTGGTCCCAGCGAGCCGAACACGATCATGATGCCGTCTCCGAGGTGCTTATCGACGATTCCGCCGTGCTCGTATGCAATTTCACCCAGAGGTGTAAAATAGCTGTCGTTCAGAAAACCGGCCAGGTAATTGGGGGACACGGTCTGCGTCATGCCGGTAAACCCCCGGATATCGGCAAACAGGACAGTCACCTCGTGAAAGGCAGGTGCCAGGGCAGTCGGAGAACTCTGCAGTTCATTGTAAACCTGTTCGGTTACGAACTGGCGCAGATGCTTTTTCACGGAGATACCCCGGATATTGGCCCGCAGAGATTTGTTGTCAAACGGCTTGGTCAAAAAACCGTCAATGCCCTGGTTCGTCGCGGCGATCGCGGCTTCCATTGTAGCGTAACCGGTTAAAATGATCCGGGTCATTTCCGGATTGATCCGGCCAATCGCGCCCAGTGTTTCCAACCCGTCGATCCCCGGCATCCGGTAGTCCGATACGACCGTCGTTATTTCGGGACTATACTGCTGGGCAATGGCGATTCCGTTTTCACCGTTCTCGGCGATATACAATTGGTAGGGCTCTCTTTTCAGGGCCCGGGCAACCGACCGACGGACGCCTTCCTCGTCATCAATAAACAACAAACCATTCATTTCCACCTCCTGGGGTAAGCTGTTATCCGGGGGGAGCTTTCAAAGTATGGAAGGTCAGACGACCGGGGGGCACTAGAAGCTATCTTAAATAAGTCAATCTTGATTAACCGGTCCTGCTTAGCGGGCTGGGAAGCGGATGGGAGAGACCGGTTGGATGTCAGGGCGCCTCATCTGCCAGGGATTGCTGGTAGCGGCGAATGATATCGACCGCTTGCTGCTCGGTGGAAATCTTCTTGATGGCTTCCCGAAAGTGGCTGGCGTGTCGCAAGCCCTTCACGAACCAGCCCAGGCGGCTGCGCATCATGTAACACGCGTGGGTTTCACCGAAGTACTGCACCGAGGCGCGCAAGTACCGTAGCATACCTTCAAAGCGTTGTTCAAGCCCCGGCGGGATATAGTTTTCCCGTTTTTCAAGCAGAGCCCGGACACCGGCGAAGATCCAGGGGTTGCCGATGGCTGCGCGACCGATCATGACGGCATCGCAGCCGGTCTGGGTAAACATGTCCAACGCATCTTGCGGAGTCTGGATATCACCGTTGCCGAAGACCGGTATGCCGGCGTGCTGTTTAACGGCCGCAATGATGCGCCAATCGGCACAGCCCCGAAACCCCTGGGCAGCGGTGCGCGGATGGACGGCCAGGGCATCAACCCCGCAATCTTCAGCAATTCGGGCAATCTCCAGAGCCTGTTTTCCGGTCGAATCCCAGCCGGACCGGATCTTGATGGTAACCGGGATATCCACCGCCCGGCGGACAGCCCGAAGTACATCCCGCGCCCGGTCCGGTGTTTTCATCAAGGCCGAACCGGATCCGGTTTTTAAAACTTTGCGGACCGAACACCCGAAGTTAATGTCGAGGATGTCGGCCCCGGCCTCCGCCACGATCCGGGCGGCTTCAGCCATGATAGCGGGGTCCGAACCGAAAATCTGTACGGACAGGGGTTTCTCCCGGGGCGTACTGTCCATCAGGCGGTGGGTTTTTGCGGACTGGTGAACCAGCCCATTGGAGCTGATCATTTCCGAACAGACCAATCGCACCCGGCCTCCTTGGCCAACAGGCGCAACGGCAGATTGGTAATGCCGGCCAGGGGCGCCAGGATCGTGGGGTTGTCAACTTTTACGGCACCGATGTGCATGCAGATTTAGTTCCTTTGCGGGGACCGGTCCATGGCCGGGTTGGCATAGCAGAACAAACAGTTATGCCCGCAGGGATGCCAGGCATAGGACCCTATATCCCGCGACACCTGGCACCCGCAACCGGCTGCCACCCGCTGACCGGTATCCCGTTTACGGCTGATTGCTCCCCCAAACAGGGTCATTAAAAGATCCGCGGAAATACAACTGCCCTGCTCAACGCCTGCTCCAGCCGGCAGCGCCGCCAACACCTCGTTTTCGCAGCAGGTCTGCAGACGGATGGCCAGGGGTTTCAAGGTCCGCTGCAGGGCCAGGCAGCAGGCGACCTTTTCCTCCAGCGGAAGGTCGCGAAAACGGAATCCGGGAATGGCTGCAGTCCTTTTCCTGATTTTGGCGTAATCATCCACAAAACTGGTAACACACCGCCGGATGCCCAAGTCCCCGGCTGCGGCGGCAATACGCTCAAAATCCTGCAGATTGTCGCCACGATTGCCCGGACCGCGATCATAAAAACAGATAGGGTCAAACCGCCAGTTAATGACCTCGGGACCAAAGCGCCGGCACAAAGCCGCCAATTGATCGAGCCGGTTCGAAAGGGGGGGGATTTGCGGCTCCAGAACGGTATTCTCGGAATTCACGGTAAAATTGAAAAACAGCTGATACCCCCGCTGTGCCAAGTCCTCCCCATACCGGTCATCTAAAAAAGGCCCGAAATCCTTGGACCAGAATACAATGCTGTGAACCCGGGCCGCCACCGCCGGTACCCTGGAAATTTTCCGGTTGTACGGATTCACGACCTCAAACCAGCCTTGCCGAATGCCGTCCATAAACCAGGGCATGAAAAAAGCCGGAATGTCGGTCCGCCGGGAAGCGGACAAAATAATCTTATCACCAGCACCCATTTTCCAAACCAGTAACCGCAAAGGGCAAACCTACCCCATCTTGCGGCACATGCATCGTATACCCCTTCATGTGGTAGATTTTACCTTTAAACCCCGCGAGGTTCATAATTCCCGGACCGGGTTCAATCCTTCTTCAAATCGGCGAACGAAATGACTTTGCCATCCTGTCAATCGTCGTTCTCATTCTCTTTACGCTCCCCGCCTTCGGGATCAGGCTCAACTGGAGCCACCACCTTTTCCAGACGCATCTGCTTGCCGTTCATGGTAAAGGTCTCACCGTCGATATAGACGTCTTTCAGGATCCAGGTCACCGCCTGCAAAGGAACCTGCAACATTAAAAGGGTGACGTGATACCAGTCCGGTTTGACATCCGGCACGATACGCTCCACGCGCGCAAAAACCAGCGGGTTGTCCTCAAAATAGATCAATACCAGATCATTTTCAGTGGTCATGGATGTTCCTTTCGCATTTCAATCCCGGGGGCCGGCCGAAAAATCGCGGCCAGCGGGATTTAACTATTGACCCGGTAACCGGTTCATAGTTTATGCTTGCAGAATTCACAACACCTAATAGCAAAGTGCGGTTCTCTAAAAAACTCCAGTAGTGCCGATCTGTGACCGTATCTGTCACAGACGGCGGTTATAATGGCCTCATAACCTTAAAAAGGAGGCCGCTATGACAACATTTACGATCACAGAA
>Ga0126325_10000056_pt1 | contig 40790 bp, 42 predicted proteins | sample InaspJWI14metaG_FD_94487 | JGI IMG/M metagenome (GOLD analysis project Ga0126325, IMG submission 94487) | Marine gutless worms symbiont microbial communities from Oahu, Hawaii - Inanidrilus sp. 1 OAHU.JWI-14 metaG | ecosystem: Host-associated > Annelida > Digestive system > Unclassified...
GTATCGTCCAGCAGGCTGTAAAAACTTCAAAGATCACTTGGAAAGACGTTACCTGGGATATGGACCCCATATCCGAGTACTTTATGCCTGCTGGAGCTTTTTAGAGAACCGAAAAAAATAAAATGGCTATTAGGCCTGGTTAAGGAATCAATCATGAATAAAAATATGAAAAAAACAGCAATCGCCCTGGTCGGAATTCTGGTATTTTCCCTGGTGGTCGGCAACGCGCTCTTTGCAGGGGAAAGACGCGCCGGGTCAGGTGTGGTAGATTCTTTTGACGCTACGTTCAACACCGGTAAGTCTTCTGCCGGCAGTACCTCCGGCGCCGGTGAACAAAAAGCATCCTGGGACGTCATTACTGCCGGGGATGTCGCGTTTGCCGCCAGTCCTTACAATGGCGCGCTGGTTGCTTCGGGATCGTTTTACAAAGGAACAACCCAGAACGAGGTAAACACAGCAGATGCTAATTTTATCCGTAGCGATGGGGTTGAATCTTATCTCGTGTGCGTGGTCGACGGCGCGCAGGTCTCCGGAAAAGTGTGCGTGAATTGATCAAGATCGACAGAGAGTTTTTTCTATACAACCTAAACCCAAAAAATGACCGGGTAGTGATAAGATAAAAAATCACTACCCGGTTTCTTATTTTAGCCACTCTACAAACGGACTCATTCAAAACAACCCTGCAATTGCAGTCCGGCCTGGGACAGGTCGAATTTGACCGGGCCTATCGAATCCAATGCCGTCTCGATGATAAAAATCTCTGCCTTGGTCGTGATGATGCGCAGATTATTGTAGGCATCATAACGGTAAAGCTAAATTTGATTGGCCATCTTCTGAAGATTAACAGCTTGAAAAACACCGCATTGTCTTTCAGGCACTGTGGAAAAAAGCCAAAATCCGGTGGACAAATCGATTGTAAAGTAGGTAGAAATACCTTATTATGAAGCATATCTTTCCGGGATACAAGAACTGGAACATGGTTCTCCCGGACATGATCCCTCGAAACGAATCCCAGACATAACCCGGCATTGACCGGCTGATAAAAAGATAGGGTGCCCGTAACTTATGCGAGCGACCGATACGCGCAAGTGTGTTGCGATCAAATTGCGTCCGGCTCACCTGCCCTGACCGGTATACGATCTCCAACCACCCTGTATTCCTCTGATAATTGTATTTTCGATGCCCTTGCCACGAGGATATTGCAAACAAACCGTGATCTAAAACGGAGGATAAAGCCATGCCAAGCCATACCCGGATTGCATTGGTCAGTTTGTGGGGGGTAGTCGTATTCTTGCTGACCGGCGCCGCCTTACAAGCCCAAAATTTGGGATACTTTATTGACGAGTCGGCGGTCCGGTTGCCGCCGATCACAATTGAAAGCCGTGGATCCGACCTTGCCGACATTGACGGTGACGGTGATCTCGATATTCTGTTAGGTACCGAAGCCCAGGATTTGCTACTCATCAACCAGGGTGGGCTGCAGGGTGGACAGACCGGTGTTTATACCGATGAAACCGCAGCCCGGTTGCCCCCCAACCCCCGGGGCACCATCAATGCCTACTTTGTTGACATCGACGACGATGGGGATCCCGACTTGCTGCTCGGCCAAGTGAGCGTCACCCGCCCGGCGCTGCTTATTAACCAAGGCAACCTTCAGGGTGGCACGCCCGGCATTTTTATGGATGCTTCGCACCGCTTGCCTGACTTTAGCTCCTGCAACCGTATGGATTTCGGTGATATTGATAGCGATGGCGATACGGACATCGTGGGTGTCGAAGGCGGCAACTACGTCATCCTGATCAATGTCGGCGGATCCTTCCAAGACCAGACTGCATCCCGACTGCCGGTGCTGCCGGATGGCTACCATGGTGCCTTCACCCTTGGCGATGTGGATGGTGATGTCGACCTGGACCTTTTCCTGTCCAACACGTTGGATGGCGGCATGCAGAACCAGCTCTTTATGAACAATGGCCTGGGCTTTTTCTCTGAGGAAACGAGCGCGCGGCTGCCGGCTGTTCTGGACTAAAGTATCAATGCCGTTTTTGGCGATGTAGACCTGGACGGCGATAGTGATATCCTGGTCCTCAACCCCGGCAATCCAGGCGATAGCAACCTCGACCGCCTGCTGATTAACAATGGCTCCGGATATTTTACTGATGAAACCGGCAGCCGTCTGCCGCCGGTGCAAAGCCAGGGCAGTCAGGGCGGTGAAGACGGTGCCATTGTCGATGTCAATCTGGACGGCTTCCCCGACATCGTAATCGGTTCGATCACCTGGCCTCAATACCGTTGCCTGGTCAACGACGGTACCGGTTTTTTTACGGATGAAACCACCGCACGCATGCCTGATGTAGGCGGATCCACCATGCATGTTTCCGCTGGAGATGTAGACAATGATGGTGACACCGATTTCCTGTTTCCGGGCAGTGTGCTGCCGACGCGCCTGTTGGTCAACCAGGGGCCACCCGGGGAGCAGTTCGATATCTCCTATTTCTATGTGCAGCGCCGCGTCACCGAAGACGGCCGCGATTTCAACCGACTGGGATTTGCGATCCGGGACGGCGAAGGCAATTACCCGACGGAAGATGTGCTCTCCTCGGTATCCCTGTACGACCCTGATGGTTTTGCGGTAGAACTGCCGGACTTGGGTTTTCTCACGTACGAAACCGGTTCGGGTCGCTATGATGAAAGCAACCGGCATGTGGGAGCTCCCACCCGAATACCATACTGAGAACTACTATCGGGCCGACTTTGCCGACTCACTCAAAATGGGACAATACCGGCTCGAAGTGATTGATATCCAAGGACATACCCATGAACGGTATTATGATTTCAACGGCATAGTCGACCTGCCGTTGATTAGTGCCGCCACGGTGACCAGTAGCCTGGAACACGGCGACCTGCTCTTCACTTGGCCCGTTCCGGACCTCAGTCACCTGGATCCGGTCCCGGAGACGTCCATGCGCGCCATAGTGAATGCGTATTTGCAAGATGGCAACGTTGTGGAATATTATATCCGGATCCCCACCGACCTGGGCATGTTGCGACTGCCGGCCTGGTTTCTTGAATACCTGGTCATGCTCCAGACCGAGCGCCTGGAGGTCACCTTGCAGTTGCGGTCAAATGACAACAATAACCGCAGCTATTCCAATCCGATCGCACCGGCCAGTTTCTATATCGATGCTCTCTTTGTGCAAAACCGCGTTTACGAAGATGGACGTGATCTGAACCGACTGCACTTTGTTGCCAAAGATGCTTTTGGCCGCCTAATGCCGCTCGACGCAGTCATTAATGTCGATTCACCCATGACCTTGTTGGATGGTGCCGGCCAGGCTTTAACCCTGACAGACAAAAGAATTGTCTGGTGGAATGCCGCTTTTGGCCGTTTTGACGGAACAGTTCTCACCCTTCCAGATGCATTTCACGAAGAGAGCTTCTTCTTTGCCGACATCACCGAGACCTTATCGCCGGGCACCCACCGTTTGTCAGTCACCGGGCTGGATGCCCAAGAGCAGAGTGCCAGTTATCATTTTAGCGGTCATGTACCGCTGCCCATCATCACAGCCGACACCTTTTTTATCAATTTTGACGTATTGGGCAATTTAAACTGGCAGTGGCCGGTCCCGGACCTGTCAGGGTTAAATCCGGTTCCGGACACTTCAGTCAGAGCGATGGTGCAGGTATTTGCCGGGGAAGCTTATGTCGGTGAATATTATATCAAGGTGCCGACCAACGTCGGCCACCTCTCATTGCCGGCCGAACGCCTGACCGGTGGTAACCGTTTGGGTTTCACCTTACAGCTCCGCACGAATGACAACAACAACCGGACCTACTCCAAGTTTATGAGTGTGCCCGTGGCCGACGCTGACACAGACGGCATTGAAAATGTTCTGGATGACCAACCGAATCAGGCCAGTATTCAATTCAGCGATGGCACGACCGGCGGTACGATCGTTGACCGCGCCGACCAAATCCTGGCAGTAACAGACGCTGCCCAACCGGCCGCAGGCGTGCACTTGATTGCTACCGGGGGCCTGCTGCCGGCCACCGTGGAAACCTGCTCCGGGGCGGGTGTTTTTACCCTGGATGCCAATGACGGTGTCGTGGTCACCTGCAGCAGCGTCCATGCGCAGGTGACCGGCGGCCAGGTGGACATCATCCTCACTGCGGATAATGGGACGGTCACTGCAGTCAGCCTGGATTCCGGCAGTGGGGTATCCTTCGAACCGGAATCCGGTTCGGTCACCGCGCCTGAATCCAACCCAGACCCGATCATTGTGGTGGTCGATGGTGTCGAAGTACCTGTCGAGCCCGGCACCAGCGTGATTGTAGATGATGTTACAATGGGATGCACGGCCGACTGTAATGGGGACGGAAACGTAGACGGCCGGGATATACGCTGCAAAAGTCGCGAATTCCGCAAAGCCTTTAAAAGTTGGGTTACCACCTGCTGGAATTCCGGTGAAGCTTGCGGGGATGTCAACTACGACGGCCGCGTTACCTTCAGAGACCGGATCCAAAAATATCTCGAGATCATGGGGGCTGTTAAAAACTGGATACGAGAATGCTGGCGGCCGGCTCGCCGGGCGTCTTGATTCCGATAGCATACATCAAAGAAGGATCATTGCAGGCAATACCCGCATCCGGCGCTAATCCATGCAGGTTTCTGTCACGATGATGCTCCCCAGACACCATTTTGGCAGGATTCGGCATCGGGCTATAATGGCGAGGTAATCGCGTTTGCCGCGAGTCTTTTCAATGGAACCCCCAACGTGGTCGGGTCTACCGAAGGAGGATCGAACAGAACGTCCCGAATTCAAAGGGCGTGTGCTAACTAAGAAATTGAAAGACCGGTCTTGGTCTCAACTATAATACAATATAGAAAGCCGGATAGCGACAGATGATCACTATGCAGTTTTCTCCTGCATAGAAGTAATCCAGCCTAACATTCAGTTCAGATAACGATCCCACAGTTGTATTTGGCGGTTTTCAACACTTCCGAACACAGCAACAAATGCGGATGCACTTTGCTGAACACTTCCTGTTGAATACTGAATCCGCCCCACTGGGTAAATGTACAATAGGTGACACTGGCGGAGGTCTCTGTAAGTTCTATCCGGGGCTCTGGTTCAAGCGCCAGTGCAATTTCAGCCTGGACCGGGTCAAATCTCACGGGACCTAATTCATTTAGCGTCGTAACGATCTTGAAAATCTCTTCCTTGGCCGTGATGATGCGCAGGTCGTTGTAGGCCGCATGCCAGTAAAGATAGAATTGATTGGCCACCTCCCGGAAAACCACTAATTCAAAAAAGCTCTCCGGAGTGCCGTCTGAAACCAGAAAATCAGATACATTGTGTTTCCGTTCCCAGGCCTGATGTTCGGTCATGGTTTCAAACGGAGTGTCATTCGTCGGGCGGGCATAAAGGCAGGGATGGCCGCCCAAACCTTCCTGGTAGTCGTATGTAAAATCAAGCACGAATCCTTCTAACAGCGACAGGTGCGCGAGAATATCCAGATAGGTGTTGGGATTGAACTCGGCGCCGGTTCTCTCCGGCTTGTTGCTGAGCAGGTTTCCCGGCAACGCTGATCCCTGCGCTTCCCGGATATCCCTTATTAAATCTGAATAATACGTGTCATGGCCCATTCTAAACCTTTTTCCCAATTGCGATCACGAACATTTAGTCCAGCTCGGCTATGTCAGGACTTCACGAAAAGCGGGAAAATCTGCACTGGTCAGACATAACCATACCAAAGTGATGGCGCTACCCGGATTGACATCCCAATAAGTCGGCAAGGCATTTTTAAAGGCGGCTGCACAAACCTCTTTGGGAATACCGAAAATTCCGGTGCTGATGGCGGGAAACGCCACCGAGGTCCAACCTTTTTTGTCCGCCACTTTCAAGACATTTACGACGGTGGCCTCGATCCGCTGCTGTTCATCGCCGCTACCCATGCGCGGACCAACGCCATGAATGATCCCTTTAAAGGGCAGGTTCCCGGCCGTGGTGGGGACAGCATAGGTCGTGGGAATCCGCCCCACTTTAGCTATTATTTTGTCACATTCGGCATCCAATTCCGGGCCGGCCTCGTCGGATATGATGCCGGCTAGCCCGGCACCGGGCGACAGCCCTGAATTGGCCGGATTGACAATGGCGTCTACCGGAGCGCCGAGCAAATCCCGAATGCCGACCTTGAATATCCGCTCATCTCCGGTTTTTATCTCGATCACATCCATGCGACTGACTCCAGATGGCGGCTATAATTCACATCCATAGACCGTGTTAAAACGCTTCACCACCTCCCAAAGATCCGGCGCAAGCCTCTTTCTGACCTCATCCACGACATCTACCGGTAATTCTTTGTACCAGGCATGGGCTATTCCCCCGGCTATACACGCCATGGTGTCGGCATCACCGCCAAGTGAAATGGCATTTTTAACGGCATCCATGTACGAGTTGGAATCAAGAAAGGCAATGATTGATTCAGGGACCGATCCCTGACAAGAGACGTCGAAAGAGTATCCGGGTCGAATGGCATCCACAGTGCGATGGAGATCGTAGTCGAAACGTGCGGATATCTCGCGGCGGATATCTTCTTTGGACGTCCCCATGCGGGACATGAAAATTGCCAGGGCGGTGGCCTGGGCGCCTTTAATTCCCTCTGGGTGGTTGTGGGTGACCTCAGCTGATCGCCTGGCAAAGTTCAAAACTTCATCGATACTGTTGTAGGCAAAACCGACTGGCGAAACCCGCATGGCCGATCCATTTCCAAAGCTGTAGTAAGGTTTGCTTTCAGAAGAATTGAACCACCCCCGGAACAAGCCCCCGTAAGGTAGGTTGTGGTACTTGCGAGCGTAATTCTTTATTGTGGTCGCACAGTCCGTGTCATTCAGGATCCAATCCGCAACCGCAACGGTCAAAACCGTATCATCTGTAAAATCGGCAACTACGGTATTGATATCTTTGCTTTTCGTCGGGATTTGCTCGTAAGGCGCCCCGATCATATCTCCGGCAATGGCCCCTAGCATCCAATACTCCCATCCAGAAAAGGAACCGGACAGTATATGTTGATTGTAACTTAGCTGTTTTACTTACCGGGCAAACCCAATTACGCCGCATGCCAGTCTTGCTCCGGCGCCACCAGTGGGCTGGGTCTTCATATCATCCGGATCTGCATGCACGATCACACTGCGGCCGATAATGCCATTGGGTCCTTCCAGGTCAGGCCCGGCAACAAGTATATCCAATTTACCTACCCCGGATTCAGCGGCCACAATATTGCCCAGGTCGCCAACATGGCGGGGATCAGCATTTGGGGCACCATGAGAAGCTTTCCCAGGATTGAAATGACCGCCGGCCGAGATACCATCTGCCGCCCGACAGTCACCGTATTCGTGGATGTGGAAGCCGTGCGGGCCGGGTGACAGGTTGGAAACCTCGGCAATAATCCGCAGGCCCTTCGCGGTCTTGGCGAAAATGACGGAACCGGAAACTGTATTTGCGGCCGTGGGTATCAGCACTGCGACAGCATCTGCCTTGGGAATCGGTTGAAAGGTTTCTCCACTGCAACCTACAAAAAGCACCATGGTCACAAACAAACCTATTATCAATACGTTGAGATTAGTATACATGTGCCGCCTCCCTTTTTATCTTGATTCCATGAGTATACACAAATTCATTATTTTTTCACAGAATTCAACTCGGTGTAGATTTGGATGGAAAAGCTGATTATTATGACTAGCATCTTGTCGAATACAGCCCGCAGGAGATCATACATGCCACATGACAAACTGCAAACAACCATTACAGGCAGCTTGCCCAAGCCCGTCTGGCTTTGTGAACCGCAGAAACTCTGGTCCCCCTGGCGACTGGAAGGAGACGCTTTGCTTGAAGGCCAGCAGGATGCGGTACGCCTGGTCCTGCAAGATCAAGAACGGGCCGGAATCGATATTGTGAGCGACGGTGAGCAGACCCGCCGGCATTTTGTCACCACATTTATAGAACGCCTGGCCGGGGTCGATTTTCAACAGACCCGTACCATGCGCATTCGCGACCGTTATGATGCCCAGGTACCGGTGGTGACCGGTAGGGTGGAACGTAAAGCACCGATCTACGTGGAAACCACCCGTTTCTTGCGATCTCAAACCCAACGAAAGACGAAATTTACCCTGCCCGGTCCCATGACCATGGTAGATACGCTCTATGATGAGTACTACCGCAGCCGTCCAAAACTGGCCGCTGCGTTTGCCTGGATTTTGAACGCTGAAGCGCGGGAGATTGCCGCAGCCGGCATCGATGTCATCCAATTCGACGAACCGGCGTTTAATGTCTTTTTCGATGAAGTGCGCGCCTACGGTATTGACACCCTGGAACAGGCAGCAGAGGGCCTGCCCTGTAAATCCGCCGTCCACATCTGCTATGGGTACGGCATCAAGCAGAACACAGACTGGAAAAAGGCCCTGGGTTCCGAGTGGCGCCAGTATGAGCAGACCTTTCCCCTTCTCCAGAAATCGAAAATCGACCAGATATCCCTGGAGTGCCACAACTCCAAGGTGCCCATTGAATTGATCGATTTGCTCAAAGGCAAGGATGTCTTGGTCGGCGCCATAGATGTCACCACCGAACAAATTGAAACCCCGGAAGAAGTGGCCGCCACCTTAAACGCAGCACTGCGGTATGTGCAGCCTGAAAAACTATTTCCCTGTACCAATTGCGGCATGGTTCCCCTTTCTCGCACTGTGGCCTTGGAAAAACTTAAAGCCCTGAGCGCCGGGGCTGCTATAGTCCGCCAATCACTGGCCTAGCCGGGGTTCTACTTGCTGCACATCACGTCTGCCCCACCGCCGCTGAGATGCCTGCATGGGGTGCAAATCCCATTCGAATGTATATGTTTTGGGATAAAAGCACTCTTGCGCCTCTGGCATCCCTGCCGATCGCACGAAAACGCATGCGCTGTATCAGCGCCGCAAGCAAGGAGAATTACGATGAATACGCATCTGTTAATATACCCCCTTGTTGGCCTGGCGATGTTCACACTGTTCGGAACGGCCGCTGCCCAGCAACCACAAATGGAAGAAGCCACTTTCTATGTCACCTGATACGATGTCGGCAAATCCGCCCTGGAAGGGCGGCCCGGCGTAAAGGAGGTTACCCGCGGGTTTCGCGGATTTAAAGAAATTAACACCGTAACCTACGACCCCAAGATCATATCGTTGGATCAAATGGCTGAACACCTAAATGATGCCCGGACCATGATCAAGGTGGCCAAATAGGTTGGATAGCTAAACCTGGGGTTTGAGGGGCGCGGCAATTCGGGACGATTTTCGGTTCACCTTCAGGGGCTGGCATCGTATCCGCATGGGGAGCGGCAGACCAGGCTAGTCGATACCATCCGGGAACGTCTGGACTCCCAACTACATCTTTCGTTTTCGCTCGATATTATGTTTTGATTCCCTGCGCTCGACGGCGATCCGCCATCATAGCGGCTTTATCTTTCCGACCTGTCAAGAAATACGAGGTCATCGGCCCGAAACCTTTGACATGGACCTTTCTATCCCGTTGTTCAAGCACGTACTTATCCTTCAGATATTTGCTGCTCGAGTGAGTGACGTGAATATGGTCCGGCAGTCCATGGGACTCCATCCGGCTGGCGATATTGACCGTATCCCCCCACAGATCATAAGAAAACTTACGGGTACCGATTATCCCCACCCGCACCGGTCCGGTGTTAATACCGAACCGCATGGAAATAGAATCCCCTTTTGATGTCCGGTATTGTTTCAGGATCGCTCTCATGTCCAGGGCCATATTGGCTATTGATTCAGCATGATAGTCAAAATGATTCGGTATGCCCCCAACCACCATATACGAATCGCCGATGGTTTTGATCTTCTCGAGGCCGTGTTTAAAGGTCAGCTCATCAAAACTGCTGTATATCGAGTGGAGGAGCTTTATCAGTTCATCTTCGGGCAGGCTGGTGGACATCTTCGTATAACCCACAATATCGGAAAACATAACCGTTACTTCTGAAAAATAATCAACGATAATTCGCTTTCCCTTTTTCAGCTGATCCGCGATGGCCTTGGGCATGATGCGCATCAGCAACCGATCCGACATCCGCTTCTCCTCCTCAACTTTCCTTAACATCATTTTTTCCTGCTCACGGAGTTTCTTTTTTTGCATGCAATTGTGGATTCTGGCTTTGAGGAGGGTTTGGTTGTGGGGCTTGACAAGATAGTCGTCGGCACCGAGTTCGATACAACGGGCGACACTATCCGTGTCACTTATCGTTGTCATCATCAAAACCGGCATATAGTTGAGTCGGGGGTTCGCCCGAATTAATTCCAGCACCTTGCTGCCATACATGCGCGGCATGACGATATCAAGAATCACAAGGTCAAACGATTCGGTATCCAGGATGTCGAGGGCCTCAAGCCCATCTTCCGCACAGCGGACAAAGAAGCCCATTTTCTCTAGTAATTTCCGGAGTATCTCTCGATCCAGTCTGACATCATCGACTACCAGTATGGAATATCGGTCGTCCGGCATATCGATCCCTTGATGTTACCTTAAGCAAGTAGCTGAAAAAATAGTTCCCATTGTGGCACAACAGAGCGCTGTAATGGGTACTTGTACACCATTCAGTTGATGTTAAGCAAGTTTGGTTAGGAGTAAACAGTATTTGGGTAAACTATCTTGACGGTTCGCGCTGGTTAGAGCGCGTTCAAAATGAGCATCTTTGCGACTTGTGTCCAATAAGGATTTAAGAGATACTAAATTCATAACATACTGAATCCTAAATAACAAAATCTTTTTAGGAGATGCTCGCGCCGGCCGCCACACCTTGTGTGATCACTCACAACCATGCCGGACACAGAGTGAGAACTGATAGTCATCCCCCTCAAGCGGCCCTCATCGGAAGTGAGACGCGCAACCATTACTGGATCGTAGGCAAACCGAATTTAATGCTTATTGTATATGTTACGGTTTGTATTCATCAGATGGCTGCGACCATCAATCAAACGTGTGGTGTGCCATGAACATGATGCCTGATTCACATAACTTGCCGGGAAAGCTCATCGTTGCCCTACTCGCCTTGATGCTCATGCCGACCCTGGCAGCCGGGGAAATTATTGTCGCCAATGATCGATACGGCATACGGGGGCAATCAGCACCGGAACTCGAACTGGAAGGCTGGATCGATGGTGACGGAAATGACAGAAGCCCACTGAGACTCGCGGAGCTAAGGGGTAAAATTGTCTATCTGTATTTTTTCCAGGCCTGGTGTCCGGGCTGCCACTCCCATGGTTTTCCTACCATCAAGGCCTTTGACCAACCGTTTCGACGCCAATCCGGACGTGGCCTTTTTGGCCATCCAGACCGTATTTGAGGGGTTTCATTACAATACCCCCGAAAAGCTGAGCGAAAGTCAGCACAAGTACGCTATTCGCGTGCCCATGGCCCACGATGCCGGTAATCCGGCAACGGATCGCATCCCGGCCACCATGCGTAAATATCGGTCCGGTGGGACTCCCTGGACCGTCATCATCGACCATCATGGGATCGTGATTTACAATCAGTTTCATATCGGCGTGGAACAGGCAACGACCCTGATACAAGAACTCCTGCAAAAGCGCAGACAGCATCTCCAAAAGGAAGCAAAAAATGGCTAATACTACCGGAATCCTCATTCGCACCCTGCCCGGCAGCCGGGCCGATGTGGTAGCGGATAAACAGGGCGGCTGTGGCTCGTGTTCGTCTGCCGGCAGCTGTCACACCGCCCATGCATCTAAGAAAATGACCACCACGGTTATCAATAGAATTGGAGCTGAACCCGGTGACATTGTGGCCATCGATGTCAGTACCGGTCGCCTGCTCAAAGGCCTGGCGGTTATTTACCTGCTGCCGGTGCTGGGTCTTCTGGTAGGAGCCATCATTGGGACCCATGTGCAAGACATCGTGTCTCTGTCCGAAACCGGCAGTGTGCTTTTATTTGGCGGTATCGGCCTGGCACTCGGTTTTGGTCTGGTTTTTACAACTTCCAAGCTGCTGGCCGCAAATGACGCGTTTACACCGGTAATCAGTCTGGTTATCCGCAAAGGCGCGGTGAAACCGGTTCTCAGTGGAACTTCGGCAAAAGTTCCAGCGGATTGCGCCTGCACCAATCCGTGAATCAAGCACCAGCCTGCCCACAACATCCCTGGAGAACAATAGTGCCGGTTTCTATTGACTTCACCGGGCAGGCACCTTTTCACCAACATTGGACTTGTCTTTAATCCCCTGTTCTTTTAAGGTCTGCTGAACCGATTTATGCTTGCTGATAATATGACCCTTCTTAAACTCATATCCGGCGGATTGACGGACACGGAACGGACCGCGCTGAAGGTTGGCCGCCATTCAGCGCTTGATTGCGAAGTGAGTATCGACCCGGTGGGTGACGCGGATGGCATCCTGATTATCACCAGCGGCCCCTTCACCTTTCAACTAAAAAAAATCGGGGATGATTTCAAACGCGGCAACAAGCCGATTCTGCACCTGAATCTGAAAGAGACCCCGGCCCACCTCGCGCCCTACGAAGTGAATCCCTGGCTTGAAAAACACACCATTCAAACCCTCTACGTTACCGGTCCCAACACGTACGACACACCGGACATTGTGGAAGCCACCCGGCTGGTTCTAGATGGACTGTTGATCGTTAGTGAGCAACTGGACCCCGAGATAACCGCCGGCATAGCAGCCGAGATCCTGGCCGATTTGCCCTTGCGCGAGAAAAGCATCATCGCCAATATGAACGCCATCGAACTGGACACCCTTCAGACCATCCTCGATCGTTACGTGGAGGGCAAAGGCATCAGCATTCGCGATGGAAAAGGGGTTATGCAGGCTGTGTGGTCGCAGCTGCGCGAGAGCCATCGTCTTAAATTGGTAAAGAAGTAAATATGTTTTAAAGAAACTTTTTGGCTCGATTACCGAGTTGGCAACTCAGCGCATACCGGCAACAAACCGATAAAAATTAAATATTTATGAAATCTGGAAATGTCCTTTTGCACTTTACTGTGGTAGCCTTACTCTTGTTTGCAACCGTTGGCCGGGCTGAAGTCCCAGCCGATATCACCATGGAAGATCCCGATCACCCCCTGGTTAAAATGAACACGGATAGGGGCGTCATCTACCTGGAATTGTTTCCCGAGGTCGCCCCGATCCATGTCGACAACTTCCTGCGACTGATAAAATCCGGCTTTTATAACGGCTTGATATTCCATAGAATCGTACGGGGACAGATCATTCAAGGCGGTTGCCCGGAGGGTACCGGGAGAGGTGGACCCGGTTATACCATTCCGGCGGAGTTTAACTTTCGCAAGCACAAACGCGGGACCCTCTCCATGGCTCGTGCCAGCCATCCGGACAGTGCGGGCAGCCAATTCTACATCTGTCTTAAAAGGATGAGCCAGTTGGACGGAAAATACACAGTTTTCGGGCAGGTCGTCAAAGGCCAAGCAGTATCGGCTAAAATCAAGAGGGGCGATCAAATGCAAATTGTAGAAATCTTGCAGGATTTTTAGAGCATAAATGAGCGAATAAAATCACCCACCGGACCCCGGCCCTCGATAATGCCATAGTGGCCCTCCAAGAGCAGATCGGCATCCAGATCGAGTATCCTCTGCAGCGACGCCTGGTAAGCGGACACATCCGAAAGCAGGGATGGGTGTATCGGACCATGCACGTCCTGACCGAAGAGCACCAGTTCACTGCCCAGTCGAGTGGTCAGCACCATCGAACCCGGTGAGTGACCCGGCCAGTGCAAGGCTGTCAATTCACCGGCACCGACTGAAATTATATTCCGGGACCCTTCAAGCTTTATATCAACCGCCAGGGGCTCCAGTCGGGAACCGTACCAGGAAGCAGCCGTCACGTCGCTGTCTCCGGACTCGAGATACACCGCATCCAGCGCATGGGCCACAATCCGGCAGTTGTATGCTTCGCGCACGGCTGCAGCACCGCCGGTGTGATCATAATGGCAATGGGTGAGAATCAGGTACGCCAGGGTTACATTGGGCGCAAGGCAAGTGTCTATATGGGCAGTCAGGCTTTTGTGCCGGCTGCCGGTGCCGGCATCTATCAGGGCGGCCCGATCACCAAAGCGTATCAGGTAGGCGGCCGCGTCACCGCCGCCGGTGAGTTCATCGCCGCCCACCCGCCACAGATTTTCCCGAATTTGCTGGGCCATTGCAGGGCTCCTCCACAACCACAGTGGATTTGATTTTCCTTGTTTTTAAGCCGCCGCTCAACTAATGTCAAACCGTAACGAGCCTGCCGATGCCTGCCGCCGAACCATAGCGGCCCTAAGACCATCGGTGGCCAATACCCAGTCCTTGCGACGCAGCCGCAACCTTCTAAAGGAGGCAAGGAGAAACCGTTATGTCTAGACGAATTGTGATCGGTATTACCGGGGCCAGCGGGGTGATCTACGCAGTTCGGATGCTTCACCATCTGAAAGATACCGACTGCGAAACCCATCTGATCTTATCGGAAGCCGGTCGGCTCAATATTGAAATTGAAACCGGCTATCGTACCCTCCAGGTTGAAGATATGGCCGATTACAAATACGATTACAGAGACATAGCTGCTGCACCGGCCTCCGGCACATTCCTCACCGATGGCATGGTAGTCGCTCCCTGCACCATTAAAACCCTGTCCGGGATCGCCAACTCATATACTGAGAATCTATTGGTCAGGGCTGCTGATGTCACCCTGAAAGAAAAACGCAAACTTGTCCTGATGGTCCGGGAAACTCCCTTGCACAAGGGACACCTGCAGTTGATGACCCGGGTTGCCGACATGGGCGCCCACATTCTCCCCCCGGTCCCGGCCTTCTACCATCAGCCCAAGACCATTGAAGATATCATTGACCACACTATCGGCAAGGTGTTCGATTATTTGGGCATCGAACATGCGTTGGCCCGACGCTGGGGCGGTCCGTGACAAATAGTTGACATTATCTGTGCACTCGCCGCCGAATTTCAACCTATAAACAAGGAGTACTATGACCGCACCGATCTATGAAAAACTGACGGGCAAAATCATGTTGACCGGGTCGAAAATCATCCCCCGCCTATTCGAGATGATAGCCGACCAGGATGAAGCCGGCCTGCTGCTGGCCATGCCGGGGACCCCGGAAAAGTTGGCGGAGACCACCGGGCAGACATTAGCCGGTGTAGAACAAATGTGTTTGGCGCTATACCGCAAAGGGCTCTGTTTCAAGTCATTCAAAGGTGGATCTCTGGGGTATAAGATGTGCCGGGACATGATTCAGTTTCACGATGCCACCATTTTATGGGATGCTGCGCCGCAGGCATACCTCGATCTCTGGCAGGAATTCATGGAGACGGAATGGCCGGATTTCGCGCGTCTGGCCGAGCAGTTTTTCCCCAAACCGTTCACCCGGGTCATCCCGGTCAACAAATCCATAGATTCCGGCAAGCAAAAGATTCTCGATGCTGATAGTGTTGATAAAATTATTGAAACCGCGGAAGTAATTGCCGTTACCAAATGTACCTGCCGCGTTATCGCCCACAAGTGCGATCAACCATTGGAAGTCTGCTTGCAGGTGAACAACGCGGCCCGTTACACCCTGGATCGCGGCAGTGGACGGGAGGTGTCCAAAGAAGAGGCGATAAAGATATTGCGCCAGTGCGAAGAGGACGGACTGGTCCACGTGACCATGAATAAAATGCACGTGGGACATTTTATTTGTAACTGCTGCGACTGCTGCTGCCAGGCCCTGCCTCTGGTCATTAAAGAGGGGCTGAAACTCTGCGACCCCAGCCGGTTTGAGGCCGCAATCGATGCCGATCTTTGCAGCGCCTGTGAAACCTGTCTCGAGCGGTGTTACTTCAAGGCGATTGAATCGATAGAGACCGAAGACGGACGCGAGGTCATGCAGGTGATCAGTGACAGCTGTATGGGATGTGGGCTGTGCCAAAGCACCTGTCCGGAAGAAGCGATCAGTCTCAAGGAGGTCCGCACGGAAGATTTCATTCCGGCCTAAGAATACTTAAATGCCGAGCCATCCCAACTGATGGATAAAATAATTCCTTGGGCGGGAAAGCATTTCTATAATTAATTTTATATTTATATATATTATACTAAAAATAATATACTTGTGTAAAACTTTAATTAATAAATTATATATATAATTATTTATATATATTTAAACTTATATTATATATACTTATATTGTCCGATTGAACACCAATGAAACGGCGATCGTCCACATAGCGGTGCACACCAAGCCGTCCAAAACCCGCCAGGCCAGGGGCCGTTTGAAAAGCGGCGCCAGCATCCGTCCACCAAAACTCAGTGAGAAAAACCACAGGATAGACGCCGAGATCGCACCGGCGGCAAATAGAACCCGACCCGACTGATCATACTGTCCACTGACACTGCCCAGAAGTATAACCGTGTCCAGGTAGACATGCGGATTAAGAAGTGTCACCGCCAGAGTTGCGGCTACCGCCGTTTTCAAGGTGGGTGCTGCGGCCCGATCGGCCTCCAGGCGGCCGCCCTGCAGGGCCGTCCGTAATGCTCGCGCTCCATACCAGAAAAGAAACGCTGCCCCACCCCAGGTGGCCACGCCGGTCAGCCGCGGACTTGAAGCCACAATCGTACCTACCCCGGAGACCCCGGCGGCGATCAAGAGCGCATCACAGATGATACAGATCAAAGGTATGATAAATAAATAATTGCGCCTGACCGCCTGGCTGAGGACATAGGCGTTCTGCGCTCCAATGGCCACAATAAGGCCACCCCCCATTCCAAAACCTTGTGCAAATTGAACCAGCATGCGTCTCTTCCTTCGCTTTCGCATTCGTTTTTCCGGTTTCATAGCTGGGCAGGAAGATAAAGTAAAATTAATTCTTTTTTATATTTATTAATTTTGCTAATAATAGATCGATGTTCGATTACAAACTCATAGAGGCCATGGCTACAGTTTATAATGAGGGTGGCTTCGATAAGGCCGCCCGATCCTTGCACCTGACCCAGTCCGCTGTATCACAGCGCGTAAAACTCTTGGAAGATCAGGCCGGGCAAATACTGCTCGTGCGTTCAACCCCGCCGGAGGTAACCCCCGCTGGACAGCGCCTGCTGCGCCATTACGTCAAGGTGAAGAAGCTGGAAGACGACCTGTTGGACGATTTTTCAATAGGTGATGCAAAGCGTTTCGCATCCCTGGCTATCGGCGTCAATGCAGATAGCCTGGCCACCTGGTTTCCCCAGGCCATGGGCTCATTTCTCGAAAATGAAAGAGTTACCCTGGATATCCGGACCGATGACCAGGAACAAACCCACCGGATGTTGAAAGACGGAGAGGTGGTCGGCTGCATCAGCAGCCGCCAACAGCCCATGCAGGGTTGTCGCGCGTCCTATCTCGGCAAAATGGACTACCACCTTTTTGCCGCCCCGGCTTTTGCGGCGAAGTGGTTTCCGGATGGATTCAATCTAGAAGCGGCTCATAAAGCGCCGGCCATGATCTTTAACCGCAAAGACAACCTGCATCGAAAACTTTTTAGCCTGGCCCTGGGAGAGACCCCCGCCCCCCTGCCCTCACATTATATTCCCTCCTCAGAAAAATTCGCCTACTTCATTTCATCCGGGTGGGCCTACGGTATGCTACCGAGGCAGCAGAGCCAGCCGCTTGAGGATGCGGGCCAGATCATCAATCTGGCCCCTGGCAGCAGCATTCCGGTGGCACTTAACTGGCATTGCTGGAATCTGGAATCGCGCGTTTTACAGAAATTATCCAGCGCGCTGATAACTGGCGCCGCCCGACTCCTTGAACAATAGCCTGCCGCTGAGTGCTTGAACTCTGGTATGCCTTGTATTGACAAGTCCTTGCCCGGGGTGTTAGCAGCTGGAGAAATCAACCTTAACCGCTAGGACCTTCCAGCATGTCGATCCGACTCATCGCCCGTGAGCTGTATCAACTCCGGCAGAAGGTAGAAAAGCTCGAGAGAGAAAGAAAAAGCACGCCTTTTGAACTGCGTGTGGAGATGGACAGGCGCATTCAAAAGGCCAGAGAGGAACTGCGACAGATGCAGAAAATCCTGGATGGCAGGATAGATCGATAACCACGCCCATTCAGAGTCAGGGGCTGCCCGTGTAAGGCCCGGCTGTTCAAACGGCCAGCGTGCTGAGCATAGTTAGAATCCCGATACATCCTAAAAGCAACATCCTTGACCCAACCCAATCTGCGAATTTAAAAAACAGGTGAAAAAACCTCGAAAGTGCGCTATTATTAAATTTTTTCAGTATTAACAGATTATTGCTGATCCGGTCAGACACCCTGTACCAGAGGGTCGGCATTGAACTAGGGAGATGAAAATGACCAAGTCTCAGGCCCACAAGGAGGCCCTGCTCAGCAAGATTGGGGACAAATCCGCTGCAGTAGGCATCATCGGGCTCGGGTATGTAGGGCTTCCCTTGGCTATCCATTTTTGCCAGGCCGGGTTTAACGTTATCGGTTTCGACTTGGATGAAGATAAAATAGACATGCTCGGGAAAGGCCAATCCTATATCCGTCATGTCCCGGCCGAGCCTATTTCTGCAGTGCTCACCGGCGGTCAGTTTCAGCCCACCTTGGATTTCAGCCGTTTGGCGGAAGCTGACTGTCTCCTGATCTGTGTACCGACCCCCCTGACCGAAAAGCTCGAGCCGGACCTCAGCTACCTGACCTCGACTACCCGAACGGTTCAGCAGTATTTACACGCCGGTCAACTGGTCGTTTTGGAAAGCACGACCTATCCCGGGACGACCGACGAAATGCTGCTGCCCATGCTCGAAGCCAACGGGTTGGAAGCGGGCCAAGACTTCTTCCTGGCTTTTTCCCCGGAGCGGGAAGACCCGGGCAACAAACAGTTTGGGGCCGGCAACACCCCCAAAGTTGTCGGCGGTATTACCCCGGCCTGCCTGGAAGCGGCGTGCGCACTCTACGATTCCGTCACCACCGCTGTTCCGGTGTCTTCCACCCGCGCGGCCGAGTTGACCAAACTGCTGGAAAATACCTATCGCTCGGTAAATATCGCCCTGGTGAACGAAATAAAGGTCCTGGCGCACAAAATGGGCATTGATCTATTTGAAGTGATCGACGCCGCCGCCACCAAACCGTTCGGCTACACACCTTTTTACCCGGGACCCGGTCTGGGAGGACACTGCATCCCCATCGACCCCTTTTACCTTGCTTGGAAGGCTAAGGAATATGACTTTTCAGCCCGGTTCATCCATCTGGCCGGTGAAATCAATGTCGCCATGCCCTATTACGTCGTTGAAAAAACAGCGGATGCACTCAACCAGCACCGTAAAAGCATCAATGGCAGCCGTATCCTGGTCCTGGGCATCGCCTACAAGAAAGATATCGACGATGACCGCGAATCCCCGGGCTATGCAATCATGGATATGCTCATGCAAAAAGGGGCCGCGGTTTGCTACAATGATCCCTGGGTTCCGGTCTTGAAACCGACCCGCAAATACGATTTCAAACTGAAATCGCAAACCCTTACTCCGGAATTCCTGTCAAAGCTGGACGCTGTCATCATTGTGACCGACCACAGCGATTATGATATCGCCCAGATAGTGAAACACGCCAAGATTATAGTGGACACCCGCAACGCCACGGCCGGTATCACCGCCGGTAAGGAGAAAGTGGTCATGGCCTAATGCGCAGGATGTTCGGCACCTGCCTGGCAAGCAAGGACAAGGAATATGATCATACCCGTCATTCTCGCCGGGGGCTCGGGCACGCGACTCTGGCCGCTCTCGCGGAAATTGCGCCCGAAACAGCTCATCGATCTTCTCGACGATCGCACCATGCTTCAAAACACTTTGCTGCGCTTACAGGGCGCCAAGGATATGGCGCCCCCCCTCGTCCTCTGCAATGATGATCACCGTTTCATGGTCGCTGAGCAGCTGCGTTCCATCGGCACTGAACCGGAGGCCATCATTCTGGAACCAGTGGGACGTAACACCGCACCGGCCCTGGCTGTGGCCGCTTTGAAAGCCGTCGCCGAAGGGGCTGATCCTGTGCTGCTGATCCTGCCCGCAGATCACTTTATCCGCGATCTCGACCTTTTTCACCAGACCCTGGCCGCCGGCGCCGAGCTGGTCGAGAGAGGCTATCTAATTACCTTCGGCATCGTGCCCACATCGCCGGAAACCGGCTATGGTTATATCAAAAAAGGTAAACTCATCGGTCCGGAGAACGCCATCGCAGCGACCGACATTGAAAAATTTGTTGAAAAGCCTACCCTGCCAACTGCAAAACAGTATCTCCAATCCGGCAACTATTGTTGGAACAGCGGCATGTTCATGTTCAAGGCTCTCCAGGTGCTGTCGGAACTGGAGAAGTTTAACCCCGCCATCGTGAAAGCCTGTCGCCGGGCCCTGGCTGAAGGTGTTTTCGACTTGGATTTTCTCAGGTTGGATCATGATAGTTTTGCCGCCTGCCCGTCGGACTCGATCGACTATGCGGTGATGGAAAAAACCGATAGAGGCGCCATGCTCATGTTCCAGGCCGGTTGGGATGACGTGGGCTCCTGGGAAGCCCTATGGCAGGTGGGCGCTAAGGACAAAAGCGGCAATATCACCCACGGCGATGTGCTGACTCACGATGTCGCCGATTCCTATATCAACGCGGGTAGCCGCCTGGTGGCGGCGGTGGGTTTGCAGAATCATGTCGTGGTCGAAACCCCGGACGCGGTCATGATCTCCCCGCGCAACCGGGCCCAGGATGTCAAACACCTCGTTGAAAAACTAAAGGCTGCCGGCCGGGAGGAAGTCAATGCACACCGCAAGCACTATCGCCCCTGGGGCTGGACACTGCGCCTGGTCGACATGGCCGGCTATCGGGTGAACCAGATCCGACTGCGCCCCGGCAAAAGCATTACCCTCCAGAAACATCGCGATCGTGCGGAGCACTGGATCGTTGCCGAAGGAACCGCCCGGGTAACCCGCGGGTCGGAGCAGCTGACCCTGCAGGCGGATGAGTCCACCTATATCACCCGGGGTATGGAACATCGCCTGGAAAATCCCGGTGAGGCCCCCCTGGTAATCATCGAAGTCCAGACCGGAGAATTCATGGAAGAAGATATCGAGCGATTGAATGGGGACGGATAGCGGTCTGAAGGTAAAAGACATAAGGATGCAGGCCGCTATAGGGTCTTTGCTCCAACATACTTCAGTCTTCAGCCTTTAATCTTCAGTCTTATTTTAAATCGACCGTCTCAAACGTACTTTCTAGAAGATCCACCAGCAGCATCCGGTTTCGCAAGGGATTTCCGCGTCCCAGCAGGATCTTGACAGCCTCCGCACACTCAATGTTCGCAATCATGCCGACAATTGGAGCCAGGTTGCCCAACCTCGTCTCAACTCCCTTTTCCGGTATTTCCCCCGGAACGCCATACACGGATTCAAAACCATTATCGTCAGGAAAGAAGACGGTTACCTGCCCCGATAAGCCGGCCACCGCGGCCACCACCAGGGGGGCCCCGGCATTTCGGCAGGCCACCGCCAGGTAATAGCGTGATGTCAGGGTGTCCAGACAGTCTACCACTACGTCGGATCCGGCGATAAGGTCGGCGGCATTCTGTTCATCCAAAAACAGTTGATGGGTGGTAACCGACAGCCCCGGATTGATCTGGGCTACCCGCTCACGGGCGGTGTCGGCCTTGGAACGGCCTACGTTGGCAGTCGTACTGGTTATCTGGCGGTTCAAGTTGCTATCCTCGAAAACATCACCGTCAATGAGGCTTAGCCCCCCGATCCCTATGCGCGCCAGCATCTCTGTGACCGTCCCACCCAATCCGCCCAGGCCAACGATCGTTACGGTCGCGTTCAGTAGTTTGACCTGCTCGGCCGCGGACAGCAATGTCATGTTACGGGTGTAGCGTTCGGGAACAATATCGTTTTCAAGGGCTGTTATTTCCACCTGTCGACCGGTAAGCCCGGTGGCGGCCGCAATTTTTTGGACGTCCCGGACTGCCAGGCTCTGGTAGTTATTGCCATCCGGTCGTGTCAGGGTCCGACTGGCGGCCTGAAGGTCATTGAGCAACTGGTCTGACATGATTTTGCCTCACTCTGATTTGAAAGGGATTCGGAGCTTTAATAAGGTCTGTAGTCAGATTTTCGCTTATCAAGCCATGCCTGACAAGCAAGGCGGCTGCGAATATCAGATCGCAGACCTACGGGGAATATGGCAAGGATCTTAATGTGGACCCCAAAGCCGCCATTGGACCTGAGGAAAAATTTTACAGTCGCCCTTAACCGCCCCCTATGGGCGGAAACAGTCCCACCCGGTCGCCTTCCAGCAGGACTGAATCCAATTCCCCTTTGCGACCGTTGATAAATATCAGCTTGGCGTCCTTGGGATCGATGTCCAACTTGGTTACCAGATCCCCAACGGTGGTGCCATCCGCGACTGGAAACTGGTCCGCATTACCTGGCAGCTTTTCCAAAAGGGTGGCAAACAGTTTAATCTGTATATGCATAATGTTTTGGGTTCCCATCTGTTTGAATTTGGGTTAAAACCCGTTGAACTTGAGATTGGTTATAAAGAAGAATATTCAGGCCAGCCGTTAAAGTCAAGCTACAGCCGGACCCAATTGAGATAAAGCTCTACCACGCAATCACCTATGCAGATTACCGCGACCATCATACCCATCTTCCTGGTTATATTTGTCGGCTGGCTGGCACGCAAAAAACAATTCATGCCGGACGGCTTTCTCGGGCCGGCCAACCGCCTGGTGTACTACCTGGCCATTCCCGCCATGATTTTCCGGGCTATTTCCCGCGCGTCGTTCCAAGACGCGTTCAACATCCAGGTTATGCTCATCACCCTGGTTTGCGTCGTGGCTGTCTTCCTGATAGCCGGGGGGCTGGCATCCCTGACCGCGATGGCCCGCCAGATCAGGGGCACCTTCATACAGTGCACATTCCATGGAAATCTCGGATATATAGGGTTTGCGGTGGCGTTCTACTATCTGGGGGACGCCGGACTGGCCCGGTGCGCCATCTTCGCAGGATTCATTTCAATATTGCAGAACATACTGGCCGTCATCACCCTCCAGTTGCATATTGACCGAACCGTTGAAAAAAGCCCGTCCATTATCATAAACACCCGCAGAATCATGGGGCATCCGGTTATTCTCTCCGCTCTGGGCGGCATCCTGGTTTCCGTGGCGGGTATCCAGCTGCCGGCCATCATCGACCGCAGCCTGGCAATTTTGAGCGGCATGGCCCTGCCTCTGGCGCTCCTGCTTATCGGGGCGTCGCTCTCTTTCGACTTGCTGCGGGCCCGCATCCAGGGGGTTATGGCGGTTAGCCTGTTCAAGCTGGCCATTATGCCGGGCTTGGGCATCTTACTTTTCAAATTATTTGCGATACCGGCCGCCGACTATCTGCCGGCTTTCATTCTGATTGCCACCCCGACGGCAACCGTCTCATACGTCATGGCTAGGGAGATGCGTGGCGACGCCGATTTTGCCGCGGCTGCCATCTCCGGATGTACGCTAGTGTCGGCAGTTAGTTATACAATATGGCTCAATGTCGTTTAGCGTGTCTCCTGAAGCAGCATCTCTCGGCATTGGGGTTGCGTTCTCGCTTTTTACTATTTGAAATACCAGGCAGCTCGTTTTGCCCGCAAACTGACTTACATGGATAAGCCGGCCGGTCTCAATAATGGCAATGAATTGATTTACTGCTTCGGGTGCCCAAGGGATACGATTTGCTTATACTGCCTATCTGTTAAAATTATCCCTTTCCGAGCAACTTGCTTTCTAAGTCCCAAGCGGCGATCACCGGGCAACCGTGTATTCCTTTGACTCAAAATAGCCTCAATAAGGTCCTCAAGTCTTGTTTCAAAGTGATTATTAGATACAGGATCTGGCGCAATGGCTATCAGCAATTGGCCCACGCCCGGAGGGGAACCGTCGGGGGAGAAGAAAGAGCTGGCTTCAGAACCAAACCTTGATGCCGTCAAGGCTGCAGCCAATATTTCCACCATAAGTGCCAGAGCCGTACCTTTGGCTTCACCAATGGGCAGCATCGTCCCTGACAAGGCCGCAGCAGGGTTTTCAGTCGGCTTTCCGCGGGAATCCAGGGCCCAATCTCCAGGAATCGACTGCCCCTGTTGATGGGCAACCAGAATTTTACCCCTGGCAACCTTGCTCAGTGACAAGTCGATTACCAATGGCTCTTTTTGCACCCGTGGTGCGGCAAAAGCGATGGGGTTTGTACCAAATACGCCCTTTGTCCCTCCCCATGGGGCGATCGCTTTGGGCGTGTTGGCAAACATCAATCCGACCAAGTCCTGCCTCGCCAACGCTTCAACATGATAACCAGCCGCACCACAATGGTGGGAATGGGTAATCGCAGCCAGGGCGATCCCGGTTTTCGGTGTCAAAGCCACCAGTTTCTCAATCGCCAGGTCTACGGCCGGATAAGCGAATCCATATTTTGCATCGACAATGATTGCGGCCTCAGCAACCTGACTTGCGGTGGGCGCGGCCTGCCCATCAATCTTACCGCTTGCTAATTGGGCACAATAGGACACCAGTCGGGATAATCCGTGACCGGGGAGACCGTCCGCTTCAGCAGCAACCAAGGCCTTGGCCACAAGGTCAGCCTTGTCGGCATCGGCACCATGGGCGCACAGGGCATCAACCACCATACTATGCAATTGCGCAAGACGTATCCTTGTTTCACCCAAGCAATGTATCCTTTTGCCGAGTTAAACACTCAATTTCATTTTCAAGGAATAAGAACGATTTTAGCGGCCGCGCTAAGTCCATTGTGAAGGTCGTCAAATGCCTGGGCACCATCGACCAGCGGTCTTGTCTCCACCCAGGTCAAATCCCCAAGCATGCCGTCCGAGATGGCCTGTACGGCAGCCCGCAGATCAGCGGCGGTATAACAATAAACACCGATCAGTGATACTTCAAATAGGGTTAATTTTCGGATGTCCAATTCCCCACTGGAATCCATGAGGCCGATATGTATGAAAATGCCCCCTGGCTTAACCGCGGCCATGGCGGTTTTACGGGTAACCCCTCCGCCCACCGCATCGATCACGAGGTCATAGGCGTCGGTATCTATGGGCGGGTCATTGATTGGGTCGTAGACTTGACACCCAACGTGGCGGGCAACCGAATGGCGACGCATGCTGTGGGTTTCTGACACGACCAATCGCCTGCAGCCGTATCCTTTCAGCAGCAATGCTGCCAGAAGTCCCACCGCGCCGCGCCACCGATAACCAATGTGCGGAGTTCCGCCAGAGGTCGATAAGCAGCCTGCATTGCCAGATTCAGAGCATGGAGTGCTGTCGCGGTTGGTTCAGCTAGTGACGCATGGACAAAGTTCAGGTCTTCGGGCATGGAGATTAGATTGGTCGCAGGAATTGCCAATAGTTCAGCATAGGCGCCGGCCAGCCGCATCCCAATCAGTTCCCGGCTGGCGCACAGGTTCGACCTGCCGGTATCACACAGCGAACAGCGCCCTCAGGTGATCAAGGGGTTGATTACCACCTGTTTGCCCTCTTTCGCGCCGGAAACGATGGTGCCGGCAACCTCATGACCTAAAATCAGCGGCGGGACCCGTCGGGGGTCCTTGCCGTGATAAGCGTGCATATCCGACCCGCAGATCCCGGACGCCTCCACTTTCACCAATACTTCCCCGGTACCGGGGGTCGGGTCGGGTTCCTCCCTGTAAATGACTTCATTCGTTGCCGTGTAAACCAATGCTTTCATGCTCAATATCCTATCGGCCGGCAAACCCTGTAACCGCAATCTATGGGCTGTGAGTGGGACACAAAGTCCGCCGACCACCCTTTTGAGTAAAGAATCCTGGCCCAGAGGGCCAGGCTTTGGGTTGCCCCTGAAAGGGGCTTTGCTAAAACCAAAAAGCAAGACCTGGCATCGCGCAGAGACGCGGAGGCGCAGAGAAAGGCAAAACCAGAATTTCGTCGCACTAGCGTGCGAAAAACCGATCCATGCTCACTGCAAAAGCGATCTTTTGGCTTTATCCGGCGAAGCCGGAACTATTCATGGGTTTCCCCAGTCGAGCTGGACTGTTCATTTAAGCTTCCGTTTAGGGAAGACGTCTGCGTCTCTGCGTCTCTGCGCGAGAATATTGCTTTTACGGCATAGCCAATTATCTCTGACCTGGCCCTGAGGACCAGGTTTGTATGGCTTGAATCAAACGCGTGTCCCGCCACTGAGCAGCGATTTCTCACAGCCGATTATCGAAGGTCGGATTTCATGCCTTGCACCTCCGGCAAAATGTCAATCGTTGAGATCGGTTAGTCGATGCCTACAATTGACAGCTTAACCCGTCACACACGCTACGAAGCAATCTTTGCTGTGTGTAGACACATCCTATTTGGCAGTCCAACCCCCGTCCAAAAATATGGTTTGGCCGGTAATGTAATCCGACGCATGTGAGGCCAGGAACAACGTGACACCCGCCAGGTCCGATAGTTCCCCGTTACGACCAATGATGGTCTGGCGTGACAGAGCCTCGATAACCTTCTGGTCATCATACAGAGGAGTAGTGAGCCCGGTCTTGAAAAAGCCCGGTCCAATGGCGTTGCAGGTAATGCCGCTCTGGTCCTGAGACCACGCTTCCGCCATGGCACGCGTGAGTTGCATCAGCCCTCCCTTGGAAGCACCGTAGGGCACACTGTTCGGAAATGCACGCAACGACTGTAGAGAGGCGATATTGATGATTTTTCCCCACCCATTCGCTTGCATGGCAGGCACCAAAAGCCGCGCCAGAAAAAACGGCGCCGTCAAGTTGATGTCAAGGGTCTTGCTCCAGGATTCGGGGGACACTTTATCCCATGGCTCCCTGAGGTTGACACCAGCGGCATTGACAAGGATATCGGGAGAGCCGAAACATGCGGCGGCGTTCTTCGCCATGACAGGCAGGGTCTCGAGCTGGCTGACGTCGCAGGTCACATAGGCGGCCCGCGAACCCACGGATTCAACATCGGCCACCGCAGCTTTGAGCTCTTTTTCCTCATGGGGAAGCGCGGCGTGTACGACCGCCGCGCCGGCCCGGGCGAGGTAATAGGCAATTGCCCGCCCAATACCGGAACTGCCCCCCGTCACCAAGGCGACCCGTCCCTTCAGATCAAACAGTTCATCGATGATGCTCATTTGGTTTCTCCCAAATCAAATTTCTCATCCGGAAAATACTTGGCCAGACGCACATCTGATGTACGCGCATGGGCCTCCATGCCTTCCAAACGGGAAATCCGCGCCGATACACACCCAATTTGCCTGTTTGCCTCTCTGGTCAAACGCTGGTAGGTGACGGTTTTAATGAATTTGCCGGCACTCAACCCACCGGAGTACCGCGCCGCTTTTTTGGTGGGCAGGATATGATTGGGGCCGGAAGTCTTGTCGCCATAGGCTACTGTGCATTCCTCACCCAGAAAGAGGGAGCCGTAATTGGTCAGTGTATCCAACCACCAGTCGAGATCTGCAGCCTGAACTTCCAAGTGCTCCGATGCGTATTCATCGCTCACTTTGACGGCTGCCTCTCTATTTGAAGTCACGATTACTTCCCCATAATCGCGCCAGGATGCCTCGGACACTTCAGGTTCCGGCAAGTCCGCGATGACCTCGGGAACTTTCTTGATAACCTCTTCGGCAAGCGTTTTTGAGGTCGAAATCAATACCGCGGGTGAATCGTAGCCGTGCTCCGCCTGACCCACCAGATCAAACGCGACAATGTCAGGGTCAGCTGTCTCGTCAGCGATGACAAGGATTTCCGACGGCCCCGCGAATACATCGATTCCCACTTCCCCATAAAGAATACGCTTGGCCTCGGCCACGAATTTGTTCCCGGGCCCCACCAGGATGTCCGCCGGTTTCCCGGTAAAAAGCCCATAAGCCATGGCGGCAATGGCCTGTACGCCTCCCAGGGTCAAGATCATGTCCGGTTTGGCCACCGACATGGCATAGAGAATGGATGGATGAATTCCGCCCCCGTGATGGGAAGGCGAGCAGGCGACAACGTAGGGAACCCCGGCTGCCTTGGCCGTGGCAATGCTCATCAGGGCCGAGGCCGCATGGGCAAAGCGTCCTCCCGGAACATAGCATCCCGCCACATTCACCGGGATGAGTTTCTGACCGGCAATAACACCCGGATGCAGTTCAGTTTCAAATTCAAGCATGCTGTCACGCTGCTTTACGGCAAAATTGTATACCTGTTCATAGGCAAACTGAATATCGTCTTTCGTCTGCTGGTCCAGGCCGTCCCCCGCCTTATCGATATCTTCCTGGGTGATAATGAAATCGCCGGTCCAGCTGTCAAGTTTTTCAGCATACTTTTTTACGGCCGCTTCGCCGTTTTCCTTGATATCATCCAGCATGCTCACAACGATTTCACGGGTTTGGGTTTCATCGGTTTCAGGGGTTTTGGTTGCCTTTTTCAGGTATTCGACACTCATTGGGGTTCTCCTAAATTTAAGTTGTTTATGGGTGGTTTGGCATCCTTCCCGGGGAAGGCAGGTTTCCTTGCAGATGTCTTTTATGTTCTCAACAGCATACCCCGCCGACAGCCGAATTTTTGATGGAGTCAGCGACGCAGAGTTACTGTGGGCTTTTTATCTTCGCAAACTTACTTAATTATCACATTTTCCTTAAAGGGCTCTCTTGTTAGGCAGAGCATTTCACGTCAAGTCAGTTTTCATTCGTAACAACTCAGTTAATCAACCAAAGTGAAATCCAGGGAATATAGCCTATCAACAGTGCAATGACGAGCATGCTAAACACAAAGAGAAAGACGTATCTGGAAATGGATATAATCGGTGTCTGGGTAACCCCTGAGACCACGAACAGGTTCAAACCCAACGGCGGGGTAATGAATCCGATACCCAAGGCGGTTACCATGAAAATACAAAAATGAACTTCATGCATCCCTATTTCCTGAGCCAGCGGCAGCAGCAGCGGCGCCAGGATGACGATATTCGGTGTCGTTTCCATAACACAGCCGGCGATCATCAGAATGGCAATCATGATCAGAATAATCAGATAGGGATTGCTGGTCATGGATGTCATGAAACCTACGAACGCCTGGGGGACTTGCAGGCTGGCCAGGGTTTGGGCCAACGGCAGGCTCATGGCGATAATGGGCACAATCACCCCGCTCACCTTGGCCGAGGTCTCTAAAATTTTTGGTATATCTTTAACTTTCAGCGTTTTCTGAAAAAACCCGATAATGATGGCGGAAAGGGCTGCCACAGCCGCACTTTCCGTGGGTGTAAAAACACCCGAGTAGATACCGCCCAGAATGATCACGGGTATGAGCAGTGCAAAACGCCCCTCATACACGGATTTGAGCCAGTAGTTAAGGTCGAATCCGGCCTTGCTGTCTTCGTATCCCCGCACGTGATTTACCGCGGCATTGGCCACCATGATGGAAACTAATATCAACACGCCCGGTATCGCCGCGGCTAAAAAGAGGGTCGAAGCGCTGATGCCCAACACCAGTCCGATAATAATATATGAAATCGAAGGCGGAATTAATATTCCGGTGCACGCACCGGCCGCTACCAGTGCACAGGCATAGGGCTTGGGATAGCCTTTGGCCTCCAACCGGTCAATGGTGATTCTGCCGATGGCAGCCGCGTCGGCCGCGTCGGAGCCGCTGATGCAGGCAAAAAATCCGCACCCCAGCACGGTCGAAGTCCCCAATCCGGACCGGCGAGCGCCCATAGTGGCTTCGGCCACGTCCAGCAACTTGCCGGACAACCCGGTTCTTACGAGAATATCTCCGGTGAGGATAAAAAGAGGTACCGCAATCAATGCGAATGAATCGATGCCATCGAACAGGGCTTCACCCAGCAGCGTAGGGGGCAGAACATCCGTCAATAACAGCATGGCAAAGGAACCGATGCCAATGACAACCCAGATGCGGACGGCCAGTAAAATCAGGACGACCATCACTATCAAAGGAACAAAAAATCCCCATCCGAGAATGACTTCTTCCTGTTGCATTAAGTATTGCTGAAGCATATGCAGACTCCTAATCGAAAAGTTTTTTACCCTGGTATATGGGCCGCCCGGCTCTGAGGTCGGAGGCATCTCGAATGATGGACTGAATCAACCGCACGATCATCATGGCAAACCCGAGCGGTACCGCCGCCAAAAACCAGGCCAGACTGATGCGCAGGCCATGCGTCACAGACCCGAATTTCAGGGATACCAGAACAGATTCAAGCGACCACCAGAAGGCGAGGACTGCCAGCACAATGGTAAACAAATCACCTAAAATCATGATCACCGCCCGGGCGCGGTCGCCGACAACCGGCAGAATCAAGTCGATGCGGATGTGAGCCCGTTCCTTGATGGCAGCGGAGGCACCGATCCAAGAAACATAGATAAAGGCGTAGCGGGCAATCTCTTCCGCCCAGATCGAAGAGTAGCTGAGTGCAAATCTTCTGAATACTTCCATAAAGATGGTAACTACGATCAGGGCATATAGCGGCAGCAGCAACCACCGTTCAGCATTTTCATCCAGTTCATGAAGGATTTTTTGGATTGTCATGCGTTGCATCCTTTTTTACCTGCATTTTTTCGGTTTTAGAACAAGGCGGCACCGTCAACGAGCATGGTGCCGCCTTGGCTCAAAGGCTATGCTTTGACGTCATGCACATAGAATCGACCCATCGTATTGGCCGCTTCGCGAAACATATCAAATTTGTTCAAGGACCCGGCCAGTTCCTTTTTGAATTTGTCCCAGGCGGGTAACTGGGCGCCGGCCGCTTCAACCCACTGTCTCTTTTCACTGGCGGTCGGCACATAAAATTTCACACCGGCCGCAGCCAGTTCAGCCATGGCATAGGCGCGGGCAGCCGGCACTTTGGCCAGATTCTGCTGCATGGTGATTTCACTGGCAAAGTCGATGCCCTCTTGAACTTTCTTTGGCAGACTTTCGAACCATTCGAGATTGCATGAGTAAACCTGGCTGTCGGGCACGGCTCCGTTGAAGGTTACCCAGTCCAGGACATCCTTGAAACCGAAGACATGCAGCGCTTCAACGGAAGGATCCAGAGCATCGGCCACTCCCTGTTTGATGGCTGAAGAGGTTTCACCCCAGGCCACGGGGGTAGGGTTAGCACCCAGCAGTTGATAAAACTGCGCTAGAATCTTGGATCCGGGTACGCGAAACTTGATCCCTTTCATCTGCTCGGGCGTTTTGATTGGCCCGGCAACCCCTTTGCGGGTGGCAACCACCCGCGGATCGATGACCACATACCATAGAACTTTGAAACCCTTCTTGGCCACCTTGGCATGCACCTCATTACGCCAGGCGTCGGAAGTGACCAGGTTGACGAATTTTTGATTCTCGCCGCACCAATAGGGGATATTGATCATATCCGCCACGGGGGCAAACGGTGCGAAATTGGAAATGGAGTGCTGGGCCGCCTGTATCGTGCCGGCCTGGACCTTTTGGGCCAGGGCCGAGCCGGCGCCCAACTGGCCGCCCGGCGCCAGTTTGACATACACCTCGCCATTGGTGCAGTTCTGGATATTTTCTTTCATGTCAAGCTGCATAATTGGATAGCTGCGTGATGCCCCGATTATGTAGGCGGTGACGATATTCATTTTGTATTTGGCCGTCTTCTTGCGTCTCATCTCTTCCTTGCCCGTGGCCGCGCTGGCCTCTTTGGAGCCAAGCGCTCCACTGAACAGGGCTACCGTGGCCGCTGTGAAGCCGAATTTAGTCGTCATTTCCATAAAACGGCGCCGTTCTACACTTTTGAGACCTGAGCTTTTCTTTTCATCATTTTCCATTCTTTTGCCTCCTATTGTCTTGGTTAAGATCACTTTTCAGCGGCCTCAGCCTTTAAGGCCGCGACAATTAAAAAAACTGCAGCCGAGAACAGCATGAGAAACTCGGCAAGATTTCCCAAATGTATGAGATTCAAGCCATATGAGATGTTCACTTTACCAACAACCACGTTAATGAAGTATATGGCGAAAAGAACAAAACAGATTTTCAGAGCACCTCTGCCCTCCTTGCCGTTTTCTTTGTTGTCTTGTTGTATCTCCATGGCGTTTCACCTCCGTGTTGGCGTCAATTATTTACCGGTACCTGCAGATATTTCACAAAGCCGCAATGCCGTGCTTTATGTAAGCAAGGTCCGAAAGCACACCTCTTTTCCCAGGCCCATTCCGACCCGGCACCACAATCGGTGCCGGGAGTCGGAAGAAGATCTTGGATAGTTTATGTTTCCATCACGACTACCTGGACTATGCGCTTTCGTAAAGCTTGGTCAGAACATACTCTTCATGGCCAAGAACTTCCTGTGCCGTCAACCGGCCGTTGCAGGTTCGGACCAGCATCTCAAGCAGAATGTCGCCGGACTCATCCAGAGTCATTTCGCCGCGCAAAATAGCAGAACAATCGAAGTCGATGTGCTCGGACATATCGCCGGCCGTGCGCGGATTGGCCGTCAGCTTAATTACCGGTTCGATGGGATTGCCGATGATGTTGCCCTGGCCGGTAGGAAAGAAATGGGCCACGAAGCCGGCCGCCGCCCACAGCGTAACCGCTTCGGCTGCTGCGCTCGAAGAGTCCATGTACCACAAACCCGGCCCGGTTGGTTCGACGGCCTTGTCCAAGGCTCCTACATATTTGCATTTTTTCCCGATTTTCTGAATGTTGCCCATCGCTTTTTCTTCGATGGTGGTCAGCCCGCCGGCGATGTTGCCCTTGGTCGGCTGACTGCCGGAAAGATCATCGGTTTTGTTGCGGTCGATCATCGCGGCATAACGATCAAAAAGAGCCATAAACTGTTCGGCTGCCTCGGGGGTCGCGGCTCTTTCTTTGACAATCATCTCGCCGCCGGTGATTTCACTGGTTTCACCGAAACTGCAGGTACCGCCCATGTCCACCAGTTTGTCAAAAGCATTGCCCACCGTGGGATTGGATGCCAGCCCGGAGGTCGTATCGGATTCACCGCATTTGGTGGACACCCAGATTTCACTCAGGTCACACTCCTCGCGCTGGAGCTCACTGGCCCAGTGCATGTATTCTTTGGCTTTCCAACTGGCCATTTCGACCGTTTTAATTTCGCCATGACGTTCTATGGAAAATCCGGTGACCGGCTTTCCGGTTTTGGCAATGCCGTCCACAATGATATTGGTCCACTCCGGCTCGATCCCGATAACCACGACAGCCGCCACGTTGGGATTGGCTCCGGTGCCGATGAGGGTTCTAAAAAACAGCTCCAGGTCCTCTCCAAACTGAAGGCGGCCGTAAGCATGCGGCAATGCTTTGCACCCCTTGGTATTAAAGGCGACTTTTTCACAGGCCGAGTTGCTCAAATCATCCAGTGGCAATATAATTACGTGGTTGCGAATGCCGACCCGCCCGTTCTCGCGTCTGTAGGCCATTACTTTGGTATTGCTCATGGTTACCACCTCCTTGTCTTCAGATTCTGGGTGTGGACGTGACCACCTGCTTTGACGTCTGCTACGACTTTGCCGATATCAGCACCGTATTTGATTACTGAGCCGCCAACCTGGTGGTCGATCATGGCAATTTTGTGACCCAAAGGAATATCGTCCAGCGTTTTTACTTCGACCGGTTCCTGGGAGTCCATGAACAACCCCCTGGCCGTTTCGCCGGCTTTTATTTCGACGGTAGCGACCCCTACACTGTCGTCCTTTTCGTGAATTAAAAACTGAATCATTTACTTCCCTCCTCATTGAAATTAAAAAGTAGGCAGCTAACCACCGCCCGATGTTATGGTTGTTAAACTTAGATGTTGCCTTTCGAACAACACCGATTCGAGCATAACTTGCTAATAAAAATAGGTGGTTGTTGCGTGAGGTATGACGGCTACTTGCGGTGTGCCCTCAAAATCATTCACCCATTCTTCCATAATGGTTGAAGGCTCCGCAGCTCTCAAATGGCAATGCTCCATAATGCCGCTGTCCGAATCACGCATATCATCGGCTTCGTATGCCGCCAGCAGCCCCCCAAATACGTCGGCAATGCGCGCCCCAATAGTGTGCCCAAAATGCATAAAATCCTTCCTGACCTTTTCCGGCTCGGCAAACGGGCAGATATAGTCGAAATAGAGATTTTCTCCTAAGTCCTCCTGCAAGGCGGCTAAAAGTAAAATTTTGCCGCCGTGCTTGATCGCGTGAGAAAGAAGGTGGAAGCTTTTTGAGGCCTGATAGATGCTGATATCCTTGGGGGAATACGCGCAGGACGCCAAAATGATGTCGAACTTTCTGTCAATTTCGATACCGTAAACTGCCGCACAGGTTGCAGCCCCTTGTTGAATGACATATTCCGGATTGCCAGCCAGGACGCGCACCACCTCTCTATCGGTATTCAGGACAACATTGACCGCAAAATCGATTCCCACCATCCGACCGGCCTCATCAAGATCTTTCCGCATCGGGTTGTCACCAAATTTCGATGCCTGGGAGGGTATTTTGTTGATCAGACGGTGGTTATGCCGGATGCTCTCAGCTGATGCACATCCGATCACGGCGTCCTTTGCGCCGCCGGTAAAACCAAAAAACTGGTGCGGTTGGACCACACCGATAACGATTTTATAATCCGCCTCCCCAAATGCAGCGTTGATTCGCACCGGAGTTCCCTGGCAGGTTGTACCAAAATCCTTCATCCGTGCGTCATCGGCAACATGGACAACAACATTACAACTGCGAACAATATTTGATGAAAGAATCTTATCGATTGTTTCCCGGTCCGGGTGCGTTTTGAGGCCACTTGCAATGATAACAGTCACAGAGGTTGAATCTATGTGTGGCAGCGATTGGAACAACTGCTCTATCATGTTTGGCAAAAGCGCCCTCACCGAAGCCGATTGGGGATCATCTGGCATAGCTATGGCAATACTTGAAGGATTCTTTTGTCTCAGTTGCCTTACAAACTGGGCGTCGTCTAAGGCTCTCACAAACATCTTGGAAAGCGATTCCGGGGCGGTAAAAATCGCCGGTTGCAGAACCTTTATGCTGGCCTTTGGGGGTATCTGGATTGGCTTTAGGCCTTGGCGATACCTCAAATGGTATTTCAATATAACCCCCCAATTCAATTTCTTTTCATCTTGTGCATGGAAAGTGCCAACCCGACATTGAATTATAACATCCTGTAATAAAATAAATTATAGTCTAAAATTAAAACAGTGGTGGAGACTTTTAGGGCCCAATATTGGTCAATGCGCCCAATATTGGGCTTTACGGGTGTGGCTTCACATGATAGGCAAAAATTTGTTCAATCAATTATGTGGCTCCGGTCGGAATCATTTTTTACGAACCCCATCATACTGAAGGCTATTGCAATGCGATGGAATCTTGCCACCCGGCATCAAATATTGCTTGAAATTACCAATGCCGTAATTGCCAATAAGACCAATCAGGGCTTTTTTGATGCACTTACTGCTGAGCTAAGTAAACACTTCCCTTTCGACCGCGTAAGCATCAATCTTTATGATAAAAAGCGGCAATCACTGCAGTATTTCACCAAAGTCAACGGTGTGGGTCGCAATTCGATCGAAAATCTTGAACAACGCCCTTTGAAAGGCTCCATTGCCAAGATGGCTATCCAGTCTAGAACCCCGATCATTATCGATGATTTGACACAATATTCCAGTTTACCAATTATCGAGCAGTTGATTAAAGCCGGGTTGACCTCAACAATGGCCTTTCCGCTGATCGTTCGCAAAAAGATACTGGGAACGCTTCACTTCTCATTCAAAATCCCCCCGGATCACATGTCGGAATTATCGAATTTGCTTGGTGAAGTGTCTAAACAGGTCGCAATTGCAGTCGACAATTTAGTTGCCTACAAACGTTTAAAGGATGAAAAACAACATCTGGAAATAGAAAAACAGTTTTTGATTGGCACCCTTGATGAATATGCACCGGATAAATTTTATCACGTGTCCCCTGAGATGTCCGAAATTATGGACTTGGTTAAGAGGGTGGCTACCATCGATGCGCCGGTTTTAATTACCGGGGAAACCGGAACCGGAAAAGACTATTTAGCGCGATACATACATCACGCCAGTTCCCGGAAAAAGCACATGTTCATAAAGGTAAACTGCCCGGCCATTCCTTCGACACTGTTTGAGAGCGAGTTATTTGGCCATGCCAAAGGGGCATTCACCGGAGCCAATTCTCAAAGGATCGGTCGATTTGAAATGGGTGATAAGGGCACGGTATTCCTTGATGAGATTGGCGAATTACCAGCCGGCTTGCAGGCCAAGCTGCTGCAAGTGTTGCAGGAACGACGTTTTGAACGTGTTGGCGACAATCAACCTATAGATGTCAACTTCCGGCTGATTGCCGCCACTAACCGGGACCCTGAAAAAAGCATCCAAGTAGGCAAATTGAGAAAAGATCTATATTACCGATTGAATATCATTCGCATCCATGTGCCTGCGTTACGCGAGCGAAAAAAGGATATCCCCTTGCTAATCGAACAAATCAATAAATCAGAAGCTGAGCAAATCCGTCAGCAACCGCCAACTTACAGCCAGTCAGCGCTTGACCTGCTGGCTACCTATCATTGGCCGGGGAATGTCAGGGAATTGAAAAATCTTGTGAAGCGGATGATCATTCTTAAACCTAACGAAAGAATTTATATCGATGATATTGAAAAAATAATCGACCTGGAAAAACAATCCTCGAAGGCAGGTGACTCCAACGTTCTCACACTGGCAGAGACTGAACGTCGCTCCATTGAACAGGCCCTGCTCAAATGCCGGGGCGTCATTGGTGGGACGAACGGAGCGGCCCGGCTTTTAGGGGTTCCCCGTTCTACTCTCCAGTATCGCATTAAGAAGTACAACATAAAGCCCAAAAAGATAGTTATGCTGGAGGATTGAGATCCTTTGCCGCCATCTCCGCACGCTCCCTGCCGCCGGAGCAAGGTTATACCCTTTGGTTAAATACGGTGTCGTCCCGCAAGAGAAATTTACACCCTTACCGCTTTATGATAAGGCCAAAATAGGTATGGACGCAGATATATACATCCTATTGGCCCACCACCTCGATTCTCTCCCGGGCGGTTTCCCTTCTACAGACAGCGGGGTTGAGTTGAGGATCCTGAGACGGCTCTTTTCTCCCGAACAGGCCCGCCTTGCCTGTCACCTGACCCTGATAGCGGAAACAGTCCCGGTTATTGCCTTGCGCAGTGGCCTCCCGGTTGAAAAAACGGAAGCGCTGCTGGCAGAGATGGCCCGCAAGGGACTGGTTTTCAAGTCCTTGGCTCCGCCCCGTTATATGGCCGCCCAGTTTGTCGTCGGAATATGGGAGTACCAGGTCGATCGGCTCGATCCGGGTCTGGTGGCGGATATGGAAGAATATCTGCCCCACTTGTTCGATAGCGGAGCCTGGCAGGCTTCTCCCCAGATGCGCACCATTCCGGTCGGCCGGAGTGTAGATGCCGGGCTTAAAATCCTCCCGCATGAATCAGCGACGTTTCTTTTGGAGCAGAAAGACAGCTTTGTGGTGACACCCTGTATTTGCCGAAAAGAGCAGCAGATGCAGGGTAAAGGCTGCGACCGCCCACTGGAAGCATGCATCTCTTTTGGGGCGGCTGATTCCTACTATATTGAAACCGGGGCAGGTCGCTGGGCCAGCCGTGCCGAAGTACTGGATATCCTCAAGCAGGCTGATAAAAGCGGCCTTGTTCTGCAGGTCAGCAACGGTAAGGATATTTCCTGGATATGCTGCTGCTGCGGCTGCTGTTGCGGGGTACTCAGAAACCTGAAGCGTTATCCCCAGCCGGCCGCGTTGGTGGCAGCACCTTTCATCGCCTGTTTAGATGCCGCCCCGTGCAACGGCTGCGGAGTCTGTGAGGCCCGATGCCAGATGGATGCCATTGAGATTGTGGAAGATCAAGCCCGATTGGATGTTGGCCGCTGCATCGGCTGCGGTCTGTGTGTTTCGACCTGCGCTACTGGCGCACTGGCCCTGGAACGCAAACCGGTACCCGCCCAGCCGCGGGTGCCCTTGAACACGGCCGCGTCGATGCTCGGCCTGGCCTGGAAAAGGAAGGTCATAGGACCCGGTGGTCTCTTAAAGCTGCTTCTGGCTTCGCAGAAGGACCGCCTAAGGGCCCGTCAGCGGGCGGACTTGTAGACGACTGCTGCGATAACCCCTGAAGAATAACGACCCATGGCACTTGGCTTTCTTTTCAAACGAGCGCGCGAAACGCTGCGCCATTTGGCCCCGGGGGACAAATCTGTGCTTGACGGTCTTTGTGACCGTATCCAGGCGGCCGAAGGAGATTTACGCGGGTCCGCCGCGGATGCCCTTGAAAAATGCCATACCGCCTGCCAGGGAATTTGTTGCCGCAACATCAATCTCAACGCTGTGCTGGACTACCCGGATTTCGTTTATATCTTGAACTAAATGCCGGAGCTGGCTGAAAGAATTGCAGCCTGTATCGAAGACGAGCCGGCTCTGTACTCGGCAGACTGCATTTTTCTGGAGAATGGTACCGGGCCCTGCATGTTCCCCGGTACGATCATGCCGGAGGTCTGTATCACCAGCTTCTGCAGCTATGATACCCCCGCCAAAAAAGAAATACGCCGCCTGAAATGGTGCTTCTTCCATCTCGACTGTTTTCTCAGAACCCTGAAATTGAGGGTTTTCCTGCGTAATTTTGGAAAGCGCTTCCATAAGGCCAAACCCGGGGGATAAGCCTTTATATTAGTATAGCAGCAGTTTTGAATGGCAGTTTAGTGGCCAAGTTAAACGCGGAAGCGACAGTTAATAATAGTGTGGAAGCCAGTTCACAACTGGATTTTGGCCCAAGGTCAAGGCGGATCTGGAATTCAAGCCGGAGGCGCCAGCGAAGCCAGTGCCTTGCGTGGTAATTACAAATCGTATTTTGAGGATTAGAATCTCAGATCCAACGACGTAATTGGGCCGAAGCACTTTTCTGAACTGGCTTCTACGCGCCGTTTGCAGCGAGCAACGCCGCCCCAATCGCCCCATTGATCTGGGCATTGGGTGATACCTGGATGACAACCCCAGCCCTATTTTCAAGGGCCTTGACCACACCGATATTCTTGGCGACCCCGCCGGTCATCATCACCGGCTCGGCCACCCCCACCCTTTTCGCCATGGCCAGGACCCGTGATCCGATGGACTCGTGAATCCCCGCAATGATATTCTCCCGCTTTTCTCCGCGGGCAATCAGGGAGATAACTTCCGATTCAGCAAATACGGTGCACAAGCTGCTGATAGCAGCCGGTGCCTCGGCTTTCAGAGACATGTCCCCGAAAGCATCCAGGTCAACCTCCAGCGCCCGGGCCATGACTTCCAGGAAGCGACCGGTGCCGGCGGCACACTTGTCGTTCATCGCAAAATCGTTGACCCGCCCCCTGCTATCCAGAGAAATGGCCTTGCTGTCCTGACCGCCGATGTCGATCACCGACCGGACGGACGGATCCTGGAAATGGGCCCCGGCCGCGTGACAGGTAATCTCGGTGACGGCTTTATCCGCAAAATCGACGCTCTTGCGGCCATACCCGGTGGCCACAATCCGGTCGACCGCCTCAGGTTTAATTCCCAGATTCTCCAGAATGATTTTAAAGACTTTTTTGCCGGCACTTTTGGCATTGTAACCCGTAAGGATCACTGTGCCTGCCAGCAGATTGCCATTCTCGACAACAGCAGCCTTGGCGCTGATCGAGCCCACATCAATTCCTACCGTAAGCATAGTCTTCCTATTCCTGGTGAACGGTCTCACCGGTCGCAACCGGTAGCAGCGGTTTATAAATAAATATTGATATTATGCCGGCCAGGTACATAATCAATCCGAACATGCCGGAGGTGATGAACATGCTGCTGTAAAAATCGCCCATGGAGTCCTGAATCAATAAGGCGATGGTCATGGCCAGGGCACTGTTACGCAAGCCCGTCTCCAGGGATATAGCCCGGGTCTGATAGTTGTTGATACCAACCAACTTGGAAAACCCAAGCCCAAACAGCATACCCAACATGGTCAACAAAAATATCGTTGTATAGAATTTCACTCCCTGCCGATCCGTGTCGGCAAAGGCATCCAGATTACTCAATACGCCCGCTACGATCAAAACGAGGAGCGCTATGATGCCCAGGGCTGAAAGAAAGGGTGTGGCTTTTTCGGCAAATGTTTGCCATTTGCCCCGAATGGCCATACCGACTACCAGGGGGATGATGACGAGGACTAAGATCGTCTGGACAACGAGTTTAACCGGAATGGCGATCTCCGGCATACCCGCGCAATAGAACGCCAGCAACAACGGCGTGAAGACGATGGACATGACCGTGGAAAAAGATGTGAGAGAGATGGAAAGCGCCAGGTCTCCCTTGGCGTAGTAGGTCATCAGATTCGAGGTGACCCCGCCGGGGGTCGCCGTGATCAGAATCATCCCGACGAAGATAAAAGGGTACTGTTCATAGAAGCCGAAAAGACGCCCGACACACATGGCCAGAAAGGGCATGAAGCCGAACTAGAGTATCTCCCCCAGGATGATGCCCCGCGGTTTGGTGAAAACCAGGGCAAAGTCCTTGAAGGTCAAGGTCATGCCCATGCCGACCATGACGAAGAACAGCATCAGAATAATGCAAATTTTGAAATTCGGTTCTCTAAAAAGCTCCAGCAGGCATAAAGTACTCGGATATGGGGTCCATATCCCAGGTAACGTCTTTCCAAGTGATCTTTGAAGTTTTTACAGCCTGCTGGACGATACGCATA
>Ga0126325_10000057_pt1 | contig 40724 bp, 54 predicted proteins | sample InaspJWI14metaG_FD_94487 | JGI IMG/M metagenome (GOLD analysis project Ga0126325, IMG submission 94487) | Marine gutless worms symbiont microbial communities from Oahu, Hawaii - Inanidrilus sp. 1 OAHU.JWI-14 metaG | ecosystem: Host-associated > Annelida > Digestive system > Unclassified...
AATAATTTTCGTCGAAAAGGTCGTCAAATCAAATAAAGATGTAATAAGAAAAGTAACTCAAATTATAGGAGGAAAATAATATGAGATTTCTGATATTTGTATTGTTTATAGGACTAGTTCTTTGTTTAACAACTATCCCTCTATTTGCCAGTAATGCCGACGCCATGCAGTGGGATGAGCCCTTAAGAAAATTGGAGAAAGCCCTTACAGGTCCAACAGCTAGAATAATAGGAGGACTCCTAATCATCGGAGGGGGACTTGCAATAGCAGTAACCGAGGGCCAAGGCGCTAAAAAATTCCTTTGGATCATAGTTGGTCTAGGCGTAGCACTAAATGCTGTCTCAATCCTTAAACAACTTTTTGGCGAAGGAGCCTTAATACCCATATGATAACCGCACCAATAAAGGTCGTCAAATCAAATAAAGATGTAATTAAGAAAAGCAACTCAAATTATAGGAGGAAAATAATATGAGATTTCTGATATTTGTATTGTTTATAGGACTAGTTCTTTGTTTAACAACTATCCCTTTATTTGCCAATAATGCCGACGCCGTGCAGTGGAAAGCCCTAATAGCTAGAATAATAGGAGGACTCCTATTCATCGGAGGAGGAATTGCAATAGCAGAAACCAAAAGCCAAGGTGCTAAAAAATTCCTTCGGATCATAGCTAGTCTAGGCCTAGCTGGTCTAGGCGTGACACTACTTACCGTCTTTTGGTGAAAGGGCATTGATACCCATATGATAACCGCACCAATATACAGATCACTACTCTTTCCAATGCTTGTTGCGGGACTTCCAAGAAATTTTGCCATTGCTCTTCTTACTATGACGTTAGCTATCGCCTTCGGTTTTGGTCAAATTTGGTTTTTTGGTGTAGCAGTATGCATGTTCGTAGCGGGGGCCTTTCTCACCAAGTTCGACCAATATTTTTTTGAAATATCACTTGTAATAATCAAACTCCCCGAAGAGGCAGATTAATGTACTTAAAAGAAAAAACAAGCAAGAGATATGCTGACTATATCCCCTATGCTGGTCTAATAGGCAACCAGGATAACGCAATAGCAGTAACCAAAAACGGAATTATCATCAGAACTTTTTTCATAGAAGTTAAGAATCTAGCTTATGCAAGTGACTATGAAATCAATGAAACATTCAAAGCACTCAAACACTCGATCAAGTTTATATCTGATGGCAAATGGCTTCTTTATATAGATGCCTTTAGAACAAAAACCAAAGCAAAAACAACCCTTTCAATAAGAAACAACGCTCCTGCTGCGGCAAAAGCATTTAATCACTACCACAACAAATCAATAGGTGATTTTTTCCTTACCGATCATTACCTAACTATTGCCTATAACCCATATAGCGAACGAAATTTAAAGAATATGTTCTTTAAACAAGAGAAGAATGAAAAGAATGATAATTTCGCCAAGGCGCTAGATGATTTTATTAATACTACTGACGATATGTACAACACACTAAAAAATGTTTTTGCTTCCATCAATATAATTGATAACAAACATGCAATGACATTTTTCCATAGATGTGTATCACCTTATTATCATGATGTACTGCCACCAGAAATACCCTTTTATTTAGATTATTATTTAGGGGATGCCAAATTCATTCCTGACTCAGTTACTAAGTTAGATGATTACTATATTAAAACCATATCAATTCACGATTTCCCATCACAAACCAGATCAGACATGATCACTTCTCTGATGGCTACCGATGAAGATTTTCATCTTTCGGTTCGGTTCTCGTTTTTACCTAAAGAAGAAGCAAGAAAGAAAATCAAATCCTATCGGAGAAGTCATTTCCAGAAAAGAAAAGGTGTGGGTGCACTCTTAGCCGAAACTATTACCCACGAAGAAAGCCTCTTAGAAGATAGCGAAGCAATTAGTTATGCTACAGATTCATCTGAAGCATTAGCTTCTCTCGCTAGTGGTGATATGTCCTTTGGCCATGTCACTACCACGGTAATCATAATTTCCCAAGACTGGCAAGTTGCTAAAACAAAAGCCCTAAAAATAAAAAAGATTATTAATGAGAAAGGATATATTGCTAAAGAAGAAACTCTAAACAATCCTTTAGCTTTCCTTGGAACTTTTCACGGAAATATTAAATACAATTCTAGATCACCATTAATCAGCACCTTAAATCTTCTTCATCTCTTCCCCCTTTCGATGCCTTGGGAAGGTAACAGAAAAAACAAACATTTAGGTGATATATGTGGCACAGACTCCCCACATATGATTACCCGAGCAGGAAAGTCCCCCTTTTGGCTCAATCTCAATGTTGGCGATGTAGGACATACTCTCGTTGTTGGTCCAACCGGAGGCGGAAAATCAATCTTGTTAAATACATTAGCATTACAATTCCTACGATACCCACGATCCAGAATAATCTTCTTTGATAAAGACAGATCCTCTAAGTGGGCTTGCAAGAATGCCAAAGGTGTTTTTCTAGATATTGGATCAGATGACTGTGATTTTCTCTTTAATCCTTTCGCCAAGATAGCAAACCTTAATTATCGACGTTGGTTTACTGAGTATCTAATTATTTTCCTAAAATCCAAAGGAGTTACCCTCTCCAGCAAAGACGAAAATGAAATATTAAAAGCACTAAACACAATGCAACATCAAAAAATAGAAGTTAATAATTTCGAGTCTTTGATTGATGCTATTCAAAGTGAAACAACACGTGCTGCTCTAAGACCCTTTTCAGAAGGTGACTATTCTAGATTATTTGCCCCTGTATCAGATAATATAACAGATTCGTATTGGACCACCTTCGAAATGGCCACACTCATGGAAATGGGAGATGATATAGTAAGATTTACACTTGGATATATTTTTCACCAATTGACTACCTTATTTAAAGGTGACCCAACACTCTTAGTCTTAGACGAGGCATGGTTATTCCTGGACAATGAATTTTTTGCCCAAATACTCCGAGAATGGCTCAAAACCCTCCGGAAAAAAAACTGCTATGTAGTGCTTGCCACTCAAGAGTTAGCAGATGTCCAATCTACAATTTTTTCTACGATTGTCAATGCTTGCATGACAAAAATATACCTTCCGAATAACCAAGCTGCGCAAAGTGAAAACAGACGACTTTACCTTGACTTAGGGCTAAATGACAGTGACATAGAAACGCTCATTAACGCAGAAGCAAAAAGAGACTATCTTTATCATAGCCCTAAGGGCAAACAGCTTTTCGATATGTGTTTAGATGCAAGACAACTCACAATACTCAAATCAAACCTAAACCAAAAAATAATCAAATCTAATGGAGAATAAGAATGAAAAAGTATATAGCATCAATATTATTAATTTTACTAATTGGAGGAAATCTTAATGCTGCGATACCCGTAATAGTAACAAAAGATTCCCCCGAGCACATCATAAAGTGGGCTCAAGAAATAAGACATCATTTCGAAACCCTCGGCAAATTAGTACAACAACTTAGGCAAGCAGTAAGAACAACAACTGCTACAATGAAAATGATAGAGCAATTAAAACAAGGCGACTGGAAAGGAATAGTCAGGGCAGCCCAACATGGCGCTGATACCGTAAGCGGTTTTTCCTCATTCTTAGATGATATGCCAGATATGACAAAAATACGAGTAGCTGATGAAACAATTATAGACACCGGAAGTAAAAAGTTCAAGAATCTAAAAGAAACAACAGAAGAAATAAACGAAACTACTAGGATGACGGCTGATGCCCTATGGAGTGTTAACGAGTTAATAGATAACTCCAAAATGAGAATCGAACACACAAAAAGACTGATCAGAATGTCACAAGAAACTGATTCCATCGTAGGACAGGCCCAAATCTTTAACCAAGGACTAGGACTTCTGCAAGGCGAGATCAGCGACATTGTCAAGATCACCACTATACAAAGCCGTCATGACGCCGCAAAAGACAAAGACGAAGAAAATGACGACACCTTATCAAAAATAGAAGCCAGAGCATTTTTCACCTCTACATCTTCAGATAGTTTTAAACCCATCCCCATGTACACTGAAGACGAAGTATACGATGCAATGCGTGGATGGAGTTATCTTGAGGAACGGGAAAAAACGAGAAACGAATGGGATTGGATAAAATGAAAATAGAAGCAAAAAAAGGACCATCATAATATGTTAGGTGATGTATTAGCTGAGTTTACTTCCCGAATACAAGCCGGAATGCTCGCAATAAAGCCATATTCCACGGGGCTTCTAGCGTCACTCCTAGCGATCAATATTATAATTTTCGGCTACAAAATAGCAATTGGCCAGTATAATGATATATCATCAATAGTCTGGCAGTTTTTCATCATGGCATTCCTCGTCTATCTTGTAAAAAACTTCGATAAAATTGCAATTCAGTTTAATGCATCCCTCTTAGAACTAGGGCTAAAAACCCAAGACAACTATACATCAGTTACCATCACGAAACCAGATTCTATCATAAAATACGCCTGGGATAAAATTATAGTTCCCCTAGGCACAAAAATACTAGAAACAAAATTACAATTTAACATGAATTCTCTATTAGTACTAACTACCTATGCAGTGACTTTTATAATTGTAATGCTATGCTTCATCCTTATTTCTGTGCATATAATTTTGGCTTTCATCGAATTTTACCTTGTAGTCATGTTCAGTTTAATACTAATTCCCTTCATTATTTTTGAGCCCACTAAATTTATCGGCACCAAACCTCTTGGCGCCGTAGTTGGAAGCGCATTAAAAATAGGAATCCTAGCTGCACTAACTGGTGTTATAATAGCGGTTTTCAACACCGTTGTTACTTCACCAGTCTCAGAAATTCCACTTTTCAACCCAAACACAATGCCACCAGGGGCCTCTACAGGAAGTCTTGCAGAAGAGATGACAAAAGTAGCACCTATATGGATGCTTAAACTAATAGTTGTTTCTCTTATTTGCATATATCTAGTTGTCCAAGTTCCTGGATTAGTAGCAGCCGTCTTAACAGGTACCCCAAGCCTAAGCCCTGGTGGCGCTTATAGAGGTCTTGGCGCCTTAGTAGTCGGAACTACTGCGGCTATGCGCCTTGGAACCGCACCCATAAGATGGGCAAAGAAAAAAGGTCAACAGACAGCTGCTGCAATGGCAACTGGTGGCGCAAGTGCTGCTGCTGGCGCAATTGGCGGTCTTGCTGGAGGCACTAGCAGAATGTTAAAAGGAGGAAAAGATTCTTCTTCCTCTAAGCTTCCTTCCTTGCCAGACTCTGAAGCCTCCGCATCCAATCAATATTTCAAAACAGGGAGGTAAGAAATGTCTGATTCTAATTCAAAAGGAGGTAAGAACAATGTCTGATTCTAATTCAAAAGATTCTGACTCAAAAAGCTCAAAAGCAGCTAAAAAATCATGGGACATATGGATCCATAAAATCCATGGGGAACTATTTACCTGGAAAATCGTCGCAATAATAACCCTTATAATGCTCTTTATTACCTTGGGATTTTCGGGATATTACTTTGTACGTCCCAAACATCTTCCTTATGTCATCGAAGTAAACGAGAAAGGCGAAGCATCCTTCAAAGGACATATAACCCCAAATTCAATTACGATAGACAATGCTATGACTAGAAATTATCTAATTCGATTCATCAAGGACATAAGGACCGTAAGCACAGATTTAGTTTTTTACAAACAAAACTTACAAGACGCATATTATCTAGTAACAAAAGGATCAGGTGTACAAAGGCTCAACGAATACTATAACGAGCTTAACCCACTAGAGAGAGCAGCAGATGGTACACTGCATATAGATATTAGATTTCGATCTTTTGACAAATTAGCCGAATCAACATGGCGTGTCGAATGGATCGAATTCTATCGTAAAGACGGGAAATTATTCAACACAATAACCAAAGCAGGAACATTTACCTACGAACAAAGTTCTGCTCTAACTAAAGAAGATGCTGAAAAAAACCCACTAGGAATTTACTTCTCAAACTTCAATATAGTAGATGTTCGCGAGTTATAAGTTATAGGAAAGGAGCCATAAATGAATATTAAACTAGTACTTTTATTAATTTTCTGCGTCGTTCTCTGCGTCAGTTGCTCCACTAAGATCCCAGTTGAAAAAGAAAATTATCCCATGCCACAGCCACAAAACCCAGATCCAGAACCAAACACCAGCGAGGCAAACAAAATCACAGATAAGATTATTATCCCTCTAGTTAATTACATTGCAGACGAAAACCTACCAGAATCTAATGCCGATAATGACAAATCCACCACCCCTCCAAGCCTCGTATATACAACAGTAAAAGATTACACCGTGATTCCTCGTGAAGAAAATTTCAGAGGGGGGTCTGTAATCTACAATTATGTCGATGATCACATCTATAAAATATTTATTGCGCCAGGGTTCTTAACAGAAATACAACTTAAAGAAGGTGAAACGATAGTAGCCCCTCCAGCCGCAGGAGACACACTAAATTTCATGTTAGAGACAAGTCTTAGCGGTGAAGATACAAATCACATATATCTTAAGGCTTTAGCTCCTTACAAAGAGACAACACTAGTAATCAATACCAACAAAAGAATATATCGATTTCATCTTGAATCTTACAAAAATACTTTTATGCCCTTAGTCTACTTCAAATACCCAATCGAAGAATTTGAACAAATACAAGAGAAAATTAACAGACAAACACAAGGACGTATTGTTCTTCACGGAGATGTCCGAGACTTCAATTTTTCATATGAAATAATACCACATAAAGCACACATGCCAGCCTGGGGGCCAAGCTTTGTTTTCTCTGATGGGATAAAAACTTACATACATTTTCCATCTGCGAGAAGAACAGCCAAAGCCCCAGCTCTATTTGTTGTCGATAGTAGAAAAGAACGAACTCTGGTCAATTATAGGGTAACTGGCAACTACTATGTTGTAGACGAGGTTTTAGACCATGCAGAACTGGTCGTAGATATCAATGCTGGCAATGTTATTACAATAAAACGAGGCAATAAATGAACGAAGAAAATCAAGAAGAAAACCAAATAGAAGAGAGCCAGGTAAATGAAACATCACTAAAAGATGAGATTTCACTAGCACTAGAAAAATTTGAAAATCCAGACTTCATCCCGTCAGAAGAACCCGAAGATGAAAATTATGCATCACCTGATAAAAAATTCCTATCTCTTATTCCCCCAACACAACGTCTTAACAAAAAAATATTAAAGATAGTTCTTGGAGCTCTAGGTGGCCTTGCATTTCTTGCACTAATGCTAACATTTTTTCCCAGAAAAAACAAAAATTCACGTCGAACAACAGAGGAAGATCAAGGGACCTACAAAGTCAAAGTTCCTTCATACCTTGAAGAACAAGAAGAAGACTATCAAACACGATTTCCTGAATCAGAAATAGAAGTAGAAACTGACACCTTTTTCGATACAAATGAACTATACGAAACAGATAACAGAATAGAATCAGGAAATGCACAAGGATTTCAAGAAATCCAAGTTGAAGCTACCAAAAATTCTCCAACCATATTTGGCTCAGGTGAAAAAAAATCAGAAGGAGAATTAGAAGCTGATCTTATCGAAGCAGCATACGCAAGCCCTATTCTATTTCCAACACAAGTTACAAAAACAAAAACAGAAACTAATGATCTCCTTGATGCTCTCGAAGGACTAGACGATACTTCAAAACTTGATGCGCTATTAGCTAGTCAACTACTTAGCACAGGACAGACAGACTACGAAAAACTAAACCAACAGCAACAAAAAAGAACATGGCTTGCATCACAAAAAGGAGATTATTCAATCTATAATGATTCTTTTTATACTGAACCCGTTGCTCCAGGAAGAGAACTAATCGCAGGCACAATCATTCCCATTGTACTTATTACAGGAATCAATTCTGACTTACCAGGTGACATTTCCGCTCAAGTCTTATCCAACGTATACGATTCATACACAGGCCAAAATTTATTGATCCCCAAGGGCTCTACAGTGTACGGAAAATATGACAGCCAAATAGCATTTGGACAAAACCGAGTTCTTTTAGCATGGGATAGGATTACTAGACCAGACGGAATAACAGTAGTCCTAAATGGTATGCAAGGCGTAGATAAAAGCGGGATGACTGGCGTAAGCGATAAAATCGAACGACATTATGAAGAACTTCTCGGAGGAATCGCAATGGGATCAGTATTCGATTTAAGCCTAAACGCAGCAGCAGCAGCACTCGCAAAACTAGGTAATTTTGGAGATGCCATAGGTGTTTTTAATGAAAATACAACTACAGCAAAAACCGCTGTTGATCACTTCGTAGAAGATACTTTAAACCGTCAACCAACACTAATCGTTAGGGCCGGATTTCGTGCAAACATCATCGTCAACAGGAACATCATCTTACCCTATTTTCAAGAATACTTTTAAAGGAAGGAAAATATGAAAAATATGAAATTTCTAATATCAATAGGACTAATCCTTATTCCAATTTATGGATGGGGACAAGAATTACCCCCCCCAGTCACTCAACCAGATCCACAAGCCCAGATAGATAGTGAATATTACAGATGGAACAATCCTTTCGAAAAGGATCTCAATAAATACAAGTTGAGAATGGACACAGGAGCTTTAATATTATTAAGTGGCATAATAACTCTTACTGCTGCCTTTGTTGCCGGAACCACAACAGAAACCATCAGAGCTTCTGAAAATCTCAATCTTAATATATCACAAAAAACAAGTAATACAATCATGGTAATTAGTGTTGCAACTGGGAGTATAGGCGCCGGCCTAGGGATATGGGGTTTTGCAAGATGGAATAAGGCCGCAAACAATTACCACAACACACTTCGTCTTCAAACTAGTTATTACAATCTTATAAGTCAATGATACGACAATGAAAATAACAAAACCATTAGGAAAACAAACTAGGATAATGATTTTATTTATTTTGCTCGCTATAAGTCCTATTCTTATATGTTACTCTATTAACACTCTCGGCCCAATAATAAACACAACTAAATCTATACCACTAGGAATATATCGTATCGATAGGCAGGGAGAAATTGTAACCCACTCTCTTATCATCTTTGATGCACCAATCTACAACAATTTTAAACAAAAGGCCTTCAAAGAAGTTCTCGGAGTTCCAGGAGATTTAATCATCTTAGATAAAGAAGGAGTAACGATCGAAAGGGAATCTACCAAAATCAAATATCCATATTACGAACTTGGCCCTGTTGAAAGAAATTGCCCTGCTGGAACCATACCACCAGGATATATATTTGTTGGAAGTTCACATCCTAGAAGCCTAGATAGCCGGTACTATGGACTCATTCCGTTAGATGCTGTTAAAAAAATTAAGAAGGTGATGAAAAAACATGAAGCCTCCTAAGATCATCTTCAAAAAATACTCTGAGGAAAAACAATATTCCCTCTTCCTACTGGTCTATAAGAACTCTCCCAATAGTCGAGGATTTTTTTACTCAGATGAAAATTTTGGAGAAGATTCACTTCTAATGGGCCCCAAAAATATAAAAATCATAACCCGTCTTTATAACTACAGAAATACAATTCAATTCGGAAAGATTCTCAAACATATTCATAGCCAAAATCCCACAACGCTATTTTTCGTCGATAGGACGTTCTATGATTTTTTAGGAATATATATTGAACAACGAACATTTAAAATTGAAAAAATAATGAAGGAGTTAAATTATTATGAAGATTATTATAACAGAAAAACCGTCAGTAACTAAGGATTTCGCTAAGGCCCTCAGCTGCACTTTCAAAGATGGAGTCTATTCATCGAAAGAATATAAGGTCACAAATGCTATTGGACACCTCCTAGAGCTGTGCGAACCATCTGACTACGATTCTAGTTTAAGCAAATGGTCCCTTGAAACACTGCCGATTATTCCGGATAAAATCCGATACAAACCCATCGAGAAAACAAAGCAACAACTTGATGTGATAAAGAAACTTCTATCTGCCCAAGATTTTGAAAAACTAATCATAGCTACTGATGCCGGCAGAGAAGGGGAACTAATAGCCAGACTGGTACTATTTCATTGTCAATTGTCCAATTGGAACAATGTATATAGATTCTGGGTATCGGAAGCTTTAACCCCCGATGTTGTAAAGCGAGGACTCGATAATATACGACCAGCATCAAACTATGATGCACTATACAAAGCAGGACGCTATCGGCAACTCTCTGACTGGGTGCTCGGTATCAATATATCTAGACTACTGTCTATCAAATTCAAAACTACTTGCAGTTTTGGACGAGTTCAAACTGCTGTTCTTTCCATGATCGGCCACAGAGATAATCATATCAAAAACTTCCAACCAGAGAAATATTTCCAACTCTATGGAAATTTTGCTAAAAAACAAGAACAATTCAATGCTCTTTACCAAATGGGAAAATCTGAAAGATTTCCAAGAAAAAGTGATTTGGAATTTGTCGCTAAACTGCTAAACAATCAAAATAAAGCCACCATTATAGATGTCCGAGAGCGCGAAAAAATAAGCAAGGCGCCACCTCTTTACAACCTGACAGCACTACAGCGAACAGCAAATAAACAGTACGGATTCCCCGCTCAAAAAACACTCGGGATATGTCAAAGTCTATACGAAAAACATAAATGTCTAAGCTATCCAAGAACCCCTTCTAGAGTATTAGGAGAATCCAATGTCCAGATGGTCAAGGATATAATAACAAAACTAAGAAAGGATAACCCACTTATTTCTCATATCAACCAAAACTACATCAATACTGAAAATAAACACGTTTTCAATGATTCCAAACTCGAAGATCACCATGCACTCATTCCTTTATCCCCTATTCCATCCGAGACTACTAACGATGAATCTAAGATATATGATCTAGTGCTTAGATCATTTATAGCCGTATTTACCGACCCCTATATCTATAATTCAATCCAATTAACCTTGAAGGTCAAAAACTTTTCTTTCCAAACTACAGGTACAAAAATAAAACAACAAGGCTGGGTAGCCCTTAGAGGAGAAGAAAAAGACGAAGAGGAAAATGAGACAAAGAATTCCCTTCCCTCTCTTACGAGAGGAGAAGAAATAGACCTTTCCGGATATGAAATACTCGAGAAAAAAACTAAACCCAAACCACAGTTTACAGAAGCAACAATTCTCGGAGCGATGGAACACCCAGAACAACACTCCCAAAGTGAAAACTCGGAATATAAATTCACAAAAGAATTTGGATTAGGAACACAGGCCACACGAGGATCTATAATTGAAACGCTCATCAAACGCGAGCTCATTGAACGAAACAGCAAAAAACTTATTCCCACTAAGAAAGGACTTTATTTTCTATCGTCTATCGCCGCATTCCCGACTCTCAAAAAAACTACAGATGTCAAGGAAACAGCCAGATGGGAAGCAAAATTAAAAGAAAAACCAAAAGAACTATACAATGAAACTGCTATGTTTGTGAGAAACGTAGTTCAAGAAATATCTAAGGCTTCCATCCAAACCTATGAGACTCGTGCTTCCCTAGGAGATTGCCCCAAATGCAAGAAGGGCAAAATCTATGCAGGGAAAAACAACTACTATTGCAATGAATATAAGAATAACGGATGTGACTTCGGACTTTGGAAAGAAACCTTTGGAACGACTCTACCTAAAGGAGCCATTAATGCACTACTCACAGGTAAAACTACAAAAGTATTATATTTTAAACGGAAAGACGGATCACCCTTCAACGCCGCATTACTGTTAGATGAAGACTTTAAGATTGCCTTTGCTCCGCGGGAATCGAGAACCTAAATCCACCATAACGAGGCCCTCTGGGCCTCGACTTCTTACATACTGCGAAATTGCCCAAAAAAGACTATTTAGACCAGATTTAGACCAAATAATTCTCAAAAACAGCCATACAAAACCTCAAAAAAAGAGAAAACCTCGTGAGAAGAACATAATCGCCCACCATGACATCAAATAAGAAAAGTGATGTTTAGATATCACCTAAGGCAAAAAAACCCCGTGAGAAGCGATTATGAAGCCATTTTTAAGGCACCCCGTGTCTCTATGAATCAATCCGAAAGCTAATTGACCTAGTTGTGCCATCTTCAGCTTTGATTATGGCATCAAAGAAATGTCCAGTATGAGGGGTCTTAAGATCAGCGTGATCCGCCAGGATTACAATCAAGGCTTGGCCATTGATAGTATAAGATTCAACCAGATCACTATGGTCAAAATGAATCAAAGAGGCTTTATCACTTAAAAGAAAATTAAACTCTTCATACACAAGTGTGTTCAGAGGAGAATATACATCCTTATGGATGCGTTTTAAAACAAATTTTTCTTTCATGTGATAAGACTCATCGGCATGCTGATCCCATACCCAATGACCGCGAGGAAAACCACGTTGCCATCTTCGCCACGTTACACGAAATTTCGCTCTAAAATAGAACTCTCTCGGCGCAGTCTCACTATCACTAAGTGTAACTCTCTTCGGCGGCATCACATGATGATTTCTAGGATTGATATCAGGTAGTCTAATTGTTATCGCATCGCCAAGGACATAAGAACTAACTCTTGGTGTTTTACCCCTACTAATAGTGTTTTCAATTGTGGCTTTATTATTTGTATATGTCCCATCAATAAGCGTAATCCTTTCACCTCTCACTGCCTGAAAATTATCAATTAAATTTGCCTCACTTATAAGACTAGACCTAAATCGAGCAGGTTCAGTAAACCTTGTATCACTAAGCTTATACCAATTTTGCTGAGCATTCTTGAAAGTAAGCCAATCATCTTCATTATATTCATCAAATGTAATTTTATAATACACGGGTCTAGCCCTAGCTATAATTTCTTGAAAGCCCGTTGCTTGGTCTTTCTTGTGTTTTGATTCAAAAAGGAAAGAGAGATCACAGGATATAAAATTCAAGAAAACGATAAATAGAATAAGAAACTTCCAAAACTTCATTCTTCTTCACCTCCAATTAGGGATTTATGCTAAAATCAACTGATCTAATCGTGCCATCTTCAGCACGAATTACGGCATCAAAAAGATGCCCAGTATGAGAAGTCGTAAGATCGGTATAATCAGCCATAGTCAAAATTAGATTTTGACCTTTATAAACATGAGATGAGATCATACTGGAATTAGGATGGAATCTAATTAGAGAAGCTTTGTCGTTTAAAGCAAAAATAATCTCCTTAAAAACAACTCTATCCTGAGGGCTATATACGTCCATATGGGTGCGTATTAAAACAAACTGGTCTTTCATATGAAAGGCATAAGGACCTCTTCTTATTATGTCAAATGTGGATGAACTTGCTGTCCCCTCATGCCCTTCAAGAACCGCAACAAAAGCAAAATTCGTTGCGGTTTCACTATGCACGACCTTCTTCTCTGGCATTACGTGATGATTTCTGGGATTGGTTTCAGGTAGCTTAATTGTTATCGCATCACCAAGAACATAAGAGCTAATCTGCGGTCGATCAGATGCAATGCTCATATGAATCAAGTCTACTGACTCTTTATATGTCCGGCGTTCAAAATGGTCAGGGTAATCGGTAGGATTACCGGTCTCCGCTCCGGTTAACTCTCCCTCTAATAAAAGATGCGCGCGCTTGACATTCGCATAATGTTCCTCAATCCATGGTTTAGAACGCGCTTCTATATTCGCTCTATTAAGGCTAGCTGCAAACTTAGACGACAAAAGATATCTTTCATCACTATAAAGATACCATTCATGTTCATCATTTTTAAATTCTAACCACACATCGCTATTTGATTCATTGTATATAGTCTTTTTATATATGGGCTGAACCCTAGCTAGAATTGTTGCAAAGCCCGCTAGTGATGATTTTTGTTCTTTTTCAAACAAGAAAGATAGATCACAGGCAGTAAAAAAAAGGGCGCCACAGACTAAAACTAAGCCAAAAAGCTTAGCGAAGTCTAACTTCATACCTATCCTCATATATATCCAAATCAAAAGTACTCGATGGCACGGACATTGTTAGGGTATTCTGCGTTCTCGATCCATCATCCAGTGACCGAACGGTATAAGTCATCTTTAGCTCACCAGAACCCAAAACAATTGGTCCATAATAATACTGTCCCTCTGCGAAAATCGTGTCCCTGCGAGTCTCACTCCCTCCTTGCAGGTATACAATCACCAAATCGCTTACATTATGCGATATGTGTACCACTCTATAAAATGGATAATCGGATCTAGCTGCGTTCGGGTCAGTCGGTGTATTTGACGGTATATTTGAATTACCGGCACCGGCGCCCTTGCAAGCTCCAAAAAGCACCACCATCATTAGAACCACGACAATTATCTTAAAATTTAATTTGTAATTACGATTACTATTCATTTTTATATACTCCTTCCTATTATTATATATCGAATTGAAATAAATATCAATATATTAAGCATAGATGTATGGACATTCTACATAAACCTTTGTTTAATTTCTTTTATCTAATGGGAGGGAAAATGCCATCAATAGAAGATATTTCCAAAAAAAAACTAATTGGCATATTTAAACATTTTGGTAAAGAAGCAGGACTCTGGAAGCTCAATAATCTCACAGATCAAACAATACAAGATATCTGGAAATACCTTAAAGAAAATATGCCTGACGTTTATGAAAAGTATCTACGTCCAGGAAGCGCCAGTATCGTATCAAGGAGCCTTGCCACCCACAAAAGAAAAAAATACTACGACAAAATCCTTGAAGCATATGACGCTTTAGAAAACAAATGCTCAAGCAAAACCGAAAGAGCCCAAAGAGTAGCAGACGAACTCAAAGTAGGACTTGCTACCGTATATAGAGGTATTCGATATCGAAAAATTAATAAATGATATCCCCTTCAAAGACCTCATAAAACATCATAGCAAAGAGGGATTTTCTTATTAAAGGTAATACTTTCTACTCATCTTAAAAAAGGAATTCCAGGGCTAGCGCCCATAAAGTCTTCGTCACTCCCTATTTTAACGCTCATTAAAACCAAAATCATAGTCACAATTAATTCTAAATCTCAATTTACAGCCCTGAAAATTCCTATTAAGAATATCAAAAACTTTCGGTTTTGGCATTGACATTATTTGTAACATAATATAGATTAGTTAATCATGGTCACAAATTCAAGTTTTTTTGGGCCAATTTATCAACAAATCTACTCAATTAAAAAATTCAAAAATCTAACCATACCATCAACACAAACAACCAATAATGCGCAAAAAAAGAGCCACCAATCTTACTCTAATCAGTGGCTCGAACGCGCTAAATATAACCACCCAAAATACCAAACTGATACGTGGGTAATCACTATAGCAACGCTACGCGGTTACGCAGATTATAAATATATCTTGATTCATAACTTTATGTCAAGATTGTCAATAGATTCTGATTCTTTAATTTTGTTCAATTTTTTAACGAGGAATTCTCACAATGCACAGGGATTCTCCAATTCTTTAATTCAATATTTTAGTTTCTCGAGAATTCCTCGTTTTTTCCAAGGAGGCCAAAATGGAAAAAATTAACAAACTAGGACCGAATAAAACTGAGCGCCAACTAGAAGAATATATCGAGGAATTGGAAGACTTAGAAGTTTTGCAAAAACTAAATTTGCTCGATAGCGATAGTCAAATCAGAATGAACTATCTAAACGAAGAATTAGCCAAAGAGTTGTGCTGAATTTTCACAAGCATAAACCCTCCAATTGAAAAAAATAGCAAAGTTAAAGGAGGTGTAAAAAATCAAACGGCTGATGATTTTAAAGGAGGGAAATGAAATCAATGCCAATGCAGTTCCAAAGGAAAGTTTTAAAGGAGATAGAATTAGAATGGATAAATCGGATTTTGAGTGAAAACGAACAGCTCAAAAAACTTAATCAGCAACTAAAAAATTTGCTGATAAAACAAGCACGAGGCCAGACAAGCCAGGAGGAAAATAAAGGCTGAAAACAAGGCTGAGAGGACTAAAAAGAAAAAAGTCTCCAAAGTAAACGGGGCATATTAAAAGAGGAGTATTAAAAATGGAACGTGAAGTTGAAGTTAATGAAAATTCAAAGATTGCTGAAGAAAAAAGAGCTAAAAGGAAAGAATGGGAGGAAAAAAACCCTGAAGAGGCAAAATGGGAAAAAGAACTAGTCGAACTAAGAAAAGCTAAAAGGGAATTATGGACCGCAAAAAAAAGAGAAACCACAAACTTAGAACCAATCAGACAAAGAGTAAGAGCGGCTGATCAGAACGAAAGGAAAGCTTTCGAAGAGTGGGCCATAAAAGACAATAAAAAAGAACTAGTAATTAAAGACCAGGAACATAGAAAAGCAAGAATGCAACAAAGACAAAGAACTTCTCAATACCCATGGAAGAGTAGGGAAGAGTGGGAAACAATGTCTCAAGAAGAAAAAGAAGCTCAATACAACAAGATCCGAGAATACAAAGAAAATAAAGCCCGGGAAAACGAACAACAAACTCAAACCAAAAAAATGCCATGGATAAGTAAAGATAAATGGGAAGAAATGTCTCAAGAAGAAAAAGAGACCCAATACGACAAGATCCGAGAATACAAAGAAAACAAAGCACGGGAAAACGGACAAGAATTCAATTGGCAAAGCAAGGATGAATGGGAGAAAACACGGGATCAATCAAAAAACCGTGATCGCGAATACGTGGCTGCAACGCCAACTAGGGACCACGACCGAGGTGGTAGATAATCTTATTTCTGTAGTTGTCTCTAATTAGAGGCAACTACAGAAGATAAAAGGAAAATGGAAATGGATAAAAAAAATGAAAAATCATACGAGAAAAAAAAAGAGCAAAACAGAAACGTACAATTAAACAAAAAGTCTTCTCTTTCCACTTTTCCCAAGTGGGAAAAGTGGAAAGAGAAAATCCAAAACGCAAATGAAAAGAAGCTAAGAAAATACAAAATGCAAGGAAAACTAATCAAGGGAAAAGAATTAAAAATGCCATGGAAGAGCAAAGAAAGATGGAATGAAATACGAGACCAATTAAAAGAACGCGAGCTTTCTTCCTTAAAAACGAAAAATAAAAATCAGAAAAGAACACGGAATCAATCAAAAAACCGTGATCATAAATACATGGCTATAACGCCAACTAAAGACCACGATCGAAGTGGTAAATAATTAAGGAGAGTTAAAAATGAACGAACGTAAAAACGAGGATCTAGTCGAATATTATGAAAAAAACCCTAGAGAGCTTAAAAAACTCCAAAGACTTCATAAATTTGAAAAAATGCCTTCAGACGAAGAATTTAAAAACAACGATTTCAAAAGATATTATAGATTAATCAAAATAGGCGGAGCCTCTTTAGATTACACACAGAAAGATTTAGAAAAATCTAAGGAAATGACTGATAAAGAATTTAACAACCTCTGGAATAAAGACGAACTAAAAATAGAAGCATTACGCGATAAGAGAGAAAAAATCGATGAAAAAATAAATAAATTAGGTACTTGGAAAGACGAAGACATGTTTACCCAATACACAAAAAGAGAGCGACGAAAACTCGATAGACTTACTGAAAAATCAATCACCATAGCAAGAAAAATAGAAAAAGCAAAAGACAAATTATATTCAAAACTGGAGCCAGGTATTGAAAAAAAAGCAAAGGCCATCGAAATAGGAATAATGAGACTCTATAGAGCAGGAAACAATAAAGATATCGACCGAATGGAAAAACTAGAACAACATCCACTTCGAATTACTATTTCAGAATGGGCGAAAGAAGCCGAACAAAAAGTAATAGATAGAGATACAGGAATGACTCTTCGAAAATACAAAAAGAATTTAGAAATAGGAGAAAGCATAAAAGAGAGCATAGCAGAAAAGAATAAAGATAGAAAAAAATGGAGAGAAACACGGCGCCAATTAAATAATGAACTAAAACAAGAAAGAGAACTAAGAGAAAAGAAAAAAGAGCAATACAGAAACATACCATTAAAAGGGGTTAAAAAAGAAAAAACAAAAACAATCAGCCCTCAATCCCCTCAGTTAATTAAAACTAACAATCTTAAAAAACCTGATCAAACACATATTCTTAAAAAATCCAATCAAATGGAAAAACTCAACAACTATCGGAAAAACACCCAATCAAAAGAAATAGGAATAGGACATACCCAATCAAAAAAAATAGGACACCAAATCAATATGATGAGAGGATCAGGGCGTGAACGTGAAAGAGATGAAAGATAAATAATAAATAAAGAAGGATAACAATGAAAAATGAGATTCAAGACCAGAATCAGAAAATACCATAGAAGAGCAAAGAAGAATAGACAAAAATATCTCCCATCCCCAAAAAACAAAGGAAGAAAACGCGAAAGAACGAAATTCAAGAAAATAATCAGCCTTATAAGTTTCAAACCCAGTAAATGGACAAAAATGTCTCCCGAAGAACTCAAAAAACAATTAAAATTAAAAAATCATAGACGTAAAGAAAATAAGATGAAAAATTCAAAATTAATGGATTAAAGATTCCTTTCTGGAATTCCTAACCAAAGATTTAAATAATCAAACTTGATAAAAAAGAAAAGATGGACCTCAGGGCCGAACCAAACCAACAATCCTACATTAATATTGAAATACTTATGATCGCATATGACAATAAAAACTAACCCTGAGGTCCATTGATATTCTATTAATTAAAAAATAAAAATGCAAGGATTATTCAGCAGATCATTAAGATCAAATAAATATCTACAAACCTATTGACATAATATTGGTGATAATTATCATCAATACGATATGATCGCAAAACATGGCAATGTAACAAGCACAATACATCCTCCTCTCAATGCCGTAACAGAAAAATCCAAACAACCCACTGAATATACTCAAAAAAAGAGCCCTTGGTCAACGATCAAGGGCCCAAACACCACCAAAAACAAAAACAGTCATCCGAGGGATCATGCGAATGCGTGGATAACTATCTCAACGGCAGCGGCACACGGTGATGTACACCAACAATCTATTCCAACGCACAACTTTTTGTCTATAGCTTTTTTATTATTTATTATTTTTATTGCCAGTCATCCGAGGAATCATGCGAATGCGTGGATGGCTATCTCAATGGTAACGGCACGCGGTAACGCACGCCGCCGTATGGGGGGGGGGCACTCAATCTCAACGATTGAGCGTGCGGAGCCCCAAAGTGCGCGGATTTGCTCGAATCCGAACTTACTCCGTACAAGACTTGGATGCTCGGCAACGCAATTTTGTTTAATTGCGTTTCAAGTCTACGCGACAGCTATACAGCTCTACAAGGGGTGTTAGATTAGCTTAGCGCACAAGCCTCAGCTTACGATTCATATCGTGGGTTGGGGGAGCTGCGCTTTCTACTACCAGATACAGGGATGTTAGTAACAGAGATGTTAGTAACCTAAGAGAGCTTATTGGATTATAGATGTCAAGGATCTAGGAGGAATTCTGGGTTTTCTTGGGTTTTAAAATAGGGTGGGGTTCTGAGGAGTTCCATGATCAAATAATTAGCGAAGAGGAGTAGAAATTCCAAGGTCAAAAGACTTCAAGAATGATCAAAAGAAGTCCCTGATTTCAAAAATAAAGATTTGATTTTTTTCTAATTCAAGATTTTTTTGGGAGTTTCTTTGTATAATTATAAGGAGAATTAAAATGACAAATGACAAAACGATTGAACAGAATCCTAAAGAATTTAAAAAAATCCCATCCGAAGAAGAGTTTGAAAGCAACCTTAAAAAACTTAAAAGACTACAAGAAATAAACCGCACAGCTCAAATAAACCACATAGCAAATGAAAACTATAGATCTACAAAAACGACGACAAATAAAGAATTCGAAAATCTCTGGACTAAAAAAGAACTAGAACTCGAAACGCTCCAAAAGCAAAAAAGGATACTAACTAAGAAAACAACTGGATATGATGAAGAAATAGATAAGCTAGATAACAAAATAGAAATAGCGCAAGAAGATCTATATTCCAATCTAGGACCAGACATCGAAAAGAAAGCACGAGATATCGAAATGGAACTAGATAAAAATTACCGAAAAAACGAAGATAAGGCACGTAGACGTTGGGAAAGAATAAAATATCATCCGCTCCGGACAACGCTTCTAAAGTGGAAAAATGAAGCAAATGCAATAGAAAAGGTAAGAAGAAAGAGAGAATGGGGGATGATAGGGAGGTGTAGATGGAAAAGAAAAGAAATTTTCGAATTAGATAGAAACGAAAGAAAAATAATAAATTTTCAAGATGGGAAGAAACTTGATAAAATTTTGAAACGAGAAGATTGGTTAATGAGTAAAATTAATAATTGTAATCAAGAAATTGATTTTTGACAAATCACAACAATGATAATACAAAAATCTGGGAAGTCAAAAAGGAAAAGGTCAAGATTTTAGACAAGCTAATAAATATGAGAAAGTCTCGTTTGTTTGGCTATTAGAAAAAGCATTCCCAAGATGCCTAATGCAATTTATAATAACACCGCAACAAAAAATGGCCCATGAAATCGAGCATTATTACTGTCAACCGTTCGTCTTTGGAATTATGGCCGGTAATGGTGATAAGAGCCTCCGCTTGCGCTACGGGACTCATGGGGGTTTTACCCCGCATGAGTTTTAAAAGGTAACAGCTATAGACACAATACTACAAAACAATTAATATGATCTTAAGGATTCTGAGGGTATATCGGGCACGAGTTCATTTTACCAAGCTTGTGTTTGTTGGATTGAAACCTTATTAGCGTTATTAACAATTTTCAAACCCTCAGAATCCTTTTCTACAATCCACCACCAATTACAAAGAACAAGGAACTGAGCCCTCCCTTTAAGCGCATGAAGCTCGCATATAATGCCCGCTCACTGACACCAATTATCAGACATATTTAGAATCACCTTCCCCGATAAAAGCCCGTGAGAGACGATTATAGGGCAAGTTTTCAACAATACAGGATGCAATGTGCAGATGCAGGCACCGAAGGGAGTGAAAAGTAAAAATACTTGATTTTTTTCGAAAAAAAACGCAAAAACACTTGACGGATATCAAAGAATGTGATATACTTATGGTATGTTTTGATACGCAAGAATGTCTAATATTTCTAATTAGACAAAATTCAAGCTTGCGTAAATAAGGATTAGTAAAATGGTAACGCGGTTAAGCAAAAGAGAAGTGGAAAAAGAAAATAGTAATAGTGGCTCTCTGACCTCGGAAGAAATAGAACAAGAATGGTTTGCGTGGCGCGATGATATGGATAATATGTTACGGGAAACGAAAAAAGAAATGAAAGATGCCGAAGGCAAAGAATTTGAAAGATTGAAAGAAAAAGCAGAACGCTTAAAAAAAATAATCAAAGAGTATGACCCAGACAATTATTACCGAAGGGATTGGGAAGTAAAAATACTTGATTTTTTTCGAAAAAAAACGCAAAAACACTTGACAGATATCAAGGAATGTGATATACTTATGGTATGTCCAATTGGACAAAATTCAAACCAAGAAAGGGGATTAAAATGAACGTGAAAAAAATGAAGAGAATGGCGCGGGAAGAAAATGATCTAAAACAAGAATGGGCCGACTGGCGCGAAAGACGGACGCGATTTGATTATGCAAGTCCTGATGAAATGAACGCCATGTTAAGGGAAACAGAAGATGAAATGCTGACCGCAGACGCTAAAGAATATGAAAAACTAGAAGAAAGGGCGGAGGCGCTGAGAGAAACAATTGAGGAATATGACCCAGACAACTATTATGGGGTATATGACACTCCCAGGCCGGCAAAGTCAAAGTATAACACCAATCCAGATTTTCTAGATTATTCATCAAAAGAAATCAGCCCAGAAAGATATTATGGAGAGGTAGATATTAGCAAAACTAGAAAGGCTTACCTTAAAGCTGGCGGGGATGACTCTAATACTTGGGAAAATTGGTTGTATGCAATCCATTACACCTCTGATCCCAAAGAGCGCAAAGAATTATTAAATGCAGTGGCAGAGGCAAGTAATATTCCCGGAGATTACATCCAGGAGGGGGGATTTTGCGAAAGTTTAGATTATCTACTACACAAAGCTCCGCCAAGTAAAGAGGCCGCAGATAGAATCAGGGTGTTGCGGATATATCAAGATGCAACTGACCCTCGCGGGTTGTACGGATATTAGAAAGTTGTTTTATAAGGACCTAATCCCCCGCCTTCGGGCGGGGGAAAAAGGAGATGAGAATGGCCAGGATCACGAAAGATAACGAAGGAGATAAAAAAATGAATGCGGGTTACAAGAATGCATCGCCACGTATAAACGAGAAGACCGGGATAGAAAATTGGGAAGGGATACCTGTAAAAGATTGGTTTGCAATGGTAAATAAAATGGTAAGGGATGATGATGTACTTTGGGATCAGCTAGATGTTTGCAATGAAAAAGTCGAATATTGGACAAACAAAAGGATCTATTTTTTGAACAAAATAGCTAGTTTATACAAAACTCAGATACATGACATAGAAAACTTGCCTGTGCTCAATAACCTACAAGTCAGAGAGCTAGAAATCATCAAAGCGAATCGGGATGTGATCCTTGAGAGATTGGAAAGCTACATAGAAGAGAAAAATGGATAATCTTAATGCGTAAGAATGTCCAATTGGACAAAATTAAAAAACTACCCCCGCCCGAAGGCGGGGGGATTTAAGAAGGAGATTGAAAAATGGCATGGTTAAGCAAAAAAGACTGGATCAGAGAGCAAAAAGCTTGGGACGAAGCACATCCAGAAGAGGCCGCAAAAAGGAAAAAGGAATGGGCTGCTAAACAACGAGCGAAAGAAGAACAGCTAAGCGAGTCTCGGCTCCAGTGGGAACAAGATAACGCCGAAGAGCATTGGATTGACCGATGGAAAGATGGGAGCGAAAAAAGCACAATCGAATCAATCAGATGTCAAACAGATGAATGGATACGGTTCAATGACCAACTAAAAAAAGAAAACCAGCGGAGAATAATATTCATTGCAGAGTACAAACTAAAGGATATGAAAATAGCTGAAGATAAAGATCGAGAAATTGCTGAAGATTACGAAATGCTGTTAATAAAACATGAAATGCTAGCCTACGAAAATAAACGGCTCAGAAATGCTGAAACAAAAGTAAACATATTAAAATACCAAGAATTTAGAGACAGGGAAAGAATCAAATTTTCTGAGACTAACAAAAACATGTTAGAGAAAATAGAAACAGTCAAAAGCAAAATAAACAACTTTGAAGAATACAACACAGAACTTAAAAAAGAAAATCAGCAAATACAGGACAGGATCAGAAAAATCAACATCGGTCGCTTCGGGGAATTCGGGAAAAATAACAAACACGAGGAATTGCTCAAAAGGTATACTTCGGCCCTAAATGAAAACATAATGCTGAAAAACACTAAAACCATATGTAAGGACTGTGAAAAAAGAATAGAAGATGAAATAGCAAAACAAAAGAAGATAGCAAAACAAAAAAAAGAGAAGCAACAAACACTCTAACATGATTTTACAGAAAGACCCCGCCTTCGGGCGGGGATTTAAAGAGATTTAAGGAGATAAAAAAATGAACGCAGATTTGAAATGGAGAAAAAGTCTAAAAAGAGACCAAGAACAGTGGCAGATGAACCAAGAGAAGCGGAAAAAGAAACACGAGAAACAAGAAAGAGAATGGAGAATCACAGAGATTATCTCTTGGATTATTTTAACTATACTTTTAGCATTTCTAGTGTTTTCAGTATTTTTAGCTGAAAATGATGATGTAACTAAAAAAATCTTACTAGGTATGGGCCCGGGAATAATGATTGTTGGCCTAATCTATCTAGCCACAGCGTTTTTTTCAGAGAATAATTAAGCTTGAGCTCCTTAGAACTCCCGCCTTCTGGCGGGAACCCAAAAGAGATTTAAATGAATGAAAACGAATATTTTAAGAAATTAGATAATATGTTAGAGAAGACCCTTGGTTGGTGTCATAAGATTTATTCAGCCGAAACTGAAGAAAAAGAGAAACTGATAGCTGTCTTAATAAAGCAATGGGAGACTAACCCTAACCTGATACTGCATTTTTTGCAATTAGTTATTAAATTAAACGAAGAAAATAAGGAGCTCCGGCAGGCATTACAGCAGCGTGCAGACGATAAGAACGCTAGAGTTTTTCAAACGTTTCGTTCTTTTGTGGATAAGATGTTTGGTCAAAGTAAGGCCGAGGAGCCTAATAAACAATAAAATAACAGATAGTAAGGGGCTCAGCCCCCCTATTCCCCGCCTTCGGGGGGAAGTTTTAAGGTTGATACCAAAACATTTGAAATGGAGATAACAGAATAATCATATAATAGAGAATTTTAATTAAGGAAATAAGGAGATTGAAAATGGAAAAATTGAAACAGAGAAAAGAATCCCTAAAAAGAGCATTAGAGAAGAGGTTGGCAACACTTATATATACCACCTATTCAGAAAAATTTTTAAAGAACAAAACAAAAGTGCTGACAGAAAACGAAGGACTGAGGAATCATATAGCAGAACTCAATAAGAGCATTGCAATGCTAAAAAGGAAAACAAGAAGGTCCGTCTATATCCATATGTTATTAACCTCCAAGCTTGTGGAAAAATTGCAGCACAAAAAGAAAATGCAAGAATTAAAGCGAGAAATACGAGAAAAAAGTAAAGAACAAGAATACATAAAAGAGGCATTAGAGAAGAGGTTAGCAGCACTTGAAAAGAACAATCAGAAAACAAAAGTGCTGACAGAAAACGAAGGACTGAAAAATCATATAACAGAACTTAATAAGCAAATAACAGAATTCAAAGAACAAATGAAAGGAGGTCATAGCGATGGAAGGAAAGTCAAAGGAGAAAGAGGTGAAATCAAAAAAGAAAGAGGTTAAATCAGAAGAGAAAGATTTGAAAGTGAAAAAAATAGAAAGGAATGCAGATTATACAGATTTCCCGTCCCTAGAAGACCGAGTATTGGAATATGACGAGTATGCAGGGATAGACAAAATAATAGATGACTATCATCAGATTTGCAGCCTAGTGGATAACTATTACATCAGCAATTCTGATCGCATTTTTTACTGGGCGCGCAAAATCTATTTTACGACCGACCCCTATGAGCAGAAGGAATTACTAGATGCGTTTATTAGCGCCGGATATATGTTTCCCAGAGAATATATCGAGAATGGGAGTTTTGACAGGCGCCTGGATTATTTGCTACATCATGCGTCGGCCGACACAGAGGGAGCCGACGAAATCCGGGTAATGCGGATATGCCAGCATCTAACTGCCCCACGTGGGTTATCTAGCTACGGGCCTTACCCTTCATTTCTGCGACCTCCTCCCTTTGTGGATCAGATGCTGGGAGAAAAACTCAAAAGAAGAATAGAACTCCTCCTGAAGACGAGGTCCGAAAACTTCGGGAGAGAAGTGAAGAATTTAGCCGTTCTTGTGAAAACTGGCGCAAAGGCAAGATAGAGATATTAAAAGAAAAAGTAGATAGGTTAATTTTGCAAAGGGGGCTTGGCCCACTGTTACTCCGCCTTCTGGCGGGAACCCAAAAGAGATTTAAATGAATGAAAACGAATATTTTAAGAAATTAGATAATATGTTAGAGAAGACCCTTGGTTGGTGTCGTAAGATTTATTCAGCCGAAACTGAAGAAAAAGAGAAACTGATAGCTGTCTTAATAAAGCAATGGGAGACTAACCCTAACCTGATATTGCATTTTTTGCAGTTGGTTATTAAATTGGACGAAGAAAATAAGGAGCTCCGGCAGGCATTACAGCAGCGCACAGACGATAAGAACGCTAGAGTTTTTCAAACGTTTCGTTCTTTTGTAGATAAGATGTTTGGTCAAAGTAAAACCGAGGAGCCTAGTAAACAATAAAATAACAGATAGTAAGGGGCTCAGCCCCCCTATTCCCCGCCTTCGGGGGGAAGTTTTAAGGTTGATACCAAAACATTTGAAATGGAGATAACAGAATAATCATATAATAGAAAATTTTAATTAAGGAAATAAGGAGATTGAAAATGGAAAAAACGGAAGAGAAAAAACTTAAAAGACTGCAAGAAATAAACCGCACAGCTCAAATAAACCACGTAGTAAATAAAGACTATAGATCTACAAAAACAATGACAAATAAAGAATTCGAAAATCTCTGGACTAAAAAAGAACTGGAACTCGAAACGCTCCAAAAGCAAAGAAGAATACTAACTGAGAAAACAAATAGAATTGAGGAACCAGAGTGGTTGCCGCCATCACTTCAAAAAATAATAAAAGAAATAGATAAACTAGATAGCAAAATAAGAATAATACAAGAAGATCTATATTCCGACTTGGGACCAGATATCGAAAAGAAGGCACGGGATATCAAAATAGAACTAACTAAAACCCTGAAACAAACATGGCAATATAAAGATAAAATAGAAAAAAATAGCCTAAAAAAAATTGTCAATACAAGAAGAATAAAGAATCTCCAAAAAAAAAGAGATAAAGCATACGAACGCTTAAATAGACTACACCTTCATCCACTTCGAATAACACGTCTGGAGTGGGAAAATGAAGCAAAAAAGATAGTACACACGAAAGATCAGAGTTTCCATGAGGCTGGACAAGAACTAATGAGACGACAGCAAAATGCAGCCGCAGCCTATGAAATAAAAAAATAAAGTAAGGAGATTGAAAATGGAAAAAACAAAAAAATTGAAACAGAGAACTAGCCTAGATGAAGAGATATATCAAAGAACTAGCCTAGGTGAAGAGATATATCAAAGGGCTCTAAAACGAGGAAAAAAACCCTGGGAGACAGAACCTTGGGATGCAGGATGTGATCTCGTTCTATACGAAAATTACGTAGAATACGAACTAGAAAAGGAAGAATCCCTAAAAGGAGCATTAGAGAAGAGGTTATATACTTTTGAAAAGAACAATCAGAAAACAAAAGTGCTGACAGAAAACGAAGGACTGAAAAATCATATAACAGAGCTCAATAAGAGCATTGCAATGCTAAAAAGAAAAATGGAAAAATGGCAGCACAAAAAGAAGATGCAAGAATTAATGCGAGAAGAAAGTAAAGAACAAGAATACATAAAAGAGGCATTAGAAAAGAGGTTGGCAGCACTTGAAAAGAACGATCAGAAAACAAAAGTGCTGACAGAAAACGAAGGACTGAAAAATCATATAACAGAACTCAATAAACGCATTGTAAAACTAAAAAGCAAAATGGAAGATTTTGAGTGGCACCCCAAAAACCCCAAAAACCCCAAAAAGAAAATGCAAGAATTAGTGCTAACCCTAAAAGGAGCATTAGAGAAAAGGTTATATACTTTTGAAAAGAACAATCAGAAAACAAAAGTGCTGACAGAAAACGAAGGACTGAAAAATCATATAGCAGAGCTCAATAAGAGCATTGCAATGCTAAAAAGGAAAATGGAAAAATTCAAGAGACACCACAGAATGAAAATGCAAGAATTAATGCGAGAAAAAAGTAAAGAACAAGAATACATAAAAGAGGCATTAGAAAAGAGGTTGGCAGCACTTGAAAAGAACGATCAGAAAACAAAAGTGCTGACAGAAAACGAAGGACTGAAAAATCATATAGCAGAACTTAATAAGCAAATAACAGAATTCAAAGAACAAATGAGAAAAATTAGGTAAATTAGAAAAGGACTAAATGCTTCTCTAATTAAAAAATCATGAGGAATCATAAGGAGCTTTTAATATGAAAACAAAAGAAGAATTAAAAAACAGACAGCCTAATTTAGATGCCAAGAGGGATTTTGAGTGTTCAGGAATAGGACATATGGGGATTCCAGAGGGCTATGCGAATGTCAGTCTATCAAGCTATGTGACGCATACTTCCAGCCAATCCGCCGCCAAGCAGGCGATAGAAAAATTAATCTCCAAGCTTGGGAATCAAATACTTATACTCAGTGGCCCTGGCCCTAGATATGTAGGGAAAACCCATTTGCTCTGTGCGGGACTGCTTGCGGCACAGAAAGGACGCTATATCAACATGTGGGACGTGGAAATACGGATTTGCAGCTCGCGTTCTGCCGGGGAAAGAAAAACTGAGTATGAAATTCTTAATGAATTGATTAAAGAACCCTTGCTGGCAATAGACGATGTTAATTACGGGAGCATGGGCACTAGACTAGAGCCTGACTGGCTTGCTTCTCTGCTTTTGGGGCGTGAGGCTAGACTGCGGCCTACAATACTGGCTACTAACAGACATCTCATTTCGACTTGCCCAGAGAAGGGCTGTGCACTGTGCCTAGAGGATTTATTAGGAAATCCTATTATAAGTGGGGTCACTGAGACAATAATCATAGATGGCCCGAATTATAGAAAGGTTAATTTAGAAACCAAAGGAGGTACTTAATATGACAGAAAAAAACAAACAAATTATTAAGAAGGATCTCGAACAAATTGAGAAGGCCAAAATACTTGGCATTATGAAGCAATACTATCATGTTAGCTTGGATAATTTCATAGCAAAAACACCCAGTCAGATCAAAGCCAAGCAAGCAATAGGAGAATTAGTATCCAAACTCGGAAAACAAATACTTGCAATCAGTGGTCCCTGCGGCGTGGGAAAAACGCATTTACTCTGTGCGGGGCTGCTCATGGCTGACGAGGGGCGCTATGTCACCATGATGGAAGTGGAAATACGGATTCGTAGCTCACATTCTCCGAGGGGGAAAGAGACCGAAGCTAAGATTCTTAATGAATTGATTAAAGAGCCCTTATTGGCAATAGACGATGTTAATTACAACGGCAAGGGCACTAGGTTGGAGCATGACTGGTTTACTTATCTGGTTTCGGAGCGCCAGGCCAGATTGCGGCCTACAATACTGGCTACTAACAGTGGACTGTGCTTAGAGGATTTGTTGGGGAATTTTATTATAAGTAGGGTCACTGAAACGATAATCATAGACGGCCCAGATCATAGACAGGTCAATCTAGATATCAAGGGGGATATTTAATATGACAGAAAACGCGAAAAATAAACAAATTATTGAAGATCTCGAACAAATTGAGAAGGCCAAAATACTTGGCATTAGGAAACGATACTATCACGTTAGCTTGGATAATTTCATAGCAAAGACACCCAGTCAGATCGAAGCCAAACAGGCAGTTAAAAAAATTTTCGGAGACCTCAGGGATCAACTCCTGATAATCAGTGGCCCCTCCAGAGTAGGAAAAACCCTCTTAATTTGTGCAGGATTACTTATGCTGAACATTGATCTCCAGAAGTTTTACATCGAGGAAATTTTCTTTTATATTACGATGCCATGGCTAGCTATACGCATTCGCAGCATCCATTCATCTAACGCCACACATGAGACTGAGTATGACGCTCTGGCAAAATTAAGCCAGGCACCCATATTAGTAATTGATGACGTTGGAAGAAGCGGAGACATAAAAGCAGAACAAGTTTGGATTAATTATTTAGTTCTCGAGCGCCAGGCCAATTTACTACCCACGATTTTAGTCACTAATGAATTCCCCGTTACATCACTAAATGAATCAATCATAAGTAGAGCAACCAAAATCATTGGTATCGAAAAATAAAGACCAAAGAACAAGGAAGAAGTATTAAATGATTGAAGTAGATAACTGTCTTAATAAAGCAATTGATTATTAAATTGGACAAGGAAAATGAGGGGCTCAGCCCCCCTATTCCCCGCCTTTGGGCAGGAGATCTAAGGTTGATACCAAAACATTTAAAATGGAGATAGCAGAATAGTCGTATAGTAAAAGATTTTAATTAAGAAAATAAGGAGATTAAAAATGGAAAAATTGAAACAGAGAAGTAGCCTAAGTGAAGAGATATATCAAAGAGCTCTAAAACAAGGAAGAAAACCTTGGGAAGCAGAATATGATCTTGATATATACAAAGATGGAGTAGAACATGAACTAAAAGAGCTAGAATACATAAAAGAGGCATTAGAGAAGAGGTTAGCAACACTTGAAAAGAACAATCAGAAAACAGAAGTGCTGACAGAAAATGAAGGACTGAAAAATCATATAGCAGAACTCAATAAGAGCATTGCAAAACTAAAAAGAAAAATGGAAAATTTCGAGTGGCACCCCAAAAACCCCAAAATGAAAATGCAAGAAATAGTGCAAAAAACAAGTAATGAACAAGAAAACATAAAAGAAGCATTAGAGAAGAGGTTAGCAGCACTCGAAAAGAACAATCAAAAAACAAAAGTGTTAACAGAAAGTAAAGGACTGAAAAATCATATAGCAGAGCTTAATAAGCAAATAACAGAATTTAGAGAAGAATTAAGTAAATTAGAAAAGGACTAAATGTCTCTCTAATTAAAAAATTATGAGAAATCATAAGGAGCTTTAAATATGAAAACAAGAGAAGAATTAGAAAACAGACAAAAGAATGTACACCTTTTCCCGGATAGCAAATGGGAATGGTACAAGTAGAATGGCACAAAATTCATCAATTGAGTGGACCGAGGCCACGTGGAATCCGGTCACTGGCTGCACCAAGGTAGGCCCTGGTTGCAAACACTGTTATGCCGAACGCATGGCTAAGCGACTACAAGCTATGGGTCATGCGAATTATGCGAATGGATTTAAGCTAACGTTACAGCCGCAGATGCTTGAGCTTCCTCTGAAATGGAAAAAGTCGCGAGCTATCTTTGTCAATTCAATGGGTGATCTATTCCACGATGATGTGCCAACACCCTACATTAGACAGGTCTTTGAGATTATGCGTCGTGCGCACTGGCATCGTTTTCAAGTTCTTACCAAATACGTCAAGCGCCTTGCAGTTGCAAGATTGGAGCAAAACCTTAATTGGCCGCCAAACGTCTGGATGGGCGTCAGCATCGAAACCCAAGAGTTTGTATATCGTATCGATTATCTACGGCAAACTAATGCGGCGGTCAAGTTCCTATCACTTGAGCCTCTACTCGGGGCATTGCCAAATCTGGACCTCAACAGGATCAACTGGGTAATTGTAGGCGGCGAGTCAGGTCCTAAATCTCGTCCGATGAAAGAAACTTGGGCTATTGATATCAGGGATCAGTGCCGCGATTCTGGTGTACCGTTCTTCTTCAAGCAATGGAGCGGCAAAAATAAAAAGAAAGCAGGTAGGTTGCTGGAAGGTCAAACCTGGAACGGTTTTCCAAGCCAAGCAAGTTTATTTAATTAGAAAGAGAATTGAAAATTTTTTCTTGAGAATAAGAAAGTAAGCTTCTTTTCCAATTAGAGGTAAAAATGAAGTCAAAAACAAATGGCACACCCAAATTGCCTGATCTTGGACCAACTGCAATAGATATTTTTGGTGGTTGCGGCGGAACAATCACCGGATTCAAAATGGCAGGATTCCGCCCTATCACGATGATCGAAATAAACCCCTTGTCAGCAAAGGTGGCAAAGATGAATCATCCGAAAACAAAAGTTATTGTTACTGACGTCCGAAACGTCAACCCTGACCAAATAAGGCCCATCGATGGAAAAATTGATGTTATAACAGCATCTCCGCCATGTCAGGGCTTTTCGACGATGACAACCAAGCGAAAAAACAAAACAACCGACCCAAGGAATAACTTAATAATAGAAATTCTGAAATTCGCGACTGCCTTAAACCCACGAACTATCTTGATTGAAAACGTGCCAGCATTCTTAAAAACTTCTGAATTCTCAATAACCAAAAAATCTCTCACAAACTTAGGATACCAGGTCGATACAAAAATTCTCAATGCAGCCGATTTTGGGATTCCTCAGCGGCGCAAGCGCACTATAGCCTTGTTTGCAAAGGATTTTCAGCCACAATTACCCACTAGAGGATCAACAAGCCCGCAGACCGTGCGGAACGCTATCGGCAATCTCTCGGTGTCAGACCAACAAGAATGGCTACACAATCGACCCCGTAAAACGTCTGCATTAGTCCGAGAGCGGATTGCAGCAGTTCCTCACGACGGCGGGACTCGGGCAGATTTGCCCAAGCATTTACAACTTCGGTGCCACGCCAATGTTCGTGGTTTTAATGATACATACGGACGGATGTGGTGGAATAAACCGGCACCGACACTTACCCGCTATTTTGACAGCCCCGGATGTGGGCGATTTATCCATCCCGATCAAGATCGGGCGATAACGCCCTACGAGGGTTTAATCCTTCAGGGATTCCCTAAAACTTACCAGTTTGACAAGTCGTTATCGCCGGGAAACATTACATCGATGATTGGGGAGGCATTCCCGCCTCAGTGGGTGATGCGGTTAGCCAAGTACATCCAAACGATGCTACAAATAATAGTGAAGGAGGAAAATTAAATTGGATAAAATCAAACTTAATGAGAAAAATATGAAAGGGAAAAAACGGAGCCCTGTGCAGGTCAATCTACTACAAGGAATGATAGAAGTAATTAATAGAATTAAAAACGAAAGCGGCGCCCCAAAAGCAAGAGTCGTTGAATATTTTGTACGACTCGGTATGAATGCAGCTGGATATGATCCAAAAGAGCAAGACCCCGCAGAGCAAATAAATTATGGCTCATTAACATTTAAAAATGACACAGAAAAGTCGGAGGGAAATAACAAGTTAGAAAGGACTGTCAATTTGCTCGAAAATATATTTGACTCCCTTCAAAAGATTGAGAAGATTTTGATAGAAAAGAAGAAATAAAATAAAAGAAGAAGTTTGATTCCACTTCTTTTTAGCCCCGATCACCCTCTGATCAAGGGTGCCTCTTTTCATACCTACGAGGCGAGGGGCTTTGCCCCTCGGATACCATAGGCGGCAGCCCCCCCGCTACAACGCATATCTCCTTGATCAATATACAAAGCCAATCTATATAGCGTATAATGCAAAATACTTTCCCAATTAGGGAAAAGAGGTAAAAATGACCGAAAGAGAAATAGAAAAGAGATGGAAAATGAAACAAAGAGAGATAACAAACAATTGGGAAAGGAAGCAGAGGGAAAGAAAAGATGAATGGAAAATGGAACGGGAGAAGAGAGCAGACGAATGGAAAATGGAACGGGAGAAGAGAGCAGACGAATGGAAAATGGAACGGGAGAAGAGAACAGACGAATGGAAAATGGAACAAGAGAAAAGAACGAACGAATGGAAAATGGAACAAGAGAAAAGAACGAACGAATGGAAAATGGAACAAGAGAAAAGAACGAACGAATGGAAAATGGAACAAGAGAAAAGAGCAGACGAATGGGATAAATGGAAAAGAAAACGTTTTAATGAAGTCGCTGCTGAGATAGATAAAATCAAAAAAATAGAACAGAGGTATCGTAAGGAAAAATACGTTGAAAGGGCAATTAACGAAATGAATAGACTTAAAAAACCAGGACAGAGATATCTTCAAGAAAGAAATAAGAAACTGAGATCAAAAATGGAACTATCACAAAAACAAAAAATCTTCCGAGGAGGTCAAGAAATAAAATAAACATAAAAAATGTCACAACTAGATGAAAGGCCCGAAGAAAATTCAAAGATAAATAAAGGAAGAATAACTCCTAATCTTAATATTCTGTCAAAATACTGGAAGCAGGCGCCCAGGCGTTGGGGTCATCCTCTACACTCTTTATGCTCTTACTTCGCCATGTTCCCGCCGCAAATTCCCCATGTTTTTATCCACTGGCTCACAAAACCCGGAGACATTATCTATGATCCCTTTTCAGGCCGCGGAACAACCCCGCTAGAAGCCTGCCGAATGAATCGAATTGGCCTCGGCTCTGATGCCAATCCACTAGCATATCTACTCACAGCAGCAAAGATCAATGCGCCTACACCTAAAGAGGCACACAGCCGATTAGCAGAATTACGCGCCAAGTATATGCCATTAGATACAAGTTCCACCCCTGACAATATTCGAATGCTCTATTCAAATAATGTTCTTAATCAACTCACATGGCTACGAGAAGAGCTTAACCTTAATCACCGTGATGACCGTTTCATTATGGCCTTACTTCTTGGAATAATGCACGCAAACTATAAACTAGGACATCCAGCCCGAGGGTTATCCATCAGCATGCCAAACACTTTTTCAATGTCTCCGAGCTACATACAACGTTACATCAACGAAAACAACCTCATACCGCCGGATATCGATGTTTTTGACTTACTAGAAACCAAGCTTAACCGCATACAACTGCCAGAAACTTCGGGAGTACGTGGAGTCGCTTGGTTGCAGGATGCACAGAAGCCGATCTCTTCTTTAATAATTAACCGCCCTGCGAAGCTGGTTTTCACATCACCTCCATATCTCAATGTTATCAAATATGGAAAATACAACTGGATTCGCCTCTGGATGATCAAACAAAATCCGAAAACCGTGGATCAAACACTGATGGCTACAGGCTCGCTATCCAAGTATTTGAAGTTCATGAAATCGGTGATCAGTGAACTAACACCTGCCGTCCGTGAAGATGGATACCTTTGTCTGATGATTGGCGATGTACGCGAGCTCGGGGCCAATAGGACTATGAATCTTGCTAAATCTGTTTGGGAAGAGGCGGCCTGCACACTTGGCTGGAAGTTAAAAGGGATCGTCACCGACCGGTTGCCAACCCAACACAAGGTAAGCCGTATTTGGGGAAAAAAACGTGGGAATGCTACAAAAACAGATCGTATTCTCATCTTGTCACATGATACTAAACATTCAATTCCACTTCCTTTGCTAAATCCAATTCATTGGCAATCTTAATCAGAAAAATTAAGAAATCAAATCATCAGTAAAGAGTAAATTTTGTTCTCGTACATTCCCTGGATATATCTCGATCTCATTACCCCACTGTATCCATCCCGAACGTCGTATTCTCGCGAAAAGTTCCAAATAAAGGCCTGGACTACAAACTTCAATAATTTCATAACTCTTTTCCGGCTTGCGTGAATGCTCACGCCTTCGGCTCATCATAATATTTGATTGATTCTGACTAGGAAAAAGCATACGTAACTCACCCCTAACGCCAAATAAAAGTAATTCCGTTGCATTTCGAAAATAAAAACCAACCCCGCCGTGATCAGTACCACCATCTTTGCGTACTTTATGCCATACTAAATTTGTCTTGTAAGTGAATTTTCAAATGCGATACTTTCAACTGGTAGATCTTCAATTTCCTTAAGGCTCATTGTCTGATATCTATATAACCGCTTGTACTCTGGTGAAACCTTACCAGTTCTATTTTTGAAACGCCATGAGAATCAACCAAAATTGTCCTATATTGCTGACCGACTAACTTCAAGATATCACCAGTATGGTTCATTCTGGTTCACTTATCCCCTTGGCGAGATCGGGATTTCAGAGTATCGAAATACTGACTTACCGCTTCTCTTATAACTCGCGCAACCGAATTCCGAGTTAAACGTGAAATTCGTAACAATTCTTGGTAGTCCTTCTTTTCAAAACTCACTGATATTCGATTCTTTAGATTTAAAAAACCTGCCATAATTCACCACTTTACATCAAAATGGTGAAAGCGTCAACTAATTCAAAAAAAGAACCCTTGATTGCAAAAGCAATCAAGGGTTCAGCTTCGATTTACCAAGCATATCCATACCCCCGAAGTTAGGATACAGACAAAGGAGATAATAAATTATACCACATTGATTCAAAGAAAAACATAAAAAAGGCATAGAGTTTTTAAAAAAAATGTTTTTAAAAAAACATAAACCAAAACAAACAAATAACTCTATGTAACAAAAGAAAATAAAAACTCTTGAAGATATACAAAAGGATAAAGCACACGCAGCATTTATCCCTGCAAAGTAGCTATCTATCATCTTGCCTTCTATAAAATAGAATATTATAATGTATTTATGCAGAAGGAAATAAAGAAAATAGCTAAAAGCAAAAAAAGCAAAAGAGCCAAAAAAATAACCAAGAAAGAATTAGTGGAATATATTTACAAAGAAATCTCAGATGTTCCTCGCATGACTCATACTCGCATTGCTCGAATTGATATAAACAGAATAATTGATTGTTTTATGAACAGCGTGATGAAGGCTCTTCAAGATGACCAAATGATAGAGCTCAGAAGATTCGGAACATTTCTAGTTCGAACTAAGAAAGAATATAATGCCAGGAATCCTAAAACCGGAGAAACTGTAAAAATTGAAACCCATGGAACTACATTCTTCCGGCCTGGTAGAAATCTTAAGAAAATGGTATGGTCTCTACGAACTCTAAAAGAAGAAAACAAAGGAGATAAAAATGAAAGAGGAAGAACAAAAACAAAAGCAACAAAAGATGTTTGATAAAATAAAGGAAGCTACTAAAATATCTATTAAGGCTTTAGAAAATATCAAATCAGCATCGAAAATTACTGAAATGTCTAAAGTTACATTGCAGGATGAAATAAAAGAAGCTACTGAAATGCTTGCTGATATCAAACCAGCATTGCCGGATAAAATGAGGGAATCTGCTGAAATGTCTGTTAAGACTTTAAAGAGTATCGATCCAGTATGGAAAGTTGCTGCAATGTCTGTTAAGGCTTTAGAAAGTATCAGCCCAACATTGAAAATTGTTGAAATGTCTGTTAAGGCTCTAAAAAATATCAATCCGGCAATGCTAGATGTAACAAAGGAAGCTGCTGAAAGGTCTGCGGCTTTAGAAAGTATCCTAGATGTAATATAAGGAATCTGCTGAAAGGTTTTATCGGCTTTACCAGCATTGAGAATTGCTGAAATGTCTGTTTCTGCTAAGACTTTAGAAAATATCAATACTGCTGAAATGCTTACTAATATCAGCCCAACAATGCTGGATAAGCTAAATAAAATAAAGAAGCTGCTAGAATATTTACTGAAGTTCTAGAAAGTATTAATCTGACATATCCACTACCAATACCATTTTAACAGCAAGTCTTGAAGAACAATTAAGAAATTTGGATCTGGGGCTCTGGAACCAGTCCACAAAAAATGGAAGACATCATGGAAAAAGACCCTAGCAATTAAGATAGTATGCAAAACGATCAAAATAGCAATAGAACCCCAGAATCCAACAACAATATATATTAATGATTCCCATTAAGAAAAGAAACATTACATTTTTGTAATGTTACAAAAAATCGTTGAAGTACATCCACTACATATACTACACTTACAGTATGCAAAATGATCAATTAAATAGCTTAGGTGGATTAGGTGGAAATAACTTAGGTGGCAATCCTAAACTAAACAATTTAACCAACTCAGCAGTCTCAGCAGTCACGCAGTCTCAAAACCAACATCAATTAAAATTTAGTGCAGCCTCCTATGCTTCTAAACGTAACTATTCAATTAAAAAAAAGGAGATGAAAAAATGACAAGAAAGAAATTAAGAAAACAACGTGAAAAAATAATGAAACTTAAATATGAAGAGCATAAAAGCGAGGAATGGATGAAAAAACGAATCCTAAGCATGGAAAAAGAAAATCCTGAACTCATCAACACAAAACATATATTGGGATTGTTCGGCAACTGGCGAAACGAGATACCTGAACCCCAGGAAGTATCCGAAATATTTCTTTCTAATTAGAAAGAAAACAAAACCAAAATATGAACAAAAGGAGAAATAGAGAATATGGCACCGCTAGAACTAGAGATTTATGATACTTGGGGAAAATACTTTAAATGGGAATATCTAGTAAAACAAAAACCAGATTTATTCCCCTTTAAATGGAAAGAATGTATAGAGATCTTTGAAAAGGCCTTCAATAGAAATGATCTAGAAAAACATTACCAATACCAAATTCGCTTAGTAAAAATTCTTTGGCAGCAATTATATGAACTCAATAAAGAAAATGAGATGCTACAAAAAGGGAACCAAGCACTTATAAAAGACGGGTTAAAAGAACAAAATCTTTTGCAGCGAATACAAGAACTCAATGAAAAAAATGAAATATTACAAATAGAAAATCGTTACCTCAAGAACAAATATAAACCAAAATCCAAAGAAGCAAACAATGGCACAAGCTGATCTGCTACTGGAGCTCGTGCGAGCAGGAGCACGAAATGACCAGGCTTTGTTTAAAAAAGCACTCGAAACTTTAATCGTAGAAGAACGCGCCAAACAACATCATATTCTGGCAGATCGGCTAGCCACTCATTTGCAGCAAAACGGTTCTCAAACTGCGAGGCCCGCTCCAGTCCGTCGAAACAGTCATCCTGTTGATCTCTTTTACGAAATTGATCCTCAGCGGACTTTGGACAGTCTGTTTCTGCCTGAGATAACGAGCAACGCCTGCCGCGAATTCATTGAAGAACAGAATAGATCTGATCTCCTGCGGGCGCACAACTTGGAACCGCGCCACCGAGTTTTACTCGCAGGGCCTCCCGGAAACGGGAAAACATCCCTTGCGGAGGCCATTGCCTCGGAATTGGCCGTTCCGCTACTTGTAGTTCGATATGAGTCGGTCATTGCAAGTTACTTAGGTGAAACAGCAGTTCGAATGTCAAAATTATTTGACCAGATTCAAACAAAAAGATGCGTGCTATTTTTCGACGAGTTTGACGTCATTGGAAAAGAGCGAGGAGATGTTCATGAAACCGGCGAGATAAAACGAGTCGTCAGTTCGCTGCTTCTCCAAATTGACAATCTTCCAAGCCACGTAATTGTGGTCACCGCGACAAATCATCCAGAACTACTCGATAGAGCAGTTTGGCGGCGTTTTCAATTGAGGCTAGAACTACCCGCACCATCAAACGCTCAAATTCAAAAGTGGTTTGAAGAATACGAAAAACGATTGGACACGAAACTGGGACACGCTCCATCTACGCTTGCAAAAAGGCTGAAGAGGCTTTCGTTTGCGGAAATTGAGCAGTTTTGCCTCGACATCCAAAGACGCCATATCCTTCTGCTGCCTGAAGGTGACATCAAAGACATCGTAGCCCGACGCCTGAAACAATGGAAAAGTCGTTTCTCCATGAACGGGAACGGAAATCATGAAGACAACAATGCCTGAAAAGTCTCTATTGGTGCTACAAATAAAAAACCAGATACTAAAAAACAAATTTGGAGAACATCAAATCACAAGAGTATCTACAGAAGTATTTATAAATAGCTTCTCGAATTAGAGAAAAACTAATTACCTAAATAAAAACAGAGAACAAAAACGAAGGAGATTAAGAAAAATGGTTGCGCAGAAAGAGTTGATAAAACAAGCGTTAGAAGGAATTGTATTAAAGGAGCTCAAAAACCTTAACAAAGAGGAAAAAAACTGGAAGCAATGGCTAAAGAAATCACATGAGGAAAGAAGAACAAAAACGAATAAGCTTACGAAGTTAGAACAAATCAAATTTAGAGGCTGGATTGTAGGAATTGCACTTGGTTTAAAGAAAGAAATATTCACAATTCAACAGATGAGAGAAATGAAGAAAATTATAATTGAGGAAATAGCACTATTAGAATCGACAAAACGAATCCTAATTCAAAAAATGCAAAAGAACGAAGTTGTGGCTGGCGCAGCCAGCGTGACAGGACGCCGTGATGGAGAGCGCCACCGCGAGGACCTGACTCGCGGGGCTTTGCCCCTCGCCCTCGAGGGCGTAAATGAGCGATGATGACCAGCTCCATAATCGCCTCTCACGGGCTTCCGCTGCTGAATCGGTATCTCTATACACCAGTTTTAGTTCAAACACGCAGAAAACCGCTATTTTGTTCGCCTCAAGGCGATTTTCTTAAAGGGTGTTGCGATTGAAGTCTAACACAACAAGCTTAATTTCAACAAAAAATGAAATTGTGACGAAAGCAGCAGCGAAATCACTGCTCTGGGAGGGAGACGTTGAGGTATTCCTTGATTCACTCCCAGAAAATTATAAGTACGCTCTCGTGATCACATCGCCTCCATATAACATCGGAAAACCTTACGAGAAAACGACAGAGCTTGAGAAATATCTCGGTTGGCAGAAACAAGTGATTGGCAAGTGCTTGAACCACCTTTCCGACACAGGGAGTATCTGTTGGCAGGTTGGCAATTTCGTTGAGAAAGGTAAAACTGGAAAGCAAAGTTCCATCTACCCGCTGGATATTGCGTTTTTCAACCTATTCCGATCTTACGGTCTGAAACTCAGAAACCGTATCATCTGGCACTTCGGACACGGTCTCCACTGCAAACACCGTTTCAGCGGCAGGTACGAAGTGATTCTCTGGTTCACAAAAACAGATGATTACTACTTCGATCTAGACGCAATTCGAGTCAAGTCGAAGTATCCCGGCAAGAAGCACTTCAAAGGTCCAAATGCAGGAAAATACTCTGGAAACCCGAAGGGCAAGAATCCCGAAGATTTGTGGAAAATCTCGGAAGATCTTCTCACGCCTTGGGACCAGCCAGTTTTGAATATCCCGAATGTCAAGAGTAATCATGTCGAGAAGACATTGCACCCCTGTCAGTTTCCAGTCGCGCTGATCGACAGATTCGTCCTATCTATGACGCCGCCCGATTCGACCGTCTTTAATCCTTTTGCGGGAGTCGCCTCTGCTGGGGCTGCCGCACTCCTAAATGCTCGACGATTCATGGGTTGCGAAATCAATCACGACTATGCAGTGATTGGCAAAAAACGTCTCGATGCTGCGATGAATGGGACAATGAAATACCGTCCATTCGACAAGCCGGTGTATGATCATCGACAATCGCAACTTTCCCAGATCCCGAATCAATGCTACTAAATCGGTATCTCTACACCAGTTTTAGTCCAAACACGCGAAAAACCGCTATTTTGTTCGCCTCAGGGCGATTTTCTTAGAGGGTTGAGCTCTATTCTCGGAGTTGTGGCTGGCGTGG